>Ga0193751_1000134_pt1 | contig 67022 bp, 77 predicted proteins | sample L1c2metaG_FD_143050 | JGI IMG/M metagenome (GOLD analysis project Ga0193751, IMG submission 143050) | Soil microbial communities from a riparian zone of the East river system, Colorado, United States - L1c2 | ecosystem: Environmental > Terrestrial > Soil > Riparian zone | place: USA: East River...
ACCGGAATCTTGAAGGCTGCTTGGTCTGGCATCAACACAGTTTGAAGGACCTGAAGTGTCAGACTGACAGGACGCAGGCCGAGCACTTGGCCGCCAACACGCAGCCGCAGACGACGCTCGCGTGGCAGTTTATCCGAAAAGGGCCGGTGTTGTATTTCGAGTTGAAAATTGCCGGAGTTGGCGGGGATGCGGACTTTTCGCGGGTTCAGTTGCGGGCAAAAAGGTACGAGATCAGGAACATCTAATGGCCAGCCTGAAAGATTTTGTAAACGCCTCGCCCGACGCGAACGATTTCCGCGTGCCGGAACTTCCCGACCTCGCCGCGTTGGTGAAGTCCAACGGTTTCAACAACGGCCTGCAACGGTTCAACGAACTGATGCGCGAGTGGCGCACGAACCTGGAACGCTCGATCCTCGAACGGTTGAAGATTGTCTCGACGCCCGCGCTGGCGGCCACCCCAGCAACGGCAACGCTACTGACAGCCAGAATCACGGCACAGAACGCAGCAGCGATTGCGAGTATGCCCCCGGCGATTCTTGGACTTGCCGCGCACATCGCCGCGACGAAGGCTCACGGAACAGCCAGCAGCATCGTCGGCCAGTCTGACGAGCAATCGCTGGACAGGAAAACCATCGGCCTCACCGACCCGCGCCAGGCGAAGTTCACCCAAATCACGACGCAGAATACGATTGCCTTCGGTTCGACCGTGACAATCGGCGCGGGCGAAAACATGGTTATGACTGGCCCGCTGAATGTGCTTGGGACGTTCACAGTCCTTGGATACTTTCTTGTCCTATGACACGCATCACGGCGACAGACACCACCACTCCCGTCCTGGTGGTTGACCGAATCGAAATCGCTCTCACCGCCGACGATCAGATCGTGACGACGATTGGCCGCGGTCACATCGCGCTGTCGAGCGATGACGCCGTGGCAGCCAATCGGACTTTCCTTTTGGCCAACGGTGTTACCGGCCAGCGATTGATTCTCGAATGGGTCGGGACTAACGCGGGCGAACTGATTGGTGACAGCGCCATTCCTGGCGTGAGCGGTCCGGTCAGGCTTTCGGCAACGTGGACGCCAGCGCAGTTTGAGAGCTTGAGCTTGGTATTCAACGGCGCATCGTGGATCGAGACGGGGCGGGTCATCATGTGATGAAAACTGCAAAACAATGGACCGAATGGCACGAGGAGAATCCTGACGTGTCCGATGAAGAACTGAACAAGCGCATCCAGGCCGATGCGCTGAAATACGCCGATGAACTCTGCGAGAAGCAGAGCGAGCCGCGATCCGGCGAACCCGAAGACTATTCAAACGGCCACGCCAACCGGGGCGTTGGTAATTGCCAGGACGCCATCCGCGAGGCGATGAAACGGATTAATCTCCAATGAAATCAACCTACAATCCAAATCCTGATGGTGACGGCTTTATCGCCCGCATGAAACGGCGATGGAAGCAATGGCGCTTCGAGCGCAAGTTTTCCGGTGTAACGGATGAAGAATTCAAGAAATGCTTCCCGCCTGAAGCCTGCGGCTTGCCTGATTCCAGGATTGAATTTTGGAATTGGCTTAACCGAAAAGACTGACAGGTTGGATGTTCCGACCGGCCACAGCCGACGACGTTGAGTTTATTTTAGAACTATTGAGGGAGTTTTATCGCAAGGCGGGTTCGATCTACGTGGGCATTGCCTTCGACGGCCCGTCCACGATTGCGACCATCGCACATGTCGTCGCGCGCGGTGTTTGCATCGTTGGCCCTTCCAGTTGCGCCGGGGCGGTAATCGCTCCATTCGAGTTCAATCACCACGCCAGGATCGCCAATGTTGTGTTCTGGTGTTTCAAGTCCGCTCGTGAAATCGTCATCCTGAATTCGTTGATCGAGGCTTGCAAACGCGCTGGCGCAACGCACGTTGCCGCTGCAAGTCAGTTTCCACACAACGCCATCGGGCGTCGCTACCGGCGATTGGGCTTTACTTTTTGCGAACAGAAGGCATTTTTTCCTTTATGACTGGCGCTCTCGGTATTTTCCAAAGCGACCCAACGTTCAAGACGTTGCAGAACGTCAAAGACCCGTGGTATCAAAGCTATCTCACTGGCGCCGGGAGTGATCTCAACGCGGCGCGCGGCACTCAGGCGAGCGCCCTCAAGGATTACATCACGAAGTATCTCGCGGGCGAACCAGCAGCGCAGGCGCGCACCGGGCAAGAGATCGGGAACATTGACCGCTACTACAACGGCGATGTGCAGAGCGAGCTTGCGGGACTGCGGGCGCAGCGCGGTCTGGCCGTCACCAACGCGGCGAACCTCGCCCAGCGTTACGCGCTCGCTAATCAGAATCGTTCACTAGTCGGGAATGAAGGCGGCGGCAGTTCGTATGATCGCCGGCTTGCCTTTCGGAACATGGGCGACATCCAGACGCAAGCCGCGCTCGATGCCGCGAACCAGTCGCGCAACGACTACGGCTATTTGGAAAACGCCAGGCTCGGCCTGACGGGGCGGCGGCAGCAAATGGCAAACGATTTGGCCGGCTACGGTTTGGTGCCCGAGAATGTGCGAATGCAAATGCTCGGCCAGCAGGTCAACCTCGGAAACACCATCGGTAGCGGGCTTTTGAACAACAGCATTTGGGGCGTCCAACAGAATCGGGATACGCTGGATAAAGTCATCAGCGGAATGGACAAAGACACGGCGACAATCACAAACTTGATCGCCGCAGTGCGAGGGGGAAGCCCCAGCGCCAGCGGGCCTGCGTCACCCACAGTATGGGGCGGCGGACAACCCGCTCCAGTCAGTACCTGGGGCGGTCCTACGACCAACCAAGTCTCAGGGTTCAATGCGGGTTTCGGGCCGGTTTCGATAGGCTCTGCCAATGATCGGCAGAACACAATCAATTCGTTTGTGACCGGGAATCCTTACTCGTATCCACCGCCGTCGGGAAATCCGTATTCGCCTCCGCCGATGAGTTTGGGTGGTGGTGGGTGGGGTTCATGGCCCGGTTCCGATCCCGGCATGGGTGGCTGGGCCTATTGATATGATCGAGCGGTTTGGAAAGGCCGTTGGTTTTCGCCTCCCACTATGGCGAGGCCGACAAGCGGAACTGTGGTTTCTGCCGCGCGGCGCTGTGGTTCCTCCCCACGTCCACCGAACCATTGACAGCTTCATCGTCTATCTCCTGGGCCGGATGCGCGTCACCGTTGGCCATACAACCAGAGAGGTGTGCGGCCCGTTGCGAAAGCGCGCAAGCACAGGCCGATGGATTCTTGCGGTCAAACACATACCCCGCGGTGTGAGGCATTGCGCCGAAGTCGTAGGGTCATTCGCCGTGTTTGTTAATTTCGAGAAGTGTTACGGCGAAAGAACGAGTGCTGCCGCAGACTTCCTGCCAGTTCAATAAAAATGACGCATGGCGAAAAGGAGGAATGGCTGTCGGCCATCACCACCGGAAACTTGCAAGGCATGGAATTCCTGTCACGGTGGGGTGATTATCTCCGGGCGATAGACAACGTGCTGGACGAGGATCAATGGGATCGTGTGCATTTGACGCGGGCGTTCGCGTTGGGTTGCGACTGCTTTTCTTCTCAATTTTACATTCGCAACTTGCCGCAACTTCAAATGATCGTTCTGGTCGCAACGTGTATTTTGGCCGACAGCGTTTCGTTTGAGAAATCGCCGGAGTTATGGAAACGGCAATGGGCGGACGTGCTGCGCCACGCGGACGGGCATGTCGTTCTGGCGGTCGCCCTGATTTGCGGCGGGTGGGATCACGTTCGGAAGTTGAGTCCGGTATTTCTGACTGCCGCCTATTACGAGCACAAGCAAAATCATGGAATCCCCGCTTGATCCAGCAGCCTCGTTATTTCTCGAAGCCTTTCTCGCCTATGCTGGCGAACTCGAAACCTTTCTTTCCAACCCGGCAAAAAATCCAGAGGTGTTGCTGAAGCTGGCTGCGAGTACGAACGCTCTATATTCGCTGCCTTACTACGCAGCCAACGCCGCGAGACTTCAGCCAGTGGTGATTCAAGTGCTCGCGTCTGGCGATTTGCAGCCGCTCGTTCGAGCCGTCGGCATTGACAATCCAGCGTCAGGCGGATAAAGGAATGGGGTGCCCTTCTATTACGGAAACGATTTCTCGGCGGTGCAGCAGGCCCAGCAAGCCGACGAAGCTCTGCGACAGCACGCCCTTCAGTCTGCCTTCGCCAATTTGCAGTCGGCCAATCAGAGCGCCCAGCAAGGGTCTTATCAAAACCGCGAACTGGCACTTCGTCAGGCCATTCAGGACTGGCAGCAGAAGGAAGCTCAACAGAAGTTCGGCGAGAACGTGCGGCAGTTCGATATTGGAACAGGCTTGGCGAATCGGCAACTGGACATCATGGCGGACAAGCAAGGTCCGGATTCGCAAGCGGCTCACAAGGCGTATTTGGCAGATGCCACAGCGGATGTTCAGGTGACTCGCAATTTCAATGAGGACGACTGGATGGGAAAGGTTAATCCGGCTGATTTGGCTTCGCTCAAGCGACAGGACGATGCGCTGCGTGCTCAAGAGGCGGACAGGCTGACTTTAGCCAACAAGGTTGCGCGCACTGGGAATATGCTGAAGCACATTGACCGCAATCGGCAAATGATGACCCCGAGGGCGGTGGGTCCTGTTTTTACTGCGAACACGGCAGACTATGGCGACAGCACCGCCGCCGAGGCCGATCCGGCAGCAGCGGCAAGGCTCAACGCTTTGCGGCAGCAGATCACGCCATATCTCGATCCGAAGCAGGGCTTGGTTCAGACCGATCCAGTGACCGGCGCGCTTTCCGCGCACCCGCAACTTATTACACCGTGGATGCAGCGGACCAACACGACGAATCTCGTGCCGAGGCGGACCAACGCCCCGCCAGCGTTCAACATCAATTCATGGACCGCGCCAGCCTTCGGAGGCCGCACGAACGCCCCGGCGATTGACTACAGCTTTGGCGGGCAGGACGCGCGAACGATGAATCCGGCCATGTTCGCAGCGCCGCCGCAAACAAACGCGCTCGTCACAGTCCAGACGCCCGACGGCAGGATGTGGCAAATCCCGTCAACGAATGTTGGGACAGCGTTGCAGCGCGGGGCGAGAATAATCCAGTGAGCCGAATGACACTCCTCCAAAAGAATCAGCGTGCTTTTGTAAAAAATATCTTCTTTGGTAAACCATCCGGGTTAAAACCAATGCCCGGGTCGCCTGTGGTGAGTTATGGAAATCCAAGCGCCAAAGGGGTGAAGTCATTGTTGCTGAAAAAGCGACGCCTTGTAAAAGCCAGCGTGCGGGCGTAAAGGTTGGAGCGTGCCCGACTTCGATCTCTCCGACTTGGGCGGCGTGATGGTTGCGCCGCCAGAAGCTCGCCCCTCGTTGCATGATCTCAGCGACCTCGGCGGAGTCCCGCTCGCGCCGAGACAGCCCGCAGCGGACTTGTCCGATCTTGGAGGAATTCCAGCACAGCGACCGCCGTTGGTGCCAGCGCCGATACCCGCTGATCTGAGTCGCATCCCGTCTGGGCGCGTTCCGATTCGTCTGGACGCCGGCCTGACGCGCCAGTTGCCGCCTGATTACATTACCCCGACTCCATCTGACGCGACCGCGAGCATTGGCCCGGACACGCGGCCGCCGTGGGATGTGACGCGGGATTGGATTGGCGAGAAACTCGAACCTCTCACGCCGAAGGCCAAAGGCTTTCCGTCCATCACTGCGGAAGACATTGCAAATGGAAACTTCGCCGCGCTTCTACCTGGCGTTGACCCGGAGACCGGCGAAAGCATCCGCAGTCTGAGAACGCCGGGCTACGAAGCGCCGTTGGCGGCGAAGATTGGCGCAGGCGTCGAGCGTGGGGTGGCGCGGACGGCTGACGTGCTGGCGCCATGGGTGATAGGCGGGCCGGTGCTAGGTGCGGCAACTCGTGCGCCATTGGCCGGGCGCGCGGTCAGTGCCGTATTCGCTGCGCAGATGGCCGGCGGCTTGCCGGACACTGCGAAGGCGTTCATCAACGCGGTCGAGAACAACGACGTGCAGGGCGCGGTCGAGACGGCAGTGGGCGGGACGTTGGGCGCGTATTTCACCTACAAGGCTGGGCAGCACGCGCTGGGTCGGCAGCAAGTGCCGATGACCAAGATGGTTGACTACAATCCGCAGCAAGTGAGCGAAGCGTTCGACCGCGTTAATCGCGGAGAGGGAACGCCGACAGATGAGGCAGTCGCGCAGTTCATGGGACAATTCGCGCAACCGCTGGAAGCTGCTGGAAAAGGCATCAAGATTCCGCTGCCTGTTTTGGACGAGTCAGGCGAACCGCAGATGCGCTACGTCGGACTGGCGGAAGAAAGCCCAGCGATTAGGCGCTTGCTCACCAAGCAGATCACGACCGAGTTCACGCCGGATCAGATCAAGGATATTTACGCTCGCGTGAACACCGACCAGGCGACACCTCCAGAACAGGAGTTGGTGCGGTTCATCAACCAGGCGTTCGAGGCGCCTGGCGAAGCGGTGCGCAAAGGCGTGAAAGTCAGCACGGGCGAGCCGCGAATTGAAAGCCAGTTCTGGCGGGATTACCTCGGATTGAAGCCGGGCGAGACGACCATCGAACTCTTGCGCGGCGGAAAGAAAGGAACTTATGCCTCTCGTAAGCAAAGCTCAGTGGCGCAAATTGGCAGCCAAGAAGCCATCGGTGTTTCAGAAGCTCGTGGCGGAACAGGACCGCCCCTACCGCCGATTGCCGGAACGGGTGAAACAGCCCAAAGGCCGTTCATTGCGCCGCCAGTCGTCGCGCCGGGGAGTGCGCCGCCGGAACTGATGGAGCCAAAAGAAAGACATTCCGCCCCAAATCCGCAACAAGACGCTGCCGTTGCCGACGAGTCCAATGATTCAATAGTTGGACGGACGAATGTGGGTGACGAGCGTGACAAAGCCTTTGCGGAACGCGCCAAGGCAGCGACAAGGCTGGCCAACACACTGCGCCCTGGAGACAAGATTGTAGAGAACGATGGAACTATCAATACGGTCGAGAGCAATCTTGGCAATGGCGTGTTCCATACGGAAGAAGGCGGTGTCGGAGTAAATCTGGCAATTCTTTTCATCCCGCATGATGCGAACCTCACGGTTGGCGAAGGCGGACGCATAATGGCCGGGACTACAATTCCTGCGGCGAAGATTGTTCGCGGAAATTCTGCAAAGGATATTCACACGCAGTATGCCGAAGCGTCCGGGCACAGGAAAGAGTTGCGTCAGGCCATTACGGATCGAAAGCCAGTCAATACTGAAGCTGCCGATGCCTATGGAATGCAAAAGTCACTTGCCAAAAATGGCTATGTGCGCGAAGGCGACCGCTACGTTTTCAAAGCCACCACTGCGCCCGCGGGCCAAGCGGTGCCGGACCTGACCGCAGTTGTCGGCCATCTCACCATGCTTGCGCCGGACCAGTTCCGGGCGTGGCGTGATGGGATTGGCGCAGGACTGCCAGCGATGCAGCAGCAACTTGCGACCATAGCACCGGACGCGCTGAGGAACGCGCTCGCCATCGCGACTGAGCAGGCGACCCAGGCGCAGGCGCAATCACGGGCCAATCCGAACGGGCAGACCTTGCAAGCGTACCAGGATGCTGCGGGCAAGGTTCAATTCTTCAATGAGACTTTGGCGTTCGCCAAACCGAAGGCGACGGCACCGCCCAAAATACCTAAGTCGAGCACGCAGTTGACGCTGCCGAATCAGCACGCTTTGCCATTCCATCAATTCGCGCAGTCAATCCCCGACTCGGAGGTTTACCACAAAGCCGACGAGACGGGGAAAGAGGATTTCGGAATCGAAACCGAACCGCACATCACAGTGCTCTACGGCCTGACCGAACACGAGCCGTCAGCCGTGGCCAAAATTGCAGCAGGCTCGAAGCCGATCACCGTCACGCTGGGCAAGTTGTCAGTGTTCGAGCAGCCGGATTACGACGTGCTCAAGGTGGACGTTCACGGCGATGATCTTCGCGCTCTCAACAAGGAGATTTCCAAACTGCCGAATGAGCAGACGCACCCAGAGTACACACCACACCTGACCATCGCGTACTTGAAGAAGGGCGAGGGTAAGAAATACGTCGGCGACAAACGGTTTAACGGAATGACGTTGACGTTTCCGTCCGTCACGTTCTCGCCGCCGAAAGAAATCCGCGCCGTAACCGGAAGGCATGAATTGCCGTTCACCCCACCCGCGAAGCCCGCGGCGAAAGAGCCGACAGGCCGCTCGCTTAGGCGCGGGCTGATTGATGTTGAGCGTCAGACCAAAGCCCTGCAAGCGGAGCGCATCCAGATCAATCGCTTGCTCGATGAGATGCAGCGACGGCGCGACATTGGCGAATATCCACTGCCGAGCCGTGAAGCCGAGGACCGGCTGAAGCAACGGCTGAAGGTCGTTGAGGAACAACTTTTCGCACAGGCCAAGCGACCACCCGCGCCGACGCCATCCGTCGCACTTGAGCCTGAGCGAGCCGCCGCAGACCTGACAGACTTTTCCGACGCGGAAATTGAAAGCCTGTTGAGCGCGCCAGAACCGGCAACGCAGAAACCGCCGCAGCCGCACAAACCCGCGCCAAGCATCCCGCGCCCCAAGGCGGCTCGGAAGCCTCCAACGGCGAAGGAATCGCTGGGCGGCGCGGCCAAGGACCTCAAGGACGCGATGGAAGAAGGGATGAAGGGCCTGGACGAACTGTTCGGTGGCGGCACGCACGTCGGCGCACTTGGTCCTACGTTCAGCGAGGAAACGTATCAGAAGGCCAAGCCGCATTTCAAAAAGGCGTATGAGGATTGCGTCAACGCGGGCGGCAAAATGTCCGACTTCATCAACGCCGTGCTCGCGCGTTTCAAGAAGTTTGGCGACGCCATCAAGCCGTATCTCAAACGGTTTTTGCAGGAGTTGCGTGACGGTAAAATTGAGATTAACCTGAAAGGCAAAGATGAATCCGAGCGTCAGGCCGGAAAACGACCCTTGGTTCCAAAGCCGCCTGGTGTGGCTGAGGGACAATCACCCGGAACTGTTGAGGGAGAAGCCGAAGGAACTGTTCAAGGCGGTGGATCAGGCGGTGCAGGCGGCACGCCGGGTTCACCATCAAGCCCTGGCAAGGGGCGCTCGGTCAGACCTCGCGATGGAGGTGGCGCTAAGCGAACTACTGCCGGTGGAGAACCCGCCGGAGAACCTGATCCCGATGAACGACCTGGAGTTTCAGAAGGTGCAGGGGACGCTGAGGTCCGTCGCGGCAAGGATGTAGCCCCGACCGACAACCTTCGCATTCAGCCGGGCGACAAGATCGTCCCGGACGCACGCAGCGGAAGAATCCAAGCCAACCTCGCAGCGTGGGCACTCAGCAAGCGTCTCGCGGCAGGAGATATGCTTCCGACACCAAGCGAGAAGCGCATCCTCGCGCAGTTCTCCGGCTGGGGCGATACCTTCCAAGTGTTCGGCCTAACGCAGATCAACGCGCACAACACCGCTGCCGATGTTTACGACGAGGAAAAGGCCGGCCACCAGGCTTACTACATCCTCCACAATCCGAAGGAGCGCGAGTCGTATGAGAAGTGGAAGAAGCAGTACGCCGCGGCCTACGACACGCTGAAGGCGAGTCTCACGCCGGAAGAATGGAAGTCGGCCAGCGAAAGCTCTCTCAACGCGCACTACACGAGTCGCGACGGCATCAATGCCATGTGGCAGATCGTGGAGCGCCTGGGCTGGCCGGGCGGCACAGCCGTTGAAACTTCGGCGGGCATTGGCCACATCATCGGACTGACGCCTGACGCCTTGGCAGGCAAGGTTCATTGGGTCGGGGTCGAGTTGGACAAGATGAGCGCACAGATGCTCGGCCAGCTTTATCCCGCCAGCGACATCCAGAATTCAGCTTTTGAAAAGAGTCTCCGAACCGAGAACAACAGCGCCAATCTTGCGATCAGCAACTTCCCGTTTGGCGACTACCCGATTGCCGACATCGCCCACCCGGATTACGACGGCTGGAGCATCCACAATTATTTCCTCGCCCGCTCGGTGGACATGGTGAAGCCGGGCGGCTTGGTCGTGGCCATCACCAGCCGCTACACGATGGACGGCTCCGACGGCCAGAAGATGCGGCGCTGGCTCGCCGAACGCGCGGACATGGTTGGCGCGATCCGCCTGCCGAACACGGCTTTCAAGGCGAGCGCCGGCACGGAGGTTGTCACCGACATCCTGATTTTCAGAAAGAAGGCCGGGATCGGAAACCTGGTCGGCGAACGGTTTACCGCGCTCGCCAACGTCGAGATACCCGCCGCGAATCGCGCGGCGCAGCGCGAGGGCGAGTCACCCGCAGAGTATCAGGAACGCATTTCCAAGCCGGTGATGGTGAATGAATACTTCGCCGAGCATCCCGAGATGGTGCTCGGACAGCATTCGACCAAGGGCACGATGTATTCCAAGGACAGCTACACGGTGTCGCCAAAGACGGACAAGCCGCTCAAAGCGCAGTTGGAGGAAGCCGTTGCGACGCTGCCGCAGAATATCATCCACGCCGAACAGGACCGCATCGAAGCCGAGGACACCGGAGAGAGCTTGCGGACCATCAAGGGCAGAAAGACCGACAGCTACGTCTTTGAGGACGGCAAGGTCTGGCAGGTGGACGATCAGGGCCGGATGCAAACGCCCGACTGGGGAGAAAGCGCGGCGCAAGCGGCCAAGGCGCGGCAACTGATTGGCCTGCGCGACGCTACGCTGAACCAGATAAATCTTGAGCTGGATGAAAACTCGGACGACGCCGCGCTCACTGCGGCGCGCAAGGAACTGAACAAGCTGTTCGACTCGTTCACGGCCAAGCACGGCGCGCTGAATGACCGGAAGAACAATCTGATTGATGACGACCCCGAGTGGCCGCTGGTGGCGTCTTTGGAGGACGAGCGCAGCGATCCAGTTGAGATCGAGCGCGGCGGGCGCAAGGTGATTCGCTTCGTCGCCAGCTATTCCAAAGGGCCGATGCTGTTGCGCCGGGTGAACTTCCCACACTCCGAGCCGGCCAAGGCGGACAATCTTTCCGACGCGGTGAGCATCAGCATCAATTATCGCGGCGGCATTGACGCGGAGTATGTCGGCAGGATGCTCGCCATTCCGACCGAGGAAGCGCGGCAGCGTGTGCTGACCGAGGAACTGGCCTACGAGAATCCGGCGAACGGATTGCTCGAACAGCCGGACCTGTATCTGAGCGGGTTCGTGAAAGAGAAGTTGGGGGCCGCGCGGCGGGCACAGACGACAGACGACCGATTCAGCCGCAACGTCGCCGCTTTGGAAAAGGTGCAGCCCAAACCGCTGCCGGCGGACATCATTTATTTCCGGTTGGGTAGCAACTGGATTGCGAGCAACCAGATTCAGCGGTTCTTGCGCGATGTGCTGGAGGTGGATTCGAGCGTGATGTTTGTGCGTGCGGGCGATGAGACGCGCTGGATCGTTGGCGATCCGAGCCGTTCGAGCGTGGCCAACCTCAGCAACTACTCGGCGGGCGGCGTCGCCGGGCACAAGCTCGTTGAGGACAGTCTCAACCTGAAGCTCACCGAGGTTACTGACAAGATCGAGTTGCTGGATGTGAACGGCAAGCCATACGAAAAGACGGTGGTTCTCCCGGAAGAAACGGCGGCGGCCCGGGACATGCAGGACAGGATTCAGCAAGCATTCCGCAGGTGGGCGCTGGAAAGCCCGCAGGAGGCTGGCGAGGTCGAGGAAGTTTACAATCGCCTGTTCAACGGCATGGTGCGGCGCGAATATCCCGTGCCGAAGTTCGACAGATTTCCGGGCGCCTCGAACATGGTGGACTTGCGCGACTGGCAGAAGCGCGTCGCAGCCAGGGCGGTGCAGGAGGGCACGCTGATGGCACACGCCGTCGGGACAGGCAAGACCTTCAGCCTTATTACCGCCGCAATGGAGATGCGCCGGCTCGGCACCGCGCGGAAGCCTTTGATCGTCGCGAAGAATGCGACTCTCACGCAATTCGCAAACAGCTTCCGCAAACTGTACCCGACGGCTCGATTGTTGATCGGGAACTCGAAGGCGACAGCAGCGGAGAAGCGCAACCGATTCATCGCCCGCATCGCAACCGGCGATTGGGATGCCGTCGTTGTCCCCACAAGTTTCTTCGAGCGCATTGACAACGACCCAGCGCGCGAGCAGGCGTATGTCCATGAGCAACTCGCCGCCATTGAGACGGCAATCCGCGAGGCTGAGGGGGAGAATTACACGCCGGGCAAAAAGCCAAAGAGCACTCTCGGCAAGGCGCTGATGCGCGTCCTGAAACGGTATGAGGCGAAGATGGATCGCATCATGCAGCGTCTCGACAAAAAGAGCGACGACCTGATTACTTTCGAGAAGCTCGGAGTGGACGCCTTGCTTGTGGATGAAAGTCACGATTTCAAGCGTGGCGATTTTATGACCAAGATGGACCGCATCAAGGGTCTGGACAGCAACGGCAGCGACCGGGCGATGGATTTCCTTCTCAAGACGCAGTGGATTCACATGAAGTCGCCCGACCGCAACGTGGTTCTCGCCACAGGCACGCCGATCAGCAACACGCTCGCCGAGTTGTGGACGGCGCTGCGCTACGTGCGCCCCGGCCTACTGGCAAAGTTCAACGTCTCCACGTTTGACGATTTCGTCGGGACGTTTGCGATCCCGGTTGCGACCATAGAAGAAACACCGACGGGAGATTTCGCGCAGGTGTTGCGTCTGGCCAAGTACGTCAACGGCCCGGAGATTGGCCAACTATGGCGCGCGGGGGCCGACGTGTATGTGCTCAACCGTGAAGATTTCAAAGCACTCGGGGTCAACGTGCCCGAGATCAAAGGCGGCGCGCCAAGGGAGGTCGTGCTAGAGAGATCGGAAGCAACTGGCAACTTCGTGGATTTTCTGCGCGACTGGCGTTTGTGGTGGGAAGACCTGGACGGCAAGGACAAGGCCGAGCTTTCCTATGTGCCGATTCTGCAATACGGATTGGCGCGCAAGGCGGCCATTGATCTTCGCCTTGTCAACCCGATGCTGCCCGACGATCCGGCAAGCAAGGTCAACCGAGTCGTAAACGACGCTTACAATTTTTGGCGCGACACCAAGGAATCGAGCGGCACGCAACTGATCTTCTCCAATCTTCAGAACAGCCACGACCCGGACAAGCGATGGCTCAAAGAGGATTTGCACCTGGCCAATCCGCTTTACGGCAAGCCGGTGTTCAACGTGTTCGACGACATGCGGAAAAAGCTGGTCGCTCTGGGCGTGCCGTCCGGCGAGATCGCCGACTTTACGAACATGACCGAACCGCAACGGTTTTCCTCAATGGAACAGGTGCAGGCCGGAAGGATACGAATTGTTTTTGGCAGCACTGAATCCCTGGGCACGGGCGTCAACGTGCAGGATCACGTCGTTGCGGTCCACCACATTGACCCGCAGTTCAGGCCGATGGATTTCGAGCAGCGCAACGGGCGCGCCATACGGCAGGGGAATCAGAACAAGGAGGTGGAGCTTCTCGTTTACGGCGTGAAGCGCACGATGGATTCGACGCTCTACCAACTGATGTTGATAAAGCAGAAGTTCATCGCGCAGGTGATGACGGCGGACAACTTGAGCCGCGAGTTCGAGGACCCCTCCGACGACAGCACGATGAGCTTTCAGGCGATGGCGGCGGCCTTCAGCGGCAATCCCGTTTTCGCCCAACGCTTCGCCCTGGAGAACGAAGTCCGCAAGCTTTCCATCCTGGAGGAAGATTGGGGGCGCAAACGTTCGGATGGCCGCACTGAATTGCGAACCGTTCAAGAGGGCAAGGCCAAGTTCGACGACACGGTTGACGTGTTGAGGAAGGCGCAAGCCGCGCTCACCAAGGCGTTCAGCGGTGACGAGTTCGCCGTCATCTACAAGGATCAGTCAGCGGCGGGCGATGACGGGAAGAAGTTGCTCGACAAGGTGCTCGCCGACGCCATTGCCGAGATGCAGACCAATCTCAAGGAGGAATTTGACGCAGGCGAGTTGCACCAGTCGCACGCGAAGGATATTGACGCCCACAAGAAAAGGAAATTCCCGGAAGATTACTTGCTGTCCCTTCCAACCCGCGAGCGAACCCGCCGGTTTTCAATCAACGGAGTCGAGTTTGTCATCAAACTCAGCCAACCCTCCGAGATACCGTTGGTGAAAGAAAAAGGCGCTTTGAATTTGAGAGAGCCTAACGGTTGGTGGGAACTCAAAGGCCATAACACCGCCGACTGGTCGCCCGATAAACCATGGTACAACAGCGTCAACGAAATCCACGGCCACGCAACAACCGGGTCGGGGCTTCAAACCTCTCTCGGCCACGCCATCAAGGTCATGGGCGAGCGGCTCACGACCGTTGACGCATCGCGCAAACGCTTCGACAAGGTTGAGTCGGATTTGAAGCGCGAATTGTCCAAGCCCTTCGAGTCCGCGAACCGGCTCGTCGAACAGCGGCAAAAGCTGGAGGAAGTTCTGGCGCAACTGGCGGCGTCCGGCGCGGCAGTCGGCCAGCAAGCGGCGCCGACGATGGATGAGATCGTTCGCAAGTACCCGCAGTTGGCCTATCTCACCCGCCAGGTGCAGGCCGAGGGCAACGCCGAACTCGTGGCCAAATTCAACGCCGAGGATCGGGAGAAAGCCAAGAACGCCTTCTACCGGCGCGTGTCGTCTGGTGGATTTGAGATCGTGAAGAACGCGCGCCCGGTGAAGCTGAAAGGCTTCGAGTGGATGGACGCTTTCGTCTGGCAGGAGAAGGACACGCTCAAATGGAGGATTGCCGACGGCGCGACGGGGATGGGGATGGGTTCTGGCGATACGGCGGACGCGACCAAGGCGAAGGCTGAGGAATCTCTCGCAGCCAACGGCGAAGAACAGGTGCGGCGCGTGCTGAGGAACGCCGCGCTCAACACGGGCCTGACGCCTCGCGCCAAAGCGCGCGACGGAGAGAACGCGAGCATCTTCAGCAAGTTCCAAGAGGGTGCGCTGGTCGTGCTCGAACGCGACAAGGACCGTTACATCGGGCCAATCAAGCAGATCAACCTGGACACGGGCGAACTGGTGATGGAGGTCAACGGCAACAGCGTCGTTGTGCCGGCGCGCTTCGTTCAACTCGCATCGAAAGAGGAACAAGCCAAATGGATCGAGGACCGGAAGGTTGATCCCGAAGGCGCGGCGTCGTTGACCGAAAGCGAAGCGCAACCATCCGGCCCGTTGAATCCCGAGCGCGCAGCGGCAGTCGTCCAAGCGTGGCGCAAAGAAATTCCCAACGCGCCCGACGTTGACATCGTGAACGATCCTGGGATGACGCGGATTGGCTCGGACGGCCTTCCGTATGGCGTCAAGGCGTTGTGGGACGGCCAGAAGATCATCGTCAACCTGGCATTCCTGCCCGACGAAGCGGCTTTGCGCGGCGCGCTCGAACACGAACTTGTTCACCCGCTGATGGACTCGCCCGAAGGCTTGCAAGCGATTGACGAGGCGATTGCCGCAGAACTCGGCAAGGACGAACTCGACAACCTGCGGCGGCGGTACAAACAGGGAGCGTCTGAGGCGGAAGATCAATACCGCCGTCGCATCTACGCCGAATGGTTCGCGCGATTGAAGGAGCGGTCGCTGTCCGCGTGGCAGCGCATCATCGCGGCGATCAGAAAGTTTCTGGCCAAGCTGAAGCTGGTGAAGCTGACGGATGAGGAAATCGGTCGGGCGATCCTGAGCCGGTTGCAGGCTGACGCTCGCGGGCCGTCTGGTTTGCAGGAAGGCATGGCAAGCCTTGGCGGTGCGCTCTACCAGTTTTACTCCCGCCTGACTCGCACCGTCGAACAATCGCAGCAAGGCAAGGCGACCGGCGCGCAGTGGAAGGCGACCATCCGCAACAGCAAGCTCGGCGCGAACATGGACGAGTTCGCGCTGGTGGGCGTCAATGATCTGGAGGACGGCAAGAGCTACACGAAGCAGGAAGTGCTGGATTACCTCCGGGCGAATGAAGTGGTGGTGAAGGATGTGACGCTGGGGGGATTCAACCGAACCGGATTCCGTGTTGAACGCGGACGGCAAACAACCGACCCGGCAGACCAAACCTGGGATGTTTACGACAAAGACGGAAGGTATCTCACATCTGGGCTGAGCGAAGATGGCGCATGGAGAGCACTCAAGGAGTATGTCACTCGCGGTCGTGCGAGAATAAAAGAGCTTCAAGCCAAATGGCGCGATGCGGGGAGCGGCGGGCTTGCACGATCCGAGCGGGCCGAATTGACCGACCTCGTAAACAGCGACATTGAGCACGCCGCGAGTGATCCAACACACTTCGCGCAGTACCAGTTGCCCGGCAGTAAGGAGGGGAGCTATCGCGAGATTTTACTGACCGTGCCGGAGCGTGTTGGCTCCGTTGACTGGCAGAACAGTGGGCCGATCAGATTGAATCTTGAAGTGAGTGGTGGCGGGTCTCGGGTTGTGGACTCGCAGCAATGGAAGGCCAACATAAACGGTGCCGACTACACGATTACCTACAACCCGAATGTCGCTGCAAAATATAGACTTGATGGCGAAAAAGGAGGACTTCAAAACGCCCGCTTCGGCTCGCTTGAAGAAGCCAAACTACGCGCGCAGGAAGGCACTAATTACAAATACTCTGGTCGTATGACGTGGCGCGACGGCCACTCCCAATACAGCGCCATTGCCAATCCGATTGTCCGCATTCGCCTGAACGAACGAACCACGTCAGACGGCAAGAAAATTTTGTTCCTTGAAGAAGTCCAACCCCCACAGAAAGGCGAGTTCGAGAAGATGCCCGCGCTGTTCCAAAAGAACTGGAGGGAAATCGCGTTTAAGTGGGCGCTGCAAAAAGCCGCATCGGAAGGATACGATTCGCTGGGGTGGACAACGGGCGAGCAGCAAGCGGCGCGTTACGATTTAAGCGAGCAGGTTGATAACGTCATCGCACTTCGCTGGGCCGACGGATGGACGATTGCTGTCACAGGCAAAGACGGAAAGCGATTCCAACCTCAAGAAAAGCAATACAAGACTGAATCAGAACTCGCTGAATTGGTTGGTAAAGACCTCGCCGCAAAGATCGTCAAGGAAGTCGTTACGCCTTATTCAGAAAAGGAGTATTCAGGGATTGATCTCAAAGTCGGCGGTGAAGGACTCAAAAAACTCTACGGCGTGGACTTCCGCAACGTCGTCAACAACCTGCCCGCGGTGAAGAAGTCGGGGCAGAAGGTGGGGACGGCGGAGATTACCGTTGCGCCGAAGCGTGTTTTTGTAAGAGATGAGGTCAACAGCATAGTGCTTCGCAAGGACGTGCTGAACAAGGTGGAGTTAATCCGATCCGTCTGGGAAATGCCAGGGCGCACAGCGGAGGGGTGGCAAAACTGGAACACCGCATTGGATCAGCAGGCCGACAATGTTCTTTCCGAAATGGGCCACGGGTCAAGCTATGACAAATCAATAGAACAATTCGGGTCGCAAGGACTTGCTGATAAGTTGGGTTTTGGTGGAACATTTGACCGGGAATCCACAACCAGCCCAATCCACTCCCTCTCCATCACGCCGCAAATCCGTGAATCCGTCATGGGCGGGCAGGCGTTGTTTAGCCTGACCGGAAAACCGATTCGCGGCCACGCCAGCCTGACCGACGAGCCAGTGCAGGGGATGGATGTAGAAGAATTCGAGCGCGAGATTGACCAGACACTTGCCGACGAAGAAGGCGTGCCCACCGTCGTCATGGGCCACAAGGACACCGTGCGCGGCAAGCCTCGGCTGAACCAAGCGGCGGGAGTTGCGATGGCCAAGCAGGTGTTCGACGACGCCGGCCTAACAGTTGTTGCGCGGACGGACGGCTTCTGGCAACTGGCCGATCCCACAACCAGCCAGGAAGCCGCCGGGCAGGCGTTGCTGGCGAAGCTCAAGGAGTTGAACGCCGATCCCAACAGCGAGCTATTCAGCGCCCCAGGCGGCGCGGGCGGCAACCTGCTCAACTCCGTCGTGGTTTACATGACGGGCGACGATCTCCAAGCCTTCTCGGCCGGATTGAAGCGCGAGCTTTACAAGGCGGCGCAGTCCGAACGCAGTCACCGCGGCACGATGCTGGCCGCATTGCGCGGCGGAAAGCAGTCCGTGGAATACGTGGCCAAGCACGTTGACGTGATGTTGAACGCGCAGTACGCAAAGGAATTCGGCGGGCCGGACATCGAGCGCGTCATCAAGGCAGGACTGGAAGACTTTCGCGGGCAGTTTACGGACGAGGAATTGGAGAACGCGCTGAAAGACGCGCCCGCCTTTGCGGACCTGCTCAAAAAGCTGACGGGGAACAACGCACTGGAATTCCTGCGTCGGGTATTTCAACTGCCGTTCTCGCAGCGGAGGGAACTGCGCGCCAACGCTGAACGGCTGGCCGTCGAGACACTAAACGTCACTCCTGAAATGGCCCGGACGCTCGGCAAGGAGTTCGAGAAGACGTTTGACACGATGTTCGACCGCGCAACCACTCACGCCCTGTCGGTACTCGAGAAAATGCTGTCGGCGGCGGAACGGCGGCGGCTGGGCGTGGGCCGGCGGAGCGGCGCGTGGGTGAAGATCGTGGCTGCCGTCAAGGCCGGCAAGTTCGACGCGGGTTACGTGCTCCAGCGCATTGCCGAGGCGGGCGGCTACACCATTCCGAGCGAAGCCGAAATCGCCAAGGTCCGCGAGATGGCCGAGCGCCTGGACAAATTGCGGAAGCTGCCGCCGGAGATTGCTGCCGCTGCGGGCAAAGACCAAGCCGCCTTGCGAGCCGCCTACCGCAAGTTCAGCGCCGGCACGAGCGAGCGCCAGACTTCCCTGCAACGTGACATCGGGACTTATTGGGCGAAGTGGACGCGGCCCTTCACACTCCGCAGCGGGCAGGGCCGGGCGAACATTGTGGAGGGCATCTACGAATTCGCGTCGGCGAACATCCTGGCGAAGATTGGTTTTCTCACGCGCCAATCCTTTGATGTTGGCCCAACGGCGGTCATGCACATCCCATTCCGGTCCTTCGCCAACGCGCTGGTCCAGCACGGCGGCTTTCGCGGCGCGAGCACCGCCGAATTCTGGCAGGACGCCAACCGGCTGCTGCGCGAGAGCGTCACCGGCCAATCACAGGCCCTACGCGCGGCGCTACGCGAATTCCGCGAGGCCCTGAAAGGCACGGCGGAGATCAAGAACGTGGACCGCCTGCTATCCGGCATCGCGCTGTTCGAGCGTGTCGGACTGAAGGCGGACGAACTGGCGGCCAAAGGGCAGCCCGCGCAGGCGTTTGTCCTGCGCTTGTTCGGCGCCATCCGGTTCTCTTACCGCTTCGCGTCCGCGTGGGACAACCTGCAAGGAGTGCCGCAGGAATGGCAGGAAATCCGGTCGGAAGCCTACCGCGAGTTCCGGCAGCGCGGCATGTCGCCGGCGGAAGCGGCGGTCGCCGTGGACCGCATCATGCCCGATGTGAAGGCCGATTACCTTCGCGCAGTCGAGGAAGCCAGGCGCTACTACGAACTGTCCGAGCCTGATCATGCGCCTTCCAAGTCTGAAATCGAAACCGGTGCATGGCACATCCTCAAAGGCATGGCCTACCAGCGGATGCGCGAAGCCGGGATGCCCGCCGACGAATACGAGCAGAAGAACCGGCTGATGCGCTCGACGAACGCCTGGAACGAGAGCATGACTGGCGTGGTTTCCCCGGGCGGTATCATCTCCTCGACAATCAAACAGTTCGGCGAACTGGGCAAGAACGTCCCGATTCCATTCGGCGCGCTGGCGGCGGCCTTTGGCCGGTTCGGAAACGCTATAGGCATCGGCGTGGATCGTGCGTTGATGTACCCGCTGGGATTCTTCCCCGCCGCGTTCGGCGTTCCATCCAAATACATTGATCCCGAAACTGGCATTGCCAGCCGTGGCAATCCATTCATGCGGACGGCGGAGGACCGCGCGCAGCGAAAAGTCGAGGCCACTGTGTTCTCGTCCATCGGCCTGCTCATTGCGCTGCTCATCATGGGCGGAATGGTCGTCTATCGCGGACGCTGGCCGCGCGACAAGGAGGAACGCGACATCTGGGACGCCAACGGCTGGCGCCCGGGCACTGCGGCAATCCAGCTTGGCGACGGCAAGGAGATCGTTGTCAGCACCACGGTCGGGCCATTCGCCCCACTGCGCCCATACATGGCCGCCGCTGGCGCGCTGGTTGACGCGCAGACGCGCAAGGCCAAGCAACAGGCGGCGCTCGATGCGAAGGCGGCGAAACTCGGACTGGCACCGGGCGCCGTGCCCCGTCTGGACATCGCCGACATGCTTGGCATTGCTGCCGAAACCGCTTGGGCCGCCGCGCTGGGCGGGCGCACCGCCGGCGGTTTGCTCGGTTCGCTGACAGATCAGGGCACGTTCAACGCCAGCAAAAGCCTGGCTGCGACCGTCAGCCCGCTCGTGCCGGGACTGCCCGGCATCCAAGAGGCAACGCGGCTGGCCGGTGTCACGCTGGATAACAGGACAGCAACCGTCTTGGATTTCATGCTGCCGTTGCCCACAAGCAAAGCCGCGAAAGTGAACATGCTCGGGGATCCCGCCGGTAATCAGAACGACGTGCAGCGGATCGTCCAAATCCTGACCGGGGGCACATACCCAGGCATCACCGACACCCAGGCCGGCAAAGCCCGTGAAGGATATGCGGCACTGTTCAACACTGGCTACCGCCCGCCGTCCATTGATCCCGGCAAGGGTTACGCTTTCGCGGACGCCTACCGCACCATGACCGACGCCGAGCTTGAGCGTTACAGCACCCTGCGCGGGCAGTATTTCAAGGCTGAACTTGCTGGAATAGGGCCGGATGCCGACGTAAAAGCTGTCCGCCAGGCGTTTCAGACGGCCAACGCCCGCGCTCTGGGCGAATTGGGAGTGTCTCAACCCACCTCGGCGGCGCAATCGCAGCAGGGCGCCCCACGCAGCGCACAAGGCACGGGCTTTGGCGCCGGTGTGGGGAGACTGGCGTTCGGCGGAAGGGTTGGACTTGGGCGCTCACTCCGGCGCACGGGCCGATCCATTGGCCGGCGCTCAAGCAGGCTGGCGCGTGGACCAAGCTTGCGTTCGGCTCGCTCGCTCAGGCTGGGGAGTCGGTTTGGGAGAAATCGTGCGCTGACGGTGCGCTAAAGGCCCGGGACAACGAGGTCCGGCAGGTGGCAACGGAAACAGGCGGCTTCAAAGACGAGCATGAGCAGCACGATGGCGGCAAGGGTGAGAAGGATGACGACGGATTCGGTGAGTTCTCTGGTTTTCATCGCGTTTTTGGTTGGTTTCTCCGCAGCCGGCATCTATCGCACCGGCTCATAATTTTGACTCGCCCGGCAATCGTCCGCGTTGCCGCTGGTTGCCCGCATTCGACACACAGGTTGTCGCGCCGGCGAACCTCTCGGATCGCGGCGATTGAGCGCGCTTGGCGGGTCATCGTGCCCTCGCTTCGATTTCAGCGTGCAGCCGATCAAAACGAGGACCGGCTGTTTTGCTTCCGGCCTTCCATGCTCGATATGCGCGGCTTTTTGCAGCATCCAGCCTAGCCATGACGTTTCCGTATCCGAACAGGTTTGCCCAGTGCGCGTCCTGCGGCTTGACTTGCTTCGTCTCGTTTATTTTCATAAATTTCACGCGATGCTGCGCGCCTGGCGGGTTGTCGTTTTCATTTGCAAGCTTTCGCTTTCGCAATCGCGGCAGACACACCCGGCGGCACGATCAGGCCGGCCGCGCTCAACTGTACAGTCAGCGCGACGAGTTGGGCGAGCAAGTCCGCCGAGACATTCACCAGCGCGTTGTGTTCCTCGCGCAGCGCCCGGGACTCGGTTTTGCTGATCTTGCGGTCGGGCCAAAGCCAGGTTTTCATCGCGTCACCTCCTGCCCAGCGTTCGCTGCACGGTGCTCCTGAATCTCCGCCCATTTGTAGGGCAGCGGCCAAGGAAAGCAGGACGTGACCGCAACCGTCTTTGGGTTGCACTTCACCACCTGCGCCCAGCGCCTACGAATCATCACAGCATCGCCCGGCTTTACGTTGTCCCGGCTGAATGCCGCACCGCCCAGCGCGTTCATGGCAGCGGTGAAGTATTCGAGACGTTCTTGATACTCGGCCCGGAGCACGCCCAATCTGGTTTGATAGGCTTTCGCTTGTTCGTCGGTCTGCTCAATCACTCCCTGCCCAGCCATGCGCCGGTCCACGTCGCGGATTTGCGCGGCGTTCTCGTCAATGCGGTTTTGCAGATACACCTTGTCCCGCATTTGCACCTGGCTGGCGGTGTACTCCGCGGAAGCCGCCCGACCCGCGAAGTATTTCGCCTTGTCGCTTTCCTCAATGCCGCGGCGCATGGCGTTGTCAGCGCGTTCAATCGCCCGGCGATGTCTGCGTTCGCTGTGATGGCCAACAAGGATCGGCTGACCGAATGGAATGCCTGACTTTTCTTCGCTCAAGTCGGCCCGGTCGAACGCGACGGCAGCGCGGCGTTCTGCGTTGTCCGCGTGCGTTTCCATGCGCTCGACGCGCTCTGCGGCGCGCTCAACTTTTGATTCTTGCTGCTCGGCGAAGCTCAATCGCTCGCCCGTTTCGCCGTCATCGGTCAAGCCTAGCGCGGTGGCGACCTGCACGGCCCGATAGTCGCTGCGCGTCGCCCGGCTCACCCAGCAACCGGCCCGGCCCGAGAATAGGCAGGCGCTTTTGATCGTGCTCTTTTGCGCGTCGCTCAAGGCCATGTAATCAGCCTTTGAGAATCGCAATTCCACCTTGCCGGTTTCCAGGTTGCGGACAAATGAGCCGTTCATAGATAACCTCCACGCGCATAAATGAACTTCTTGCCGCGGCGAATCTCGTAATCGAATGGGGTTGTTGCCCTGCCCTCATTCACTTCCTTCCGGCCTGCGCGTATGCGCCGCTCACAGGCGTTGACAGCAAGGGCTTTGGTGCGGTGGCGTGAAATCTCGAAGCGGAAGGCCAGCAATCGGTATGCGCTCACGATTGCACCTCCTTCAGTGTGTTCAAATGATACCGCACCAGTTCAAGGATCGCCTCGTCACGCATCGCTCGCGGAAACTGCTCGATGGCCGGCGCGTGGAATACCGCGTGATCTTCCGACGCGGGGTCGTCGTGCCAGGCCGCGTTTGCAGCGGCCAGGTAGTCCGCTGTCCGGTCCATGTCGCGCTGAAGCATGGTCACCAGCTTACGGATGCGGTTGAAGCTCGGTTGATCGTTCTGGACGACGTTGACTTTGCGGGTTGTAAAAATTTCCGGCGGCGTCTTCGACCGTCCAGAAATTGCCCGCCATTTTCACGGTTGACCCGCCATATCGTGCGGCATCAGCCCTTTCTTTTTTTCGCGCGAGCGCGCAGGCGGCGGACAGACTCGGCGTCACAAGCTCCACCACGTCCACCACGTCGCCAGCGTCGTTCTTCCTCTTTACTGTGTAGTTTTTCATGTGTAGAAAAAGTATGCGCCGTCCGTGCGCAGAACTGTTTTGCCGGGCCGGTGCAATTTCATCCAGTCGTTAATTTCGCTCAGGTGACGAATTGCTTTGACGGATTCCCATTCTCCGTCATCGGCCCGCTGGCGCTGCACGGTGGCCGAATAAGGGACGGGGTGTCCGTCAATTATCCGCGCTGGTCCGGTGTGGTTGTTCATGGGGCGGGCGCAAGTTTTGCGGCCAACGCGATGGCCTCTTGATCTTCGGCGGCCTGGCGGGAGTTATTCGCCGCGATGGCCTCGGCCAGTCCTTTGGCGATGTCCAGCAGGATGCGGTCGGGCACACTCAGCAGCGGCTCGCCGATTGGCTCACTCGGCGGATTCTCTGCGCGGTCGCGCTGGAGGTAGTATTTGCTCTGGCGCTCGATTTGGTTGTGCCCGTCGAAGTAGTCGAGCGTGGGGAAGGTCAACTGGTACTGGCCGTCCACGATATACGCATAGTCGCTACGCGTCTGGTCCCAATCTCGGTCGCAACCGCTCCACTGCGAGCAGCCGGCATATACGAGTTGATCGCTGATTGTGTGGCCACCAACATCCAGCGGCATCATATCGTCATCGAGTTGCGCGAGGATGGCTTGACGGAGTGCTTTGCGTGCTTCTTTTTTCATGTTTGTCTATCGGCCTCTCAGCCGTTTGCCCGGATGGTTTTGCCGCCGGGATCGCGGTGCGCTCAAGTGAGCGCGTCAACACCATTTTGCTCGCAGTCTCCATGCCATGCGGAAATCCCCAATGTTTTCCGTTGTCCCGATCCTGTGAATTGTAAGCAATCCCGACGCGCATTTTGCACACTGTCTGCGTTTCCGACGCACCGTTACCGTTAATCACGCGACGGTTGACGCTACCGAAACTGACTTTGGGTGTTGACGGGATTATTGACGGAAAAGTCTTACATTTTACACTCCCGAGAAGTCGCGCAACCGTTAAAGGTTGGAGATCGGAGATTGGCACGGGACACGCTAAACCGAAAGCGTGAAGCAGACGAAAAATCTTCCGGGGACTGGCCAAGCGCGCGCTTGTCTGCTTCACATCTTTCATCCGTGCGCTGGTTGGTCCTCGGTTTTCCAAACAACAAACAATGAACGCAACTGAAATCATCACCTCGAAACCCGTGAACGTGTGGCAGATCGGGCCCGATGGCTGCGGGGCATACGACTTCAACTACGATGGAGATAAAGTCGTATTGCTCAAGAAATCCCAGCGGGCTTTCCTGCTAACAGACGAATGGTGTGGTGGAAACGTCGAAGGGGAATGCTACCGCTGCCATTTTTCGGAAGTCGGCTACAGCGATGCGGTGGAAGCCGTCCTGTCTGCCTCCCGGGGCAAAGAGCCGAGCCTCGGCGGCAATGGTGGAAGCCGCTACGGAAATGCACCGGTGTGGCTCAAGCAGGCCGTAAAACGCGCCGACGTGCGCGACGCGCTGGATGATAAAGAACTCACAGCCGCAATCGATGAAGAACAGGTGGGAAGCGAGGTGCTGCCGTGAACACATGGGCCTGAACACGCGCCGCCGGCCTCCGCGAACTGGGGTATTTCTCGCCAGCGCACTTTTCGCTAGCGCACGTCCCGGAACAGGGGTAAATACGTCCTGTGTCAGCCTGCCCACACTGCGGCCAGGCCATTGAGCCGGCGCCAATACTCGCCTACAACCCGGGACCGCCAGCGTTACAGATTCACACTGAATGGGTTACGGTCAGATTGCATGTGAGATGCGCCAATGCTATCGCAAGCCTTCACCGCCGCGCTCGGTGCGCTGCGAGCACCCGCCCAATTCTCGCACCACCGCCAGAAGCCGCCCAAGCCGCGTTTCTCGCAATCCGCCGCCGCCTGAATAGCCACACTGGAGCTACGCTGTCCGTGCCAGACAACACAGAGGTTTACTGGACCAAACGCCCGCCGGTCACGCCTACCATCCGCCGCTGGATCGTCACCGCCGCTGACCTGCTCAATATCCCGTGGGAGTGAGCCGTCTTGTGTGTGTCACACCGCTACGGGTTGTGGTTCAGGAAGTGAATTTTTCGGGTTATGGCCACAAGTCACGAACGCCCTGATTTCATTTGTGTTTATGACGCGGCATGTGGGCATAACTGACATTGTTCTTCATTATGGTCAGTAGTTGACCCGACGACGCACTTTCCCGGCCACGAGGCAAAACCGGGCCGTCATCTCCGCGCTGATCGCCGACAGGCCGGGCCGGAGTCGTCCAGCCCGCCCCGAGGTGGCCGCCGACCATCGAGCCATCCAGCCCGACCGCGCCACGAGCCGACACCCACCCCGGTCGAGCGGGGCTACTGGGGTAGTGGCGTCCAGAACGGCGTATAGACCAACCCCGGACTCGCGGACTCTTTTTGAAAATTTTACGCACCGACCACAAGAAGGTTCATCTGGCGATGCTGGTCAATTTTGGCGGCTTTCGTAAGGTTCTCTTTCGGTTTCAGAGGTTGGAGGTTTGAGAAGTGGGCGCATTGCTGGAATTGAAGCGGGTCGGCCAGATTTTTCAGAACTCAGCTTTCGGACTCAGCGAATGATTTTCCGGCCTTGCGCGGCTGGTGCGTTCCTGTCGCGGGCTGAGGTTCGGCCGCGTTTGGGGCAACGGGTCCGCTTTGGGTGGAGTGACGGTACTCGAGCAAGAGGGGAGCCGCGTGGCTGGAGTACTCGAGCAAATGGACACGATGCGATGGATAGTCCTGCTGTAGGCGGGAGGGAGGAGGCGGGGTGGTTCGGTGGGGGTGGAAGTCCGTGGAGGTTGAGCGAACCGTGGAAGGCGGTAAAAACCAGCGTGGCTCCCTAAGAAGTGTATGTCGGGTGTCAAGCCTCACACTTCTCCACATGACTCCACAAAACTCCACAAAAGGCTTGACTGGATTTGGGTGGTTTGGGAGCCTGCGGAATGAACAACTGGTCGCCGCTTTTCGGGAAGATTGTGGACTCGTCGCTGTGGCGCGAGGACGACATGGTGGTGAAGGTGTTTCTGACGATGCTGGCGAAAAAGGATGCCGACAACGTGGTTCGGGCCAGCGCGTTTATGCTTGGGGAATGGGCGAAGAAGTCTGAGGAGGATGTGCTCAAAGCCTTGAAGGTTCTATCCGCGCCGGACACCAAGCGGATCGAGCCGCAGCCGTTCGAAGGCCGCCGGATCGGAAAGGTGGATGATGGCTGGCTGATTCTCAACGCCCAGTATTACCGGGGGCTGGTCAGCAAGTATGTTCAGAAGGATTACAACCGGGAGTGGATGGAGAAATACCGGGAGGAACTGAAGAAGAAAACGCCGGAGCAGATTGCCTACATCAAGAGAATCAGGGAGCTTGGGAAGAAGATTCGGCACTGGCACAAGCTGTCGAAGGATGAGGTTGGGAACAACGGGAATCCGACGGCGAAGGAGATTCAGGACGCCGAGAATGAATATCGGGCGGCAACGATGAAGGAGAAAGAATGACAAGCTCACTGACAATCTTCACCCGCGCGGCGGCAATGCTGGCCGAAGCGGACACCATCCAAAAGGCGAAGGAGTTGAAGGATTTGGCGCTCACGGCGAAGGATTGGGCGCGGCGAAAGGGAATGGGCGAGGAAGCGATTCAGCATGCCCGGAGTTATGCGTTTGAGGCGGAGCGGAAGATGGGGCAGATGCTATCGGTTATGCCGAAGAACAAGGGGGCGATTCGAGGTAAGACTGGTATCCAAGGCAAACCACTCCCGGATAAATTGCCGACGCTTCAGTCTTTCGGTTTGAACAAACTCTCAAGTTCAAAGGCGCAGGCGTTGGCCGCGCTTCCGGTGGAAGTCTTCGAGAAAGTGAAGGCTGGAATTCTGTCTCGAAATGGAAAATCGGTTCACGTCTCCCACAACTCCGGCGAGAACGAGTGGTACACGCCGTCCGAGTTCGTGGAAGCGGCGCGGGCGGCGATGGGTGGTATTGACTGCGACCCGGCGTCGTCGGCGATTGCGAATAAGACGGTTAAGGCGCGAAAATTTTTCGACAAGGAGTGCGACGGATTGAAACAGGCATGGACAGGGCGGGTGTTCTTGAATCCGCCGTATGCGCAACCGCTCGTGGCACAGTTCGCGAACGCGGTTGCCGACAAGTTCAACCTCGGCGAGATCGAACATGCTTGCGTCCTGGTGAACAACGCGACGGAGACGGCGTGGTTTGTGAAGATCGCGCAGGTGGCTTCGGCGATTTGCTTCCCAACTACGCGCGTCCGGTTTCTTGATCCAACTGGCGCGGCGGCTGGAGCGCCGTTGCAGGGGCAGGCCGTGCTTTACCTCGGGCGGCGCCGGGCGGCGTTCTGTGCTGCGTTCAAACCGTTTGGAATTTGCGTGCATGTCGTTTGAAAAACAACTGGCAGTCGGACTTTACGGCGAGGATTTGATAAGCCGATGGCTCATCCGGCGCGGAATGCAAGTGTTGCCAGCGTACCAGATTCAGGAGAACCACGGCAAAGGCCCGCGCCTGTTCGGACAATACGGACAGTTGATTTGCCCCGATCTTCTGGTGTTCAAAGCCGAGCGGGTGATTTGGATTGAGGCCAAGCTGAAATCGGCATTCACTTGGCATCGCATGTCGGCGAGTTGGCAGACGGGAATTGATCGGCGGCACTGGCGCGATTATGTGGAAGTCGAGCGCGTTACACCGTTCCCCGTCTGGCTCTTTTTCCTCCACGCTCCCGGACACGCGGCCAAGGACACGCCGGAAGGATTGAAAAGCCCCAGCGGACTTTACGGTAACAGCGTAAAGTTGCTGGTTGAATGCGTGCATCACGAGCACGATGGGCACGGGCCAAGCGGGATGGTTTACTGGCGCGAATCGGCCTTGAAAAAGCTGGCTGATTGGAGTGCGTTTCTGCCAGACAAGATTGCCGCCGAGGGCCTGCCCGGAAATGGAGAGGCGCGATGACTCAACCGATATGAAGAAGGTTGCGGCGGCGCTGTTCAGGATACTGTGTAGGATACGGCACAAACGCCACTGGCATGAACAGGTCTATACGGATAGGGTGCGCTACTATCAGCGGACTGAGTGCTGGAAGTGTGGGGCGGTGCAATCGGCATATCGCGTATGCCGCAACCAAAAGCATCCGCATGAAACGCGCGCTTCCGAAGTTCGCGCGGAGGCTGGCTTGTCCGCGAAGGCCGAAGGACTGCCGGACAACTGAGAGGACCCATGCCCGACGAATCGCACAACCCGGTAGCATCCGACCAACTGCGGCAGGAAATCCGAGAAGTTATCCGCCGCTATGGCCAGGAGAGCGACGTGACGGTGTATCAGGCAATCGGAGTGCTGGAGATCGTGAAATTCGACCTTGTGGACATGCTGGAAAAGGCGCGGGAGTAATGTTCAGCTGGGGGTTTCGGGTTTCCGGTTTCGCTCATGGTTCAGTCACTACGTATTCGATTTGCTTTTCAGGTCCGGCGTGCGCGCTCACATCCCAGGCGTGCTCGAAGGTTGTGACCCACGCTTCGGATTTGTCTGGTGTGTAGCCTTGCGCGTTTTCTCGCCACCACATTTCCCACTGAGCCGACCAGATTCGAACATTCTTGCCGAGCACGTGGCGTTTCAGGGCGGGATAGCGTTTGAGTTTTTCGAGACGGATTCGAGAGTTCAGCCGTGGCTTAACAACCGCGAGAGTGCGGGGTTCTCTTGTCATGGCTCTCCATTCCTTTCCGAGTCTCGCTGCTTGCGTGCGCACGCGGAACAAACCAACCCCACAGTCCACGCGCCGCAAGCGCACTTGTGGACGATGCCGCCGGCCTGGGATTTGGCGATGGCGCGGCGGGTGTCCTTAGCGTCGTCCACGAGGTGCTTCAATCGGACGGCGAGTTGATTTTCCAATTCGTCGTTCATTGTCAAAACGGTTCTCCAACGGGCGACGGCAACGGCCTGAAATCAATCACGTCGTCAGCTTTTCGCCCATTGCAGACATCACATAAAATTTGCAAATTATCGTGCTGAAAATGCTGCTTCCGGTAAAACAGCATTCGCTGGTCGGTGCTGCCGCGGTGATGATCGTCGCCAGTCGGTTCGATGCAGTCGAAGGTAAGGTTGTCAGTCGCCCCACACTTCGCGCAGACCGGCCCAAGGATCGCGAGCAGGTCGGCCCGCGCTTTTATCGCCCAGGATTTTGCGCGCGCGCTCATGGTTAAAATGGTTCTCGGCATTTCTCGCAGATAAACTTTCCGTCCTCCAGCGTGATCTGCCGCACGTTGAACAACTTCCCGCACTCGTCGCATCGCTCCAGCGTGGCGTCCACGGGAAGACCGATCAGTGGGATGGAATAGTTGCCGACGTGAACGATGGCGTGAGCACTCATTTTACAACTTCTCGAAACTCGTCAAGCGAAGTGACTACTGCGGCCTTGGCTCCGAGCTTCACCAGCCATGCGAGTGTGGCGGCTTGTTCTGTTGTCAGTTTTTGGCCCGGCCTTTTCACCTCTACAAACCACACGCGCCCACCATCTCCGACGATTATGAAGTCGGGTTCGCCAATCCGGCGTCGCGTTCTGTGGGCCATTGAGCCATGAAAGAATAGCCAGCCCTTGCTCCGGCAGAATTCCATCATTGCCTCATGCAGATCGGATTCGGATTCAGCCCGCCGTCCGCGGTGTGCGCTTTCAACGCCAGCGGGCCGATCCGAAGTCCCCTCGTCAGGCTGCCGCACGCGATTCGCGTTCAGGCGGCGAACCATTTCGTCAAATTGTAATCGGGTGACAGTCATGGGTTATCCGTGCGTTCTCACAAACTCATCAGCATCCGCCTGCTCGCGGAACGTGGCGAGCCATTCGATGCCGCCGTCCCAGCTTGGATTTCCGTTTGGCCAGGCGATTTCAAAGTTGCCGGTGTCTGGGTTGTGCCAGATCACGCATCTGGGGTAGCGCGGCTTGGCTATCGGGATTTCGTCAGTCATTTGGACTCTTTTGCGATGGTCAGCCGAGCGGCTTCTCTAGCAGCGTGGAGATGCGGCCAATTTTTCCCGGTTCTAATGCTGCGGATCGCGCTTTCAAAGACACCGTATTTTTTGGCCAGTTCTTTGGGCGTCGTTGAGCAATTTATTATTTCCAAAGCTTGAGCCTCTGTGAATTTGTGGTTTGGTCTTCCCTCTCCGGGATTCGACCTTCCTTTTGCCACCATGTCTTGTGAGTTGTCCTTGGCGGTTCCAACAAAAAGATGGTCAGGGTTTACACATGGACGATTGTCGCAGCGGTGGCAAACAAACAAACCGGCTGGGATTTGACCGACAAAAAGCTCGTAGGAAACTCTGTGGGCTGGCCTGGTTTTTGTGCCCCGCACTCCAATCGTTCCGTATCCGCGCGTTGTTCCGCCGGTCCAAATCCAGCACGTTGAAGTTTTGTCAACCTTAACCTTCGCCAGAAATCGTCCCAGGATTGGCTGTGTTCGGGTTTTGAAATAACAGATTCTTGAGCAGTACTTTCTTGCTTCAAACCTGGATCGTTCCGGCTTGAATGGCCGTCCGCAAACTTCACAAAGTTTTTCCGCCATCATTGCTGCACCTTTTGAGGTGTCCCGGCCCGCGTGTGCAGCGTTCGCTGGAAGGCGAGGCAAGCCCACTGAAGGACTTCGCGAGCCGAGACAGATTTGATTTACGCTGCACACAGGAACGATGCCAGTTTTATCCGCATCCGTCAACCGGATTTGCCAGAGTTAATCTTGAAATGTACTTGAGACAATCCGACTTTAGCGCCGCGAGCTTGGTGAGCTTGGCCGCCGCATCAGTGTTCAATCGCGCGGTTTCTTCCACGCGATAACGCGCGGTTTCAATTTTCGCTTCGATCTCGGCGAGCTTTTGCCGGAGGGCGGTTAGTTCCGCGGATTCTTTTTGCGGGTCGCTCATGGGCGAATTAGTCATAGGGGTCGTTGAAGGTTTCCTCGAAGGCAAACGGCCCGTCGTTCACGGTGTCTTTTGTATCGCCGTATTTACAGCGGCAGCCGCACGGATGGAAGCAGCACGTCGCACAGCATCGCGGCTCACCGCCGGACACTAGGCCGGTTGCGGGCGCGCCACAGCAGCACAAGCGAACCGCCGATTGCGTCTCAATTTTCGATTCTTTCATGGAATGTCCTTCTGCATGTTATCCCAGAACTCCAGGCCCGCCGTTGCCAGGCGGCGCGCCTGAGTTTTCCTTGAGCCGAGCGCGATTTGTTCGAGCAAGTCGCGGTAAAAGGCTTTCTCGCGCTCGATCGTTCGGGCGTCGTCGGCCCAGATCAACCCGCAGGCAGGCTCATGTTGAGCTTCGCACAGCGCATCTACAATCGGAGTAGGCGTGGAATCTTGCGTTTTGCACGATTTGGGTTTTGATTTCGGTTTCATCTCGTGATGGCTCACGGCAATGGGGCGCCCTGCGCGCTTGGCGGGCGTCGGCGCTGTTGAAGCCCTGTTAAGGCTTGCAGATTGGCGAGGTTATCATCCGACCATGCGCAAAAGAAATTGGCTTCCCGATCGCCGACGGATTTAGGCGTCAGCCAGCGGGATTGCGCGAGGCATTTGCGGACGAACTTTGGACCAATTACGGTCAGGCCAAGTTTGGCAATACCGAACTCCCAAATCTGGCTTCGGTGGCCTTTACCATCCACGAACCAGCCGTCGCTATGAGCACGTAGGCGATAGTTTGAGGCTAGTCCCAGCAATCTTTCACGGTTTTCCGGGAAGTCACATAGCAGTTCGCCGGTAATGACGTTGTGCCGCCTGATAACTCGTCCTGTGAGCAATGCTCCGTTGGTTTGAAGTTTCGTGTTCATTGTTCCTTTTGGTTGATTGTTTCGCCTTGATACGGGTCGTTCCACTCCAGCCTGAGTCTCCACAGTCCAGCCTCGACAGCCACCATCCCGGCGACGTGCGCGCCCTGCGAGCGCAGTTCCGCGAGCTTGGCTGCCAGTTGAAGGCCAGCTACGTCAACGAAGTCGGGTTTGAGCAGGTTGGGGAGATTGGCGGGTTGAGAATTCATCGCATCGTTTTCGCCGTCGCCGAAGCGAGGAACTTCGCTTTGACTTCGGCGATGTGCTTGCTGGTCCGAGTCGTTCCGCTCGATCCGCCCGCTGGGTCGCCGCCTGTGCCCCAGTAGTGAAAATCACCGCAGGCTTTGCAGCGCCAGCGCGCAACGACGAGCGTGCCGGGAGAATTCGCGGTCTTGAAAGCGTCCATCTCAGCCGGCGTGGCGAAGGCGGGCAAGTTTGCAGCGACACATATTCTCGGGCCGTTGAGCCATCGGGGCGGATCGAAGGTCGCGCTCATGCCGTGTTGCGCTTCGTGCCGCGCGCCGTCAGCCCCCTGGCCGCGAACCTGGCTGCCCGCCGCCGCCACTTGTCGCGGTTGATCCGGCGCCTGACCAGCGGGCCGACTTTTCGGAGGTTGGTTCTCATCGCATCGGGTAAGGTTTTACGGACGAAAGATCAACGACGACTGAGTTTCTCAACAGCCGGTCGCTGATTCTCACGTCAAATTTCTCCGACCATGATGGCGGCATTATGTTGGTCGTAATCACCGTGAACATCCGTTCCCGCCGCGAAAGGATTTGGCACAAGGCATCAGCGCAGACTTTCCAAGGATCGTTCTCGGCGCCAACATCATCCAGGATCAGTAGGCTGCTTTCAAAAGAGTCGGTCATGTAAGAGCGGTTCTTTTCTGAAAGTTCGCAGGCTAATTCGGGCCACGAAATGTAATCCACGCTTGGCATTTTGTGATTGCCCCAATGTCCTCTTTCAAACGACGTGAACGCCGACGCTACTCCAAATCGGTGAATCTTCTTGGCGAGATGCGTCTTGCCGGTTCGCACGTCGCCGCAAAGCACGAGTAGGGAATGCTGTGGGGAGTTCTTAAACCAACGAGCGCAGAACGCTTCGGCAATATCTCCAACCGCTTCCAGTTCGGGCGATTGAGAAACATCCATACCCAGCCACTTCGTTTGCCACTTGTTCTTCATTTTACTTGATCTCTCCACGCTCGCGGAGTTCGGCGACGATTCGATCGCTGGTTTGCTTCGCTGTGGAAGGCATTCCAAAGTTGCGAGGGTTTTCGGCAGTATTTCTCCGAGGGTTTTGAATTCTTGGTCCATTTTGTCCTCCGTATTCCTCCCAGTGTCGTTTCCAGTTCGCGAGCGCAGCGGGCCACAGTTTCATCGGATTCTTGCCAACTCTCCACCCGTTCGCTTGGTAGTAGTCGTAAAACTTGTCACCCTCTGACTCCGGCAAAGCAATTTCAGCGCATTGGAGTTTTACGGCTTCAATCGTCGGCTTTGAGAATCCTTTCCCAGAGGGGTTGGGCGGAAGCGCGGCATTTCCTTCTTCCGTTCCTTCCATTCCTTCCATTCCCTTCCCTCCTTGGGCACCTGACTGACAGGACGATGGCACCCTGCTGGCACCCTGCTGGCACCCAACTGCATCATTCGTAATTTCAGACACTTCCAGCCAATCCGTGTTTTTTTCTAGGTAATCAAGAGAGACTGTCAGCCAACTGACAGGCGCACGGCACTTGACTGACAGGCTGCTGACAGTGTGTGGCGTTCCGTTGTCTCGGATAAGCGTACCGCGAGGACTGCATTTTGAGGCGATTTCGACCATCAAGACGAATGCGGCAAAAATCTCGGCGCCGCGCGGGTGCGCCATAATGTTACTGAAATTTTCCCCATCGTGTTTGTTTGGCATGGCAACCCAGGAGAGAACCTTGACCGTTCTGGAGCGGTTGTTTTCATAGAGAGCGTCCCAGTTGCGAATCTTGTAAAGTTTCATGTGGGGATGTCGTCGTCGCTGACGCAATCGAACTCGGACTTGCAAGTCGGGCAGAAGAAATGCGCTGTGTGAAGTTCGGCATGTTCCCACTCGTAACCGAATCCAGCTTCTTGAACGGCGCGGCGCATCATTTCTTGAAACGTCCGCGCCTTCGGCCCTTCCCTGCCGCACTTTTCGCAGACAAGGCAATCTCCAACTGGTGATAATTTCATGCGGCAAAACAATTACCCCGTTGCGGAGTCCGGCCCGGAATGGGTAGTAAGGGTCAGCGTTTCCGCTGAACTTAACTGTTCCGAACCCCGCAACGGGGCATTGCTCAAACATAACCTTCTACCCGTTAGAGCCAGTTTCCGGGGCTGGCTTGTCAGTATTTCTACCGACGACCGATTGAATCATCGGCGGGAATTATCCGCAAGAAAATAATTCAGCTTTTTCTTTTCTGCTTCCACCAAACCGGAAAGGTGGTGTTAGGAGCCTTTCCACGCCAGCGTAATTGCAGAAGGTTTTGAATTGATCGCGACTGATTCCGAGGCTTGTAATATCTTCAAACGAAAGAGATTTTCTTCCAGCGCACATATCTAAAAACGCCTTGAAGACAGCGGATTCAAAGACGCGCATCTTGCCATGACATCTCAAGCAGAGAGGCACAGTCTCGTCCTTTGAATAATCTTCATGGTGGCCGTGCAGTGACTTCGAGCGACGACCACAAGCTGAACACACATCCGTTCGCGGCTTCTTGGCTATCAACTGCTGTGCTCTTTGGTGGGAAAAGCCAAACTCGTCTCCGATTTCAGAATAGCTCTTGCCCTGAATTTTAAGGAGGCGAATGAGTGCTATCCTTTTTATTGTTTGTGGCCGATGGCCTTTCGGAGCGCCGGGCTTAAAACACGGAAATCCAAGCCGCTTCCTAACCTTAGAAATCTCGTGATGGTTGGTTCCTAAAGCCGCAATGATAGCCACTGGAGGCTTTCCAACTTTGAGTAATTCTTCGATTTTGAGAATCGTTGGTGATATTGAGTTGTCAGGCATAAACGGATCATCGTTTGTGTTTAGTGGTGGGTGTCCGGCCATCAACCGGCGCCCGCTACGACTTTCGAGATTCCTCCGCGTTGTCGCAAGAAAAATCTGCGGATTTCGTTTCCGTCAAGGTTTTCATGCCCATAGCGACTCATAAAATTTGGCGCGTTCTTGTTCGAGCCTGGCGAGCGCCTCAGTCTCATTCCTGCCAATTCCGATGATCTCACCCCCGTCAACTTCAGCGCCGAAGATCGTATGAATTCGCTCCTTGGCGACAAAGTATCTGCCTGTGCGAGAATTCGGATTGATAACTTCTTCAACGGTTGGTTGGCTGGTCGTCAGTCCGGGTGATTTGGATTCGTGAATTTGAATCATCTCTGGATTTTTTGTTGCACGATCCCGTCCTCAGTCCGATAGTTCCTTGCCCGCGCAATGCGGGTTGTTGGTTTCAACAGGTTATCCGGCGGCGGAGTCGTCGCCGGTTTTTGTTGCAACACCAAGGGCAGCCAATAAACCAAAGAAGTCAGCATTTCGATCTCGTAGTTTATAGTCCGATTCCTCGCTCGGTTAAGCCTCTGCCGCTCGCGCTGACCCGCTCGCTTTCTTCGACTCATACAATAGCCCGCGTCGTGGATGTCGTGGGCTGGGTCGGTTGATACGCCGAACCAGCGTCTTTGCGCCAGAGGTGGTCGGTTGATTGGATTTCATTTCACCTTTTTGAGCGCATTGCGCCTGACTCCACAGAGCGCCATTCAGCTTGCCCAAGTTCCGGTTTTGGTTCTTATATCGCATGTCGGCTTGCATCATGTGGCCTTCGTTATTGAAAGCCGCTTGCCGTTTGGGTGGGTTTTCTTCCAGTCCATCAATTCGGCTATGGTTGTCGCAGGCGTGCAAACGTGCGTTTCGACCCACATGTCGCCCACGGTTTCGTTGCCGTCGCTGCATTCGAGCACGGCCACGTAATCGGATTCGTCGGATTCCATTTCGCAATTAAACCACGGGCGGATTGGCGGGGCAAGAAAAAAGTTGTTGACATTATTCGGCAACACGGCATGATGCTTGGAAATGCCAACATCAACCAAGCCAAAAAAACTCAGCACGCTTGCCATCGCCGCGAAGCTCAAGGCCGAGAAAACCTTCTGGGTCGGCACGGATCGAGAACGCAGGGACGTGCTCGCAGTCGCGCGCTACCTCGACCTCGGCGTGAAGATTACAACCCGGGCCTGTGTTGGCTCCGAGGGCTTCAACGTCTATTTCATCAATTCAAAATGAACACCCAACTCCTCCGCCGCATCCAGCGGCAGATTCTCAAAGAGCCGGAGCAGTTCCAGATGCGGACCTGGTTCACCAGCTGGTCCTACTCAACAATCCCAAACTGCGGCACGGCGGCCTGCATTGGCGGCTGGGCTGTAAGTCTGAAACATGGACGAACTCCAAGAGATGAGCGCATGGCAATTCCCAAAGGTGGCGTATTTGAGGCCGCGCGCAGAGCCGTCGGGCTTACCACAAAACAAGCGCACCTGCTGTTCATTCCCATCAACTGGCCAGCGCGGTTTAAGCGATTCCACCACGACAACCCAAAACAAGCCGTGGCGAGAATTTCACATTTCATCAAAACGAAAGGCGAAGATTGAGCGATCCAATTCAAATCAGCGACGCTGCGCGCGAAGCGGCTCTCGACATGGACGGCGGGGTGAGTTGGAGGGCCGAAAGAATTCAGAAGGCAATAGATGCCGCGACCTCCGAGTTACAGAAGGAAATCAATCGCAATAAGCGTTCTGTAAACTGGGCCGACGATACACGCATCGCACTGTCAAAAGAACTCGGCTGCGCGGCGATGGCCTCTGAAGTTGTCCTGCAAGTCAAAAAACTGCGCGTCGAGAACAACAGGTTGCGCGAAGCCTTGAAATGTCTGGCGCTATCACACACGCCGGAATGGTGGCTGAGTGGAGCGCCAGAACAGATCGCCGAGAATGCCCTCGCGCAAAAACCGGAGGAAAAACCATGCGAAACGAAACCAGCTTAGGCGGATCACCGGCGGCGACGCCACAACCCAAACCATCGCGCAAGCGCCGGCCCGCGCTGCCGTTCCCGAAACGCGCCGAAGAACCGGAGGCAGCATGATAGTCATAGACGGAATCGAAATGGACGATGGCGTGGACGAGCCGGACGCAGGACACGAGGACAGCGATGATGATGCCTGCGCTACGTGCGGCGGTGACGGAGTGAACGCGCAAACCCAAATTCTAACCCCGCGCGGTTACGACGAAACTCACGCCGAGTGCCTTGAGCGAGTTGAGAAATGACTTGCACCGCAAAACGAATCAGGCCATCATCCGAACGGCCTTAGAACGGCTGAAAAAGCAGATGCAAAACGATACTCTCCAGCGCCCTTCACGGTTGCCGCAAATCTGCGCGGGTTCTACTTCACGGTCGGGTGCTGGTTTTGCGTTTATGGGGAAACTTCAAGACCTAACAGGGAAAACCTTTTCACGATTGTTTGTTGTCGGACTCGCCGGCAGAAACAACAGCGGAACGCACCTATGGGAATGTTTGTGTCAATGCGGGGCTACAACCTCCGCCACACGAGGCAACCTCAAAAACGGGCACACCAAATCTTGCGGTTGTTTAAGGATGGATGTCTCGTTTCAAATCAACCTTAAGCATGGGCACGCACACAAAGGAGAGAGAACACCAACCTATCGAAGTTGGGACGCAATGAAAGACAGGTGTTTGCGCCAAGAATGCGAAGCTTTCAAGCATTACGGCGGGCGCGGGATAAAAATTTGCGAGCGGTGGCTTCATTCGTTTGAAAACTTTCTGGCCGACATGGGGGAGTGTCCTCCCGGACTTACGATAGACCGCAAGAACAACGACGGCAATTACGAGCCTGATAATTGCCGATGGGCCGACAGAAAAACCCAAGCCAATAATAATCGCCGCAATCGAATCATGGAATTCAACGGAGAGCGATTAACAGCTTCACAGTGGGCGGACAAACTTGGGATTAGATCACGCACAATCCTTGAGAGAATTAACAATGGCTGGGGCATTGAAAAAACGCTCACAACACCAATATAAAAACGACATTGCGCTTCCTGATACCCATGTTAATTGACGAGACTTTTGATGAATGCCTGAATCGCCAGACGAGAGAGAGCCGCTTCGCACTCAAGCCGAAACCCGTCCAGCACGATTGGCATGTTCGCATGTGGGCGGTTGAAATGTTTGAACTCATCGAAACGCTCGCGTGGCAGAGGCGACAAGCCCGCGCAAACTTTGAATAATGGAAAACCAAAAACCCAAGGAAACTCATGCCTACCTTTGAGAGATGCGATAAATCCGTTGAATCTCTGGCCCGCGAGTTAATCGGAAAATACGACACCAACAAGCCGTTGGACCAGATTGGTGTGAAGATTGACTACGTGTTCGCCTACGCGGATTTAGACGATAAGGACCGACCGATCAACGATGCACTGACAAATAACGGAATCAAGGCGCTGGGCATCACGCGCAAGATTCCGCTCAAAGACCGCGCTCTTGGACGAGGCGATGCCGAAATTGCGCTGGACGGCGACTGGTGGAAGGTGGCCACAGACGACCAACAGGCGGCGCTGCTCGACCACGAACTTCACCACATCGAAATCAAATCGGACAAGCACGGCAACGTCCAGTATGACGACCTTAACAGGCCGCAGTTGAGGCTGAGGAAGCACGATCAGGAATTTGGGTGGTTCAACTGCATCGCTGAACGCCACGGCGCCGCGAGCCAGGAACGGATTCAAGCCAAGTCAATCATGGATTTCTCCGGTCAATTCTACTGGCCCGGCATCGCGCCAACGATTGAGTTGTCCAGTGGTGGAAAAAGCACAGGACTAATCCCTCTCGGCGCATTCGCAAAGGCCGCAGCCAAGAAAATTTGAACGCTATGACCGACGAACAATTCTCCCAACTCAAAGCGGACGAGGAAGCCGCTTACGCTGCGTATGACGAGCAGTTAAACGCAACCAATCCGCTGGGGGCACAATGGCTGCTGCTTAAACAGAAACTCGACCGCGAGAACATGCGCCGGGAAATTCTGGCCGAGGAAGCGGCGGCGCTGAAATCCATCCCTGACCACGAACTCGCATGAAGCGCGACCTCCGCAGCCCTCTCGCCAAGGCCCGCGACGAATGGCTGGCGAGCGAGGAAGGGAGACCAGTCGCCGTCCCATACCTCCAAAACCGGCTCACGATGGCCTTTCTTTGCCGGGGCGCAGTGGGCGACGAAACAACTCAAAGAAAATGTTTGACGAACCTAAACGCTTAGGTATTCTCGGATGAATGCTAAAAACAAACACGCAGTTGCTCTTGGTAGGATTGGCGGCAAAGCTAAGACGAGGGCCAAAACCAAAGCGGTCAGAGCCAACGGTCGTCTGGGTGGACGGCCAAGAGTGTATCGGCGTACCGCTGACTAAAGGTATGGTTGCGATAGTTGATAAAGAGGACGCGCCTCGCGTGCTGGAATACTTCTGGGTTGCCAAGAAGCACGGCTCTGAGCCAAACGTGATTTGGTATGCCGAACGGCGCATCAGGACTGATGAGCCAAATTTTGGAAAGCGTCAGCTTGTAAAGCTTCACCAGTTCATACTTCCAGGCCAACGGGAAATAGATCATCACAACAGTGATGGGCTTGATTGCCGAAAATGCAATCTTCGGCCTGCGAGCCATTCTCAAAATGCAGGCAACACTCGTATCGCATCAAGTTCTAAAACAGGATTCAAAGGAGTCAGTTTCAGGCCCGCAAAAGGAAATCGAAGAAGCCGATGGATTGCCCGCATAAACGGAAATGGAATCCGAAAACAGTTGGGATCATTTCAGAGTCCGGTTGAGGCCGCCAAAGCATATAATGTCGCCGCGCTGGAAAGGTGGGGAGAATTTGCCCGGTTAAACACAATCCCATAAACAACAAAACAAAAGGTAAAATCCGATGCACATTTCACAATTGAAACAGTCCAAATTTTTAACTCGTGCCGACGTGGGGAAAGGGGTGCTTGCAACTATCAGAACAATTCATCAACAGGACGTAAGTAAGGAAGGCGCGCCCGAGGAACTTCGCTGGTGCATCACCTTTGATGAATACGAAAAGCCGATGGTGCTCAACTCGACCAACGGCCAACTGATAGCCCAAATCACCAAGAGCGAGGACACGGATGCGTGGGCCGGCCAAAAGATTGTGCTCTACGATGATCCAAGTGTGTCCTTTGGGGGCAAGTTGGTCGGAGGAATCCGGGTCCGGGCTCCGCGCAATCAACCCGCCAAGCCAGCACCGGCGCCGGCATCGGCTCCGGCAAGGCCAGCGCCAGTGCAGCAACCGGAGGCTGGAGATCCGGATGGCGAGATCCCTTTTTGAGTGAAACTAAGGAAGCGCGGCTTTGTGTCGGGTGCGGCCAGTTCAGAAAATTGCTCTGGTCAAACAAGCACAAGGAGTTCACATGCTTCCAATGTTTCCTCAAGCCAAAGTTGTTTTGAAGCCAATCGTCCTTAACACAATTCTGGGGCGGGCTGCCACGAGAAACGATGTTGACGGAATCCGGACTGTGAATATGATTCTGGCGTGCAACAGAACGTCAAATCTTCCTGCCGCTTCGGAACGGCTTACGCCTACACTCCGCTTTTTGCGGGACTGTTGCACACCGGGGCGGCGGGAACTTCAAAATGGTGCAACAGTGAAAAAAATAGGAAGCAATCGGATTGGGATTATTTGTCCGCATTGTCATAAGAGCATAACCCACTTCGTTTCCACCCACGGGAAATACAACACCCCGGAGTACCGAAGCTGGTTCGGGATGAAGTCCAGATGCCTTAACCCGAGAAATTACGGGTTCCGAAATTACGGCGGCAGAGGGATAACGGTCTGTAAAAAATGGATGGAGTTTGAGGGATTCATCGAGGACATGGGGTTAAAACCTTCTCCTGAATACAGCCTCGAAAGAATTGACAACAACGGCAATTATGAGGCTTCCAATTGTCGTTGGAGCAACAGGCAGGACCAAAACAACAACAGGAGAACAACCAGATTATTGTCCCATGAAGGACAAACAAAAACACTGAGTCAATGGGCTGAACATATTGGAATTCACCAGTCTGGTTTGAGCAGAAGGTTGAATCAATTGGGATGGCCGTTGGCGCAGGCTCTTACAACTCCACCAAATTACGGAAACAGGCACCGCAATGGCAAAACCCATTGAATTACATGCGGTGCTTGGTCGCGCGGCCACCAAATCCGACGGCACCCTTTCGCTTATTTTCAGCACCGGCGAATTCAGTGCTGAAGAAATGGCCGTCTTGTTCAAGCTCCTTCGGATAAATCTTCTTCTCAGGCTGACTCCGCTCGGAGAATCACTTGAGCCGCCCGTGGAGGTAAAGACCGATATTCAGACCAAAACTCCATCTGCGCGGCTTCGCGGTGTGCTGTTTGTGCTCTACAAGCAGTTGGACGGGCAAGAATTAGTTAAGGGCAAATCCTTTGAATTATTTTACTCAGAACAAATGAACCGGGTTATTGACGATTTCAAAGCGCAACTGGAACCAGAACAAGCATGATTTGAATTGACACACGCAAGCCGCTTGCGCATAATCCATGAATGATTCAGTCAAAACGTATCTCTCAAAAATTGGCCGTCGCGGCGGCAAGGCTGGCGTTGGAGCATCCAAAGCACGCCCACCTGTTCTCGCCCGAAAGGCGGCTAACACCCGATGGAAAAACAAAGTGTTGCATCGTGACGTGCGACAGGCCCGTAACCGGAAAAGGGCTGTGCGTGGGTCATTACGCAAGGTGGAAGTACAAATGTGAATTGAATCCAGACATTCCACTCGACAAAGCGCAAAACCATAAAGGCGCACTTAATGGGAATTGGAAGGGTGGAGAAATAAGCGATGGGCACGGCAGAATCTTAATTTATGCGCCTAAACATCCAAATCCTTCGTACTGTGGAACGCACGTTTACCGCTATCGGCTCGTCATGGAGAAGTATCTTGGGAGGTTTCTGCTGCCGAGTGAAATTGTTCATCACAAAAATGAAGACCAGTCAGACGACAGAATCGAAAATTTAGAAGTGATGACTCAGGCGAAACACTGCAAGCTGCATCTACATCCAACGCAAAGGTAAAAGAATGAGCCATGTGATTTTCTTCGATTTAGAAAGTGCCGCATTCGACGCGGAACAGCTTCAACCGTTCATGCCCGAGTTTCTCCCGGCTGGGAATTTGAAAGACCCGGACAAGATCGCGGCTAGCATAGCCGAGAAGCGCGAGGCGTGGCTGTCCCGGTGCGCGTTGTCGGCCACAACGGGCCGCATCATCGCAGCCAGCATCGCGAGAAACAGCGATGTGCCCGAGTTCATCTACGCCCCGGATGAACGCACCATTATTGACGTGCTGCTCCACGATCTGTCCGAAACTATTGCTTTGGGCGGGACTGCGTTCGGTTGGAACAGCCACGGATTCGACCTGCCGTTTCTGGCACAGCGTGCAGCGTCTCACGGCATCCCAGCCTTCACACTGCTCACGACCAGCTTTCGCGGCAGGCGTTCCTGGAACGAGGTGTTTGCGGATGTGATGCAGGTCTGGTGCGGGCCTTACAACCGTAGTGACGGCATGAGCCTGAAAAATGTGGCCTTGGCGCTGGGAGTTGGCACCAAGGCCGGTAGCGGGTCGGACTTTTCCGAATTACTCAAGAGTGATCCCGTCAAAGCCAAGGAGTATTCTCTGAATGATGTGGTGTTGTTGAGAAACATCGCGGTAAAAATGGGACTGGCTGATCTCACACCCCCGCCTCGCCCGAAGCTCACGCCGCTCAAAGAGCCGGAAGAACCGACGGACGTGGGGCATTGAACACATGACCAAATTCCCTGCCATGACACCGCCAACCAGCCCTTCGGAAGTCGGAGGGCGGGGCACGGATAAAAAGAAGAAGTGCCGCGTCGTGGCAGGTTTCCGAATCAAGCCTCCGAAAATCGAAGGAGACCGATGGATTGTGCAATCCCGCAGCCGCTCGGGACGATGGGAAACGCGAATTACTACGCACTGCCGATGAAAAATAAACGTCGAATTTCTCGCAAAGCCGGATGCCGAAAGCGAACCTGCGGTTTGCTGCATCCGGCGGCTGGTTCGGCGGAAACGTCGAGCGACACAAAACTGTGGCGGCGATACCGGCTCACTCATGTCACGGTCGCGTGGCAGGAACGATACGGTGAACATTGGTATGACTACTCGAAGAAAATCACGCATGAGGACTTCCTGAAGCACTACTCACAAGTGCCGCCCGCCGAACGACAAAGCTGAGCGGCGCAACGAAGACCCATGAACAAACCTGAAAGCGTAAATGCGTCCGCTCCAGCGGCGGACGACCGATGCCGCGAACTCGAAAAGCGCATAGCCGAGCTAACGAAACTGTGCCATCGCGCCGGAGATGCAATGGACGCCGCACTGACCTGCCCCAACGATGCGGGATACCGCGCCGATGCCGCCGATGCCGTGGAAGAACTTCAAGCGGTGTAGGACCCCTAACGACCAAGCTCACCGACCATGCGAATAAAAACCAAAACCGTAATGGACCAAATGAACGCCGAGAAGCCAGACGGCGTGCTCGCAGACCTGGAGGCTAAGCATGGTTCGGTGCAGCGGCTGGTTAGCCCGCTTCCGTGCCCGTTCTGTGGCTCGACGAAAATCACAGTCGAATGGGAGGAATGCGAGCCACTCGACTCGACAGACACAAACCGTCGCTGGTTCGCGGAATGCGCTCAATGCTGTTGCCAAGGTCCATTTTGCCAGAAAGAACCGCAGGTCATACCGGCGTGGAATAAGCGGGCTAACAGGGGATTAACCGTCGCAAACGACGGGATATTGGATGGGCCAAGCACGAATCACCCACCAAACACGTCGAAGGTTTAGACCGGCACTTGCGGTTCGTCAGGAAATCCCGAGACGATCACGCGCAGCTTGTTTCTCGGCTGCGGGGGTCGCAGCGTCCACTTGCGCGAGAAAGTCGCTCAAATCTTGCGGTGTCGGCTTCCAGCCTTCCGGCTTGTTCGCGTGCTCTGCCCAAATTTGGATAAGAGTGTTGATGCCAGTTCCGACGAGAGTAAGAATGCTGTCCATGTCAGTTTGGTTTGAGGGTTAGAGTCAGCTTGTCCGCGCCTGCCTTCACCTCAGCGGGCGGTGCGGCACTCCAGTTCTGGCCCGCAGCGACCAAAGCTGTTCGAAAGGTACTGCGGAAGGCGTTCCACGCCAAATCCGCTTGAGCCTCCTGATCCTTCGTGACTTTGCCTTGCACGACGCGCTCACAGAACGCGCCATAGGCGGCATGGGCGACATTCCAGGTGTCTTTGAGAGAATGGTAGGCGATTGCCTCTTTTGTGTCCGTCGTCGAGCAGCCGACAAGCCCGACGGTTGACAACGCGACCGGCAAGGCGGTGGCACAGAGCAGGACGGACAGGACGACAGATCGGAATCGTTTCATGGCTTCAATTTGCCACCGGCGGGCTGGATTGGCAACCCTGGGGTTTTCACGATCCAACATCGCGCCTCGCACCACGCTTCCCATGCGAGTTGCACGGCGATGTCTTTGTATTGGTCGGGCCACGCGTGCGTGGTTTCGTCTTGCGGCCAGCGTTCTGTTTCGCGCTCATACGGCGGGCCTGCAACCCATTGTTCAAATGACGACCGCGCAGAACCTTGGTCGATCTCGGACAGAGCTTGGTCGTATGTTGGCAGCCCACATGTTGCTTCGCCGTTCATCTGTTTCCTTTTCGTCGCGCCAACTGATAGTTTCTTTGCTCGTCCCGCTCGTCCGCTGGACGCGGCAACGGGTTGGGAAGTTTTGTTCGGCGACGGCGGGCAAGCGCGTCATACGCGCGAAGTTCCGCTTTTGTCATTCGCCTATTCACACCTGTCCCGATGTTGTAAATAGTCACGCCTTCGTCTCCATTAACGCATCATGCACCGCCATATGCCGCAGAATGTGCCGCGCCTGTTCCTGCCACGGCTCATTCGATCCGACGAGCACCGGCAGCGAGTATTTCACGCGGACGAGGTAGCAGACATACGGCCACTCAGTATCTAATACCGCGCAGTCCGCCTTGTATTTCCACCAAAACAAGTCTGGAGACGATTGAAGAACGCGAATCTGGTCAGGCAAGAGCCACGCCAGTTCGGCCTGCAACTCGTCGTCTGAAATGTCGGTCAACATCAATCCTTAAGCGCCACAGCGCCGACTTTACGAAAGCCGGAAATTATTCAGTAGCAGTTTGCCATTCTTTCCGCTCGCGTTGGGTGCTGCAAGTCTTCGATCTCCTTCTCAAGTTCTTTGATCTCCTCCTCAAGCTCTTTGATCCTCGCCAACGCTGCGGTCAGCAACGAAGCTGTTTGAATATAGTCCACTTCCCAGGTCAAGAGTTTTTCAGGCGACTGAATCGCTATAGGAGCTTCTTTAATCTCTCTTTCCAGATTCGTCATTCTGCCGCCTTGCTCTCTGGTAACTGTCGCACGGGAACAGCGTCTCCCACGGGGATGTTTCCGGCGGCCAGGATTCCATCACTGATCGCCCCAATCAGCGCCTTGTTGTGCCCGTCGGAGTTTGGGCTGTACGCGTCCTCGTAATACGCAAACAGGTCCATAAAGGCCAGGCGCGCCTGCAATGTCCATTTGTCGTTCTCGGAGGCGCGTGTGAGCTTGGCTTTGAGTTCAGATGGGAACAACACGTTACCACGAACCGCTTCAATCAGGTTGTTGCGGCAGGACGAACTCAGGTGCAGGCCCGCGCGCGGATATTGTCGGAACGTCTGCACAAGCCTGCTCTCGACCACCAACTTCAAAGTCTCGGGTGTCATTGAGTGGAGTCTGGGATTGTTGCTTTTGCCACATCGTCAACGTGGAGACATTCCTTGAGATTCGGCATCACGTCTGATGGAGACGTTGGCGCAATCCTTCCGTTGCATGTGTCGTTGCCGGCGACAGCGTCGTAAAGAATCCCAGCCACCGGCGCGCCGTAGGAAGGAATCAAAACAACCTTATCTCCGTTCTTCGCTTCTCTGCCGTTTTTGTAGTGCATGGCGACAATATGCTTTGCTTTCGGGCAACCGTCGAGGCACAATTCGCGGGTGAGCGCCCGTTGATGCGGAACGCCCACCCGCTAATCACAACGTTAGAAATCGAAGACGAACGTTATGCCTGACACACCTGATAATCCAATCGGAACCTACCGTCCACACGCAAATGCGAGGACAATCCCACCCGGAACGAAATTCGCGAGACTGACCGTTCGCGAGCCTGGGCCAATCGTAAAACAACGAAGCACCAGCATTTGCGATTGTGTATGCGGTAACGTCGCCACCGCCTTGAACAAGAGATTGCTGAACGGAATGACATCATCCTGCGGGTGCTTGAAGAACGAGGGCAACAATTTCAAACACGGGCACGCCCTTGCTGGAAATCCAAGCCGAATGTACCAGCAATGGCAAAATATGGTTAAGAGATGCTGCAATCCAAACGCCACGCAGTTTGAGTGCTGGGGCGGGCGTGGAATTCGAGTGTGCGAACGCTGGAGAAATTCCTTCCCGGCGTTTCTCGAAGACATGGGCGAGTGTCCGCCTGGGCTTGAGATTGACCGCTGGCCGGACAAGAATGGGAATTATTCCTGCGGGAAGTGCGACGAGTGTTTGCGTAACGGCTGGAAGTTCAACTGCCGGTGGGCCACCAAAAAAGAACAAGCCAGAAACAAGCGCGACAACTTGGTGTTCACCGTGCGTGGCACCACAGCCTGTTTGGCAGAATTATGCGAACGCTTTGGTTTGGACTACGTCAGAACGCACTGCCGATTGACGGCAGGGTGGGATATTGAAAGAGCGTTATTTCAACCCGTGGCGAATCGGGGTCAGCTTAAAGCATCGGAGTCGAGAGAAGCGAAGTAGCGGCTGATGTCCCTGCGAAGGCCAGGACTTCGGTCGGTGAGTTGATAAAGGCCATTGGCTCCTGGTTTTAAGTCCCTGTCGGGATCGAAACCATGGCGCATGAGAATTTGACCGCGCGTGTTGTACTGCCGGTTAGCCCGACTTCCGTGCCAGAAATGAATGCACAAAGAACGCATCAATCCGATGTTTCCAACTATGCTTCGCTCCTGCCACCGTCCACGGCGTAAGTGTTCCTGGTACTTGAGCATTTTTTCTACGAAGGCCGGGGACAAATCGTTCCTGAATTTTATCGCGTCGTCCAGAGTTCCAAGCAGCGCCGCGCTTTGATACCAGTCGCCCGCGCCCAACGCGCAAACGTCCAATAATCCGCCCATTTGCTCGATGGCTTCGCGTCGCGCGGCCCAGCATAATCCCGGCGACCCGAATTTCTGTCCGCCGGGTTCGTAGTAATTTCCGGGTGGCCGTCCAGGATGTTCAAACTGAATTGACATCAAGCTCCGCAACTGACTTTTTATTTCGTAATTAACCGTGACGTTCGTGAGTTCAGAGAAGCACTGAATCACGGGCCAATGTTCGAGCAAGTGAAGGATTTCATTTGCCCAGTCTGGGCGGACCCAAATAAAGTCACCATCACACCACGCCATTTTTTCCCAGTCTGGGAACATGCGCGTGAGGTGGGTCGTGCCGACGTTGATTGCCCGCTCTTTCAGCCAAAGCTCGTGCCAGGTCCGAAGTTGGATGTCTAACGGATTGTCGGCCTTGGTGACTACGAAATCACGATCTCCGAAACTGACCTCGATGGTAATCAGCACGGCCCCCGCATTACTGCAATGCCTTCGGAAATCATCAAACAGCTTCCATCTGGCGCGTGAGCGTGAGGCGTTGATGATTGGGCACAAGACGTAAAGTGGGGTGTGCAATTTATCCTGCCTTTGCAGGATAGTCTCCAGCATGGGGTCGCTAGGGGGTCTTTCAACCCCAGCCGGTGATACGTCTTCAGGCATCGTGGAATTTACCCCTTACGCCGCCGTTCGGCACCAAGAAAAAATTATCTTTTATCCGTCCCCACTTCCGGCGTGGGCGTCGGCTCAATGCCCGCCGAAATCTTGATCTGCGCAAGCGACGCGCGAAGCGTGGCAATTTGCGCGTTAGCCCTTCCCAATTCCGTGCTAGGTGAGAACGATTCTGGCACGACCGGAACGAGGACTGACAAAGCCGGCAGACCTTCTTTAGCGCGAAACGAATTCTCTCGCGCTCTCATAACTTTTTCAGAATCAGTGCTGATGTCTCGAAAGCTTTTCCACAGGAGTTCCAACTCGCGGAGATCGCGCTCCTTTTCTTTCAGGAGTGCAGAATGTTCGCGTTCCTTGCTGGCAATCAGCATCCAGAACAGCGCGCTGATAGTGCCGACCAAAACCGTCAAGGCTGTTAATGCCTGACCCGTTGAGATTTCAATGCTGGCAATCATGGTTCAGCGATGGTTACGCTTTGGTGTGGTCAGGACAAGCGTGCCCGACGACACGCTCTCTCCGTCCGAGTTGAAGGCCGTGACGTTGAACGCAAACGTCGTATTGGCACGCAGGAACAATGTCGTGGAAGTTCCAGTCACGGTTTGCGAAAGGACGCCGGACGAATAGACCCTATAACTGACCCCTGCGGTCGAGCTTGCAACCCAGTCGAGAGAAACGGAAACGGTGTTGTGTTCGATCAAAACTAATGACCAACCCAGATCGGTTGGCGGGGCTGGCAATGTCGGCAGCACGGCGGGATAGATGGTAAACGCACTCGTCGCAAAGCTCGACCCGGCTGAGTTGGCAGCGAACAATCCAACCGAATAGATTCCCGCCGCGGTAGGCACGCCGGTTATTACTCCAGTTGATCCGTCCAGAGTTAGGCCGGGAGGTAGGTTTGTCGCTCCAAAAGTTGTCGCGGTATTGCTCGTTATGATTGAGTAGATAAAGAACGTAGCTCCATTCGTCCCGGATATGTTGCCGCCGCTGATGATGACTGGCGGGTAAATCACTGGCGGAACAACGACCCCGCCCGCTTCGTAAGCCCCCATGCTCCACGCCACTCGCTTCACCCCGCGTATGTCCGTCGTGAACCAGGCCGACAGGTTTGTTCCCACTGCCCTCGCAGGACTGGTTGGTTGTAGCGTGAGGTCCTTCGGGTAAGCCGTGAATCCAGGGTTCGTGTCGAAAAGCTGCGTGCTGAATGAAAAGCTGTTGCCTGAGCCGTTGGCCGAGACTTTGAAGCGGTAATCGGGCGACGCACTGCCGGCATCCGAGAAATTGAACCACGTCGGGTTGTGATCCGTCCCGCCGATTTCGAGTCCGGGGTGAATCGCGGTGTTTGGGTCCCACCACAAATTGTAGGCGATGACGTTGTTGTTCCCGAGCGACGACCCGCCCGAAGGCGCGTAGATGCCTACTGGCAGAGTGATTCCGCCAGCCGCACCAACAGGAGCTTCGGACGTGATGATGTTGTTCAGAATCAAAGTGCCATTCACCCCCGCGCTACGGCAGTCGAATGAGATGCCAGCGTTGTAAGTTCCCGACGAGTCAATGTCGATGAGCGTGTTGTTGAAAATCTTGTTTCGGTCGCCCACGCCGCCGCCCTGTCCGTTGTCGAGCTTGATGCCGCCCCGGTGACAGTGAGCGATTACGTTGTTGTAAAAAAGATTGTCGCTCGTCGTAAGGGGTGAACCGATGGAGAACTTTATTCCGTAGCCAGGATCAGTTCCGGTTGTCATCAAGACGTTGACGCCCGCATTCGAAATCGTGTTTCCGAACACTCGGTTGCCGTCCGAGGTCAGGACAATGCCGTGATCGCGAGCGTTCCAAAGGAAGTTGTTGACGATGGTGTTGTAACCAGCTCGGTAAGTCTCGATGCATTTTTGGGTGGAGTTGTAGATCGTGCAGTTAGTGACCGTGTGATACGACGCACCTTGCGAGTCGTTGATGATTTCCACGCCGTCTGCGTGTGCGTTCGCGCTGCTTGTCCCAATGTCGTGGACGATGCAGGAGTCGAGGAAGTTTGAGACGCAGTTACGGAAAGTCACCGCTGAGGCGTCCGCCGCCGGGCTTGAAACTGTGTTGCCCATCTTCAATCCTCGAAACCGCGCATTCGAAACGTAGGAGAACAGAATCCAGTTGCCGACGCCCGCGCCGTCGATGGAAGGCATTCCTGAGCCGTAACCAACCTCAGAGCCGTTGGCAATTGTGATGCCCGGACTGTAGCCAGGAGAGTCGAGCGTGATGCCGCTGGAGGTGGCGAGCGCGTAAACGCTGCCGCCTTTAAGGTAGATTGTGCCGGTTATTCCGGTTGCCGAAGCGGGAGTTCCAGTCGCGCTAGGGTCGCCCGGCAGGTGCTTCCAGGGCGCGCTGATGGAAAGGCCGGAGTTGGAGTCGTTGCCGGAGCCGCTGTCCACGTAGTAAACCGACGCGGCGGCGCACTTGGCCAGCGCGAGGAACAGGATGAGAGGGAGGGGTTTCATCAGAAAGGTTTCCAAGTTGCGGTTGGTGTTCCCAATGTGTAGGTGATTACGGTCCATTCCCCATTTTGCAGGCTGATGGTATTTTGGCCGATGGTGTTGAACACAGTCGTTCCATTTATTCCGACCGTTCCTGTCACCGATACCCCGTCCACATAAACGTGGACATTCGCCCCGCTCGTGTTCGTCCAGGAAAATGGAGACGCACCAACGGTAATAGTTGCCGCAGCCAGCTTGTTCGATATGTAGCTAACGAAGCCGTTGGTTGTAACTGAAACGAGTGCCTCTATCTGAGCACCGGCAGTCGCACCATTTGCAAGAAACTGAATTCGGGTGGTGCTTGGCGAAAGCATTGTTCCACGACCGTTCCAGGAAATTTGTTGTCCTGCTCCTGCTGATATATAGCTAGTCGTCACAATAGGTCCAGTCCCGTTGATTGTTCCATCTGAATCAAGCCGAATCCCTGTCGAAGCAGGTGCATTTGTTCCATTCCTAAAATATAACCACAACTGGCCGTTTGGGTCATTGACAGTTCCTTGGACTGGCACATCAACCCAAAAGAAATCAACATTCGTTGAGCTTCCAGTCGTCCGCATCCCACGCCCGCTCAGTCTAATCGCAGCCCATTGCTGCGCGTTAGTCAAAGCCACTTGGCTGTTGACGGCACTAATAATTGGCACAACCGTCGCGCCCGCTCCAGTTGATGTAGTTGCCGAGATAGTTCCTCCAGTTGTCGTAACACTACCAAGCGCATTGCTGATAGCCACCCCACCAGTACTGATTGAAATACCATTTGTCTGTCGCGCGTCGCCATAACCGATGACTGAGTTCGTGAATGGATTTGGAGCGCCAGCGGGAGTTCCACTAACCGCCGAAGCAAGAATCCCCGTCAGCAACGCACCATTGTAAGTGCGCCACCGATTAAGCCCTATCAACTCCAGCAAATAACCGCCTTGATTACCGTTCGTCAGTCCAGCCGCTATTCCGCCTACTGGGACTTGCCCGCCAACTGTCAAGTTTGATGCCGCATAGCCTGTTGCACCACTAAGATCACCAGCAATCGAGTTCGCCGCGTTGTTTGCGGTGATCGCGCCGGAGAGGTTTAGGGCGCGAGAGTCCTGCGTCCGAACTAACGAGTTGTAGAACGCTGGGCCGTTTGAGTATGCGATTGATCCGGCATTAAGCACCTGCGCGACGTTGATGTTCGTCTGCGCCAACGCTGCCCGCAGATCGGTGTTGAGCTTGTTTGTTTCCGGCGCTACGGTCAACAGCACCACGTTCGTCCACGCTGCCGGCGTGTTCGTCGTTCCTGGACCGCGCAGGACTGGGCCTTGCGAGAAGGCGGAGAACGACAGGAGCGAGAGAAGGAGGGTAAGGATGATTTTCATTTTATGCGATGAGAGCTACCCAGCCCGTGTTGGTTGCGCTGCCAGTGACTTTAACCCAAAAATTGTTCGAGTCGGTCGCCACGTAGGTTTGCCCCGGCGAGCCAACCTGAGCGCCTTCTGGTGAGCCGACTCCCGCCAGCCCGCTTGCGCCACCGCCCGTCACAAGCGACCACACGCCGCCCGATTTTGTGTAAGCGGTGCCAGAATCCCGGTCCACGTACACGTCGCCGTTTGATCCGAGTGAATCGCTGGGCGCGCCACTGCCGGAATGCAGATCGCCGCCTGCGAAAAGCGTGGTTGGATCAGGCCCTTTCAGGCCGGGAACGTAATCAATAGCCATGCCCTACTGTTTAACCCCGATTGGCGTCTCTGGCAATGCGATTGTCTCCGGCGCTGGCGTGGCCACCGTCTCGGCGACCATTGGAATCACTTGCTGCCCCGGCTTGAACGAATCTCGAATTGGCGCTGGTGGATCAGGATTCAGATTGCCGGCCAACCTTCCCTCTGTTTCGAGCAGAGATTTCTGGGCGTAAAGGATCACCTGGCCCTGGTTGGCAATCCCGTCCATGATCCTGATTCGCTCCTTCATCGCCTCCTTCGTGTTCTTCCCCTTGTAAAACTGCAAATGCTCCTCCAGGACGTTAATGTTCTCGAACATCCTGGCCTGCACCATCACGTTCGCGCCGCGGATCAGGTCACGAATGCCAACGTTTCTGATGAACTTTCCAAGCGTCAGGATGTTTCGCAGGAAAAGCTTGGTGTCGGTCGTCGTCTGAAGTTTCAGTTCCTCGAAGGCCCGGCGCACGTTCGGATCGGCGCTGTCCACGAGGCCGTCCAGAGGCGTACCTTCACAGTCAAGCAGGACGACTGGCTTGCTTAGTGCGGGTCTTGTTGGTCGTCGGTCCATTGTAATACGAAGCGTTTAATTCATTCGGCCAACCGTGCGTGCCGCGCGTCTTGGTCCACAGCCAACAATCTGTATGCAATCTTGCTTTCCACGGCATGTGGCACCAGCACCCGTACTGTTCCTCTTTCCCAGTCTCCGGGTCAATGAATGTATCGCCAGGTGTCCCACATGTCGAGATTTCCGAGAAAAGAGGACAGACCGAACAGTGGGCGGCGCGCTTCGCCCGCAGCACGTTGTCCGGCAAGCCGCGACCAAATCGAACGATGGTGTGCGACCAGACGAGAAACCAAAGCACGCCTACGACATCGAACAGACAGAGCCAAGGCCGCAGGCGGCATTTTGCGACGGTGGCGAGCAGCATTGCTCTCAGCATGGCCAGAACGTAACTTGTCGGAGTGAGCGCGTCAGTTCAAAAGTGCCCAGATTGCGGCAAGCCGCTTTCGGCGGTTGTCCACCCGGAGGACCGCACGGCGGTCTATCTTTACTGCACCGCCACGCCCTGCAATCCGCTCGCGCTTCGCAACCTCGGCGTGCCGGCAACGGTTGCCGCGCCGAAGAAGAAGCGGCGCCGGTGAAAACATTGCTCCAGCGGTTGAATGAGATTTCGCCGAGCCGATGCCGCATCGCGGCGCAACAGAGAGGACGCCCCATTACACAGCTTGAACTCTCCGTTCGCATCGGCTGGAGCAAAACGAAGGTCATTCGCGTTTCTCGTTTGAAGGCTTGGGACACTCTGTCAATCGCCGATTGCCAAAAGTGGGCGTCTGCTTGCGGGTTGAGACTGCCAAGGTTAAAGAGCGATTTTTACCATCGCCTCAGAAGAACCAAATTGGTTTTCTCAAAATTGAAAGAGAGCCAACGGAGAATGTATGGACGGCTGATGAAGTGAAAAGCGGCGACTGCACTCGCAATCGCCGCTAAAGTAACCATACCGCGGCCATGCCAACCGGACCTCTGCTGGACTCGGCTAGGCTTTGCCAACCGCTGCTGGCCATGCCACAAATTGTTTCACGGGTATGAGTCCGTTTAACGAAATGACGTTACCAAAGATTTCAACCGGGAGTCAACAACTATCTCACGCAAACCGCCAAGCCTGCCCTGGCGCCGGTGGCGAACCTCGGAATTGCCTCAAGTTCGTCGGCAAGTTCCATCAAAAGCGCGTAGCTCACGGCGTCAAAAATGTGTTTTGAATCCTGCCCCGCCGCGACGAAGTTGATCCGGCTGGATGGGTTGCCCACGGGCGCTCGACCCTTCTTCAAATCGTTCAGCATCTTGATCGTGTAGTGGCAATGCGCTGAAACCTTGATCCGGTCGAACGCCAGAAGTTGCTGCAAAAGCTGGACGCGCGCCATCATCGTGCCGCGCGGCTTCGGCACTCCAATCAGCACGATGCGACCGAGTGACACGGCGTTGATCTGAACGGCAGGGAACGTATCTGCCGTCGCCGAGTACATCGTGACTGCGCTCAAATCCGAGTAGGCTTTTGAGAGATCGAACTTCCTGCCCGCCTGTTCTTCCAAATCGGCGATCAGGTCCATGAAGTTGTTCGTGAATTCTTCCAGCGACATTTCGGTGTGCAGGCTGACGAGTTCGTCAATGACGGTGAAGTGCGCGCGGCTGATGGTGGTTTTCGTCTTGGGCAGGTACTGCGTGTAATTCTGCCGCTCGATGATGACGGCGGCGTGGTTGGTTTCGCCGGTGTCCCACCCGGTAATCAGTTCGTAGCAGTTGTTCGTCGGGTTGGCGAATTCCCATGCGTCCTCGTCCTGGCCGTCCACGTTGCCGACGACGTGAATGTTGGGCTTGAAGAAACGGCGGAAGTGCAGCGATGTTTCACCGCTGCCGTAAACCCACTTGCCCTCGACGAACCGCGCGTAAAGACCAGGATCGTAGGAGTACGTGCCTTTCAGTTCTTCAAGCTGGCCGGGCTTCAAGCGTTCGTTGTCCTCAGCCTGCATTTCGATGACGCGCGTGTTCTGTTTGAAGTTCAGGAACGTGGCCTCGCCCATTGCCGGTCGGCCAAGCTTTACCTGCCGGTCGCGGTACTCCTCGTAGGTCAGCTTCGGCTCGATGTAGAACGCTTCATAAATCCACGAGTTCTCGCCTTCGTCGGACGGGTTGGTATCAGCCAGCCACATCTGCTGCTTGAAGTCCAGGTAGGGCATTCGCAGGCACATCAGGCCGAGACTCAGCACCGCGCGCGTGTAAAAGTTGGAAAGCTCGCTGAAATAGATCAGGCTGAACTCGCGCTCCTTCAGAATGGATTCGGCGTCGTTGTCGTTGAGCAAGGAAAACAACATGCACTCGGACTCGCCTCCGTGAAGGTTGGTCACGCGAAAGAACGGCGTGCGCGTTGTGCCGTCAACCTTTGGACCCACCTTGTCATCGTAGTTGCGCGTCGTGAATCTCATTCCAATCCCTGATTGAATCCATTCCTTCAAAGTATAGTTTTCAAGATTTTTCCAAGCGCCAGCATCCTTTGAGTTCTTCAACACTCTCGAAAACATTGCGACGCGAGCATTTGGAGTTTCCCACAAGTGGCGAGCAATGCGGTGGAGCGCCGACCATGAATTGTGATTCACGAATCCGTTCCCAATGAAATTATGAAATCGCGGAACGGATAAATCGTAAAGGTTCACCTGGCACGGCGTTGCAGACACAACGGCTTCCCATGCTACTTTTCCTTCCAAGAAATATCTATTTAGCACCTCGTCGTCTTGAGACAACGAAAACGCCATCAGGCGTCTTAACTTTTCGGATGACACTGATCTTCCGCTTGATTTGCAGTATAATCCAGCAGAGCTTTTACCACTTCCGCGAGGAATCGTTCCCCTTGGCGCCCCTCTTGAGTGTCTCGATAGATAGGCACGCCTAACCTCGGTTCTGATCTCTGGCGGGTAATCCATTGGCTCTTGCAGGTATTTAATAGTTACAGCGCCTTTTGCTTGTTTTCTGAGCAATCGAAATCCGACCGTTTTGTAAAATAGCCGAGCGTTTTGTCCGTAGATTCCGACCTTCCAATAACCTCGGTGATTGTTTTCATGGCGTGTCCGCGAGCTTTCTATTCCGAACGCCAGGAGAATCTGATGAACGTCGCAGGCCAGGGATTCGCTCGTGCTGGCAAACGAAGCGGTTCCCAAACGCCCCATGCCGTCGGTGTCAAATAAGCCCTGCAACAAGGCTTTTAACACTGGCTCTGGAGACTCTATCAAACAGTCGGGGATTCGCTTGTTAAAGAAATGGACGCCAAGATGCAGGTGTCTGACTAAGGCGATCAACGAAAGGGAGGCGATTTTCCAACCATACGGACCAGATTTGTTGAGTGTGTGATCCGGGAAATGCTCCTTCAAGATTTCTCTTACAGCCTCGACAATCTCAGAATCAGCCGTGCTAAACAGGACGCAGCTTTTGGATAAACACGTCTCCGTCATACATCCGTCTCCGATCAGAATTCCAATAAGGTAGGCCAAGGATTGATTGAGCGTCAGGTGGTGTTGTTTGATTTTTTTCCGCTCGTTGAAAAAAGAGCGCACGGCCCTTACCTGAGTTTTTGCCGCTGCCGCTATTTGGCTCACATTTGAGCATTCTCCGGCTTCAACAATGGCAGCGATCCTGTCGTGCGTGGCCGCAACGCGGTGTTCCCGCTTGTCCACGGACATGAAGTTGAGCACAAGGCAATCAAAGTCTCGCCACGCGGCTCCTTTTACCAACGGTAGCCAGACGCGCTTTCCGCTTTCGACCAGCGATTTGATTTCGGTGGAGTTCCTGTAATTGAACACGCCGTCGCAGAAAGACCACACGGGATGCCACGGGGAAACTTTTATTGAATAGCCAAAATCAGTCACCAGCTTGATCCCGCACTTGTGATCGTTACGAAATACCGCATCAATCGCAGCGGTCGAGAAGCGTGACTGCTGAACATCAAGGGCTGTTACAGTGTGGCCGTGGCGCATTGATGAAATGCGCTTTAGCGCGCCGTCACAATGCACGATTGTGTCTGCGTCAACACATTTCCCACTGAGGCGGCCACCCGACAGAAGCAGTGCTCGTTCGTACGAATTAAATACCGACCACTGGACGCCAAAGAGATTTGGCAGCCAAATGCGATTGGGTTCTTCAGGCACGCTTGCAGATTACCCTTGCTTGCGCGAGACTTTCAATCGTATAAGACGCCACATGGCCACAATGAAAATCACCATTCCCAAAGATCACCCCGCGCACAAGGGCTTGAAAGTCGGCGACATGGTTGCCATGCGCGGCCCGGTGACGGCGATGGGCGACGAAGGGGCGGAGTGCGAGATGGATGGATGTGAAAAGGAGAAAGCGCCGCCGAAGGGGAAGAAGAAAATGACGCCGCTCGATTATCTTCGCGCGAAGCGCCGGGGGGAAACAGATTGATTGATATTGGCTATTTACGCGAATCCGGCCTCAGCGATTCAAATTTGAAGCTTTGGCTCGGCGGCGACCCGAAGCTCTGGCCCAGCGTCCCCGTTGCGAGTGGCGAGGAAAAGAACGACGCCGACAAGCGCGTCGCCCTCCACAACCGCATCCGTTCGCGCACCGATGAAGGCCGGCAGCGCAATTTCTCCGATTGGCGCGTGTTCGCGGCCATTGACAAATCATGGTCGCAAGCTCTCTACCAGATCAGCCCCAGCATTCTCGCCAGTTTCATTGACACCGATCCGAACAGTGAGGACGTGCTGAAACAACTCGACGGCTGGGGCTTGGCACATCTCATAACCGAAACGGTTGACGCCAAGAGCGGCAAAGCGGTGAAGAAGCTCAACCTTCCGGTCTTCTTCAAAGTGTTCGTGCCGCTGGTAAAAGCGTATGTGACGATCCGTTGGGCGAAGATAATGAATGATCGCCGGCAAACGCCGTTCTTCAAATACGAGCCGTTCAAGCAAACCACGCCGATGCGTCTCAAGTGCGAGGCGCTCACCGACCGCATCAACGTCATCAGCAACCAGTACGGTTATTACGACGTGATGAAGCAGGCCGTGCTGAAGATGCTCAATTATTCCTACGCGCTGCAATTCATCACGAAGGAATGGGATTACGAGGAACAATGGCGCAAGGCCACGGCGGAGGATGTGGCTCTGGGAAAGACCAAGGCCGCGCCGAGCGACGCGGACCCAAACGCGCGCCTGCCGGTGAACGAAGGCGAATACATCAAGGTGACGGACAGGGAAGGGTTGAGTTACCACACACCGCACCCGTCGCGCTCGTTCTGGGACATGGCGCACGGCAAGCACACGATCAACTACGACCACGGCTGCCAATTCACCGGCTATTGGCGCATCGCCCGCTATCGCGAACTCAAGGAGAGCAATTTCTGGAACACGGAAGCCATCGCCCTGGGCGGCACGGACCTTATCGGGGCGCACAAGGCGTTTTTCGACAACGTGTACCCGTGCATGATGAAATACGGATGCGCCTCGGCGACCGCCGCCTCGGCTGAGATTGGCGTCGGCGCTCCGCCACTGGATCGCGAGAAAGAAATTGCCAACCAGTATTACGGCACGGAACTGCTCGATCAAGGCGTGCTCGTGACCGAGTATTTCGAGAAATTGGTTCCCAAGGACAACGGGCTGGGCACCTACGATTGCCCGGTCTGGTTCAGATTCGTGCTCGCCGGGGATGGCTGCACGATTCTCTACGCCGCGCCGCTGCCCTACGCGCCGACGATCTATTACGGGTACGACGCCGACGAAAGCTTGTCCAAGAATTCGAGTCTCGCGCAGGAGGTTCAGCCGTTTCAGGATCATTTCGGCAATGTGCTGACGCAAATCCTGCACACGGCCAAACAGAACCTCGCCAACCTGACGTTGATTGACGAAGATCAGTTGACCGAGAACGCCTTCAAGAAAATCGGCAACATTGGCGATGACATTTATCAGGGGTTGAACCTGTTCGGGTTCAGCGGCAAGAAAGCGTTCCGCGGCCAGAACCGCGTGGTGGACGCCATCCACTCGTTCAATCTGCCCAAGGGCAACGTGGCCGAGTTGACGAACGTGCTAAAGACGATTCTCGACGTGCTGGAGCGCATCCTCGTCATGTCCTCGCAGGAAATCGCGCAAGCCGCTTCGCACGAGCAGACGCGCGAGGAAGTGCGGGTCATCTCGGCTTCGATGACTTCGCGCTTGCAATTCACATCAACGCCGGTGGACATCGCGACGGCGGCGTGGAAGCGGCAACTGTATCAGGCGGTGATGGCCTACGGCGATGACGACATGTGGGCGCACCTGCCATCGGACATTCCATTGAGCAAGGAAGCATTGGAAGCGTTCGGATTTACATACGTGGACAAGGACGCGGTGGTGGGCCGCGACCGTTACCGCGCGGTCAAGTTCAACAAGAAATCAACGGCGGTGGACATGTGGCTGTTCGCCAACACCCGGGACGACACTGATCGCGGCAGCGACAAGGACGCGGCGGTTGCGTGGAGTCAGATCGTGCAAAACCTGATGAACAACCCGATAAGCGCGCAGGCAATAGGGGCGGATCAGATGATCGAAATTGCCAATCTGATCGGGCATCTTTCGGGCGCTTTCCCGCGCGATTGGAATTTGAAGAACGCCGCGCCGAACGTCAGCGAGGAACAGCGCCAACAGCAGGCGCAGGAGCAACTGAAGGCCGTCACGGATCAGGTGTTGAGCCAGGTGCATTCCGACATGCAGCACGCAATCGAACCGCTGTTGGAGGCCACGAAGAAAAATAGTGACGAGCTTGGCATAGTTATGCCAGCGGTGGGCCAACTGATGACGATGCTGCGCGGAGGTGCGCCGCCGCCGATGGCTGGAGGACCGCCAATGCCGCCGCAACTGCCGCCGAACGGTCAGCCGATGGTTGATCCGAGAATGGTTGGAATGCCAATGCAATGACTCTTGCCGCAAGCGCAACCGAAACGCAGCCTGAAATCCATCAACTTGTTGGGCGTTATTCGTCTGCGCTGCTCATACTCGGTGACTGCCTGACGATGCTCGGCGAGCATGAATGCGATGCGGTAATCAGTGACCCGCCGTATGGCATCGCTCACAAGTCGAGCTTCGACGCCTCGTGGAGCGGAACTGAAATCGCTGGCGACCGCTGCACAACAGCACGCGATACAGTGTGGAATCACTACGCCGACAAGCCGCGCGCCATGTTCGGCATCTCGTGGAAGCAACCGCCGCCGACGCTCGTCAGGATTTCTCTCGTCTGGAATAAAGGTCCGGCGTTCGGCGCGGGCGACCTGCGAATCCCGTGGAAGCCATCATGGGAGGAAATCTACATCGGCGGCGATGGCTGGGTCGGCAAGCGCGATGAAGGCGTCCTGAGTGGTCCGGTAGTAGTAAGCTGGGAAAGCAAGGGGAGGATGCACCCGCATCAGAAACCTGTGTGGCTCATGTGTCGGCTGCTCGAAAAGCTGCCAGACGCGAAAGTAATACTCGACCCATTCATGGGCATCGGAACAACCGGCGTCGCCTGCGCAAAACTGCACCGCAATTTCATCGGCATCGAATTGGACGCCACGCACTTCAAAACCGCGTGCGACCGCATCGCGGACGAACTAGGAGGCGCGCTGCTATGATACAAATTGTTCAAGTGCCATTTTCAGACCCAGACCGTCAAACACTGCATGACTGGTTGAATGCGCCCGGACGACTGCTCTACCAGCGATTCCTTTCGAGCCAGGCCAGCGAGATGATGGCCACCGCCGCGAACGTCAGAGTGCGCAACGAGCAAGGCGACAAAGAAGATTCGGAACTGCTCACCGATCAGGCGCGTGTCATCGTGGCCGCGAACAAAGCGTTCGATCAAGTGTTGACGAAAGAGTTTAAGTTCTATTGCGTGGAACTACGCCCTGAAACGCCCGCAAAATGATGATTGACCTTGCAGATACGTTGAGTCCATCGTGTCCAATGATTCGCGCCGTGCGCATTTCTCTTTCCGAAGCGACCGCTTCCAAACAGCGCCGTCTTCAATCCGTTCTGAGGGAACTTCGCTCGGCTGCTAATTTCTACGCACGGTCAATCTGGAAAGAAAAAGGTAAATTGGATGCGGAGACACATGGGCGGTACAAAAACGGATCGCTTAACTATAGCCAGCGAAATGCGGCTCTGAAATTCGCTCTGGATTCAGTCATTTGCGCAAAGAGCTTTGGGAAACAATTAAATTGTCGCGTAAGATGCCCGGTATTCAGGAATGCGCTTCGCCTCTCAAAACTTGTTTGCAGAATAGAACAAGGTAAGGGCTGTTTCGATTATGTGATGAAGGTTACTTCAATGAGGCTGCGTGAACCCTTGGTTCTTCCATTCAAGTCGCACGAACGATTGAACTACTGGTTGGCGAAGGGTGGAAAGATTCTTGATGGAGCAATCATAAGCTCCACGATGGCGGCATGGATTTACGTCGAACTCCCGGACGAGCCTGCCAAAACCGAAGGGGACATCGTTGGATTGGACACCGGCTATAAAAAGTTGCTCACCGACAGTAATGGCAACTTTTATGGGAGAGACATCGGCGACATTGTGCAGAAAATTCGGCGCAAGAAACCAGGATCAATCGCCAAGCGCAAGGCGCGGGTGGAGCGCCAAGATTACGTCAATTTCGTCTGCCGCCGTTTGCCGTGGCAGACCGTCAAAACTTTCGTCCTCGAAGACCTGACCGGAATGAAAGTCGGTAAAGGTAATCGAGGGAAACGAAACCGCAAGCTGCTCGCTCCCTGGAGCTATCGGCAGGTGAGAACAAGGCTGGAACAACTCGCGCCGGAGAACCGTGTTCGTCTGGAATTCGTCAGCCCTAAATTCACTTCCCGAATATGCCCCTCGTGTGGGTGGGAGAGCGCGAAAAACAGGGTGGGAGAGAAGTTCTGCTGTCTGCGATGCAACTACACAGCCGACGCCGACTTTGTCGGAGCGCGGAACATTCTCGCAAAGTTCACTACCACTGGAAACTGTCCGGAGCGTACGGTCCCGGTCGGAGATTGCGGAGAACTACTGTGCGGGAAGAAGAAGGAAGAACCTTATGCCCAAAACGCTTGATGTTTCATTCACGGAAACGAAAAGAGGGAAGAAGAAGGATGAGCCAACCGTTCCTGCAACCGTAGCGGTTCAGCCTGAGCCAACGCCGCCCGCGCCCACCGCCGAGGAACTCGAAGCGCGCCGGAACACTCTGCACAAATCGCTGTTTGGCTCTGATCTTCCCAAAGAGCCTGCCGCTCCAGTTGTTGCCGTCGCGCCGGTCGAGCCACCGCCCGAACCGCCAGCCGCCCCTGTCGTGGCTGCGCCCGCCGCCCCTGCGCCTGCGCCTGCGCCCGAACCAGTCCAACCCGCGCCAGCATCAAGAACGGAGATCGAAACCGCCGCCCGCGCCGCCGCCAGGATGGTGATGGATGAAAAGCCAGCGGCACCGGCGCAACCTCCACCACCGACCGCGCAACCAGCGTTCGAGTTGTCGCCCGAGGACAAGGCCGACTACGAAGTCGTACAGTTTTTGGAACGCACCGAGCCAGACAAGCACGCCGGGGCAGGCCAGAGATTTCTCGACTACACCAAGGCGCACTACGCTTATCAGGCCGAGTGGTCGGCCAACAACAGCAACGCGGAGTTTGATCCCAATTCATCCGAGCACGAGGCATGGTACAAGCGCCATGATCCCGGCCTTGACGCCGACGAGATTGATCGCGGGCGCATGACGATGCTGGCCGAACGCGCCGCGCTCAAGATCGTTCAACCGCAGATGGAGGCGATGAGCCGCGAGAAAACCGAACGCGAACAGCGCGAGGCGATGAATAAGGCCATGCCGACCGTGGTGGGGTATGTGCAGCAGCGCATCGTGGAATTTGTCAGCGCCGTGGATGAGACGCTGGCCGCGCACATCAAGGACGACAAAGGCAAGCCGCTGCTCACCGAGGAAGCCATCGCCAAAATTGACGCCGCCGATTCGATTGCCAAGCGCGTGCTCGATGACGTGGTGCGTTATCAACTTGAGCCGATGGTGATGGCCCTGGAAATGACTACCGTGGAGAAGGGCGGCTTCAAGTTGAATCCAGCAGTCAACCCGGCTCATCGTCAGATTGCCGATTACATTGACAAGGCCGAACGCGAAATGCTGGCCGCTCCAGCCGAGGTCCGCATTCAGAACGGGAAAGAGTTTGCGACCATCGCGCAGCTTCAGCGCATGAAGCAATCCATCGAATCCGGCGGCGGCACGCGAGAGGGTAAGGAGCAGCAAATTGCCCAGGTCAACGACCGTTATTACACGCTGGGCGTGGATGACATCGAAGCGATTATCGTCGAAGAATGCGCTCAGACCGCCCGCACGCGCATTGATTTCGACGATGGAGTGGCGAAACGCAAATATCCACAGGCCAACGGCGCTGGACAACCGGCAGCGCAATCGGCGCACGCCGCACCAGCAGTGCCGGCAAGTGGGAAGCCCAATTCGCCCACCATCAGTTCAGCCGGCGATACGGTAGTGCAACGGGACCGAAATGCGCCGACGATAAAAAAAGCAGGAGAACAGATGGAAAGCATGTTGTTCAAGCGGTAACGACTCTTGAGCCGAAACCTGTCGCAATCAAGCACAGGACGGCACAAGAGCCATGCTACGAAACCAAATCAACTACGGGCTTGCCGCCCTGTTCGTCGTCTCACTTCTCGTCGGTCTTTATCCGCTTGCCGTAGTCTGCTTCCTGATCGCCTGCGCGATCAACAAGCCGATCCCTGGCCAGCTTAACATCTCGCCGTTCCAGGAATTGCCGTGTTCAACCGTCGTGCGCAACACCTACGACACGCACGGCACGATCACGCGCGCCAGTATCAACATGCTGACGCCAACGCAACTGGAGGCGTTGTTCTCGACGAACGGCCTTTTCAACGAGATGGACGACTGGTTTCGGACGAGCTTCGAGATGAAGGCGTGCGGAACACGGGTCAACAGCATGTATGACTGGCTCATGTCGTCCATGCGTTCCGACCTGAAAGGGTTGCTGTCGTACGAGAAGCTGGACCGCGGCCCGTCGTTGCTCAAACCGTTCATTATGGCCCGCCAGGATTCGGTGGTGAACATTGACACCTACTGGGTCGTCGTCAACGGCGTCGCCAAATCCGGTTACACGCCCGACACGCCGTCAACCGCTGTGGGGACAGTTGCCGCTGGCCCGCTTACGACCGCTGACGTGGCGCTCGGCGACGCGGGCGACCGCATCGTGCGCGTTGTGACCCGCTACGGCGTTGACCTCGACGCCAAATGGTTTCTCACCCGGGACCGAATCCAGATTTTCGGCTTGTCCGGCGGCACGACTCTGCGCGGCCAATGGAAGGTCATGGCCTCGCAAGCCGACACGTCGCTTTCCTACATTGACGTGCTGCTCAAGTCCGAGAACGCCGGTAGTATCACGCCGTTCGCCGCCGCGCCCACCGCCGGCGTCATCCTCGCGGGCACGAACAATGTGAACGATTTCGAGGTGTTCTGCCTGAACCGGCCCGTCATCAACCCGCGCAAGCACGTTCCGTTCTGGTACAAGACCGACCGCCGCGCCCGCCGCGTGGACAGCGAGTATCGCAAGGTGATCGCCCGGCTCGCCGAAGGAAACCAGTACTTCGAGCAGTTCCAGAATCTTCCGCTCTCCGAATACAACCGGCAGGACGAAGAACTGTATCAGCGCCGATTCGTGAACGACTTCTTCTTCTCCAAAAAGATCAGCGCCAATCAAACGATGGCCAACTGGCAGTCGCTCGAACAGATTACGACCGTCACCGGTGCCACAGTTGATCCCGGACTGGGCGGCAAATTGATCGCTTACCGCGCCAACCCGGTCGGCATCATCGAACAGCTTCAAGCCTGCGGTCGCGTCAAGGACCTGCAAAATCACGCGCTCAACTGGTACGAGTTCCTCGACGAGAACTACCGCATCGCCCGCGCTCGCAAGAGCCAGGGGCGCACGGTGGATACGCTCGACTGGTTCACCGACCAGCGCACGGCGGCCAACATCGAAACCGCCTTCTTCGCTTATCTCAAAGCCGAATACGGCGACATCGTGCGCGTCAACATCGAGACTGGATCGAACGAACTCGGCTTCTCGTGGAAAATCTTTTCCAACTTGAAGTACCCGGTCGGACTCAAGATGGCCATTGTCACCGCCGATTTCTTCGATGACATGGTGAATGCGTTCGACGCCGAATCAGTCGGCAGCGCCGGTCGCGTCCTGTGGTGCCTCGACATCGGAAAGCCCGGCCCCAAGGGCGGCACGATCTATCCGGGCATGATCCAGTCCAACGCCAAGACCACCACGCTGGGCGACCTACAGACACTCAGCCGGATTGACGCGACGTTCGCCTGCGTGATGGAGCACATCACGGAGGAAGTGAAGATGGCGAGCAACACTGTCACTTATTTATGCGAATGTCCGGGGCAAAGTTTGGCCATAAACGGAATCGCGGATGCTGTGCCTTCGACCCTTGGTCGCAGTAATGATTTTTATAGCACCCCAAGTTACTCAGACCTTTACTGATCAACGACTTACGTAGATTGAATCGCCCCGGAAAGTTCCGGGGCTTTTTTGTTGACGCAAAACCTCTTTGAGTCTTTGCTATTGGCGTGACTCGGATGCAGGAAACTGAAACCTCAAAGCCGCTGTTTGGCGTAGCTTCCATACTACTGCCTTCGAGTCACATTGTTGGCAACCAGACGGCGGCTTTGAGGTTTGAGGAAGCACTGATGACAACTCCCGTTCAGTTAGAACTCACCGCGCCGAAGTTTCCTGGGAGACAATGTAAACGGCCCGGGTGCGGGCAGATGTTCTACACCAGAAAGAAGTCGCAGCAATTCTGTTCGCCAGCGTGCCGCTATCTGTCGCTGCGAATCCCGATTGAGCAAAGATTCTGGCCGCAGTTGAAGATCGCAGACAACGGATGCTGGGAATGGACGGATCGCGCAATAGACAAAGACGGTTACGGGCAGCTTCAATGGAACGGTGAACAAAGAGCGCATCGAGTAGCGTGGATAATCACCTTCGGTCCAATCCCAGACGGCAAATGGGTGCTTCATAGTTGCGACAATCGAAAATGCTGCAATCCGTTCCACCTTTTCCTCGGTGATGCCGCGGCCAATAACGCAGACATGCTCTCCAAAGGCAGGCAGAAATACTTGTGCGGCGAGGAACGGCGCGAGGCGAAGCTGACGACTGAACAGGTCTTGGAAATCCGTCGTCTTCACGCCGAAGGAATGCAGCAACGGAAGATCGCGAAACTTTTCTGCGTCGGCTTCAAGGCAATTAACAAGATCGTTTTGCGCCAGCGATGGAAGCACATTCCCGAAGCCCAATCCAACAAACTCCCCGCCCCCGCAATCGCATGAGCGCCGTGCAGCCAATCCTCTGCGCCGGCCACTTTGGAGATTTGTGCATCATCCTCCCTCTGCTCAAATCCCGCTTCGACAAATCTGGCGTGCGTCAGCCCGTTATCGTTGGAAAAAAGTACTCCGCGATGTTGGAAGGCGTGTCTTACGTCGAGCCGGTGGTGTTTGACGGCGACTGGAAGCGCGGCGGTGACTCTGAAGTGAATCGTGCGGCGGCTGAGTTCGCGAAGTCGAAGTTCCCGGACTCGGAGATTGCGTTCGTGAATCCAGTCTTCGGCAAGAACGGCGAAGCAAAGCACACGGACAGTTTCGCGAAAGAACTCTGGCATCACGCCGGCACGCTCGAAGGCTGGTCCAAGCTGCCGCTCGTGTTCGACCGGCGCGACCCGGAGCGTGAGGCGGAACTGGCGCGCAAGCTGGTGTTTGCCAAGCCGACGATCCTCGCGGCCTTGGACGGCATTTCGTCGCCGTTTATGAAAAAGCCGGAACTGCTGAAATCGCTTCGCGACCGATTCAAGCATTGGAAGGTGGTGGACATGGCGAGCGTGAAGGCGAAGAAGCCGTTCGACTTGCTGGGATTGTTCGACCGCGCGGCGCTGCTCGTGACGATTGACACGATGCACCTGCAGCTGTCGCGCGCATCGGCTGTGCCGGTGGTCGCCCTGGCCCGCGATGTGCCGAGCAAA
>Ga0193751_1000135_pt1 | contig 66758 bp, 120 predicted proteins | sample L1c2metaG_FD_143050 | JGI IMG/M metagenome (GOLD analysis project Ga0193751, IMG submission 143050) | Soil microbial communities from a riparian zone of the East river system, Colorado, United States - L1c2 | ecosystem: Environmental > Terrestrial > Soil > Riparian zone | place: USA: East...
CCATCGGCGGCTGGCATTCCAGCGGCACCCCGAGTGCGGTACACACCGACTCCAAGGGCAGCGCGTACACCGTGGCCTTCGCTCAGACCGGCGACCCCACGACCTCCGGTGGATACATCCGCATTTCGTTCCACTATTTCGCTACGGCACCGGGGGCGATGACCGTCACCAGCACGAACGCCGTGGCAGGAGCGTGGTCGCTTCAGGTGTTGGTGCTCAACGGTGCGGCTGTCACCCAGAACGGCGCGACCGCAGGGGCACAGTTCCTCGACACGACGGTGTTCACCAGGTCCATCACCACCACGGCAGCGCGCTCTCGGGTCTACGGGGCAGTAGACGATTCCAGGTCCACCAACACCCTGACAGCGGCAGCGAATACAACCCTCACCTCTGCGGACTGGACCGAGACCACAGTGGACCTGGTCAGTCAGGTGTTCATCAAGGCGTCGGCGGCTACCGTGACACCGGGGGCGGTCACCCTTGGCGTCAACGATTCGTCGTCCGCCGCGCGTGGCGTCATCGCGCTGTGGGAGGTTCTGGCTGCCTGACTGGGTTTCCTGCGCAAGGAAGACGTAATAGATAGGTGTGAGGAGGTTGAGACTGAAGTGAGTTTTTCGCTAGCACTCGACGGCGACGATTTACAACTCAAGGGATCGGCCCTGGGCATCGTCTATGGTGTCGAGAAGCTCCAGCAGGACGTGTCCATCTGGCTGCGCGAGCGCTATCGCTCCGATCGCTTCCACACCAATTACGGCTCCGTGCTGGATTTCTACATCGGTTCGGTTATGGAGGACGGGACGCGGGCAATGGTGCAGGGTGAGGTACTTCGGGTGCTTCAGAACTATCAGTCTCTTCAGTATCGAATGCTCAAGGAGCATCCCGAACGAATGAGTGCGGACGAGGTCTTGGTCAGCATCGCCGATGTCAGGGTGGCGATCGATTACGACGCCGTGAATGTCAATATCAAGTTCGTCACCGGCTCCAAGCAAATCGGACAGTTGTCCGTGGGTCTCGGGATTTAGGAGAGATTTGTGAGTCGCACACCATCTCGGGTCTCTCAGGACATCAGAGCCACCCTGGCTACCACGCTGCCTGGACTGTCGCTGGAGATCGGCACCCCGGAGCGCAAGCTGGTCGATGCAGCGGCGGAGTCCATCTCCGAGGCTTACCTGGATCAGTACGTCACCGGCACTACGCTTGACCTCGACACCAAGGTCGGATTGGAACTGGAGCAGTTCGTCGGCATCTTTGGCTTCGGGCGGCTTCAGGGGCGACAGGCGACCGGACTCGTACATATGGAATTGTCCGTCGCGGCCACCAACGATATCTACATCCAGACCAGCACTCAGTTCTACGTGCAGAGCGGCGGTATCGGCGCGGGTGTGCCGTTGTTCTTCAGCTCAACGCAGCCTGCCGTCCTGGCACGGAGCACCTACACCGTTGATATCCCGGTGCAGTGCACCGTGGCCGGTTCCATCGGCAACGTGAGCCCCGGCTCCATTTCTTCGATTTCTGCTGAGATCGGCGCTACGTCCGTCACCAACCTTGCCCCGATGACGGGCGGGATCGACATCGAGAGCGACGACCAGCTGCGGCAGCGCTTCAAGAACACCTTCCTGCGCAACATCGCAGGGACGGCGGACTTCTATCGGGCACTGTGTTTGCAGAACCAGAACGTGTCCAGGGTGGCGGTGTACGGCCCGGTGACGCGCTACCGCACGCAGATTGCCGCTCCGTCGACCAACCTCACCCTCCCGGTCAACCAGGATGTGAAGTACGTATGGGAACAGTCACAAACCATCTTCAAGAATCTGGCGCAGCCTGGCGAGACGTTCTTCACGCCGGGCGTGGATTACACCTTCAACGGGGGTTCGACAGCGGTGTTCAACCGGCTCTCCGGTGGTGGCATCACAGCCGGGGACATCATCGACGTGGAGTTCGAGTACACCACCCGTAGCTCTCGCAACGATCCCATGGTGGCCGGGAAGACGAACAAGGTCGACATCTTCGTCAACGGTGCCGATCCCTACAACGTGTCCGAGAAGACGGTCATCTCGGGGACCACCTTCTCCACCGTTGCCACCGATGACCTCTATACCGGGAACTTCGTGCGAGTGGGCACCGCTAACACCCCGCCCAGTTCGGTCAATCGTTTCATGCGGCTGGGAAGCCATCCGATTCTGGCCTTTCCGACCACTCTCGTCGTCAAGGACCCGAACAGTGCGGTGACGACGACCTACACCCAGGGTGTGCATTACTACTGGCTCAAGAGCACGACATTGCTTGCGGGCAGCGAGCGGTCGATAGCCGGTATCGAGTGGTTGCCCACCGGGCCCACGAGTGGGACTCCGACGACGGTGACGTACAGCTACAACCGCATCCCGCAACTTCTCAACGGTCTGCTCAAGGCGAGCAAGCAGATCACTACGGATGTCCTTGTGCACCAAGCGGATTACCGATACATCCGGGTGTACCTCAACGTGCTCTACGACCGCTCTGCCTCCATCGACCAGACCAATCAGAATCTCCAGGCGTCGTTGCGGGCGTTCTTCTCTGCCTACGCTTTCGGTCAGTGGGTGCAGCTCAGTGACATTCTGATGGTGGCGCATCAGGTGATCGGGGTGGACAGTGTGCTATTGACGACGGTGGCCGACAGCGGCACCAACTACGGCGTGAAGGTCTACAACGCCAGTGACGCAGCATCACCGTTGTCCACCAATGCCATCGACTTCAAGCTGAGCGACAATCAGTTACCGATCTTCCTCGATGCTGTGATTACGCGGAAGGCAAACCCATGACGGTGAGCACTGAATTCCCGTTGATGCCACCGCGTTCCACCGAATCGCGCCTGGCACGTTTTACTTTCTTCGGTGGTACGACTCACGTGCGATTCGGCGTATGCAGATTATGCAGCGGCGAGCTTGATCACCGTTTTTCTTTGTTACCCATCGAGTGTTCTCTTCGGTGTATTCGTGGTCTTGAGGGCAATGAGTCTTCAGTGTGTTGTGGTGATTACCGTTGCGTACCTTATCGAGCTGATTGTCACGCTTCGTCCCCCAGTACAGGTTGGGCAAGGTGTTGTTCGCAGGGTCATCGTCTCGATGTAGACCGAACAGGCTGGGTGGGCGTGGCTCTACGAACGCTTCGAGGACGAGGTGGTGGATCAGGGCTCGGTGGTAGCTACCCTTGCGAGATAAGGTCACGGCAAGATGTCCTTGGCCGTTCGATATCACTGGTGAAAGGTACCGACTTCGATATTTTCTCTCGAAAATCGAGCCGCCACGCTCGACAACGACAGTTCTCTCAACAGATCGGCTCCGACCCAAGTCGCTGACTTCATACTCACCTTCGTAGCTCAATATCGGCATCCAGTTCTCCACCTTATAAACCTACTTTGAGGAGGTGATCCAAGTGGCCACATCGACCGAGTTTCCTCTTATGCCTCCCAGAAGTACTGAATCTCGTTTGGCCCATTTTTGACGAAACGGTCTACCGGGCCGACTCGACGACAGTCGTCTACAAGCTCGTCGATGCGCTGTGCGGGGACTCCGGTGCGGGGGACCTCAAGAAGCAGGCCTTTCTTCAACGTCTCAGTCAGACGATGGAGAATATTTATTTTTCGGATCTCGATTACATCTTCGGTGGCATCGGGTTTCTGGAACGCACCACCTCGGAGAGTTACCCCTATGACCCCGCCAACGACATGCTCACGAGTGACCAATGGGACGAAGTTCGCGTCAAGGATGCGTGGTATCGCGCTCGGATTCGTGATTTCTTTATTGCAGCAGGAAAAGGCGGAACGCCTGATGGTATTCGTATGGCCACGATCGCTGCGACCTCGGTGGATTGCGATATCTACGAGGTTTGGCGCTACATGGACAACTTCGGATTGACGGCATCGTTGGGGCGCGCTCCGGTGGCGACTCGTAGTGAGTTCGTGGTGGCCCCGCACAAGAGCAACCTGGGTCAGAAGGAGCTGCGCCTCCTCAAGCAGATGCTCACTAGAATCGCTCCACTGGATTCCATCGTCACGGTCAACACGGCGGGGCTGGCCGTGCACACTCCGGTGGCCATCGCCGCAGCAGCGGCGGACTCCAGCTATTTCGAGGTCCAGAAGATTGTCACAGGCTCTCCGATCCTGGCGGATCTTCCCGCACCCGAAGTGATGGCCATCGACCTGCGGCCCAGCGAGCAGTGGCTTCTGAGCGGCAACCCCACCTTGGCCCCTTATGCAGCGTTCAACATCACTCAGGAGTACGGCTACTACTATCTGGCCAGCGGTGGGGCACGGAGCCCTATCGACTCCGTGCAGTACGGAACTCTCCAGGGCGATGGCAGTGTCAAGAAGGAGCCGAACTACGAGAGCTTTCAGGTCATCGAGCAGTACACCGCGTGGGTGGAGTACGAGAAGGCCGACAGCCCTGACAACTATCCTGGCGGAAAGTTCGGTCTTACGCCCGACGTGGCCCCTGCGGTCAACCCCGACAACTCACCGTATGTATTTCAGTACACTTCTCAGCAGGTCTATGTGGACAAGGTCAAGGACGGGGTCTTGACTCAGGGCGGTCAAGCTGACGACATTCGTTTCAGGCTCCCGATCATTGCGACGTCGACCACCAAGAAATCATTCACTCCCGATCTGGCCGTGGCTTACAACCCTCCGGTCAAGGATTCGACCGTGACCAGTAGCTGGACCAGCGGGCAGTACACCAAGTCTGTCTTCGATGGCCCCAAGGCGTGGACGTTCAACTTCGGGGTGTTCGGCCTGTGACTCTCGGACTGTTTTTCGATTTTCACTTTCCACTCGACCTGGTGACGCTGCTGGGCAACCTGCTCAACTTCAAGAATTTCGATCCCAAGAACCCAGCCACTCCAGTTGATACAAGTACGCGTGAGTGGTACTCCCAGCCTCGTCCGTCGACCGACACCACTACCGAGGTCATCACCGTCACCTTCAAGCTGCCGTTGTCGGTGAGTGAGTTGTCGGCGGATTTTCTACGGAAGTCCTGCCGGGTGGAGATCTGGTACAAGGACCGCTCGAACAACTGGATGCAGATGCGAGATCGCCAACGGGTTCCCTTGGCGCTCAACGTATCCAGCTCAGCAGCTCAGGCCTGGTACAAGTACCGCTCGACTGTCTATCCCATTGTGGCCAAGGCTGTGCAGATTCGTATCACACGTACAGCGGACCCCGATCTTGCGAGTCGTCCTTATTCGCTGGGTATGCGCAACATTCTCATCAAGCGCAACGTCTACGAGCGAAATCAGGGCGTGCAGGCGTTGGAGGACGAGCAAGACGTACTCGGCAACGTCATCACCAAGTACATCAAGGACTGGGATGCTTCCAAGGCGGTCGACTCCGACGCTATTACCTATTGGAAGTGTTCACCTCAGCCTGACCCTGCTGCTGTGGTGGCGCTCTATCTCGATGTGCGGACACCGTCCGGGGTAGCACAGGCCATCGACAAGCTCTATCTCGATCCGGTGCACTCGGGGCAACAGCTGAATCTCTATTACAGCTCCGATGACACCGTGGCCGACCGAAAGCTTTCGCCCATCTCGGTCTATCCCGACATCGACAACAACACCGACTGGCGTGCGGGACGCGGACGGTGGGACATCTCGGGAGTGACGGGACAGAACGCGCTCTACCAGGTCACGGCCAACTGGGGGCCGCAGTTCCAGCAGGCCGTGTGGGTGGGTCTGGAGTGGTTGCCGGACTTCGATCCGCTCAGTGGGCCTTCTCTTACTCCGGTGCTGTTGCAGGTCACTCCGCAAGTGGCCACAGCGGCGTGGGCTCCGCAGATCATCTACGACCCCGGTGCGGGAACGTTCGAGTTGCATTTCGTGCACGCGCCGGACACGACGATCACCTTCATTGCTCCCATGAGCAAGGTGTTCGTCAAGAACGAGCCGGTGCGCATCGTGATCGGGTGGGCCTACAACCCCAAGCGCATCATCATCAAGGTGGTCAACCGGGCGGGAGAGATTCTGGCGACGACCACTGCCAATGCGTCCGCGTTGCCCGATCTCGTGACGTTAGACGGCTCTATCAGCTTCTTGCGGTTCCGGGGCACCTACACCGCGATGGTGATCAAGTTGCAGGACTGGGTGACCGAGGTAGCACCCTTCTTGTCCAACCCCACCACCTACGTAAGCCCCGATCCGGTGTTGCCCGATGCGCAGGGCAACATCCCGACATCCTCACTGGACAACGCCATCTACGCGGCGGACTGGACCCAGCAGTCCGAGGGTGTGGGCGGGGTGGACCACACCGAATACAACTCCAAGGTGTGGACTCCGATCTGGCGGAACTACGTATCGGAGAAGGGCGATATCTTCTTTCCGGCCATGATCATGGCGAAGTACTTGAAACTCGAATTCACCAACCTCACCGAAGAGCCTTACCCCATCTACGAGTCCGGTATTCAGGTCAGCTACAAGGTGTTCCCGATCAGCGTGCAGCAGGTCGCCACGACGGGGCCCAGGCTCTATACCGGCTCTGCGGTGGGTGGTTTGTTCGGGGTGGCAAACCTCAACGGGGTCAAGAGCATCAACTGGTTCGACCCCGGCTCCATCCTCGGGGCGCTGTCCTCGATTCTCAGCCCGCAATACGATCCGGTGTCGGTGTCGGTGGGTCCGGGGTACATCAACAGCACCATGCCCAACCTGTCGGATGGTCCCATCACCAAGAGCCATACGGCGGAGTTGAGCAGCAACACCATCTATCGGCGCACGGTGCTCGATCCGTTCGTATTGGCAGCGGATCAGTACTACACGACGATCAACAGCGACGGGCTCCAGAAGCTCGCGCCCTACACCACTATTCCGTGGCAGGAGATTGCTGCGGCGAACCCCGGTGCCATCGCTACTGCACCAGCTCTGGGCGCGCAGGCGGTGCGTGGAACGGACTGGTGGCTGTTCCCTGGTCAGCAGCTCAAGATTCCAGCTTCGGTGATGTCCAAGCTCACCGACACCTCGACGGTGACAGAACGCAGGGCCACGTTCGAAACGCGCGTGCGTTTCACCACCACGGCGGTGCATCGTTACGAGGTCCGCACACTCAAGCGCGACGCGGCCATCGCTTACTTCGCGGGAGTGCGGGAGGTGATCCCGAGTGTGTCCAGCTACATCTACGGCGTGGACAAGGATCAGTTCGACTTTCCCTTCTACACTCCTGCACAGTGGGTCTTCACCAACATCGCTACTTCGCCTATCGGCTCGGTGACCTATGACGGCACGCCGGACGGGGGGCTGGCCTATGGGTCGATGTACTTCAATTTCCAGACCTACTCGAACTTCGCGAAGGTGGCGCTGGACTTCCGCGACTCCGGTCTGATGCGGTCGGATGCGATGTGGGCTTCTGCGGAGAGCGATACTCTTTCGCCCTACACACACCTGATCCCGTCGAACCTCGAAGGGTCCGCGTGGCTGGACAATTTCGTGGACTGGACCGACATATCCATTCAGTGGGGTGCTCCACGTGGTGTCGTGGCGGTCAATCTCGACGGTGACCGGCGTTACCAGGGTCGTCGTGTGCTGCACTTCTCGCGTGCTCCCGGAGCGGGTGAAGCGGGTCTGTCGTTGGAGCAGCAGACCAACTACATTCCGGGCGCGTTGTTCCGGCTGGGTTGCGTGATCTACAAGCCTTTCGCCAACGCGAACATCATTCTGTTGCGTCTGGTACGTAAGCTCGACGGTGTCGTCATCTATGAGACTCCGGTCGACGTTACGGTGGGGCGCTGGACGGACTTCACCACCGACCTGATCGAGGTCCCGGTCAATCCTTCCCTGGCTGCTCCAGTCCTCACGAAGGGTGCGACCAATACCTCGGGTGGAACCTTTGCGGCGGGAACGTATTACTGGAAGCTCACGGCCATCAACGCCAACGGCGAGACGTTGGGTTCGAACGAGGTTTCGGCCACCCTTGTCCTCAACGGCACGCAGGTTCTCAACTGGACGGCGGTGCCGGGGGCAACGGGTTACAAGCTCTATCGCGGGACGGCGGCGGGTGCGGAGAACAAGCTCACCGCCACCCTGGGAACCGTGACGACCTATACCGCCACTGGAGGCGCGGGAACGACGGCGACAGTGCCGAGTGTGAACACCACCGCAGCAACGGGCATGGACTTCGAGGCCCACCTCGTATTGACAGGCGATTCCGAGGACGATCTGTATGTGTCCGATCTGTATTCGGAGTTGACTCACGTTCGCTACTTCGCCCAGCTGGGTGGAGTGACCGGATTCCTGCACGAGGTAACGGACCTGAGGTTTAAGGCTGGTGCGGCAGTGGTGGCCCCGGTTGCGGTCCAGCAGTGCAATGTCCGGGTGAACATCCTCTCGGACAGGGGATTTTGTTTCGGTGCCTCGATGACGCCGACGTACTTGAAATAGATAGGTCTCGCGGTAGCTATAATTGATCATGAGCAAGTGTGCTGAGGGGTGTACGTGCGGACACCACTCCAGAAGAGATTTCAAGAAGTGTGAGCCAGGGTGTACCTGCGCAAGGCACGAACAGACGGAGGAGCATCGCCGTAAGAATTCCGAAGCGAATAAGGGCCGCAAGATGCCCCCCGAGGCTGTCGCTAGGCGAACAGAGACCAAGAGAGCGCGCGGAGATTTCTCTCCCGAGCGAATGGCGGTAGCGCAAGAAGGGCGGCGGCGCGCGCTTGCTCAAGGTCTGATCACCACAGGGCGCTATGTGGATGGACGGTCACGGCACCCTTCCTATGAGCGTTGGTACAACATGGTTCAGCGTTGCACCAATCCCGAGGATGCGAGTTGGAATCGGTACGGAGCGAGGGGCATCAAGGTCTGTAACGAGTGGCTTGATCCGCTTGTTTTTTATCACTATCTCGATACGGTGCTTGGTCCGTGCCCCGAGAAGTATTCCATTGATCGGATCGACAATGATGGTGATTACGAGCCAGGGAATATCAGATGGGCTACGGCACGTGAGCAGGTATTGAACCGGAGAAATTCACGTACTTGAAGTAATATGTGAAGCGGTCCCAGACGTTTGGACCGACATAAGCTGGGGATCGCGACCTTGGAAAACGTCAGACAGCCCCCGAGGAGTTTCCCGACATCTCGGGGGTTGTTTTACTCCTACGCACGTCGTTTTCGATTGCAAGGTCCGCAACTGGGACGTAGGTTTTCCGGGCGGTTGTCGTGTCGTACTCCGTTGACGTGATCGGCGTGCAGTGTGTCCCAGTCGATAGTGATGCCACACACCCAACAGGAGTGGGGGCCTGGACCGATGGTGTCGTAGAGCACCATTCGGTTCTCGCGTACGGTGCCAGCCGTTGTGGTCATTGGGTGGTTGTATTGCATCGTGAGGATGACGTATCCATCACTGTCGAGGTAGCGACCCACAGCTGGCCTGTTGCCATCCCTGAGTCCTTTTCGACTCTGAGAGAGACGGTCTTTCATCTGTTGAGATTTCGGTTTCCCGAGATGGATTTCGGAAAGTTTAGCTCTGTGATCTTCGCTGAGGGGGACGCCTCGTTTGGCTTCTGATATCTTTTTTCGAGTTTCCTCTGTGATGACTCTCCCTCTGAGAGCCTCAGACTTTCTTCTCTTACTCTCGTCGCTCTGTTGATGGCGACCGCAGGTGCATGTCGGAGAGCACTTAGCCACGGTGATTCCTGAATAGTCCTTGAGCGAAAACGACTTCTGAAGTTCTTGAAAGTGTTTCGTGGGTTCCTTGAGTGGACGCCGAGAGTGCCATTCGTTCTTGATTGATCTTCCAGATACGTTCTTCGACAGAATCCTCGACCACATAGATGTAGCTGGTCAGACCTTCCAGGTAGGAGTCGGCCCTGTCGATCCGGTCGTTTCTTTGCATCAAGGTGTCGTAGTCGTAGGGGCATTCGACATTGATCACGAAGCGTGCGTTCTGGAAATTAAGGCCGGAGGCTCCTGCGTCTGATGACAAAAATACAGTGATTTCGGGGCTTGACTTGAAACTATCTTGAGCGGTTTGGGCATCCTTATCACTCATGCCGGTCCCATAATGAGTGACGTATCGTATACCCCTCTCATGAAAGACCTTGGCAAGTAAAAAAAGACATAGATATGTGTAGTGCGTAAAGACGATGACCTGGTCGCCCTGCTCGCGGATGTCCTCGATTTTGTCGCAGACCATTTCGAATTTGCTGGATGGCGCGTCGATGAGTCTGGGGTAGGTCTGTACGATTCGCTGCGCCACCTCGGACTCCGAATACCGAAGGGCGGCGGGGGTATTGCAGGCGTAGCGGATGCAGTTGTAGTGGGCGACGAACGAGAAGTCGTTTTCGATCTGTGTCGACATCTCGGCGTCGTCAAGGATCAGACTGATGAGCTTACGTTCCTCCGGTGAGTGCTGGACCGGGATCATCAGGGTCTGCATTCCTTTGAAGAACTCGCGAACGCCGGGGTCGGTCTTGCGTACGGCTTGAGTCTTCGCAGAGACGCGATGGCGAACTTCGGTCAGTTCGCTCTTGTTCCAGACGTAGTTGTGCAGAATGACTCCGGGTCGAAGTTGGTAGTCCTCGATGCGGGTGCAGTAGCGTGCCACGAAGTCCTTGCGCGTGCCCAAAGGGTTCTTGCCGAGCAGTTCGAAGATGTTGTGATAGCGCAAGGGCGAGGCTTTGACGATGCTGGCAGACATGGGCCAGACCAGAGACTTCTCGGTGGCGCGCAACAACACGTCAATCGCCTTGCGGGCGCGGGTGGCATCGTTCTCGCCCCGGACGATTTTCTGGACCTCGTCGAAGACGAACAGCACGCGCTTGCCTGTCACCTTGCGCTGGAGTTCCTCGGCGTCGAAGTGCGCCTTCTCGTAGTTGAGCACGAGGCAGGGCGCTTCGCTGTCGTCGTAGCGTCGCTGTCGGCGGGTTTTGGTCCCCTCGATGACCTCGGCCTCCATTCCTGTCAGAGCTGTCACTTGGCGGGACATGTTGATGCGCAGTCGTCGGAGGGTAAAGAACAGGCACAGGTCGATCTCGTCGCGGTTGACGAGCAGCTCTTGCATTCCGGCAGCGGCAGCTACCGATTTCCCCGTTCCTGTACCCCAGTTGAAGAAGAACCCGTTGACCTTCGCGCGCCCACCACGGGCGTCGAATGCGCGTCGTAGTGAGAATTGCTGGAAGGGGTGGAGGCCGTCCGGAAGGATGAGACCGTCCACCTTGAGCGGTTCTGCCCAACGCACGAATTGCTCGATGATGGGTGCGGCGGAGGGCAGTGCGACGACGTTCCAACCTTCGTCCAATAGCTGATTGGTGAGCACGTCGAGCATGAACAGCTCGGACAGTATGCAGTAGGGAGACAGGAAGCGGGAGTGCTCGTGGACGAACTCCTCCAGCAGCTCCGTAGGGAACACCTGGAACAGCAACTCGCCGGGGTAGTCATCGGACCCCTCTACGAGACACACTCGCTCCCCGGCGCGAATCGCGGGAACGATGGCACCTACGTTGTCGATGACACTCGGTAGGCTCATGGAGTTACTATACGGTCGGAAGCGTTAACACTACGGTGTCTGAGGAGGCCCAAAGTGCGGGTCAAGGACGAGCAACAGTGGTCGATGCAGTGTGTAGTCTTCGATCAGGGAGAGACAGGTAAACAGTTCAGAAAATATTTGACCTTCTGGGTGGACACTGCCGAGCGGATCATGGACGAATCTGTGGAGCCGATGACTCCGCATGTGGCGCTCAGCGAGGCGCTGGCGGTCACCGAAGAGAACATCGGCAACATGGATGCAGCGGCATTCCTGGGGCAGATGTTGGCATTTATTATCTCCAACTGGGTGCATGGTGAGGAGCTTGCTCATGCCATGAGCAACATCGAACTCAAGATCGTAGCCGACGCGGTGCAGGACCACACTGCGCAGATGCAGGCGATGGCGGGTGAGTCCGTGGAATCGTCTGCGCCATAAGGACTTTGATCACTATACTTGCGAGTAGCGCTGTGATGACGCGCTACCTGTGCAGTAACCCCAAACCAGGAGGATGCTTCTGATGGCTGGAACCCAAATCGTCAATCGAGACGACCTGCTCGCGTACATTGCGGCGGGTGGCAGCTACACCGACGCACTGTCGCGGGTGCTCGGTGACGAGGATAAAAAAGTAGCTGCCAAGAATAAAAAATCAACAGTTGCCAGTCGTAAGGCGGAGTTGGCCAAGGCCGTCTCCGAGTACGACGTCGAGGTCCTGATGGACCTGCAAGTGAAGATGCAGAATTACGTCGACAGCATCGTTCGGCTGTCGATGGATTCGCCTCGTTCGTTGACCCACCAGGAAGCCCTGGAGTTGATGGTCGAGCATGAGGACTATCGGAAGATCAACGAGTTCTTGGCCGCACGGCGAGAGGCCATTCGTACGCTGGTCTTCGCCAGCATCGACGCGGAGAATGCAGCCAAGGGACTGGACCCCGACAGTCACGGCGGTCAGATTCTGGTGCCCGAGCTGGGCAAGAAGTTTGCCAAGGAGGGTGCAGGGTACAAACCCCCATCCTTGGACGTCAACGCATTGCGCCTGATGCTGGGCCCCGAGGATGCTGCCAAGGTGTTCGAGGAAGAGGTCATCCCAGCGCAGACCGTCCAGGTGCTCAGCGAGGAGAAGCTCATGCAGCTCGCCGCCGAGAAACCTGACGTCATGGAGACCATTCGCGCGGCCCTCATCCCCGGAGCGGTGAAGACTCCGAGGTTCACCGTTCCGGATTACACACTGGGGAGCTAAGGCAATGTCCGGTACTGGGTACAGTCCGGCACTGGAGAAGATCTTGCGAGAGGCGGGCGTCACCGAGGTGGTGTACACCACTGGTGAAATGGCCAAGGTGTTCGGCAAGTCACGCCAGTGGGTGATCGTAACGATGCGCCGTGGCATGTTGTTGAACAAGGACGAACAACCCATTCAGCCTCGTCAGGAAGACGGTCAGTACTTGTGGAGTGCCGAGGACATCAAGTGGATCGCTGTCGCGCGTTACCGTAGACGCAAGATGTCGATGGATGAACTCAAGCGCGTCATACGGAGATTGGTCACCGACACCGGGGCCATCGACCGGAAGTACTTGATCGAAGGGAGCACCGATGAATAGGTGCGTCGTTGTGGACGGCACCAACGTCATGTACAGAAGTTACTTCGCGATGGCCAACAGCAACCTCTCGGCCAACAGCTCGCCTTCCGGTGCATTGTTCGGCACCATCGTTGCTCTGCGCACCTATTTGCGCGAGTTACAGCCCACGCACATGGTGTGGTTCTTCGACAACGGCAAGAGCGCCCTACGGCTGGGAATGCGTGAGGACTACAAGGGACATCGCAAGTACAGCGCCGTTGAGGTCGCTTCGGACCCGGCGACCGATATCCCGCCACAGCTGGAAGCGTTCGAAGACTTTCTTGACACCTTGGGGATCAAGCATTACGACGAGCGCGGAGTGGAAGCCGACGATCTCATCGCTCAGGTTGCGCATCGTTGGGATGCGGAGGGTTGCGAATTGGTCATCGTGTCCGGTGACCACGACATGCTTCAGTTGGTCAATGACCACGTGCTGGTGTTTCGTCCTGGAGAACAGGGCGGGAATGGAGGTAGTAAGGGGCTCAAGAACAGAGTGAACGGCAGGCTGTATCACCGACGCGACGTTGTGGAGAAGTATGGACTGGAACCCGAGCAACTTGCACAGATGTGGGCACTGACCGGAGACGTTGGCGACAACATCATCGGCATTCCCGGTGTCGGACCCAAGACGGCAGCGAAGTGGATTGTCAAACATGGCAGCCTTCAGAAGACGCTCTCTGCGGAGCCGAAGTGCGAGGGCTTCGAGCGTCAGTGCTATGTCAACTGGCAGATGATCAATCTGGATGGATCGGTAGGCAATGTCGCCTTCGACATGAGTGACTGCCAGGTCGTTCCACCCGACCGTGCCGCTCGGTACCGGGCATTGGACTTTCTGAGGGAGTGGGAAATGCGTACGGTTGCCGAAGATTTCGGCTCGGGAGAACCGTGGTGAGTCGAGTGCGAGATAGGCTTCATGGAGCCGCGACCCGTCACGCCGGACGTAGAGGAACACCAATGCCTGAGCAAGTGCCATCGCATTTGGACCTGGAGATGCACGACAATCAGTTGTTTCAGAGGTTTATCGCCAATCGGGTCAGCAAGGAACGCGAGTTCGTCTTTTCCACCTCCTCCAACGACTACACAGGTTTCGTGACAGGGCTGGACAGTACGCATCTGCAATTGACGACGACGGATGGATTGCGGGCGGTGCTGTTGCAACGGCCCAACATCGACGGAATCGAAGAGACCGGTCGCACGCTGGAGGAGTTGGACCCAGAGACTCAAGAGAAGGTCAGGGAGTTCAGTGCCTTGTTCTTTCGCATCGTGGTACGGGAGATGTCGAGAAACAAAATAAGTAGCGGTTGACAAATCTCTCTCCGACCAAAGGGAAGTAAGTGTCTGAGTTGTTGGCGACAAACGATCCCATTGAGCAGCTGATGGGCAAATCGGTCGAGAAAATGGTGGCGGCAGAGCTGGTCACCTATATGAAAACGTATCTGAACGAGCGTTACGAGATCGACCTCCCCGTCGAGGGAATTGTCGAAAGAAAGACTCTGGAGAGCTTTCAGCGACGCTATGGACAGGCGAAGGCCGGTCGCATAGTGCAGTGGGTGATGCTGAGGCGTGGGGGGCGCAAGGACGGGGCGTACATCACTCCATCGGCGTTCTGCCTGGCTATGAAGTGGTGGACCGATCAGGTTTACTTGGAGATACAGCAAGAGCAGCAGCGCGAGGAAAATCGATTACCGGGGCAGGAGGAGATGGATCGCCGGTTCTTCGATATGCGGAGACTCAAGGACATGCTTTGATGAGGCGAAACATCGCTACCTGGTATCTCACCGACGACGAGGCTGCCCGTCTCTATCGCGAACACCCCCAGCTCAAGGCGTCTGCCGACAAGTTCTGTCCCACGTGCAACACGACCGGAAAATATACCTGGAAGGGCGAGGAGCACCGGTGTGACTGCGTCATGCAGCTCCAGCTCCACAAGCATTACCTGGCAGCCGGTATCGGTGTGGCGTATCAGCGATTGTCCTGGGAGGACTTCGAGGGAGACCCTGACCTCAAGGTCGACATCGAGATCTACCTCTCTCGCTATGAGCACTTCATCGGCAAGGGCGTGGGATTGTTGTTGTGGGGTGACTACGGTACTGGCAAGACCTTCGCTGCTACGCTACTGTTGAAGGAGCTAGTAAAACTTGGATACCGTTGCTACTCAACAACATTCGCGTCGATGGTCGAGATGTTCACAGCGGGGTGGAAGTCGGTCGACGACCAGAGATTCTTCCAGCAAAAAATCATGTATTCCGATGTGCTGCTGCTGGACGAACTGGGTCGAAGCATGAAGACCAAGACCAAGTTGGCCGAGTCAACGTTCGACGATGTGCTGCGTAGCAGAACGAATTCCGGACGTCCGACGTTCGTCACCACCAACCAGACGACGGTGGAGTTGAGCGAGGGTTATGGTGGGGCGATCATGTCTCTGCTTTCGGAACGCTCGATCCAGTTCCAGGTCAAGGGGCGCGATTATCGGCCTGAGGCCAATGAGCGAATGATGAGAGAGGTCATGGGCGGGGAGTCCCGTCCAATCTTCTGACCTTCCTTTTCGACCTTGAAAGACAACGAAGGCGCGAGGGTTAGTGAGCTTTGATCTGGAGCTGGCGCTCCTGGGCAAGTTGGTGGACGCGGACTCTGTTCTCGCATGTTGGGACCAGGGTCTCCGCGCCGAGGTCCTGGAAGATCCGTTCCATCAGGAAATATTCTCCTTCGTCATTGAGTATTGGATGAGAGAAGGGATGGCGCTTGCTCCCACGGAACAGGTTGTGCGCTACGAGTTTTCCACCTATGAACCCCAACGCACCGAGGAGTCGTTGACGTGGCTGATCGACAAGCTCAAGACGCGCTACGTCACCAATCGGCTTCAGGAGTTGATGCGTTCGGCAGCCGGAACGTCGGTGGACGATCCGGTGTCTTCGCTGGAGACGCTCTACATCGGTTCCTGGGAGGCCAAGCAAGTCACCGCCCCACGGCACAACCGAGTGAACGTGGCCACGACCATCGACTCTCGGCGTCGGCGGTATTCCGAACGGCAGCAACAACAATCGTTGTCCGGTGCCCCCTTGGGCCTGGCCGAGGTCGACGAGCACACCAACGGCACGTTGCCAGGAGAGCTGGCGGTGGTGGCGGGCTACGCCAAGACGGGTAAGAGTTTCACTCTGGTCAACGCTGCGGTGCAGGCGCGCAAGGCGGGCTATACACCGTGTCTGTTCACGCTGGAGCAGGCCATTCCCGAGTTCGAGGACCGCATCGACTGCCTGGCTTCGGGTGTGGGCTACGGGAAGATGCAGCGCGGAGAGCTGACGATGACCGAGGTGCGGCGGTTGCACACCACCCAGGAGGAAATGGCGGCGTTCGGCCCGTTGCATCTGGAGCGACCAGGGCGTGGAGAACGCAGCGTAGTCAACTTGGTCAATCGGGCACGTCAGATCGGATCGGATTACCTCATCATCGACCAGCTGTCGTGGCTGGAAACGGCGGGACGGTATCGGGAGCGCCGCGACGAGTATCGCGAGTTGATATACGACCTCAAGGAAGAAATATCTCGTGCCAGTTCGGGAGAGTTGCCTTGCCTCATGGCAGTGCAATACAACCGTCAGGCCGTCAGCACGCGTGGGGAACGTGGTGGGCTGCACAACATTGCCAACGCTGCCGACATCGAGCAGGCGGTGGATATCGCCTACGGGCTGTGGCGCAACCGAGAGACCAGGGCGAACAACTCCATGGTTCTTGATGTGTTGGGTTCGCGGCGAAGTGATGTCCAGAGTTGGATGCTCGGCTGGGTGTTGGATCAGGAGAGCAGGATCTTCGTGCGCGAGGTCTTCACCGAGGATGGTGTGGCATGAAGGGTCTGAGTGCGCTGGCCAAGCGTGAGGCTACTCGCGAGCTGTACGCGGAGTACCTGCGCCGTATCGACGCGGAATCCGTGTTGGATCATTACGGCGCTGAGCACGTATCGCGGCGAGGTGACGAGATCATTCATTCTTGCTTGATCGACCGAGTGGAGACCCACCATAATCACGGCGACAGCAATCCCAGCGCGAGCCTCAACATCGAGAAGAAGCTCTACTCCTGCTACAGCTACGGGGGCGGTGATCTGTTCTGGCTGATCATGAAGATGGAGGGCAAAGAGGACTTCACCGATATCGTCTCGATGCTGGGACCGTTCCTCACCGGGCTGACCGAGACGGCAGGCGATTTTCTTGCGGAGCTGGACCGTTACTTCCGCTCCGAGCAGGCAGTGCCCGCTTATCCGGTGTACCACGAGCGCGTGCTGCGCAACTGGGCGCTCTATCACCCGTATCTGCGCAGTCGGGGGATCACCAAGGAGGCGGCAGCGCGACTCCAGCTCGGTTACGACGAACGCACCGCGCGGATCACGATTCCGCACTGGGTCGGCGGACGTCTGGTGGGCTGGCAGCGCAGGGCGCTCAACGATTCCCGGTGGCCCCAGACCGAGGTCGAGGTGGATCGTGACGGCAGACAGCTGGACGGGGGCAGGATTCCCAAGTACAAGAACAGTTCTGGGTTTCCCAAGGACACCACGCTCTACAACCTGGACTGCGTCCTCGATCGGGGTTGCGTCGACGTCATAGTTGTCGAGTCACCCATGTCTGTGGTCAAGGCAGAGTCTCTGGGCTACGACAACGTGGTGGCTACGTTCGGTTCCAAGGTGGGTGAGGAACAGCTCAAGGCGCTTCGGGGCTTTCGTGCTGTGACGGTGTACTTCGATTCCGACGTCGCGGGCCGTTATGGATCGCTCAAGCTCATCCGTGGCCTCTATCGGCATACGGCGGTGTTCCACGTGGAACCCGAGGTGGGTCGTGACCTCGCGGACTACGACACGCGCGAGCAGGCGGATCGCATACTGAACACGAGAGACCCAGCGGTGCTCGCATTGATCGGATTGGAGAGAGACTATGCCCGATAGCGCATCCATCGTTCCGGAGGGCGAGACACCCCCGGAGCCCCCGGAGCTTCAGTACTATCAGCCACCCGAGGAGTCTCCGATGGTGACCAAGATGCGGGCGGAGTCCGAGGCCCAGCTCGCCGAGTTCGAGAAACTGCTCGCAGACAACGTGGGCAAGGCCGATGCCAAGTCGGCGCTCATGGCCGACAAGGGTGTTCCCGAGGAGAAGCGCTCAATCTGATGCCGGAGCTGATATTCGACGAGGGCGTGGGGTTCCCGTCCTGTAATCGGGAGCTGGATGTGGTCCCGGTCAACACGAACGACGCCAACGGCTTCTACGAATATCTGGACCTGCCACCCTGGGCCACGTCGCGCGAGATCAGGACTCGCTGTCGGTGGCTGCTGCGCAAGTACCACCCGGACGGTCGCTCACCCAACCAGGAGAGGTTTCGGCGCGTGGTGGAGATTTATCGTGTCCTGAGTGATGCGTACCAGAAGTCGCTCTACGACCACACGCCCCCGGACAGTTTGTTCCTCGACGATTACGAGGTGATGGAGCAACTCCGGGAAAAAGCGGACACTTTCGAGGCGCTCAAGAACCTCACCACGTCGTTGCCCAAGACGCACTGGTCCTATCACGTCTACGGGCCCGCTGTGGCCCCGAAAGACGACAGGGCGCTGGCACAGTCGTGGTACGACGCGCTCGTGCCAGCTGCGTACGTACGGGGCTACAGAGGCACCATCCAGCTCGTTCTCAGTGACCTGCTCAGGACGTTCTTCGAGGAAGGAGGTTTGGTGTCGGTTCCTCGCGTTCCGCCTGATTGGATGGCGGTCGAGAGGTTGCTGAACGGGTGCCGTTTTCTGTCGCATCCGGCTGTTATGTTCACTTCGAGCGAGAGCTTCGCTCACACATCGCACGGCTGACAAGGGCCACGCAATTCAATTGAGAGAGTGAGAAGTCCATGGGCGTAGGAATGGGTGCTGTCGAGAAGGCAGTCGAACGCAGCAAGCTGAGGAGCGGCGGTTCGGGAGAGTTTCTCCCCGGTATTTTCTGGGCGGACGACAAGGGCAAGGAGAACGTCAACTACCGCAAGGTGCTTCGGTTCCTGACCGATGACGTCATCACGTGCAAGATCTATGAGTTCGTCAAGGGCGGTCCCGAGAACAAGGGCCGTGATTTCTATGCTCCGCAGAGCATCGTCGAGGAGATCGACAACCCAGACGGCACGGTGACGACGAGGCCGTTGTGGGAGGAGCTGGCCAACGAGAAAGATTATTTCTTGGAGAACAACATCTGGCTTCCGGACTTCAAACAGAAATTGGTCGCGCCGGGCAAGTATGCCAAGGAGAAGACCACAGGTTTGGCGGTGCTGCGTGAGGAGATCAAGGAGAGCATCAACGGTAAGCGTCTCTCGACGGTGCATGATCTCGTGGTGGAGCGCGAGTGGAAGGACGGCGACGACAAGGTGCAGAAGGAGTCGGGGCTGTTCTTCGGCATCGTCAAGCAGGGCCACAAGAATTTCTGGTCCACGCTGGTGGGGTATTACAACCGCTACGGCACCATCATCGACCGTGACTACGAGATCATTCGCAACGGCAACGGGACCGATACCCAGTATGTGATCCTGCCGATGGACCCCGATCCGGCGTTCATTCCGGCTGACGACGAGAAGCACGAAGACGGCACTCCGGTCACCACTGCGGACAAGATCGCGGAGCGCTACTACGGGGAGGGCGAGGGCAAGCTCTCCATCACGCTCAAGGACTACATCGTCCCGAAGGCGCGGTACGCGGCGGCGGAAGAGTGGGTGAAGGGCAAGGGTTCGCCACCGCAGACCGAACCCACCGACCATGGGCAGAGTGTCGTGGAGCCGGATGGCAATTCCGATGCAGGAGAACGGATTCGGCAACCCGCATCCTCTGCTGGCAAGTCGCTCAAGGAGCAATTAGAAAGCTACGCCAAGACGTCCTGAGCGTCTTAAGCTGGACGAGCAGGCGAGGCATTGGGTCCCGTTGAACCCCTGGGGACGCCTCGCCTGCTTTCTCCGACCGACTACTCGTAGGCAGCTGTGACCAGCGGGACTAAGGGTTTTTGATGGAAGAACTTTGGGCAGAGGTGCCTGATCAGCCTGGACGTTATTGGGCTTCAAGTCTTGGGCAAGTCAGGTCTCGGCGAGGAATTTTGAAGGTCATACCGCGAGGTAAAGCCGGTCGCCCTGCGGTGAACATCGGAGGTCGTAAGAGGTACGTCCATATCCTGGTCCTCGAAGCCTTTGTCGGACTTAGGCCGGAGGGATTGCAAGGTCTTCATCATGACGACGATCCGCAGAATAATAATATTGAAAATCTGCGGTGGGGGACTCCATCGGAGAATGGTCTCGATGCTTCGAGAAACGGAAGACTGCCACACGCACTGAGGACGCATTGCCCGCAGAGACATCGTCTCGAATCTCCCAACCTCATGCCGTCTCACCCTGGTAGGTCTTGTTTGTCTTGTAATCGTGCTCGCGGCTATGTCACTAAGCATCCGGGAGTGGACTGGAGAACTGAGTCTCATCGTTATTATCGTCAGTTAGGGATGGCAGCATGACGTCGGATTATGTAGCGCTCCACCAGCATGGCCAGACGTCTTTCCTCGACGGCGAGGCGTCGATCGAGTCCATCGCCAGAGGTGCGGCAGAGCGTGGTCAGACGGCTACTGCTCTCACCGATCATCAGGAAGTGGCGGGGCATCTTGCGCTTCAGAAGGCGTGCAAAAAGCACGGCATCCGGCCCATTTTTGGAATGGAGGGCTATCTCTCCGATGTGAATGCGGTGGAGTCCAAGGCCCGCAAGTACAAGGTGCCTGACTACAGCCACGTCACGTTGCTCGCGCAGAACGACGTGGGGTTGCGCAACTTGTGGAGTTGGGCCTCTGTTGCTTCGACGCAGAACTTCTACTATCGCGCGCTGATGGACTGGGAGACGCTCAAGCCCTACACCGAGGGCATCTACGTCAGCGACGGATGCATGTTGAGCTGGATCGCGAAGTCGATTATTGCCGGAGACGAGTCGCGGACTCACGAGCTGATGGCGCGTTATCTGGGAGCCTTCGGCGACAACTTCTACATGGAGCTGCACACCTGGCAGTTCGTGGACCCGCAGACCGAGGAGCATTGCACGCTCAACAAGGACATGGCGCTGGTCAACCAGGTCAAGGTCGAGTTGGCACAGCAGTACAGCGTCCCGCTCGTCGTGGTGAACGACAACCATTACGTCAATCGCGAGGATTGGGTGCGTCACAACCTCGTCTGGGCCATGAACACGTCCGACGAGGCGGACAAGACGGGGAGTGGCGAGTGTGCGGCGTGGCTCATGGTGGACGACGAACTCGTGCACTGGATGGGCAAGCACGGCGTGTCCGAAGCCGTCACTCGGGAAGCCATTCGCAACACGAAGATGATTTCGGACAACTGTGACATCGAAATCACCGCTGAGCCCAAGATGCCTCGTCTCACTGGGTCGGACTTGGAGGACTTGCACTTGTTCGCCGACCAGGTCGAGAAGGGGTTCGAGCGCAAGATCGTGCAGGGTGGGCGTGACGTGGAGTTGTATCGGGAGCGCATGGAGGAGGAGGCCCGCATGATTGCCCGCAAGGGGTACGCGGGCTATTTCAACGTCGTGACGGACTTCACGTCTCATGCTCGCGACGACCTGGGCATTTTTATGGGACCGGGGCGTGGTAGTGCTGGAGGGTCCTTGTGTGCCTGGCTGCTTGGCATCACCCGCATGGACCCGCTCAAGTACGACCTGTTGTTCGAGCGCTTCATTTCCGAGGACCGCGAGGACTATCCCGACATCGACGTGGACTTCCAGAAATCGCGGATTGGAGAAATAAAAAAGTACACGGCAGACAAGTACGGGGCGGATCACGTCTGCGGCATCGGTACGTTCACGCGCTCTCAGCCCAAGGCCATCCTCAAGGATCTAGGGCGCGCGATGGGCGTCTCGTTCGCTGATTCCAATTCCATTTCCAAGGCGGTCGGCGTACTGCCGGAGGGGATGGATTGGACCGGGATGCTGGTATGGCGCAACGACACACTCGAACCTTGGATTCGCAAGTATCCGGAGCTGTTCAAGCGTGCCGAAGAGATGGTGGGCATGGTGCGGCAGTCCTCCGTGCACGCCTCGGGCTGGGTGATCAGCCCGATTCCGTTGCTGGGCAACATCCCGCTCCGCAAGAAGAACAATGCGGTGGTGACGGCGTTCGAACAGGGTGAAGTCGAGGAGATGGGCTTCATCAAGATGGACTTTCTCGCCCTGCGACATATGGACACGATCCAGTTCGCGCTCGACCTCGTCAGGGAACGCCACGGTATCGAAATCGACTTGGACGAGTTCGGTGATGGGGAGTTCTGCGATCCGGCCATCTGGGAGGCGGTGGGCAAGGGAGATTGCCTGGGGCTGTTCCAGCTCGATGCGGATTTGATGCAGAGCACGGCCAAGCGGCTCAAGCCGCAGAGCGAGCGTGAGGTGGCGGAGCTGCTCGCCATCAACCGTCCGGGCGTGATCGGTGCGGGGTTGCTGACGCCCTACATCGAGCGCAAGCACAGGCGTGAGGAGGTGTTGTTCGACCATCCGATGGTCGAGGCGATCCTGAACGAGACCTACGGCATCATGATCTACCAAGAGCAGATGATGAAGATGGCGCGACTGGCGGCGGGGTTCTCGCCTACCCGCACCGAGTATCTGCGCAAGGTCGTGGGCAAGAAGCTGATCGACAAAATTCCTGCGCTCAAGGACGAGTTCTATGCGGGGTGCAAGGCCAATGCGGCGTTCCTGGAGCAGTGCAATGGCAATCCCGACAAGACGATTGCCAAGCTGTGGATGGGCATCGAGGCGTCGGGCTCCTATCTGTTCAACAAGAGCCACTCCGTGGGTTATGCGCTGGTGGCGAGCTGGGAAGCGTGGCTCAAGACCTACTACTATCCGGAGTTTGTGACCGCGTGCCTCATGACGGTGGATGACGACGAGATGCCTCGTTACGTCCGTCACGCCCGCACGCACGATCTGCGTATCCTGCCTCCGGACATCAACGTGTCCAAGAGATCCTTCACGCTCACGAACGAAGGTGTGCGTTACGGATTGACGTCCGTGCGGAATGTAGGTGCGGTGGCCTACAACGACATTCTTCGATGTCGTCCGTTCTCGTCACTGGAGGAGCTGCTGGACAAGGTGACGCGAGCCAAGGTGAACAAGCGTGTCGTGCTCAACCTGATCAGGTTGGGGGCCTTCGACACCATGCATCCCGAGGACACGAGAGCAGAGCTGGAGGAGTTCTACTACGGCGCGATGAAGACGCCCAAGGCAGCGAGAGAGAAGATTCCCGACTACAGCGACATGCTGGCTATGTATCGCCTGGAGAAGGAACTGGTCGGGAGTTTCATTCTGCACGATCCGATGCAGCAGTACGAACACATTGTGGAGCGCACGTGTCTGTCCGATCCCGAGCAGATAGACGATATGGAGTCCGGAGCACTGTGCATGATCGGCGGGATGGTGTCGAAGATAAAAAAGCACACCACCAGAGGCGGCGACGCGATGGCGTTCATCTCGTTGACGTTCCACGAACGAGACTTCGACGCCGTGGTGTTCCCCGATGCGTATCGGGCGTATCGCAGCTTTCTCAAGATCGACGCACCTGTCGTGGTGCGGGCGATCAAGACCAACAAAGGCGGGGTGCAAGTCACCGCCCTCGAAAGACTTGATTTTTTAACTTTAGAAGACAGGCATTGAGATGGGGCGACCGAAAGGCTCTAGACAATCTCCCGAAACGCGAGCAAAAATTTCTGCCGGTCTTCGAAACAGGCCGGTCTCAGAAGCCACGCGACGCAAGTTGTCGGAGTCCAATACAGGTAAATCCCATACGGTCGAAGCGCGAGACAAGATGTCGGAGTACTGGTCCGGGCGACCTCGTAACCCCGAGACTGTCGCAAAGCAGACCGCGACTAGAGTTGCGAACTTGAGGGCAAGAGACCCGTCATCGTTCATTATTTTTCAAGGCTATCGAGTGCTCACTGCGCAATACGGGCATCCGTTAGCTGGCTCCAACGGTCAACTTCGTGAGCATCGTAAGGTTCTTTTTGACGCGATCGGAGTAGGCCCTCACGAATGTCATTGGAATCAATGGTCTGCCTGTGGGCAGCTCAGTCTTGAGTGGGATACCGGGACGCTGTGTGCCGACCACCTGAATGAAGACAAACTTGACAATCGACCAGAAAATTTGGTGCCAAGTTGCTGTATCTGCAATCTCAATCGCACGAGATCGTCTTGGTGGACTGAATATATTAATTTTCCGACCAACTGAAAGGCGATCATGGGTGTCTCGACAGCAGACAAGATCCTGGCAGACATAAACAAAGAATTCGGGGAGGGCTCCGCTACCTACGCCAGGGATATGGCTCCCATCGAGGTGTGTTCTTCAGGCTCGCTGTCGTTGGATTTCGCCATCGGTATCGGCGGGGTGCCCAAGAACCGGGTGATGGAACTGGTGGGTGAGGAGGGCTCGGGCAAGACGTCTGTCGCTCTGCTCATTGCGCGTCAATTCATCGACGACCAGCCGGGACGCTTGGTCATCGTGCTGGACATCGAACACAAGCTCACGCCCGATTGGGTGGAGGCGTTGATCGGCAGCGCGCGGATGGAGAAGCTGCTCGTGCTCAGCCCGGACACCATCGAGCAAGCGACGGACATGTATCGCAAGACCGTAGGCACGGGCAAGGTGAGCCTGGTCATCCTGGACAGCATCGGCGGGGCCCCGACGTCTCAGGTGATGGACGAGGATCGCAGCGCGGAGAAGAAGGAGATGGCGGGCAACGCAGCGGGCGTTACCAAGTTCGCTCGTTTTGCTTCCACGTTCTCGGCCAAGTACTCCTGCTTGACCATTGGTATCAATCAGGTGCGAGACGACATGGGTGGCTATCACAGGCTGGTCACACCGGGTGGGCGGGGTTGGAAGCACGCCTGTGTGTTGCGCATCCAGCTCAAGCGGGGTCAGGAGAAGTACTTCGAGAAGATCAACGGCGAGAACGTGCAGGTCGGTTACGACGTGATTGCGCGCTGCTTCAAGAACCACCTGGCGACTCAGGGGCGGATCGCGCAGTGGCGGTTCTTCAACCAGCCGTGCAAGCTGGCTCCGCTGGGCGTGGACACCACCGAGGAGTGCATCCGGCTGGCAAAGATGGTCGGTGTCGTGACGCAGGCGGGTGCCTACTATCGCCACGACGGCTTTCCGGGTGGGCAGGTGATGGGGCAGGCCAAGATGCTCGACCTCATCATGAGCGACGACGCGCTGCGAGCACAGCTGGTGTCCGAGGTGCTGGCAGAACTCAAGGCCGACCCCGCCAAGTTGTCCGAGGTGGCTCCGGTGACCGATATCGACGAGGTGCTCGACGACGAACCCAAGGGCTTCATCAAGGGTCAGGACGACTGATGCCCAATGATGATTGGGAGCAGCACGAGGCGGACGTTCAGAAATTGCTAGGTCTGGACAGCACAATTGCGAGCGGATCGCAGTGGCACGACCCCGGAGACGGCACGACGCGCAATCAGTACGACTCCAATCCATTTCGCATCATGATGGATGCGAAATGCACTGTGTCCAAGTCGTTCTCGATGAAGCGAGACTTCCTGGCGGTGTGGATGAACAAGGCCGAGATGTTGGGCAAGCGATTCATTCTGCCGATCCGGTTCGTGCGGAAGCCAGGAGTGCACGAGGACTATGTGTTGCTGGAACTGAACGACTTCGCGGAGCTGTTGATGCTCGCACAAAAAGGAGCCGAGAGGTGACCGTTGAGGAGGCTCGCCGGGAACTGGAACGACTACGAGGAGAAGGCACGAGGTGTCCCTGCTGCGATCAGTTCGTCAAGGTTTATCGGCGGAAGATTAATTCGACTATGGCGCGAGCCTTGATCTTGCTCTACCGCGAAGGCGGCTGGGTGCACGTTTCCTCGAAGCTGGACAGTGGTTCCGAGCTGTCGAAGACTCGCTTCTGGTTCTTGGTCGAAGAGCGCGAAGATGCTCACTCGGGGTGGTGGCGACTGACTTCATTAGGTCGAGAGTTCGTCCTAGGCCAGACCGATCTGCCCAAATACGCCGAGATCTACAACAATCAACTGCTCTGCCTCGACTTCTCCGAGTCGATCACTATTCGGGACGCACTCGGAACCAGGTTCAACTATCGAGACCTGATGGAGGGCCGATGACCGGAAGTATGGGTGGCATATTCAAACGCCTGGCGGAGCGTCAGCTCGTGGCCCCGTACCTGGAGAATGCCTTCGCTGCGGACACGTGGCCCGAGACCTACACCGTCGTGGTGGACAGCTCGCCCTACTACGGATTGATCGACACCGAGGGCAACACCCACGAGGTGGGCGCGGGTGACGGCTACTTCCATCCCTCCACGCATCCGCTCATGCCAGCGCGTGAGTTGTATTACAGATTCCATCCCGCCCATGCGAACAAGGTGATGCCCGAGCGCCGCACGTTCTCCAATCACATGACGTTGGCAGTGGCGTCGGCGTTGCACGCTACCGTGCAGCAACAGCTCGACATGGCGGGCATTCTCAAGTCCGGGAGCTATGAGTGGGAGGACGTACGCGAGGGCGTACGTGGGCGTTACGTCAGGCGGAACAAGGGTGAGTGGGAGTACATCAACGAGCTGCGCAAGTGCCGTGGGCGTGCGGATGGCATCTTGAATCACCCTGCTGAAGGCGAGATGTTATTTGAATTCAAGACGATGAACAGCAGGTCGTACAAATACCAGGACACAGCTCAAGAGTCCTGGGAGATTCAGGTCAACCTCGCGATGGATCACTACGGCGTGGATGAGGGCGTGATCCTGCTGTTGGAGCTGGGTTGGCCTTGGGACATGCGCGAGTTCCGGGTGTCGCGTAGGCAGGCCATTTTGGAGCCTGTCTACGAGAAGTGGGAATACGTCCTGGAGTGCATCAAACGTGACACTCCACCACCGTGCGTGCACGCGCTGGCTTCGGGAGCGGCAGCATCGTGTCCGGTGTCGCATCTATGTTGGAAACAGGAGAGCTGATGAGCTGGGTGGGTGACAAGGCGGCGGAGGTAGCCGAAGCACTACGTGCGGAGCACATGGCCCAGATCGAGTCCGGCGCAGTCGTTTTGGACAAGAACGATGCTCATAACGTGATGATGACGGAGAAGAAAGGGATCTTCTCACGTGTCGAGTTCAAGTGGCGCGATTCCGACAAGCTCATGCTCGAACAGATTCGCGCAGCGGCCAACAGTGCATTCGTGGAGTTGTTCGACGATGCCATCACCCTGCTCGACAACCTCTATGCGGAGTTGCGTGTCCCCGCCACCAACGAGCACGGCGTCGTGCGGCGAGACGACAAGGGGCGGACGGTGTGGGAGCTGGATGCGAGGACCAATCAGCCTTTGGAACGCTGGGAACAGCTGACCGGACAGGACATCGAACAGTGCCTTTTCGATCTCACTCGGCTGAGATTCACAGCTGTTCCTCAGGTGAACGAGCTGTTATTGGAGGCTATGTTTGCCAAGAGGATCTCGGCAGACAGCTACGATGACCATTACATGGCAATGATCGACGGAACTATTCAGGACAAGTCGTCCAGGGCCAGTAGAAACAGCAGGCAAGACACGTACCACGCCTTTTTTCGGTACTGGTTATGGAGCCAAGGAGATGTGTTCCTCAGGGAGTTGTCTAATTTCCAGCGAGTCCTTGAGCGTGTGAGGGACTGGGAGGTGAGGGGCTCCTGGAACAAATAAAAGTGAGGCGCGATGAGTCGCAAGCTATCCGACGATCCCGAGAAGCGTCGACTCCAGATCTTCCGTTCCATCTACATCAACTTCTACAAGTGGGAAGCTCTCGTCGAGAGTCAGAACGTCCAGTTCCTCAATATCGACGGCGAGGAAGTTTATTTCTATGACCTACTGACCGGGCTGGAATCCCTACCACCCCGCCAACGTCAGGCCTTCGAGCTGCACCTGTTGTTCGGCATGACCGAGAAGGAAGCGGCCTCGAAGATGGGGTTCGTCAAGTGGGTGACGTTGGTGGGTCAGTACTCCACAGCAGCGCTCAAGCGCATGGTCGCCAGTTATGATTCGGTCAACCATAATTTTGTAGTCGAACCCGACGATCTCCTTGAAAGCGACGACCTCTGTGAGGGGGTGGTCTGACTGTTAGCATCGGGGATTGTGGAGACCGAAGGGGATATTCCACCGCAGTGCAGGCTAGGTAACGCCAAGGCAGGCGTGGATTACACCCTCGAAGAGCGCGCCGATGCTCTGCTGGCCCAGAGCAGGCGAGAACATCCTCGTTCTCAGGACGAAGACCCTTACGAGGTGCTCTCACCTGGACAGATGGATCGCAGGCGCTCTCGCGAGATATACAACAAGAACGGGTTCCCCGAACCGCACCTCTTCGCCGGACTCTATCGTCGTGCGCACAACCCCAAGATGTTCGATCGTCCACCACGTGGAACCGAGCTGACCGAAGATGATAATGCGAACTGGGACCCGAATGGAGGGTGGGGAGCACCGTGACGGACAACCTCAGCAAGAGCGAATTGAACAGGATGCGTCGTGAGGCAGCGGCCACGCAGCGCGTGGACAAGGTGGTCATCGAAACCTTGGCGGAGCTGGACGACGAGCACCGGCTCTACATCTTCCGTCCCGAGGCTCAGTGCAAGGTGTGCAACTCCCAGGCGTTCGGCACTGTCAACCTCATGCTCGCTCATGCCATGACCTACGCAGACATCCTGCGAGCGTTGGTGCCGGTCAACGATGCGCTACCGGAGGATCAGAGGATTGTCTATGCCTCCATCCGCACTCATGCCAAACGGCACTTTCCGATCCAGGGCGCAGCTCAGGCCGTCTATCGGCGCATGGTCGAGAAGCGTGCGGAGGAGTACGGGCTGGACTTCGTTCGTGGTGTCGGCGGTGCGCTCACTCCGCTGGCCTACGTCGACGTGGTCATGCGCAAGGGCTTCGAGACACTGGTCAAGAACGAAACGACGGTCGATGTCGAAACCGGCATGAGGGCAGCAGTGCGCTTGCGCGAGATGACGAAGGACAACGAGGAGTCGGGTGATATCGCCTCGCTCATGCTTCAGATGAACAAGGTCGTCGAGGCGGTCAAGTCCACCGTCCCCGAGGAGATGTGGCCGGTGATTCTCGCCAAGATCGAAGGCGACGACAACATCATCGACGCCGAGACGGTCGAGGAAGATCCCAACATCGTGGACATCGTGGCGGGTTACGACCCCGGCGATCCGGACTTCGTGGACGACGACCCAGAAGGCGAAAACGACAGTGAGCACTACTAGCGCCACGGCACTACCGGCTACATCGGTGGACATGGCTGGTCTGGGCATCGTGACGTCCACGGCCATCGGTGTCACCGACGAGCCCGGACGTGGGGTGGCGTACACCCCCGCGACCTTGGCGGCGGGAAAGCTGGTGCATTGTCATTGCACGAGCGACAACGTGTTTCTCTGCGCGTACTCGCTGATCTGGAATGCGGCGACAGCAGACCCGCTCATCCCTGGTGCGTTCACTGCGAAGACCGCTCTGGCTCGTTCGATCTTCTGGTGGGTAGGAACGGACTCCGGTAAGTCGGTGCCTGCCGTGGATCGAGCCGGTACTCCGGGTTACCTGTATTCCAACGCATCCCCTGCCCTGGTGGACGGCACCTCCAACGGCGGGATGGTCTACTACCTTGTCATCATCAACCTGGTCCCGGCATTGCTGTCCTATTCGGTGGACAAGGGCACCGTGGATTTCGTCGCCTCGAACTGGGTGGTCAACTCCGTGCCCCTGGACGTCAACGGCACACCACTGGAGCAGGTGATCTGGAACAAGGGCGTGCACTCCTACGGTGCACATCTCTTCGTCGTGGGTGAACGACCCTCCGATCATGCGCTCTACATGTGCAAGAAGAATTTGCTCTCGGGGTGGACCTACTACCTCGGAAGCAAGGGGTGGAGCAGTGACCCCGCCACGCTGTCTCCGTTGCTGGATAACAACGGGGCAGTGCTGACGTCGTTGGGCCCCGTCTCCGTGTCCACGTTCCAGGACACCTGGTATCTGTCTGCCACCGCCAAGCCTGCCGCGAACACCATTGCCTCGTTCTATCGCGCACGGCATCCGTTGCTGGGGTGGACGAAGATGACGCAGACCGTGGATTTGGGCACCGTCACCGCTGCGGCGAGCGCGGGCGTGTTCTTCCAGCAGGCGGTGGCTGCCTCTGCTGCGCTGGTGGGATTGGCCGATCTCGACACGGTGGTGGGCATTCCGTACACCTACACCATCGAGTCCGCCACAGCGTTGCGTACCTACTGGAATGCGCTGCCTGTGCCCCGGATTCGAGTGTAGAAATGCCGCGCAAAAGGTCCTAAATAAAAATATTTCGGGTAAAATTAACACAGTAAGAGAGCGCGAAGGCGCTCGACATTCTTTCCCACGATCAAGGGAGTATTCCTGTGTCCGACATCATGACCGTAAGCCAGATCGCGGGTCTCGTGGAGCGCGACGAACAGCGGTTGCACACCACGCTCGGCGACATCACTGTGGCGGACAACGGCCAGAAGATCACTATCAAGACGTTGATGGACGATGTCGAGCGTGAGTTCGAGTTCGACGAAGTGGTGGAGCGCAGCTTCTCCAAGTTCCTCGATGTCAACCCGACGTACATGAACAAGTGTCCCAGCGAGTTGAAGGCATACAACTTCAACTATTGGCTGAGAAAAAATCCCGAGACACAGGCCATGCTGATGGTGGGTCCCAAGGGCATCGAGACCATGTACGACCCCGATACCACGATTGTGACAGTGCCGGAGATCGCAGGAGTCATCTCTCGCGTCTTTTCTCCCGAGGACGAGGTGGCAACGCTCTACAGCGACCCGGACAAGTTCCACATCGACATCAAGGTGGCAGCCAACGTCACGGTGCCCGGAAACGGCATGGGTGATCGGCCCAATGCGGAGGGCATCGTCCATCGTCCGGGAGAGGAAGCTCCTGCTCTGGACGCGCCCAAGGTCTTCGACATCACCCACGGTGGGGTGCGCATCATCAGTCATCCGTCCAAGCCCAAGGCTCCCACCATCGAGCGCTATTTCAATCGCCTGATCTGCACCAACGGTGTGACGATGCCTGTGGCCGACAGAAAAATTACTTTGCGTGGCATGACCGTGCCGGATGTGCTCGCGGAAATCGAGGACATTGCACAGCAGCTCATGGCCGACATGCCTCACGCCTTGCAGAGCTATGCGGAGCTGGCGAACTTGGCAGTGCCCGGAAACCCGCTGGCGTTCATTCGCCAGATCGGCAAGGAGATGGGCATTCCTGATCGCATCGTCGCCAAGGCGCTGGACTTTGCCGGAGCTTCCAACCTGGGTACGCGTGGCGATATCCCTGTCACCAGCTACGACGTGATGAACATCTTCACGAGCCTGGCGAACAACGAGAGCGTGCGCTACGACACCGCGCGCAAGCTTCAACACCTGGGCGGGGTTATGGTCCATCGTGGCGAAGAGATGAACCACAGGTGCATCGCATGTGAGCGCCCGCTCGTCTGACGCAGGCGTGGCGGGAGGGGGTTTCCAAGGCGATGGACCCAACCTCCCGCCGCTTCACCTCCGTTCCACATCCATTTTCAGGACCAATCAGCACGACCACTATCCAACCTGAGGAGGGCGGATGGCGAACGATTTGATTTCTCGACCGTGCAAGGCTCTGTTCTGCATAGCTGATGCCCACGAACCGGATATGCACCACTACGACGTCACCGGCAGCTCGTGGCACGAGGACACCAGCGACTACGAGGGCAACATCATCGCCCACGTCTACGAAGTTCGGGACGAGGGAGACACCAGATGAGCGGGCCGATGCTCTACGTTTCGGTTCCCACGCAGATCACAGCCATGCAGTGGAAGGGATACGACAACACCGGGCGCGGAATCAACACCGAGGACTTCTGGGATTGGTGCAGTGAGAAGTTCGTGGAGCGGATGGGGTTCACTCACCTCTCGGGGAAGAGCTACGTCGCGGCGGGTATCTACGTCCATGCGAACAGCGCGTGGTTACCGCTGGAGACCGGAGAATGGGTTGCGAAGGATTCGCATGGTTTCTATCCCATCAAGAACGATGTGTTCGAGAAAAAATATCGGTTGGTGCCGGAGAGCGATTCTCCGTGACGACGATATATTTTCCGAATCTTCCTTCGTGATGTGGGTATACCGCAGTCCCGACCTGGGCAGACAGCATCGTTGCGCACTTCCCGAGGTGGCCGAAGCTGTGTCCCTGGTATTGCCTGCCGAACATGTTCCCGATGGCGAACCCGGAGACATCTGGGTCTGTACGGAATGCGAGAGGGTATGGATCATTCGCAGCGAATGGAGTTATCTCGGAGTGGACAAATGGTGGGCACGAAAAATCTGGAGGCAGAAGGTATGGAGACTCAAGGCACGACGACTGCAAGCACACTCGGCACCGGACGACCAGGTCGATCCATGAATATAACCCCGGACTATCACTATCGGGAGGCTGAGGAACTCCTCGCGGAAGCGGACAGAGTGGCGGACATGGACATGGGTATGGACGACACCACCAGGGAACTGATCGCGAAGGCCCACGTCCATGCCATCCTGGCGACATGTGACCCCTCGCCGGATCGCTAGCCCCAACCTCTACACCCCTCACACCCTCACAACCCCACACTCCTCACACTCGTAGGGGTGTACATCGTGGGGATAAAATTTCGGGACTACCTATCATCCCACGATCACCACAGCACAGGAGACCTATCACCACTGGTGATCAGCAACCCCACCTATCACCGCACTATCACCCAGGGTCATCCACAGGTGACAACAGGGTGACAACACACCGACAACACAATAAATCTACTACAGGGAGTAGGACACCACATGACCAGGAGAAACATCCCAGGGACATCAATTCCTGACCTCAATTTTCGGGGTACAGCTCCTTCTCGTTCTCCCCTCTCTTCACTCCCTCCGGGGCACCCTCTGGTCTCTCCGCCTCCACCTCCTCCAGGGAATCCCTTCTACGTCAATCCTTACGGAGAGGAGGTCGGAGAGCTGTTGCCTTGGGAGCAGAACGCTGCTCTCGCCATTGTCACCGAGCTGATGCAGGCGTTCAGCTCCACGACGATGACGCAGGATGCCGTGCGCAAGCTGGAAGGAGAGGCCAAGGAACGTTTTGCCGAGGAGCTGGGCTTGGTCGTCACGCTGGACTGGGACGCCAATTCCCCTGAGCCAGACGGCATTCCAAGTAGTGACAGGGTGTGGTTCTCTCCCAACCTCGTCATCGAGGCCCGTATCCACAAGCACACCGTGGATCACGACGAGGTGGCACGTGCTGTCGTTTCGGGAGAGGCAGATGGGATCACTGGGTACATCCGCAGCGACGGGACACGTTCTGAGGAACCTCGCCGCAAACACATCACGTGAAAACTCTCCCTCCCCATATATAGGGGTAAAGAGAGTTCGCTCGGACCCCGGAAACACCCCGAAATCGACGAGGACCTCCGTTTAGAGATGTGCTGGTCAGTGCCGGTTTGGCTCCAGGGTAAAACGCTTTGAAACCACGATCGACCTCCGCTTAGCAGACAGGGCCACGATGACAGAGCAACAGCAGACCACAGGCGTCACAGCAGCCTCACGACCGAGAGAGTCAGCAAACCCTTGGGACGAGATAGCAAACCGTTTCGTCTACCACCCTCCAGGCCCGGAGGCCCGAGAGGCCCACGAAGGTGTTCGGGCGCAGTATCTGGACCTCGTGCGCTACGTCTACGTGCACACCAAGCCCGGACGGCATCAGGCTCTGGCGTTGACTGCGCTCCAGGAAAGTATGTTCTGGTGTAATGCTTCGATAGCGTGCGATGGCCTCCCGCCTGTTCCTGGGCTTTGAGAAGGAGAAGATATGATTCTCGGAGACGTGGGGCCCACGTGCCCTGTCTGTGGGCGGGATGCCGAACACGACGATCCCTGTCCCCCTCACTGGGATACCCACGAGGCATTGGCGCATCTCACCAAGACCCGTTTGCGCACGGACCCTGAGCACACCCGCACACTGGCGTGGCTGAGCTTGGCCCTCACCCGCATCAGGGAGCTGGAGCCCACACCCAGTTCCTACGTGCAGGACCACATTCTGGACGACGAGGAACGGCTACGGGAGTGGAACGGGCAGTGGTGATGCCTCCGCAGGAGGACCCGCCGTGTGCGGTGTGCGAGGACGTGGGGTTCGTGCTGCGCTCCAGGGAGGCATGTGATGGCACGCAGGTGATCGAGATGGCACGGTGTCCAGGGTGTGGGCGCTACGAACACATCGTCTGGAGTGGGGCATGGGAAGATTGGTGACCGCCGGAGGGACGGTCCACCACAGCACAAATTCTTTCAGGAGTGTTGAGATGTGCGACTTCGTATCGAGTTCTGGTCCGCTTTCCGAGGAGCCCACGCTCTTCGAGGTGTTCGACGACGGGAGCCAGCTGTTGTACTACGACGGGGAAAGGATCTCGGACGCATCCCTCGCGGAAGGGATCGTGCGGTTCGTGAGCCCGGACGGGTCTGCTGATTTCACCTGTCCCAAGCGTTACATCGACGTGCTGATGAAACGAATCGAGAGTCGTCATGGCTGACACCAGCGAACTCACCGAACACCCCTTGCCCACCTTCGGGTTGGACCCTGCGGAGTGCCGCGTGGACGTCATCGGGGCGTTCGAGGCACTGGCCTTTCGCAAGGTCGAGTTCCTTTGCGCGGTAGTGCATTCCATGTCGGTGTCGGAGTACCGTGAGGTCTTCACCCAACAGGAGCGGGACCGCCATCAGCAGGATCTGCGGGATGCGTTGGTATACGTGGGATTCCACGACAATTGAACGGACGATAGCGTAATATAAAAAATCAGTCATCCAACCACGTTTGGCCCTGAGGAGGGACATGTGACGAGAGAAGAAGATTCCGACGAGCCTGCTGACGAGCAGGGCTTGGAACGTCTGGGGCTACAGCACAGGGCGGGTGAAATAGCTGAGGACCTGGACGACACGACGGTCAAGGTGCCTGCGGCATGGCTGGACGAACTGGCGGGGTACAAGGTGGTCGAGAATACGGACCAGATGCCCGAGAAGCGGTACGACGCCGAGGCCGTGCGGCTGCGCATGAACGAGGAAATAGAGCGCTCGCGCTTACCGGGCATCGACCACCGGCTGTCGTGGATGCTGCGGGTGCTGGGTGACGAGTTCGGTCCTATGGGTGTGGCCCTGGTGGCTGCACAGCTCACCGACAAGGACGTGCTGATACATCGGCTCACCGTTCCCCAGGAGACTTCGCCGAAGGCCGACACACCTCGCTACAGTTGGACGCAGCCGGTCTGTCCGGGCTGTTACGGGGAGAAGAATCCGGGACGTACTCCTGTCGTCCTGATCGAAACCAAGCGGGAAGCGTGCTGCTTCTGCGGCGCGGTGACACGTGATGGAATTTATTTTCGTGTAGATCCTGCCACGTGCCCCAATCCGACCTTGTTGAAGGACTGACCATGGCCTACGGTTCCGACGTCATCCAGCGCTCTACGGAGTGGTATGTCACGACGTTCTATCAGAAGCGTCCACCGGGAAGCAGGCCGATCATGCACGTCTACGGTCCCTATCCCAAGGCGGAGGCCCAGCGAGAGAAGCGACGGATGTTGGCTGACAATCATCCTGCTGCGGGTTCCAGCTTCCACGTGCGGTGCGCGAGGGCAGTGCGCTGATGGATGAGCCGAACTTCGACGGTCCCGCTCCACGCAAGGTTCCGCTTCTGTGCCGACTGGGTTGGCACCGCTCCACGAGGGTGTATCGAAGGCGTACGCAGGCGATGCAACTACTGCTGGAAGAGGCTCGGATGAAGCTGATCACCGACGTATGTCGGTGGTGCGGTGGATGTATGACGCTGATGAACGGTCATTGGGTATGCAGATGCATGGAGGGGGGTCGTTGTGAAGCGATGTGGTGCGACCTACAACGGTCATCGGTGCGTTCTCGCCGCTGGACACAATCGTGGTCAGGCGGACATTCCGCAGCAACATTATTTCGGGTTGACGTACTCACTGTCGGATGACTACACCGCACTGAGTGGATTCTGGATGTGCCATCGCTGCTCTGCCCTGGTCGCGAATACTGAAACACACACCGGGTTCCACGCCGGTATCGAGGCCGCTGTGGACGCTTTGAGCAATGCAATTCGGAAGACCGTAGCTGCTGCAACGGACAACAAGGAGACACGATGAGAGACCCCATAGACCCGCACGCCGTGCTCCTGCTGCTCGGAGCGGCGGTCAGTTTCGTTCGCTGGCTGTTGCATATCTGATGGACTCCGGCATCGCACTGCGCTTGGTTGCGGCAGTGGAGGAAGGCGTGCAAGCGTTGCGCCACATGGCGGATGCCGCCGTGCAGCAGCAACCCCAGAGAGAAACGACTGTCTTCTACGATGAGGTTCCGGGCACGACACGCTGTGACTTCCATGTCGGGGAGCTGCGATGTTGTCTGCTTCATGGGCACGCGATGTTGCGCACCACTCGGCACGGACACTTCGTGATTCCTGATTCCGTTCCGTCCGAGACGGCGGACTACGGGGTGTGGCTGTTTAACCATGTGGGTTGGACGCGCCTGACAGATGCGGGCCGGATAGATATGTCACCTGAACCGACGTCTTGTGACGGTGTACCTGTGAGCCGTGTCGAAGTCTCGCAAGCGGTTGCGGACGACGAGGATGGTTGAGCACAATCCGGGGACCCAGACCAAGTACGGCTGGCATTGTTCCTGTGGCCGGGTCTTCGCCACTATCGAGAAGAGGGGCAAGCACTTGAAGAAGACGAAGTCCTCCGTCAGTCGGGAACGATGTATTCAACCAAAGGAGACACAGTGCAGAAGCTCGGCCTGACACGTGACGAGATAGTGAAGCACGCACGCTCCAAGGGGTGGCAGCGGGTCTCAGCGTCGACCTACGACAGTTTCGCCAAGGGCGGGACACGCGTGACTGTCGTCTATAGAGAGGACGGTGAGTTGGCTGCTGCGAAGGTGTCTGGGTTGCGCGTAGGCCGTGATATGGCACCCACCAAGCTGGTCGAATGGCTGGCCCATCCGGTGGGAGAGTTGTGAGGTGAGCGCTGTTGTCGAGACTCGCGTGGATATCGACGGGGACCCAGAGGGCTGTGATGCCACGCTGCGCACTCGACGTGACCGGGGTATGACGCTGTACTGCACCCTGAAGACGGGGCATCAGGGGTCACACGAGGCCCACCGCAAGGAAGACAATGCCGATGTACCGATAGCGACTTGGAGCTGAAATATGGTCACAGACGAGACACGTATGGTGCAGGCACTGGATCGTCTTGCGGTGCAGATGAAGAGGATCGCGGATGCGGAGGAAAAGCGCAACGCGCTCATCGAAGGACCTACTATAATAAATCTTGACGGTGACGGCCAGCACCGCATCGGATCAGGTCACGATCCAGACCCCCACGGAGGAGAAGCAGAAGTCGATGAGGCAGACGAACCCGTTGAACAGGCCAGCTAGCACGATCAGCAGAGACGAGCTGTTCGATCACGCGGAAGCGCACAAAGGCAAGCTGGTGGTGGAGCCCTGGGAAGGACGCTGGCGAGTCACCTATCAGTGGGGCTCCAGGCGTGGAGGCTTTACGATCACCGGGCACGAGGACACCTACGACGCCGCCCTGAATGCCGTGGCCACGACATTGGCGAGGGCCTGATGGCGGTCATGCCGATGGACGACGACCTCAAGCAGGCGTTCGCCGAACGCGAGGCATGGAGAGAGGACGTGCTCAAGGGTGCGAGCTTCTCCTCGTGGGAGGCCTATCGGGTGGAGTCGACTGCGGAGCAGCGCGAAGCCGTGGAGGACTTGCTTGCCGACATCCTGTTCTACTGCCAGTCCGGGCGCGGTACCGATGCCCCAGACATGGTCAGGTTGCTGTTTCAAGGTGGGTTCTGTTTCAAGCGACTACGGGGATGAACGTCGTTCACTTGAGGGACCCGCTGCCCTTCACGCCGCTGGACAAACGTCTGGTCAGTATTCACACGAGCTGGACCACGTGGTTCGACGGCAGGCCACGAACTCCGAACAAGCGGCTGCGCATCTATTGGCGGGGCCATACCTGGTTGATCGGTCCTTCGTGAGTACCGAGGATGGCATCCGGTGTCCGAGGTGTGGCACGTTCTCTGGACAGCTACCCGGTGGGATGTGTGGCAGCGATTGGCACGTGACGGAGTTGACCGCCGATGAGTACGACGCCATCACAGAGATGCGTACCAAGATGGGTAAGTTGTTGACGGAGAACGACATTCAGGATCTGGCCAACGAGGCGGAGCGCGAAAGAGATATGGATGAAGCCGTCGTACGACGACACAGTGGGGTGCGGGAGGCGGTCGGGTATCTGTCGACGCTTCTGACCGACGCGAGGAACCAGGCGGAGTTCGACCACATCGCCGCACAGATCGAAGTGCTGGAACGAGACGGGACGGAGGCAGACGTAATGGGACGTTCGGCGTTTCAGTTCACTGATTCGATGCTGCAAGAGAAGATGGATCAGATCGCTACGTTGCTAGGAGAGGTGAACACAATCCTGGGAGAAGACAGCTCGATTGTGTTTGCGGTGGTAGCTGTCCCAAATCAAACCCAGCGAGCTGGAGAGTGAGGACTGATGATGCCGAGCAAACTGGTAACCGTGAAGGATTACGAGGTCATGGAGAAAGCGCTCTCCCAGGTTCGTCCGTTGCCCAAAGGCAACGCGAACGGGCCGCTTGCCCGCCAGCTCGTGAATGCGCTGGATCGAATGGACTACATCCTGATCGACAAGCGCACCTACAGCGATATGGAAATCGGTGCGAATACTCATGGGTTCGCCACGTGAGCGAGTCGTTCTTCGACCTGGACCCCGCAGACAGAGGGGCTACCTACGACCGAGCAGAGCGAGAGACCGGTACGAACTTCTTCGACTTGTCCCCCGAAGAGCGTGGGCACTACTACGACCAGGCCACGGAGGGCGAACGATGACTGAGACGGTGCCATCGCGGGATGAATTCCTACCGGGTGAGCGCCTTCCTCGAATCAAAGGTTCGGGAGACCACGACTGGGAACCGTGGAGCAAAACCACCCTCGGTCGTGGACGCAAGTGCCGGGATTGCGGGTGCGAAGACGACGGATACCAACAGCCGTGCACAGAGCTGAAGGATTCGAAATCGAACGGGATGGACAGGAATTGATGGCAAGCGAAACCTTGGGGTTCAGGCTTTCAACGCCGCCTGACTCAAACGACTCGGCTTAGCAGAGCGCCCAAGATCAGGGGCTCCCATGGATGGGCGCAGCGGCGAGGTCTCCCCCCGACCGGAAGCGCGCTAGCGGGTGGTTCGATTCCACCAAGCTCCACCTCTGCACAATGTGAACGACCAGGACTAGGGTGAGGTCTGTGGCGTTGCCGTTGGATTACGACGAGGTTCTGTTCACCTACGAGTACGACTGCACAGGGTTTCAGATGCCAGGGCTGACCCCGAATCGAATGCGCGCCACGGTCTCTCGTCTCGGATTGAGTTGTGTGGTCGATGGACCGGCGTACGGCGTGGACATGCGCAACATGTGCTATTCACGCTTGATGACCCTGTGGGAGGAACGATGCCCGAAAGCATCCGTGTCGACTTGACGCAATCTCGTGCCACCAATCCTTCTCTGGTCAACGAGAAGGACATTCAGTGGACCGTGGACAAGGAAGTCGACCCTCCTACCGCGTATCCCGTCATCAAGGTAACGGGGACGCATATTCCCACCGGAGCCACGGCCTACACCGTTGGCGCAGGGATGTCCGAGTTACACCTCAAGGCAGATGTGCGTCACAAGCTGACAATTCTGTTGGAGGCCGGATCGGCCTGATGCCTGATCTCTGGGTGTCATGGCCATACGATTACCGGGAGGCCGTGCGCGACTTCCTTGGAAGTAGTGAAGTACCCATGAGCCACAAGAAGAAGAACGGAACGTCCCGCACCACTCCGAAGATGGCACTCTCGCCTCGCCCGCCCGTCATCCCCCGACTGGCCACCACCGAGGACCTTGCCCCCCACCGCCTCACGCATACGTTGTTCGCGGGTAGCCCACCTCAGGTCACGCACGCCTCGGAGTTGGAGCAGGCGTGGCGGGACGGGTACACAGCGGGGCACATGGACACTCTCGGTCATGTCTCACCCTCACAGGAGACGCATAATCCTTACGGTGCGGTCGAAGAAGAAGAGGAAAGAATATATCGTCTCGGGGGAACGTGATGGCCATCACGCCTCCGGTACATCCCAACCAACGCCCCTTCTATGTCTATGGCCTGCGGGAATGCCCTGGTGGGTGTGGGCGGGAGGATGTCGACGAGCGGGTGTTCGCGTGTTCGGTGTGCCTGGAACGGTTGCCCGCCAAGGTGCACGAGGCGCTGATCGAGGGCGGTCCCGGACTGCTGCCCGCATTGGCACGTGCCAAGATTTTCTTCGACAACGTCACTCCGCATCCTGTGTCCGGGATGTGATCATGAGCGTGCTCGATCTGTTGGTGTACGACCTGGTGCACTTCTTCGATTGCCCGAGGTATTGATGGAGTGCGGCTACCCCTCTGCACCAGCCCCTGCCTTTCCGGGCGTAGAGGGTGCATGATGGCAGTGCGGCGGAAGGTCGACCCCACGCTCGCCAGTGCGCACGCATATTGGCGGCTCGCAGCCAAGGCGTATCGCGCGGACGACATGCGCGGACACGCTCGCTATATCGACATCGCGGAGCGCAAGTTCCGCGAGTACAAACGCCAACAAGAGTTCCTCAAGACGCTGAAGAGACGCGATGGCTCAACTCGGTAAGCGACAGCGACAGTATCTGCACGCGCTACATGTCTTCGGCAGCTCGCGGGGTTGGCCGTCCTCCTATGAATCACGTCAGGCGCTGGAAGCCTTGGAGCGCAAGGGTTTGGCGCAGCGCTGCGGCGTGGACTTCTACCCGACCACGACCACGGTTCCTCCGAAGTGCGCTTTCCCGTCACCACATCCGCGCAAGCACAACATCACGCCGCGCAGGAATAATGTCGGGGTGTTCATCTGGAAGGAAATCTGAGCGGTAACATTTTTTAAACTTGGGCGTATATAGTAGGTAGAGGGGCACGCAGAAGCCCACGGACCTTCCACGAAGGAGCGCAGATGAGCGGATACCCGATCCAAGAATCGCTGGAGCACTTCCACCGCAACGACCCCACTTTTTTCTACGACGGTGATCCCGAGGTAGACGCTGCCGTCGCCGAAGAAGAGGACTACATCGAGTCCCTGGTTCGTCTCGTCCCGCCCACAGATCACCGCTCCACCAATTCCTGAGGAGGAATCATCATCATGCGAAACACAAAGACTCTCATTACCGAATACGAGGCTCTCCTTAACGGTGACACTCAATCCCCTCTCGGTGGTCAACGTCTCGATGAGATCGCCGAGATTTTGATCACCAAAGCGGAGGACGGCGACACCGCTGCTGCTCGCTGGGTCGAGCAGTACGCCTAAGCATCCCTGGACCTGGACCATAGAAGGAAGAGAATCGTGATCGAACGATGACATCACCCAAGCAAGTCGAGATTCGCCGCAGGAACAGGAAGCGACCGCTCGTGGGCGATGGTGAGCCGATGGTGTCACGTCGTACGTTCCAGTACGGGCAGCACGCGGGCACGGTGTTGCGCTGGGAATGGCATGGCGGAGAGTACATCGAGGTCTTCATGGGCGACGCGGACACCCCGTTCGAGGTCGTCAACACGACGGACAAGGACGGTGTCGTACCGGAGTTCACGGCACGCAACTTCGGCGCGGAGATCAAGGCTGGACCCTCGATGCGAGAACTGATCAGGGTCTACGAGGCAGCGCAGACATGAGACCGGGTACCCGAGTCTGGCTTGCGACGGAGTATGCCATCGCGGGGAAAGATGCTACCTCCGGTGTCGTCGTAGACGAACCCGCTATTCCGGGAGCCGTTGTGGTCGCGGACGACGACGGCCACGATGTCGTCGACTGGTTGCCCGCGACCTCCGATGCCCCGGACGGTGGCATGGTGGCCGTCTGCTGGGGTCCTGCCGCTGCGGCGTGGGAGTACGAAGAGGACTTGACCGATGGCACGCAACTTCTGTGAAACGGTAACGTCTTCCAGCTGATCACGATATAATAAATGTAAGCCACAGCGCTTATGCCCACCCCACGAGGAGGATTCAGATGTCAGATATAAAATTCCCACAGGTCCACGTCCAATTGACCGGTAACGACGGCAATGCGTTCATGGTGATGGGCCTGGTGATCAAGGAGATGCGTCGCGCGGGGTTGCCTCGTGAGGACATCGACGCCTACCAGAACGAAGCGATGTCTGGCGACTACAATCACTTGCTGGTTACGACGATGAAGACCGTGGACGTGTTGTGATGCTGAGCAGAACGCTTCCTGCCGACTTTCGCTGGTACACCATCGGCAACACGTTGGTCTGCTACGACCTCTACGACTCTTTTCAGTACGGCAACAGTGGTGCCTATCGCGCTTCGGTTCATGCCGAGGTGTTGGGCGACAACAGGATTCACTATCGCTACGACGTCCACAACAGGGGCGGCAGCGTCTGTTCCGGCGTCGCTGACAGTCTGATCGACGCCCAGGAATCGGCTCTGATCGTGCTGAACGACAAGATGGGGCGCACGAGGTGACACGCTCTATCACTACATTGCGTCCCAGCATGATCACAGGGCGATGGCATACCTGGGACGACAGGTTCTATGCCAGTCAGGATCTGTTCGCCGAGCTGCGGGTGTACCAGGAGCCTCCGTATGGGGATCGCGAGGCATTTCGGTTGCGGTGCAACAGTATCGAGGACTGCCAGGTTGCCATCAATCAGATTGTTCATGCCGAGGATTACGGGCGCACGGACGATCCCGAGGTCGAGATCACGCTCGCGTGGGCATGGGAGCAAGGTTTCTCTCACGGTGTGAGATCCCATCGCGACGGTGTGCACTTCGCCCACGCACGTAGGGCCAATCCCTACCAGGAGGTGTGATGGGAAGGGAGTCGTGAGTCTGTGGGACGAGAACGTACGGCAGCTGAGCCTGACCGAGCTGGACAGCCTGCGCGAGGCACTCTCGAAAAAATATGCCGAGGTCAACACTGAAATGGACAGGCGACTGCGGACAATGCACGAAGGCGATTGGAAACGATGATTGATGGCTACCAAATTCGAAGTGATAGAGCGCCTTGTAATCACCATTGGCGAGGCTTTAGGCAAACAGACCAAGGCGCTTGAGCGCATAGCTGATGCTGTAGAGGCATTGGCTGCGAAGAAAGATCAACCGTCCGACCAAGGGGTAGGGGCAAATGATCGCGATCGGAGGGCATCTCATGAGTGACGCGGTATGTCCGGTCAAGGGATGCGAAGCCCTGGCCACGACCGAGAAGGGAATCGCCGAGCACATCGTCCGGGTCCACCCAGAAGATCAGAAGTACGAGCAGATCGCTCGCCTGTTCCTGGAGGACTATGCGGCACAGGAGGCCAAGGGGCTCAGCTACAACCCCCATCTCGGGTGGTACGACGCTGCGGCACGCATTGCCGAGGCGAAGGCCAAGGAGGACGAACGGTTGCGCCCGATTCGGGAGGCAGCGTGGAACGAGGGTGCTCGTCGGGGAGCGGACCTCCAGCGTAGGGGAATGATGCTGTTGCCCGTACACAATCCCTATCGGAAGGTCAGCGCGTGAACGACATCGTGCCCGGAATACAGGTGTGGTGGAAAGAGCATGTCGACGACCCGAGCATCCCGTTGCACGAGCGCACGGCGGGGACCGTCCTGTCTCCGGGAGTGATGGCGTTCGCGGGGTACGCACAGAACGAGAGCGGACGGGATGTTCCAGTGATCTCCACCGAGGCACCGGACGAAGGGATGGTCGTGGTGCAGTGGATGGGCGGGGATCGGACGTGGGAGTACGAGGAGGAATTGGTGAAGGTGACGTGAGGCCCTGGGACCCGGTTGAGATTTTTTATGTCCTGGCGGCACTTTTCGGTGTGGCGTTGGTTGTCTTCTGGATCGTTCAGATCGTGTGGTTCGCCGTCGTGTTTTTCGAGGAGGTCCGCGCAGAAGAGGTTATCGTTACACCCAAGGCTGAGGAGCTGTCATGACGACGACCGACACGACCAACGACCCGAGCGAGTTCCGCGTGATCGGTGGGTGCGTGTTTTGCGACATCATCGCCGATCACAAGTACGAGCGCCGCATGGGATCGGTGGTGATGTTCACTCCGTTGAACCCAGTTGTGTTGGGCCACAAGCTCTTCGTGCCTGTCCACCATGCTGGCAATGCGTCCGATCATCCGTGGGGCGCAGCAGATGCAGTCTATGAGGCGGCAGCCTATGTCCGCGACAACGCGCTCCAGGCCAACATCATCACCAGCATCGGTGGGGCCGCCACGCAGACGGTTTTTCACACTCATATACACCTGGTTCCTCGCGTCGATGGAGATGGCTTACATCTCCCTTGGACAGGACAGGAACACTGAATGACGTTCGTAGAGATGCTGTTTGCGATCATGACCACGCCTGCGCGTCCACACATGTTCGATCTGTGGCTGACGTTCTTCGTTCCCGAGACGGGAATCGGGAGTATCCGGTTCGTAGAGACGATGTCCGGCGATTATGTTCCCCCGGCTCCGAGATGAGTGAGAAGTGGGAAGAGTCTCCGTGGGTCGCGCGTATTGCGCGCGCTGATGTGCCGTGCTCCTCGAAGAACGTCGGTGACGGCAGCGCGTGCACTCTCTTGGCGAGATATCACTACGAGGGACGTCTGGGTGGGTTCGATGTGTGCGGGCGACACCTGATCACCGACTACGTGCACGCCTTCGAGGGTCATGCCATCCAGGAATTCTTCAAGAGGGGAAGCAGACGATGACGGACACTGCTACGACCACAGTCTTGGCTTATCGCGGTACTGGAGAGGTGCTGGGGCAAGGGATGCTGGCAGACTTCGCCACGTACCTCTCCCCGAGCTTCCAGGTCGTCCACGTGGACTTTCCGGCCACGCTGGGCCCAGTGGGCCGAGGTATCCAGATTCAGGGCGTAGCGCTCGACACAGCCGTGCGTATCGGGGCGAGCAATGGGCTTGCCTTGGCCCAGAAGTACTCTCCGGGGAAGATCGCCTTGCTGGGGTACTCCTTGGGTGCGCTGGTGGTGGATCAGATACTGACGGAGCTGACGTCCTCGACCGTACGAGGGGACTTGGATGTCATGTGGGCGCTCAACATCGCCAACCCCGGACGTCGGGCAGGGGAGAGTCTGGGCGACGTTTGCGGAGCGGTGAACTTCGGGCTCCACGGACAGCGGGTGGGGGGACCAGCAGACATCCCCGTCATCGAGCTGGCCAATCCCCACGACATGATCACCAACTGCGATCCGTTGTCTCCGATACGCAGGATCAGTGATGCCATCTCGCCGTTCTCTTTGGCGGCGGTGGAGGGCATCAAGTTCGGCGACGTCACTCATCAGCTCAAATACAGACGGGGTCAGGAGGCGCTGTGGCAGTTCTGGAATCCGGCGTTCTGGGCACGGTACAGGCAGGCCGAGAAGGACGTGATGGGCTACATTCGGACTCCGCCAACCGAGCACGGTATCTACATGGCTGCTGGGCATCACTTCCCCGGAACGCAGGAGACGTGGAACGAGCACGGTGCGAAGTACATCAACGACCTGTGGGGCTAACGTCTAGTTAATTCGAGCGCTATTTATTGGCTAATGGAGGCCATGATGCTGGACAAGGTGGGGTGTCGCACGGTGCACGTCGAGGGGGTTGCGGTGCGTTTGCGGGGACGGGGCAAGCCCACCACCGCAGACATGGACGCCGTCAACGAATTCGTCAGGCAACTGAAGGAGAGGCAAGCTGGTGAGCGACAGAGTGACGCAGGAAAGCAAGGACCAGGCAGCAGCGGCAGGGCTGGACGTGCAACCCGATCCCATACCCAACGGCGGTCCTAGCGCGCATGATCTGGTGAAGGCCGATCTCGCGCACCGTCTCCAACGCGGCATCGACACCGTGATGGAGGATCAGACCAAGCGCAAGCAGTATGGCCTCGACAAATATAATTCTTTGCTACAGCCGTTCAACGGACGCGACCAGCTTCAGGACGCCTACGAGGAAGCGCTCGACCTCTGTGTCTACTTGAGGATGGCTATCGAGGAACGCGACCTGAATCTCGCGCAGGGTCTCGAAGACGAGCGTCACTTTCTGCGGGGTTACGAGGTAGGCATTCGCGACGAGAAGCGGCGACACGAACGGGAGGACGAGCGGGAGAAGATCGACATCTTTCAGGAGGGATACAACAAAGGAGCACTCGACGAACGAGATCGTCTCTCCTGATGGGACAGCATCCACAGTCCCGTTTGTCGTATCGGGCGAGAGGGTGGGCAGCGCGGTTGGATTCCACTCCTCATCCGCAATTGGAGAACCGCGAGTACGAGACGTTGGTGAAGCTGTTGGAGTCCTTGGCCTCTCGGGTCGACGAACTGAATGCGCAGAACCGACGACTGAAGGAACGGATATGGAGTGACCAATGACCCTGAACGAGTTTCTCGACGCGCTTCGGGATGCGGGACCGGAGCGGTGTGATTGGAATGTCATTTTCGACGGAGAGCCGGTGCTCGGAGTCGGAGACAACGGCAAGGGCCAAATCGAGATCACTAGTGCCAGCCATCCTCCGAGTGAACCCTGATGACCTACGATGTCGTCCGCAATAGCGCTGGAGAGGTAATGGCGCGGCTCTATCACGATCATGATCCCGAGCAGGACTATCACCAGTGGGTGCCGCTTGGTCTCAATAACGTGATGATCAAGTGCAATCGTATCGGTGTTCCCAATCCACGTATGTGGGAAGCGAATTGGATAGCGATGATGTGCAACAACCTACAATGCAACGCGCAGATGGTGATCAATCAGGAGGCATCTGCGAAACATTTCGCGCAGCTGATGACGGGGGCGGCACTCCATGAGTGATTACTTCGGCGGTACGACGGGTGCAGACGGCTCGAACACCTACGAGGACGGCGAATGCAAGCACGGCATGACCAAGGCGTATTGCGCCGACTGCCGAGGTCTCTCGCTTTCGACAGAGCCGGACTGGAGTGCGGAATATAGATTCGCAGCCAAGTTTGACAGCTCGTGTGCTCGCTGCGAGGGTGATATCGAGGTGGGCGATCCGGTCGCCAAGGTCGATGGTTTCGAACTCTACATTCACGAAAGCTGCGTCAAGCCAGTCACGCGTCGAGGGAGTGTCGGGTTGCGATGAACGTCACCAAGCTCAGCGGCTATATGGCCTTCACTCTGTTGATTGGAGCGGCGAACGCCGATGCTGATGATTACCAGCGCAATCGACTTCGTGCGGAGCTGTTACCGCTGCTGGAGGACACCAAGCACTGGAACGGTCCCGCTATTTTGCAGACCTTCCACGACATTATGGGCCCGAGCTGGAAACCCAAGGGCGAGTGGGCTTCTGCCATCGAGAATTTCACGGAGAATTGATGCCGGACAGCGTTGATCATCGCGTCGAGATGTACCAGCTTGCCAGGGAGCGCCGCAAGGCCGGGAAGCCGGTGTGGTCGGAAACGGTGAAGGTGGGAGACATCTTCCACAACCCCGAGCTGAGCTTCGAGCAGCAGCGGGATCAGGTGTGCTTCCGCTTCCGGCAGAGTCGTTGGATGCGGCGTGCCCCGGAGTGCGAACCGATCCACGAGTACATCGACGAGTTGGGCGACACCGAGGACCAGCAGGAGTTCAACGAGGTCTTCCAGTCGGTCTACGACGAGGCGGACTACGCCAGAATTTGGATTGATCACATCAGTGCCTGAGGAGGCTTCTGTGTTCGACGAGGACGACTATCTGGATACCACCCCTCGCGCTCGTTCCGGTGACCCGGAGACCAGTCGTGTCGCCGCAGCTTCGGTCGACGAGCACAGCCAGCGCACGCTCCAACGGGCTGTGCTGCGCATTCTGCGTGAGTACGGGCCGCTCACCGATAACGACATCGCGCTGGCTCACAAACAGACCAGTGTGGTGCCGTTCTCTCTCTCGGGGCTTCGTACGCGCCGCCACGAGTTGGTCGTTCGAGGTCTGGTGCACGACAGCGGGCGGCGAGAGGTGCTGGAGTCCGGGCGCAGGGCCGTTGTGTGGGAGGCTGTGGGCGTATCTGCGCCTGTCCGGACGTTGGGGCCGGAGACCACGGAATCGGAGCTGGAGCGGCTACGTCGACAGCACGAGTTGTACATGGCATTGTTCAGCGACGTGCTCGATGCCGTCGACCGGAAGGCGTCCACTAATTCACCGTTCGTTCCTGGCGTGCGGCAGGCTCCTTTCGATACCGATTTCGCCCGAGGGGTGTTCGACGTCGTGGGTGTCATACGGCACGTTCTGGATGAGCACGGAGCACTCGACTATGAATGAGCCCGATGGTGTGGCGTGGTTCGCCGCAGAGGGTGTGACGTGGTGGGCTCCCGAGACTGTGATCCGCTGTACGCAGACCGGGGACGAGAACGGTTGGCTCGACGAGCTGTCCAAGCTTTGGAGTGTGCACCGCGACTCCATGAGTGCGCTGCTCAACGACATCAATTGTCGTGGCATCACGACGCCGGTCCAGATCGCCATCGAGGGGAACAAGCGTCGTGTGGTGGACGGGCACCACCGGATTGCGGTGTGCTTGGCTCTCCAGTTGTCCATCCCGGTGGAATTTGTGCGATGGAGCAACGAAGACGAGGTAATCTCGTGGACGGCAGCCCTCTCCGACCCGCTCACCGAGGAGTGACGATGGAATCTCCGATGTGCCCTACGCCGTTGATCGACCTCAGTGTGCGCGTCTACTCCAGTACCGATCCGTGCGTGATGTGCAACGTGACCAAGTCCCAATTGGACAGGGCGGGAATACCTTTCACCGAATTGATCGCCGCCGAGCATCCCGAGATCATCGAGGAGGTGGTGGCGCTGGAGCTGCCACGCCAGCTTCCGGTGGTCAAGGTGGTCAATCCACACGGCGAGGACATGCTGTGGACGGGGCTGAGCCGGGAGAACATTGTGGCGCTCAAGTTCCTGTTCTCCGAAACGTAACGTTTCCGCCCGGTGTCAGTATATTATTTGTAGAGGCACACAACCTCAATAGATCCCCACGACGGAGAGGTAAGACGATGTCACAACACCCGGACCCGATAGAGGTCTTTCGGAGTGCGCAACGTGCCCAAGCTGCCGTCGATGCGATGGGAATGGGACCTCAACCCTCTTTCGCCGCTCAGGCCCTGGAGCGTATGACCCACCGTCTGTGCGAGATGATCGACATTCTTACCGAGCACGAGTCGTTCGAGAGCGATTCCGTCGATGCGCGGCTGCCGGAAGGTAGTTGGCTCGAACTCAAGTACGCACTGCGCAACATCTTGAACGACAAGGAGATTCGGGCATGAACGAACAGTCGATGTCGGTGGTCGAGCTTCAGAGACTGGTACAGAAGCTGGAGGAAGCAATCTACGATACCGATGTGGAGCTGAGCGTCAATCAACTTTCCGATGTCGACACTGCACAGTTCCGCAGTCTGCCCAATCAGCTCTGGCTCTCGCTGAACAGCGGCGACCTCATGACAGCGATTCTGGATGCTGAGGAACTCAAGAACAAGGCGGAACGGTTCGCCTACGTAGTGGACAACCAGGATGTCGTCAAGAAGGCCAATCATCTGTTCAACGAAATTATGTTCGCCTCCGAGAAGGTGAGCTGAGAGGGAATGGTTGTGCAACGCAAGACCCAGAGGGGGAAACGCCTGGTGGCGTACGTCGCACCCACCGGAACCGTGTACCACCGCGATCCCGAGTGCGCGCACGCCAAGACGGGCTATTACATCACCACGGCATCGGTAGAGGTGAAGCTGACCAGGTTCGACCTGTTCTTCATTCGAGCAAGTCTGATGGCGTGCAAGGCCTGCGCGAGAAGGACGGTGGGGGCGTGATCTTCCGTGTGACGTTCGGGCAGCAGTACAGCTATCAGCTCCATCCGACCTACGAAGCAGCTCACCCGGACGGGTGGCTGGAGATCGTGGCCGACAGCGAGTCCCAGGCGCGGGCAGCGACACAGGTGCTGCTCAAGCAGCATTACTCGATGCTCTACGACGAGCGGGAGTGGAAGAAGGAATGGGAGGACAAGCATTTCCCGGCAGGCTGCATCGAGCGTTTCGATGCCGCTACTGTGCTGGGCACCACGGTAACAACAGTGCCACTAAAAAATATATAGTTAACGTAAGACCACGACGATTACCCCACGAGAAACCCCCACGGAGGAGATCCATCCCATGAGCACATCTGTACGTAGTACCAGAACCATTGCGCCCATTGTGCCCATCGTTCCGAACGACACGTTCGTATTGCCCTTCAAGTGCCGTATTGCCTGGCACGCCTGGTCGAAGTGGGCGGAGATCGAAATCTATTTGATAAGTATGAAGACAGGTCATCGCACCGAAGAGACCATCGACCGGCAGGAGCGAGTCTGCCTCAGGTGCGACAAACGTCAGCGCACCGGATTTCGGGCGGACGGACGATGAGCCCCCAGAAGAAGAAGGTCGTTGCCGGAGAAGACATCAGGCCTGTCGTGCAGGGCATGTCTCGACCACACGCGGAGTGTCGCTCCTGGCGACATGCGTGGACCGGGGACAACGTCACGTCGGTACGGCGTAACGTGTTTCTCGTCGAGTTGAAGTGCCTACGGTGCGACGTCAAACGTCATCAGGAGATCAACAGCAGGACCGGCGTGGTGTTGGAGCGATGGCGACACAATTACCACGATGCGAACTACCTTCTCAAGGGCCAGGGCAAACTCACCGACGCGGAAAAGGGGTTCATCCGCCTACGCTCAATTGGGGCGACATGATTTTTTATCAAGGAGTAGGTGAGTTCGATGAAGGTTACTGCACACATAACGGTCGACGTGGATACGGACAGATGGTCAAATCTGGTCGACTCCGAGGGTCAGGTGGCGTCGGAGGTTCGTAAGGATATCCAGCGCGATATGCGCAAGATCGTCCTGGATGACTATCGCAAGAGCGGCCTGCTGTTGCACGAGCCACCCGAGACCGAGGACGTCCTGCCAGAGGTGGCGGGGACGGGGTGACTTATGTCGTGTTCGTCGTAGGAAACGAGGACCTTACCGAGGGTAGGGGCCCGGAGGTTGTTCACTCGGCGCACGTCGTGCGCACCAAGGACGACTGGCAGGACTATGTCGAGGAGGCTCGTCGTTCCAGTGCGCAGGGCACACCGGGCAGTGTCTACTTGATCAGTTCTCGTGATCTGCTCTACGGGCCGTGCAACAGCGAATCTCGTTGTCCCCACAGGGCCGAATGCGTATGGAGTGCTGGTAAGTACATCAATCGTGAGGACGATCCTGATTACCAAGAATATCTTCGACTCAAGAATCGCTTCGAGATTTTCGATTGAGCAGGATCGTCTTGCTCGAATGAGTAGAAAGACCGTCGTTCGCATCTGTGCCCTGTTCTTCCTGTCCGCGATGACGGGCGTGATCGCGGGGTGTCTGCTCTACGACCACTACCACCCACCACGGCCTCGTGATTACGTCGTCACGGTGATCCCCAACGAATCTGGACTACACGTGAGGACGTGAGATGACTGTCGAGGAATTTGCTGCGCTGCTGGGCAAGAACGGCTCGTTCACACTGATGATGTCGCTGTTCGACGAAGGGACGGTAGTCAGTGATAACACCTGGACTTTGGCATACGAGACGAACGACGACAGTCGTACCCACGACGTCTACATCAACGAATCTCCCACGCTGGCTGAAGCATTGACTGCGCTCGCTCTTCGATTGGAGAACCGATGACGAACGTCACGACCGGAACCGAACGCATCTTGCGACACCACATGAGTGTTCCGACACCGTGCGTCGTAGGCGACCTCGAACAGCTCATCGGTATGTTTTCGACGCAGGGTCCGCAGTCCGACTACATGGACCGTGCCAACGTTATCGCCGACGACACGGCGGTGCACATCACCTGGGATGAAGTGCTCGACAAGGACTGGCAGAGCCCGTTGGACAGATTCCAGGTATGGCTCCGAGACAATGCGCTCGGCGCGCCGGACGACATCGCTTTCGTCCTTCAGAAGATCGAGCAGTTCAAGGCACAGAGGAGATGAGAATCGCGGTCGAGTTCTCGGAAGAGATATTCGGTGACATAAAGATTTCCGGTAGGTATCCCGACTACGCCAAGACCGGAATGGATTGGCTGAAGGTCTCCATCACGGTACGCCAGGAATCCTCGGACGAGACGGACACCTTCTACGTCAGTTGCGTATGGGGCTTCGCCTACAAGGGCAACGGAATGTGGAGCTACGGCATACCGGACCTCGATGCCGTGAGTGTGTGTTATCGCGCCTACGACGAGGAGTCCACGGTGACCGAACACCACGTGGCGCTCTCGGTGTATCACGCGGTGGTGGCGTTCTACAATCCGTTCTGGGGCTCCGGTGTCCCGGAGCAGGGTTTCGATCCACCTTCGGTCGACCGTCTCAACTCTGCGCGCAAGGTCGCGCTCGTGGAGGAGATGGGCAGGGTCAACCAGGAGACGGCCAAGCTGGCGAAGGCGATGGACGCGTGAACATCTACGCTCTCACACCTCACGGCCCACGCGGGTGGGACGAGTTCATCGGGTTCGTGGTGGTGGCACAGTCTTCTGGCACGGCACGGCGGTTGGCGGGGAGCACAGCCAAGCCGTTCGACCCGCACGTCGAGGAAGATCACTTCATGGCTAACGTTCATGGAGCTGAACGCGCCTTCTGGAACGACCCCGAGACCACGCTCTGTCGGAAGGTGGGTGTCTACACCGGCACGTGCACCACGGCGCACGTCGTACTGACCAGTTATCATTCCGGGTAAAGATCAAGCAGCACAACACAATCCGACCAAGAAGAAACACGAGGGAGCAGTCATATGAGCACCAGGTGTGTTGTTGGCATCATTTCGGAGTCCGGCAAGGTGGGGCGTTATTCGCATTGGGATGGGTATCTCGACGCCAAGTTGCCCACCTTGGCAGCCATCGTTGCGCGAGACGGGGCAACTCAGGCCGGGAATATGCTTATGGCGCAGGACCGGGGAGGGTGGTCCTCGCTGGACGAGAATGCCAGTCTTGTACAGGAATCGACACTGGGTGGCCGCTCGGAAATCATCGTGGGGTACGGCGAGGCCTATCGGGATGTCGAACCGCAGAAGCCGATCACCTTCGTGGAGGCCGAGGCGGATGGAATGATCGAATATGCCTATTTCGTCGATGTGCGAATGGGCGTAACGTACGGCGACATCCATTGGCATGAGTTCAACTACGGCGGTCGCCCGGACAAGCGGGGGATTCTCTCTCCCGCACAGTTCGACAGGGTGGCGGAGTACCTGATGCAGTTGAGCGAGAACGAAGCCGCCAACACCGAAGTTGTAGAGGCCTGAATCGTGTGGAGCTATTTCGTCGAAGGGCTTGTCACCGGAGGTGTGCTGGGCTACGTGGCACGCATGGGGCACCAATCTCTTCGCAAGTACAGCCGGGAACACTACCTAGCGGAACATCGTGAGCGTCTATGGGCGCGCATCGAGGAGAATCGTGATGACGACAACGCCTCGCCTTCTAAAACCTGACGAAACGTATTGTGCGCGGTGCCAACAGATATTCGTCAACGGGGACGCATACGATGTCCATCTTGCGAATCGCACCGGGTGCGCCACGGATAACGGACTGGTGCGTCGTGGGGACGTGTGGTGCTTCCCCGGACGAGACCGCACGCACAAACCTCGACGCACTCCAGCGCAGGCAGCGTTCGATCGCATCATGACCGAGGTGAACTATCGACAGCAGTTCTTGAACAAGAACGCGCGACGTCGATTCAGCGACAGCGATATCGAGAAGGTGCTGGCAGCACTGGAGAGAGACAGGGACCGATGAAGACTGACCAAGAAATCAAGGAACAAGCGGCAACGCATTGGACGGAGATGACCGTCGACAAGGCCACCCGGTCCATGATGACGCTGTCAGTGGACGAGTTGCGCGCATTGCTGGCCGAGGTGTGGGACGACGGTTACGACCTGGGCGTGTCCGACGAATGCAGCAGTGTGGACAACATCGGGATCGCGGGCATGGGAATGAAGGTCGCCCCAGCGCGCGAGAATCCTTACCGGGAATCTCGTTTCACGGAGAGGCCCGAGACGAGCAGTATGGAATTCAGACCGGCACCCATTCAGAGCCCTGGCGCAGGCCGGGGAGGATATGAGGATCATGACCACTGACAGCAAGCCCAAGCCCACGGCGGTCCTGGTGGACTGTGATGGCACTCTCGTCGACGTACGCCCCGTCCGGCACCTCGTGATGAACAAGCCCGCGAACTTTCGTGCCTTCCACGAGCAGGCCGAGGATTGTCCGCCGATCCAGGAGGCACTGGACTTCTGCGCCGAGGCCAGAGAGTCCGGACATCAGATCGTTATCGTGACGGCGCGCAAGGAGAAGTTCCGAGGTTCCACGGTGAACTGGCTCAATCGCCATATGCCCCACCATTATCACGGCCCGGTGATGCGCGACGATGACGACAATCGTCCCGACATCGAGGTCAAGGCGGGGATGCATCGTTGGTTGTGCACTGTCTTCGACATCGTGGGGGCCATCGACGACAACCCGCACGTCGTCGCGTTGTGGGAGGGTCTGGGTATCCCGACGATCACAGTTGAGGGTTGGGACCACGAGGCTGCCGCTGTCTACATCGAGCAGGTAAACAGAATGCCGGTGCGGCGATGAGCGCTCACGACGAGCTGACTCCGTTGGAGTCCAACGCGCTCAAGTGGGTGCTGCTGTGCCAGCGCTATCAGTACGACCCGCTGACCGCTGACGTGACGTACTTCGAACCCCGTCACCTCAGCGCGAAGCTCGGGATCGACCCGAACCACGAGCACGTGCATTTCGCCGCCGAGTCGCGTCCACCACCTACCGATGGGTGATCCCGACATCGAGCTGGAGCTGGACAAGCTCCGCGTCGTGGGGCCACAGCTTGCCGCTACGGTGGCGTTCATTCAGTGGTTGCACGAGAACGGTATCGTTCTGGCACAACCCAATCCGGCGATAGGGATGCTGAGCAGACTGGAGGCTACTCCCGATCAGGTGGCAGCGGCGTTTCACGGCATCGACATGGTGCGACTGGAGAAGGAGCGCAAGAACTTTCTGGGGGAGAAGTGAACGGGCCTCGCGACAAACTTGAAGCGTTCTACTTCGGGTTCTTCTTCGGCCTGGTGTTCTCCGGTGTCGTTGTGGCCGTGTTCGGGTGGCGGTAACGTATTTTGTTTTTGATGTATAGGCTCGTTGTACTCCACCACGATTGAGAGAGGGGCTCACATGCCCGCATCACTTCCCTGGCAGGTCGATACCTACAACGTCGCTGCAATGTACGACGACGGCGAGATCGTCACCGCGGTGTTCGATGTGCCGACGAACTCCACCGACGACGTGATCGAGATAGCAGCTCGTGAGACGCTGATCGACAACTACATCGGCACCCCTGCCATCGTGTCCATCGTGCTGTGCGGCGACTGGTAGAGAACGACGGGCCATTGTTCCGGTGAGCCAGTTCCCGAAAAAATAAATGTAACGTTTCCGGGTAAGTGTCCGATAGACCCCATGTAAAGCAGTTCACACGGAGCTGCATATCACTTCCACGAAGGGCATTCCATGACCACCCACGCCAGCTTCAACGTTCCGCAGGACCAGCCCGTCACGGCTGTCAACCCGAAGGTGTTCTTCGCCTTCGTCGCGTTGCTTGCCATCGTAGGCATCTTGGCCGGTGCGCTGCTGCACGACAACGGTACTTCTTCGACCAGTACTGCTACTGCTCCGGTCCAGACCAAGGACCAGTTGTACATCCAGCAGCTCGCGTCCATCGGCGTTGTCCCCCTCCACAGCGAGCAAGGCCTTATTTTCTTGGGACATCAGATCTGCGCGGAGCAGCAGCTCGGTGGTTCGCCGCAGATGTCGGCGGTGGAGTATGTCAGCAAGAACGACGTGGACTACTCGCAGGCTCAGGGAGCGGTTGCTATCGCGATTCGCGTCTACTGCCCCCAGTACAACACCTCCGACTACTGACCCACCCGCTGGTCGCCGTAACGCTTTCCCGTCTGTTCCGATGCCTGATGAGGATCGGAACTGTCCAGAGGAGGACCCACCCATGCCCGGACAGAAGATGTCCCATGCCGATGCCGTTGCGGTAGCGATGCAACACATCATGCACCAGAACACCTACGAGAGTACCTACGAGGCTGCCGTGTCGTTCGCAAAGTCTCGCGCCGAGAACATGGTGGTCGTGGAGCATTTCGCGGAACGGTTTGCGATCAGGCATCACGAATATCTATGGGGACCAGCAGATCTGGATAAGGCGTGGGGTGAACAGCAACGGGCAGTGTTCTCCATCGCAGGCGTACGGAATCCGAGGGATTAAATATCTCGTAATCCGTAAATCCGTAACATTTTTTATACTGTCCCGATATACTAAGCAAGAGGTTCACACGGAACCCCAATCAGCCCCACGGAGGCAATTGATGGCCACGTCCACATCACAGACTCGCAAGCCGGTGTCCGAAGCTGAGCGCGAGCGTCGATCCACTGCTCGCAAGGCGCAAGCCGAAGCAATGCAGGCGTCCCTCGCCACTCAGGTCGAGGCAATGGCGTCGGGCGAGCAGTGGAAGGCGTTTCTCGACCACGCGCAATCGTTCCACAAATACAGTTTCTCCAACATGATGTTGATCTTGGCTCAACATCCCACCGCGACGAAGGTCGCCGGGTTCGACGACGAAGGTCGCCGGGTTCGACCAGTGGTGTGCGAAGGGTCGAGTTCCGCGCAAGGGGGAGAAGGGGATCAAGATCTACGGCTACTCCGTCAAGAAGACCACCGACGAGGTGACGGGCAAGGAGAAGCGCGAAGTCTACTACCCGCTGTGGACCGTCTTTGCGCAGGACCAGACGGTCGAGTTCGAGGGTGACGAGATCAAGCTCGGGAACAAGACGATCAAGGTGAAACACCGCGAATCCGAGCATCCCGCCAGGTTGCTGGAGGGCGAGGACACCGCACAGATCGGCCAGCGGGTCATCAAGTACGTCATAGGTCACGGCTGGAACTTCGAGTTCGAGGATATTGCCGGATCGTCCAACGGCTACACCACCCAGGACGGCTCCAAGCGCGTCGTGGTGGACATCAAGCTCAGCCCGATCATGGCGGTCAAGACGAGTTTGCACGAGGCAGCGCACATGCTGCTGCACACCTCCGAGGAGGGCATGAAGACTCTCCGCGATACCGCCGAGTTGGAGGCCGAGAGTGTGGCCTACATCGTGGGCGGATTGCTGGGACTGGACACCACCGACTACAGCATCGGTTATCTCACCGGCTGGGCGGAAGGTGACGGCGAGGCTGTCAAGGCCACTGCCACTCGTGTGCTCAAGACGGCACACATCATCATCGAGGCGCTCGACCCGAGCACCCCGGAAGCAGAAGAGAAGGAATGATGATCTTCACCAAGACATCCGTGTTCAGCGGGAAGGCCAACTCGATGGAGTTGCCGATCACGGAACAGCAGTACGACGAGTGGATGGCGTATCCCCGCCATGAACGTCCATTCGTGCAGCACAGCTTTCCGCAGCTCAATCCCGAGCAGCGGGAGTTTCTCATCAACGGCGTCACGCCTGATGAGTGGTTGGAAGCATTCGGAACCGAGGAGGACAGCTGATGGGCGGTCAAGAGTTCTACGAGATGGCTACGGGAGCGTCGATGGGGGAGGCATTCACCAAGGCTTTCGACCAGGCGCAGTGGGAGTACGGCCACGGTGGCTACACCGGCAGCATTGCCGAGAAGCCCGGAGCGCATCTCCTTCAGCGCGAAGAATTACCGGACGAGAAGGCTGCGATGGTGGTAGCCGAGAAGATGTTGCGGGGCGACGATCCGATAGCCAACGACAAGTGGGGCCCAGCGGCGTGCCTGTCGATCCAGGGTGGTAAGTGGTTGTTCTTCGGGGTGGCGTCATCGTGACTGAGATGATGGTCGAGGTGATGGTCGAGGAGGATGTACTCCTCCCGCTTCGTGGGCAGACGGTTGTCGTGGTGGGGATGGGTTACGTGGGCTTGCCCACGGCGCTGTCTCTGGTGAGCAAGGGTGCGCGAGTGATGGGGCTCGACGCCAGTGCCGCTCGACTGCGCAATATTCACCATGGCAGCGTCGATCTCTCGGCGCGGGACATGGAACGGCTGCGTCAGTATCGCTCCGGGGCTCAACTGGACTTGTCGGAGGACCCCGAGGTGCTCTCCGATGCGGATTACGTCGTGATCTGTGTCCCGACTCCGGTGGACGATTACCAGGCCCCGGACCTCGCGGCGCTTCAGGGTGCCTGCGACAGCGTAGTGGAGCGAGCGAAGGCGGGGCAGACGATCATCCTGACCTCGACCACCTATGTGGGGTGCACGCGCAAGATGTTGGTCGAGCCGCTTGCGGCACGCGGTCTGGTTGCGGGACAGGACATCTCGGTCGTCTTCAGTCCCGAGCGCATCAATCCTGGTGTCGCAGACCACATGCCGGAGCTGACGCCTCGTGTGGTGGGTGGCACGACCGCCAACTGCCTGTTGGCGGGACAGGAGTTTCTGTCTCATATATCCAGCACGGTGCATGTGGTGACGTCGCTGGAGACAGCCGAGATGACCAAGCTCATGGAGAACACCTTTCGGGCGGTCAACATCGCATTGGCCAACGAATTCTCCGATGTAGCCAACGAGCTGGGTGTGGACATTGTGGAGGCGGTCGATGCTGCTGCCACCAAGCCGTACGGGTTCATGGCGTTCTACCCCGGAGCCGGGGTGGGTGGGCATTGCATTCCGTGTGATCCGCACTATCTGCTGTGGCAGCTTCGTGGGCGGCGCGTCATCGCTCCGGTGATCCAGTCGGCCATGGAAGCCATCTCGGTGCGTCCTCGTCGGGTGGTGGAGCGTGCCCGGATGGTGCTGGGTGAGTCCGGTCGTACTCTGGCGAACGCTCGTGTGCTGGTGGTGGGCGTGACGTACAAACCAGGGGTGGCAGATGTGCGGGAATCTCCGGCACTGGAAATCATCGACGGGCTGATGCACCTCGGGGCCAAGGTGTCCTACGTGGACCCCTTCGTTCCTGCGTTGGATACTCCGCTCGGAGGACGCTTGCTCAGTCAGACGAACGCGGATCAGTTCGCGAAGATTTGGGACTTGGTGATTGTGCACACTGTGCACCCCGGACAGGATTACGGGTGGCTGGAAAACAGCTTTGCCGTACTGGACACGACCTACCGTTTGGACTTCCCGAACCGGCACGTGCTGTGATTGCGATGCTCGCTTCGGCGAGAAACGGTGTGCGGGAAAGTCCTGTATCTCGTTCCGGGAGAAGCACTTTCCAAGTGGTGCTGTTGTGCATCTTCGGTGTCGTGGTCATTGGGATCATCGTGCTGAAGGTTTACACCTACTCCAACTTGGTGAAGGACCCCATATTCGCCGTCTACAGCGTGACGATCACCACGTTCATTCTCTCTCGTTTCGGGTTGGGATGGCTGTACCTGCGTGCCCGCTCCAGGATTGTGACGGGGGAGGCAGCAGAACAGCTCTACTACGAGCCGACAGTGGCGATCATCGTTCCCGCCTACAACGAGCCGGACATCGCTGCCACCATCAGGGCGTGCGTGAGTGTCGATTACCCCAAGGGCAAGCTGAAAGTGGTTGTGGTGGACGACAAGTCCACCGACAACACCCTGGAGCTGATTTATCGAGCGCAGATCGACCTCGAAGACGACGAGTTCATTACAGTGATCCCGTTGGTCGTCAACGGGGGCAAGCGGCACGCCCTGGCGGCGGGGTATGCGGCACTGGAACCTGAGGATGGGGAAATCTGCGTCTTTATCGACTCCGACAGCCAGGTGACTGCGGAGGGCGTCACCAAGTTGGTGGCATACTTCCGCGATGCCACGGTTGGGGCCGTAGCGGGCCATACGGACGTGGCAAACCGCCAGACGAACATCCTCACGCGGATGCAGGCCATGCAGTACTACATCGCCTTTCGGATCTACAAATCAGCCGAGGCGCTGTTCGGGTGTGTCACGTGTTGCTCGGGATGTTTCTCGGGGTATCGCCGGAGTGCGTTGGAGCCGATTCTCGACCCCTGGTTGAAGCAGAGCTTCTGCGGGATGTTGAGCACCTACGGGGACGACCGGAGCTTGACGAACTTCCTGCTGCCCGATTGGCGGATTCTGTATGCCCCGGACGCTCAGGCATACACGAACGTGCCCGAACATCTGAGGCAACTGCTCAAGCAACAACTGCGGTGGAAGAAGAGCTGGTTGCGGGAGTGCACTCGTGCCGCGAAGGTGATGTGGCGCAAGCACCCGATCATGGTGGCGTTGTTCTATCTCGGGTTCATTCTGCCGCTGCTTGCTCCGCAGGTCGTTTTCCGAGCCATGGTAGTGCAGCCGTATTTCATCAACGAATTGCCGGTCTGGTATTTCGGTGGAGTGGCTGCGATGGCGGTCATGTACGGGATCTATTACCGCGCGCATCAAAGCGAAAAGCGTTGGTATCAAGGAATTTTCTTCACTCTGTTCTATACAGTCATTCTCGTCTGGCAACTGCCCTACGCAATGGCCACCATCCGGGATTCGAAATGGGGGACTCGCTGATGTTCGGAATGCGTTTGAAATCATTACGACGACGGACTGTGGTGTTCGTCGTGTCGGCGTCGACAACCGTCATGGTGTTGAGCCTGGTCGTGCTGTATCTTCTCGTGCCGGGGTCGTGGCAATGGAATCATGCAGCGGCCAGAGTCAATACGATCAGATCCAACGTCGTGGAGCAGGTCGTTGCCGTCACTCCCGCCACTTCATCGCAAGCATTGGTCGATCGACTCAAGACAGCGAGCACCAGCTCGCAGAGTGCGCCGATCATCTTGACCTATCACGACGTCGGCTATCGGCAGAACGACTACACGGTCACTCCCGAGGTGTTCGCCGCACAGATGAAGTTGCTCGCGGACGGTGGGTGGTCCACGCTGACTGCCGATCAGCTCTCCGCGTGGCTCAAGGGCACCCCGTTGCCACCACACAGTGTGATGATCACGTTCGACGACGGTGTGCGGGGGGTGTGGAAGTATGCGGACAACATTCTTGCTGCCAACCATCAGCACGCGATTGCGTACATCATCACCGGGTTCGTGGGGACGAATGTGCCCTACTACATGACATGGGAAGAGATTCAGGCACTTCAGAAGTCGGGTCGATGGGACATCGAGGCTCACACCCACCTCGGTCACGTGAACATCAAGACGGACGAGAACGGTACACCGGGGCCGTTTCTGACCAGTCTGCAATGGCTTCCGGATCAACACAGGATGGAAACTGCTGACGAATACCATGTGCGTATTCTCGGCGACTTGGTGGAGTGCAAGAGACAGCTTGTCGATCACGGCATTCCGTCTCCGAACTTCTTCGCCTATCCGTACTCGGCGCACACCGATGCACCGTCTGGCACCAACTTGTTGAGGGATACGGTGGGTTCGTTGTTCCAGGCAGCGATGCTCGACCAGGCAGGTTCTGTCTCTACCACCACCACTACCAATCTCAGCGATTTCAATATCGGTCGTATGGATATCACGAGCAAGGTCTCTCTGGAGACGTGGGTGAATTATCTGCGTGATGCCAGTCCGTTGAATCCGGTTGGCTTGCGTCCGTTCGCAATGGCAGGTGACTGGATCACCGACGACGACCGATTCAAGGCCCAGTTACCCATCGAGAATCCCGATCAGGTGCTGCGGCTCGATCCTGGTCCGCACGCCTATACGGGGCGCATCTTCGCTCGGTTCCGCAGCAGTATGTGGAACACCTACACGGTGAGCGTGAGGGTCGGCGGGTTCGTCGCACCAGCAGACGGGATGACGGTGGGACTGATTGCCCTGTCGGGTAATTGGGACAATCAGGTGGATGTCACGATCAGCGACGGTTACTTCCAGGTTCGTCGGGGGATGGACAAGAACAACATCGTCACCACCGGGAATCTCGCCCCGGACAGTGCTTACACTGTCGTCATCGCAGTACATCCCGAGGGCGTCACAGTGGCTGTTGGTGGACGGCAGGTGTACGCCTTCGTCATACCTCCGGTCAGCTTGGACGTGTCGGTTGCTGCGCCCAACAGCCCGCGCGCCGTTGCGGGTGGTATCGAACTCAGCGCCAACCGAGAGTTCGAAACCAGTCCCGTACCTCAGTTCAGTGATCTCAAGGTGGATAAATGATCTTACGTGCCCTGGTCGCAAGTGCAGCGATGCTCGCCGTTGCGGGTGGATGCACTGAATCTCCGGTACAGGTGACACCCACCGCGTTCGTCCCGTTGTCCGACAATTTCCACGGGCCCGACGAGTTGATCCTGTCGGAGTTCAACCACCCCGACACGGTGGCGCAGCGGGACGACAACTGGGACGTGACGAGTGGATCGTTGTATCGCTCCAACGACACCGGGTGGACGGGGCGACTGGACAAGAGGTCCAAGATGGCGACCGATTCGCAGGTGTTCCGCATGGTGTCCGTGCGGCGGGATTTCGGCGATGTGACCATGTCCTTGCGGTTGCGCGTGAACGACATGGTGGAGAGTAACGGCACTCCGGCACAGGATTTCGATGGCGCTCATATCTGGCTGCGCTATACAGGTGAAACGTCGTTGTACGCGATCTCGGTGGACCGTCGAGACGGAGCGATGGTCATCAAGAAGAAATGCGTGGGGGGTACGGACAACGGCGGTACTTACTATGATCTCGTTCCGTTGAACACCGATAATCCCATCCGAATGGGCCAGTGGGAAAGTATCGTGGCGACGGTGAGGAACATGCCGGACGGCACCGTGAAGGTCACTGGTGATCGAGACGGTACGCATGTCGAGGCGGTGGACAGCGGTCAGGGGTGTGCCCCCATCACAGGCACTGGTGGCGTGGGCATTCGCGGCGACAATGCCGAATTGCAGTTCACCGATATCGAGGTCGGGCAATGAGTTGGTGGCACCCCGTCAAGCCGAGCCCTGCTCCGGTTTCCGCTCCGATCCCGATGACACAAGGAAGCGATCCCATGACAAGCACACTGCTCACAGATTCGTTCGTCGGGCCGGATGGATTCATCTGTTCCGAGACGCATCAAGCACCCCCCGGCTCGCTGTGGGTGCTGACCAGTGGTTCGCTGTTCCGAAGCAACAACGAGGGGTGGACGGGGAAACCGAACACCGGAAACCCTCCGGACAGCGGCAGCACACCGACAGGGGTCACGGACTCGTCCATCTTTCGAATGACCACTGCCGCAACCAATTTCGGCAACGTCGACATCTCGCTGTTTCTGCGGGTAGACGCTTTCGTCAGCGACAGCCAGACTCCAGCGGTTCCTTGGGACGGTGCGCACATCTGGGTTCGGCATCAGTCGCCGTTCCAGCTCTATGCGGTCAGCGTATGTCGTCGAGACGGCACGATGATCATCAAGAAGAAGATCAAGGGAGGTCCCGATCCCAGTGCTGGGGGCACCTATTACGATCTCAGTCCGTCTGTTGGCCCTGCGCCTGTGGTGCTCGGCAAGTGGATGCATGTCGTGGTGTCCGTTCGCGATCTTGCCGATGGCAGCGTGTCGATCACTGCCGTGCGTGACGGCTACAAGGTGTCCGCCGTGGACAAGGGAACTGGCGCGCCTCCTCTTCGAGGCAGCGCGGCCTTCGGGATTCGGGGCGACAACGTGGAACTCCGTTTCGCCTCGGTCGGGGTTCAGGGCTGATGATCTGATCCGGTAACGCTTCTCCGAGTATCTCGATATATTAAAAGAGACACACTGTCCGTGAAGAACTCCCACGAAGAGGTGAAGAGATGACCGACGCGCGCGTATCGCTTTACGATCTCATGCAGGTAGACCTGCCCGAGGGCCGATCCGGGGATGTCGCCGTCGAGCGGTTCGAGATCACCGAGCGCGAGATTGCGATCACGTCGATGCGGGACGGTAGTCGGGGATACACCCCACCGGGGACCTACACCCGGCTTACCCGCAGGCACGGACTGTGGATGAGCGATACGCACGCGGAGCGCCGGGATCACTTGGAGCCGCTGTGGAAGGCCCGGCGTCTCTCATCGGGGTTCAAGGTTCTGGTGACGGGACTGGGGCTCGGCATGGTGGTGCGGGCGATGATCCTAGGGACCGACGTGGGGCACATCGACGTCGTGGAGATCGACCCGGACGTCGTCGCACTGGTGGGTCCCTATTACGAGAAGCTGGCAGCCGAGCACGGCAAGACTCTCACGATCCACCTGGGTGACGCCTTCGATCGCAAGGTGTTGTTCGGCCCGAACGATTACTGGGACATCGCCTGGCACGACATCTGGCAGGACCTGTGTCTCGACAACTTGACCGGGATGGGGAGTCTTGCGCGCCGATACACCAGATTCGTTGGGTGGCAAGGATTCTGGGGTAAGGAATTTCTCCACCGCGAGCGAGCGAGACAGGGGGTGTGGTATCGGTGACCGCGGGAGTGGTGGAGCTGTGCAAGAACGGGCTTCATCCCTGGATGCCCGAGAATATGATTTTTGTTCGTCACGAAAGTGGACGAACAGGACGAACCTGCTTGGCGTGCCGAAGGGCATCGCGTCGGCAGTGGGAACTACGTAATCGCTGGAAGCGACAAGAACGTGACCGGCAACGTAGTGCCCATCGAAGTAGAGAAACTCGGACGTGAGTGCGTTCGAGTCAGGCAATATCTATCACAAGGGAAAACACTTTGAGTATCAAATCTGTCACCATCGCCGCCTTGGCCGTTGGTGCCGTATCCATCAGCTCTGCTGGACTCGCTCACGCCGACGTAACACCGGGGCCGCAACCTGTCTCTCCGGCGTTGCACGCGGTAGCGAGCAATGCGGAGAACAACGATGCGCTGAGTGCCTTCAGTACGTCCTTCGGTCTTGCGGTTGCGGTGGGTGGATTCATCGGTACGGGGATAGGGGCCGGTATCGGGTGTATTGCCGGGTTGCCTGCAGCGGGAATCGGATGTATTCCCGGAGCGCTCGTGGGCGCGCCCATCGGTGCTCTGATCGGCACTCTGGTCATCGGAGGTCCGGTGTTGATCGGTACGGGAATTGATTACGTGAACACTCTCAACGCGGCACCTGGTACCAGTCGTTGGGCCGACAACTGACCGCCTGAGTTGATCAGTGGGAATTGCGCGGCTGCCGGATTTCTCCGGTTGGCAGGTCACCGTCAGAGGCGCATGAGCGGGTAGGGGTTAGGCCCGTCAGAAACTTGAGCGTGATTGCGCTCAGGATTGGGAACTCAATAGAGAAGAGATATGTGATGACATACGTACGTGCAGTGAGTCTGGGTCTGATCACGTTGGTCATGGGAGCGGCAGGGACGGGGATAGCCTCGGCGGCTCCGGTGGAGAGTGCTGTTGTCTCCCCTGCCGAGCAGAACATGGCGTGGAACACCTTCGGCGAGGAAGTTGCTCTCGGTACGGCTGTTGGTACTCCTCTGGGTGCTGCCGCCGGGATTGTTCCCGGAGCGGTCATCGGGGCCGGAGTCGGGTGTGTCGCTGCTGGTCTGCTCGCCGGGGTCGTCATCCCGGTTGCCGGTTTGGTGTTCGCACCGAGTGCGTGCCTGACCGCTGGACTGGTCGGCGCGGGTACTGGTGCTGCTCTGGGGGCTGCGCTCGGTGGCGCTCTCGGTGGCGCTGCCGGTGCCGGTACCGCTGCTGCCCTGGGAGCCAATCAGCTTCAGGACAAGCTCAACCCCTAGCCATAAGGACAACCAGGGAGGTCGAGATGAAGCTGTCGCAGAAGACTCCGGTACAGAAATTCAACGGTGGTCTGTCACTGTTTCTGATTGTCATTGTGATATCAGACCTGGTCAGTGGTGTGAACACCGCAATGGAGTGGGTTGGTGTCATCGGATTGACGGTCGTTGTTGTCTCAGGCCTTCTGACATTCTTTCGGACACCGCGTCCGATAGGTCAACACCGACAATCGAAGAGGGACAGAAAATGACTGAATACACGAGACGGACGATCGCCCTCTTGGCAGCGAGTGCCATTTCTGGGGCGGTGCTCGTCATGGTCCAAGCGCCACCGTCCGCGCACGCTTCCGATCTCGGAGGCTGCGCTATCGGACTGGGAGGTGCCCTCGGCGGGTTCGCGGGCATCATGGGCGGCATCGCGACAGCACCCGAGGTCATCGGACTGGGAGCGATAGCGGGTGGAGCTGCTGGCATGGGTGCGGGAATCCAGAAGGGGAATGCCAATTGCCCGCAGCTTCAGGCACCGGGTGATCCAGGGGCGGGGTTTCGGGCGGAACAGGACTGGCACGACCAGAACGTGACGCCAGGTTCCATGTAGACAACCGTTGTCGGGCCGAACTGACAACTCGGCCCGGCTACGCAAATTCAAACACATTGCTAGAGAAAGGAATTGGCTGATGGGTCAGTATTACAAGCCATGCATCATCACCGACGACAAGCCGCCGAAGGTGAAGTGGTTCATGTACAGCCATTTGTACGACAACGGTCTCAAGCTCATGGAGCACAGCTACGTCGGCAACGGGTTCGTGAAGGCCTTCGAGATAC
>Ga0193751_1000136_pt1 | contig 66725 bp, 68 predicted proteins | sample L1c2metaG_FD_143050 | JGI IMG/M metagenome (GOLD analysis project Ga0193751, IMG submission 143050) | Soil microbial communities from a riparian zone of the East river system, Colorado, United States - L1c2 | ecosystem: Environmental > Terrestrial > Soil > Riparian zone | place: USA: East River...
GCCAGTGGCCTTCAGCATTCTGCTGAGGCTCGTCGGCCCGTAGCGTTTGATCTGGGGGTTGCACAACAGCGTGGAGGCGTGGCCGCCTGCGAACCTGCCGGCCGCGTCAACACCGAGGCGCGTAGCCTGGAGATCCTCCACGCGGTCGCTAAAGGCCTCACAAAGGGCCTCATAATCTTCGGCGATCCGGTAGGCCTCGAGGTCGTGAGTGCTGCCATGGATCAGCACCACGTCGCCTGACGACGATTCCGGTTGAGACTTTTCAATTGTTGGCACGGCTGGCGCCTCCGCAGCCGGCTTTTTCTCGCGCGCCACTTTCGCGTGAGTGAGGCTGTCGGGAATACCCCAACTGAAGCCCGTGTTCTTGCGCCGGCGATATTTCGGCGCGCGCTCATTGCTGTGCTCGACGTTCGCGACGGTCTCCGCGCAGATAGCACCCATCTTGAAACCCCTCACTGCAATTCGAGAGGCGGTTTGATCATGGCGCGATGGCCGACCGCGGGCTTGCCGCTAGTGCGCTCAATCGTTTCCGCCATGTGCTCGCGGCAGATCGGCACGCCAACCCAGCCCTTGACGGCCGGCGTTTGCACGCCGTCGATCCAGCAGAGGCAACAAATCTGCGGCTGCTCTTTCATCAGCTTGCGGCTTGCGCGGCAAGGAGCAAATAGCTGTGAATGCGTTGCACTTCCTGGTGCTGTTTTTCCAAGGCCGGGGATAAATTGGAAATCGATAGTGTGAAGAGGGCCATGAGCGTTACCTTTAAAGGTTGGCTGACAAATCCCTGATCCGGGCATGTTTTGCGTCCAGCTGTTCGGCCTGTCGCGCCGCCGCTTGCTCGCGCGCTTGTACCGAAACTTCGCGGGCCGCCACGAGGTTTTCTCTCCTTTGCAGCGATGCGGCGCTGACCTTCCCCTCGTGCTGCTCGAGGCTTTTTGCGCGCTCATTGAGCGCGGCCTCTCGCTCGTCCAGCGCGGTCTTGCGCTTGTTCAAAACGATGGTGGCGGCCTGTGCCGCCGTATTCATCCGGCGGGTATCGGCAGCCATCTCGTTCAGCGCGGCGATCTGCTCCTTGGCTGCATTTTCCTGCGCGATCAGTTCGTCGAGCCGCGCCTTATGCGTGGCGGGATCGGCGACCACGGTAAGCAGCGCATAAACGCCGTCAGCATAGGCGCCGTGTAAGTCGGAAGCGAAGGAGACATTCATTTGCTCGTTTGCCTTTCGATGCTCCAAGTTTGGAGCGAGTGAGTGTCACCGCGAATTGCGCCGTGCGAGATTCTGGTCCTGCGCCAAGCGACGCTGCTCGAAACTCATCTTGTCGTAACCGGGAATGCCTGACGTATCCGGCGGCACGCGGTGGCTCTGCGAGAAGCTGGCGCCGCCCTGGCTGGAAAGCTGCGTCATGATCTTTTCGTAAAACCGCAAATGCGAGTCGGTGACGAGAGTCGCGCGGATAGGCTTGGCGTCCGCCTCGCCGACCATGCCGGTGATCCATTTTCCGACCGCGTCGACCCGCTGCGGCGCATTGATGCCGACCTTGGCGACTTCTGCCGCCGATCGTGCGGCGAGCGCTGCGTCAACCCCTGCCTGGTGTGAGGCATAGAGCCCCATCATTTCCGAAAAATCGGTTTGGCTTAACCCGCGGCTATGCGCCCATGCCCTTGCAGCGTCAAAGGTCGCCTTGTTGCCGGCCTCGTCGAATGTGAATCGCTGATCGCCGGGCAATTTCAGGTTTTCGGGAAGTGCCAGTTTATAATCCTGCGGCGTCGTCGGGAGAGTGGCCTTACGCAAGTCATCCTGCGCCTGGCGGTCCATCATGGCGGAAAGCTCGCCTTCCGAGACTTCGAATTTTCCGACTTTTAATTTTTCGCCGTCGGCCGGTGCTGGCGCTTGCGGGTCCGCGCCAGGTGGCGGCTGTTCTTCACCTCGCGCCTGATCCTGCGCCAAGCGACGCTGCTCATAAGTGCCGCGCGGGAGATTTTCCGGCGCCGACGACCGGGGCCCTGGCGCTGGCGGTGCGGTGGACGCGGGTGCGGCTGGTGCTGGTGCTGGTGCGGTGGCGGGCGCAGCTCCGCTGGCGAGCGTTGGCGTCGCGGGATTCATCAAGCCATCCGGCATGTCGCGTTCACTCCGCTAATAGTGCTGCTGCTTTGGATTTATTTTGCCCGGAGTCGACGCGATGCGAACCGCTTTGGCCGCGATTTTGTTGCTGCCGCCCTGCGGAGGCTTGCCGGCCGATGTGAGCCGGTCCGCCTGCTTCGCTGCGTCCATGCTCATCGGGTCGACCTTCGGGCCGTCCGGCGGATCGAACCGCTTGATCGGCCGCGCTTTCGGTTGCTGGCGCGGGGCGAGACGTGTCGTTTTCATTTCAGATCCAGCGGCTTTGGGCATCTGCGCACCTCGCAAAGGTTGGAAGATTTTAGGCCTCAAAAAAATTGGCGGCGGCATCAGGCGGCATCATCATCGGCCGCCCCGTGCGCGTTTCTGGTCCTGGGCGAGGCGGGGTCGGACATTTTTTCAGGGCCTTTCAAAAAACTTCGAGCAGCGATGGCTGCGAAAGAAAAAATGGTCAATCGCTAGGGGCGGATACCAGCCGCGTTTGTCGACCCCGATTTTTCCCTCCCGGGTCCCGCTGGCGAGATTCCCAGGGATGGTCCTGGCCCCGCCGCGCTCGCGCGCATCCCTTGCTGATAGTTAGATTGGTTGCGCGCATAAAGCCTTCCCGAAATTGGTCCGATCGGTTGCTCTGGCTTCCCATGTGCTTCCCAGTCTGCATGTCATCGTCCGTGGTGCCCGAGTAATACGCCGATTTGCGGCATTTGCGCAATAGCTACCCCCGGTTTTGTAAACCGGTGCCTTCGGTCCGTCGCCTTTCGCCGTGCGCTGGCTCGTCGATCGTGAAGCCCGCTGCTGTGGTTGTCAGCCCTTGGCAAGTCGGAGTCCGCCGAGAATGTTTTGGCCTCGGTCGCGAGCACCAAACACGTAAAACGAGCCCCTTTGGACTGCTCGCCGCTCTGACGTGATGGCTTGGGAAACGCGGGAACGCTCGCTTTCGCGCCTTGGGTGCTGGTCGGGTGGTTGCCGGCGGTCCGTCACGATGTGGGGCGGTTGGTGACGGTTTGAGGCTCGTTCTGCCTGCTTCGTGGATCATGGGAAGTCTATCGGGAGGGTTTGCGACCGAAGCGGAGCGCAGCGCAGCCGGTCGCGAAGCCGGGCAGAATGCGCGCGCGAGCGGATGGGGGGGTGTGGGGGGGAAGGTACACAGCCCGGTAGCAGGCGGTCGCATAGCGGTAGCAGTGGCGGTCGCCATAGCGGTCGCATAGCGGTAGCAGGCGGTAGGTAGGGCGGTCGCAGGCGGTCGCAGGGGTCATTCGGCAGCCTCGCGGTGTTCGATGTTCCTTCTGGCGACGCGGCGTGTTCCCCGGGTTGGCGGTCCGAAAGGTTCGTTCCAGATTATGCCGGCGCTGAACAGCCGCTCCTGGGCGGCGACGAGACCGCGCTTGTTGATGCCCTTCGCCTTGGCCTCGGGCATGTCGGCAAAGACGCCCGGCGCATAGCCCTTGCCGGTGCCGGGGAAAACGTTTCGGCCTTGCGCGGTGGTGACGTCGAGGCAATCGAGATAGGTCTGGTCGGCGATGGCGTCTGCGGCTGCCCTGGCCGGCGCTGGGGCGGTACCAAGCGGGATGAAACAGCCATCCTGCCATCGCAGGAGGATTCGCTCGCCTTCCTTGCTGTAGTTTGTCTTCTTGACGGTAAGCACGCGCTCGGCGCCGGCGTCGTCGTCCGTGATGGTTTCGAAGTACATTCGGCCGCGGGTGGCGTTCTGCCAGTCCATTGAACCGCCCCGGCCGGTGCCCGACGTGATGCCGGAAAGGCTCGGGTGGTCGAGCAACAGCACAGCGCATTTGACTTCCCGCGCTAGCTTGCGGAACAGGCCTGCGAAGGTTCGCGCGTGCACGCGGTCGTTCTGGTTGCCGGCAAAGGTGGCGGCGATGCTGTCGACCACGATCAGCGCGGGCCTCACCGCGAGAGCGGCCGCGCGCAAGGCCTCGAACAGCGGGGTTCGGATAACCGGGCCGTTCGGTCGGCCAATCCCCAGCAAGCAACCATCTGGCTCGGCAAAGTGGAAATGCAGTTGCTCGAGCTCATGGGCCTCGAGGCCGCGCACCTTGGTGACGTCATGCAGACGTCGGCGTATTTCCTCTTCTGGTTCCTCGGCGCTGAAGAAAATCACGGGCCCGGCCTTGCAGGTCGTACCAAGCCAATCACCCAGGTCGCCGGCGACCGAGACGGCCAACTGCAGCGCGATCGTGGTCTTGCCGGCGCCGCCATCGCCCGAAAGGATGATGGCGTCGTTGGCGATAATGCGATCGGTCGCGAGCCAATCCCGCGGCGGGATTGGCACGCCTTGCCATGCCGGCGGGCAGACGAGCGCAAGCGGTGCGGCGGGCGCCTGGCCGGACACTTCGTCGATACAACCAGGGTCCGACGTCTGCATATCATCGGGCAATTCGACGTCAGAATCTTCGAGTTCTTTGACGATAAGCATTTTCATCATGAAACCCGCTGCTGCATCAGGGCGTCGTTGTGATCGGAGCCGACCGCGGATCGCGAGACAAAGACGCGGCGGGATGCTCGGCGCCAGCGGCGCCCGCATATCTTGACGGCCCGCGCGTTGGCTTCCCCCGGCTCGCCGAGAATCGTCAATTCGCTGATGCCGTCGATTGTCGGGAAAAACGAAATATTGCCGGCCGAACCAAGCGCCCATGCCGGGCCAACCCCAAGTTGAATCGCGGCCATGCAGGTTTCGACGCCTTCCCCGATGGTGATGCAGGTTTCGGGGTTGCCGAGTTTCACTGCGGCGCGGTGCACCACCCCCAGCATCAAGCGTTCGGTTTTTGGCCAGCGTTCCGGTTGGTCGACGCGGATGCGGTGGATCGCCGTTAGCTCGTCGTCATCAACCGAATGGAAAGCCGCTATCAGGCACGGTATGCGATCGGCCTGTCCGGTGTTCTCGTTGCGCCATGGCGTGCGCGGATGAAACCGCAACACGTCGCCGGCAAAGCGCTCGGGCAATTCGAGCGCCCTGGCGCGGAGATAGTTTTCGGCGGTGGTGCCGCGCGGGTCGATCGCCTCATTCCAGATTTTTTGCGCGCGCTCGATCCTGACAAGATCGTCCTCGGTGCGGCGTTGCTCATCGGCTTGGACATCAACAGCGGCAAAATCCCATTTGTCGATTTGTGCCCGCGGTATCCTTCGTTGCCCGTGCCTATCGTCGCCCGGCTCCCAGTCCGGCAGATTGAGTTTTTGCCTGACATAATCGCGGCAGGTTTTCCAATGATCGTTGGCAAAGGAATGCAGGACAAATCCGTCAGGGGCGTCGTTGCTGATCGATATCGCGAGCGAACGATCTTTCGGCGAATGTCCGGGCCCCGGTGCCAATACCCGTCGGCCAGAGACTTCCCCGCCGAGAGCGCGTGCGATGGAGCGCAAGTCAAGCATGTTGACCCGCCTTGTCCTTCTGTTCGGCGTGCAGGGTGATTGGTCGGCAGAACGAGGCCGTAACGCTTAGGCCTGACATCTTGTGGCCGCCGTGGTTTTCCCAGCGGCGGAGCTCAATACGGCCTTCGCAATAGATCGCTGCGGCTTCTTTGAGCGAGGCGACCGCTATAGCGTCGTCACCGAACACGGCGACGTTGCACCATTGCGTGCTCTTGCCATCGCCAATCTTGACGTTAAGGGCAGTCCAGTCCTTGCCCGCTGCGGACGTCCGCTTGACAGGGGCGACCGTCAACGTTCCGACGAAACCGCAAAGAATGCTCATGACCGCACCTCCCGGGCGAACTCACAGGCAGCCATCAACGCGTCTCGGCGCGATCCGAATAGCCAGCCGTACGACCCGAGGATTACGAGCCATCCTGGGGCATCAGGTTCGCGCACAATGCGCGGAATGCGCGGGCGAATGATAATGGCGCTGCTCATTGCCGGCGCTCCCGATTGATCCGCCGCGGCGTCGGCGGCAGGCCGATCGCCATACGCAACCTGACATTTCGCTTGGCTGTGTCGGACCGGGTTGCTTCGATTTCGAAATATCGATGGATGGCGCGGCAGATGCGCAACCGCTGTTGCGGCGTGAGGCACGGCGCGCGGTCGCGCTGTGGTACGTTGCCCGTCGCGGCTTTGCCTTGCAATGGTTCGGTCATCGGGTTGCCCCCTGATGGTGTGAAAAGGAAATGCCGCTCTCCCTGCAGGAGGCGGCATTTTTCATGCGGCTGATGGCGGGCGAACCTGCTGCTCGGCCTCGATCGCGTCGGCGAATTCCGTTAGCAGTGATTGGCGCCAGCCGAGCTTGCGGCCGCTGATGCGGACTGGCGCGGGGAGGCGGCCGGTTTTGACCAGGAATCGGAAGTGCGGGAGCGAGTAATTAAAGAAAGCGGCGGCCTCGGCACTGCCGAGAAAGCGATCAGGCGCCGGCGTCTTGTTCTGCATGGCATCACCCAAGTGATTATTTGACTTGGTGTGACGTTATGGCTTGGGATAATGATCGCGCCAGATTTGCAGATTTTTCGGCGCGAAAAAGCTAACAATCCGTGCCGCTGCGGCCCTTCATGGTCACGCCCACGGGACCGCGCATAGAGCGAAATTTTGGATCTCGGCCGATATCTTTGATTTGATTTCCGGAGGCTTTGTAATGCTTGCCAGCGAGCCGGCGCGCCACCAATGCCGCCAACTCGTTTATATTCGGAGGGCGCTCGTTACTTTTCACTGCATCGCCGTATACGGCGGTGATTTCTGCCTCTATGATGCTCCGCGGCGCGGGTTTCAACTCAGTTAAAGTGTCCGATGTCGAAGACGACAGTCCGAAAACCTTATCGAACTGTTCTCGCAAAGCGACGACTTTGCCGTCTCGGAAGTATTCGTATTGCCCCATAGGCAAAACCACCTTTGCATCGGCCAGACGTGCGGAATATGCGTTTAGAACCTCAATTGCGTTTGCGATCAGTTGAGCCTCATCTTGCGTAGGTTCGACGTGAAAATCGAAAAGCCACAGAGAGCCGTCCCTGAGCGCGTGTTTGAGTTTGGTGACTGCCTCATGGTATCCCCTGCCGCCCTCGATAAGGCGATCAAACATTTCCTCCAGATCGGGAAACCGCGAGCGGTGCACTTCGGTCATCCTTGAAGGCTTCTAGGTGTGGCGGAGAGGGGAACAACATTGCTGCCGGACTTTCCTGCGATCAGCGCCTCAACGTGCGCGGCCCACATATCGAGCGCCTGACGCTTCTCCGGAAGGTAGGTTGCGCGATTGTAGATCCCTGCGACGCCGGCGCGGCTGCCCGATAGATGGTTCAACACGGCTTCGACGACGTGGGGGAGGGTACCGAGCTCGGCCATGCGCGTCGCCGTCGATCGCCGCAGGTCGTGCAGACGCCACGGTGCCATAGGTGCGGCCTTCTTGCCTTTCCCGTTCGTGGCCCGGGCCTCGCTGATGCGCTCGTCGAGCGCTGCCTTAGCCCGCGACCAGCCCGAGAAGCCGCGCTCGCCGATGCCGAAAACATGATCGGATCCGTCGCGCTCGTCGAGACTGCTCAGGATGTCGAGCGCGGAATCACTGAGCGGCACCTGGTGCGGCTCGCCGTTCTTCGTTCGACTGCCCGGGATGCTCCACATTCGTTCGTCCGTGTCGATCTCCGAGCGGAGCATGTGGCCGACTTCGTCGCGCCGCTGCGCGGTCAGGATCAACAGCTTGACGATCGCGCCATAGTCGCCGTCGCCGCTGTGTTTCCAGATGGTCGCGATCTCGACGTCGCTCAAAATGCGGTCGCGCGGTTTTTCCTCGCCCGGCGGGATAGTGTTGATGACCGGATTTTCGTTCGCCACTCCGGAGCGCATGGCCCAGGTGTAGAATGCGCTCAGGGTCGCCCGGGCCCGGCGAGCGGCGCCTTCGCCGCGTAGGGATGCTATCTCGAGCAGCCGGCTCGCCACGTCCTTACGCTTAATGTCGTGGATCGATCGCCGCTGGAACGGTTTCCAGTGCTCTTGCAGGTGGCGTTCGACGCTCTCCAAGCTCCGCGGGCGCAGCCGCGGCCGGGCATGCTGGTCGAGATACTGGTCGACCATCTTCTCGAACGTCTGCTGTCTGTCGTCGATCTTCCGGTACCGCTCGGCCTGGGGATCGTCGCCAAGCTCTACCTTCGCGAAAATTTCCTTCGCCTGCTTGCGCGCCTTCGCCTCTGGGAGCGCCAGCGTTTTTCCGATCGTCATGCGGCTTTGTTTGCGGCCGATCCGATACTGCGCAATCCAAGTGCGCAAGCCGCCGGCGCGCACGCGCACGCCGAAACCGGGGATGTCATCGTCGAAAACGATCTTGTCGGCTTGGCCGGGCTCGAGAGTGATTTTGCGGGCTGTATCGTCGCTGAGTTTCATGACGCGCTTTCTGGGAAGCTGATGGGAAGCAAAGCAGCCATCCCGCATCATAACTCAAAATTACGCACCGTCACTAAAAACCGGGGGTAATGGCTGTTTTCTCACCCTTTATTTTGCTTCCCATCACTTACCATAACTTGTCATCACTTGCGGCCCAAACCTCCAAAACCGGGGGTCGCAGGTTCGAGCCCTGCCACTCCTGCCAGCCTAAGCCTTTGAAAATTGAGCGTTCTAATTGCCGCGTATCGGGATCGGCCGCGGCCTTCGGTTCCCGGCACCTTGCCCTTTGGCGGGTAGCGCAGTACATAGCCGCCACCTGCTGCCGGCCCGCTTTGCGCGGATATCCGGCGCGGCTTTGATTTCCCCCGAACAATCGAGCCCGCTTGGCGGCTCATCCTTCGAGACGAGGGTTGGGCGCCGGAGGGCTGTTCGGATTCCTTTAAACGACCCAAAATCGCCTTAACCGACCGGATCATATCAACGATGGCTTTTAGCCCGTTCAAATTCCTGCAAGAGGTTCGTTCGGAGACCGCCAAGGTTACCTGGCCGACGCGCCGCGAGACCACGATCACCACGATCATGGTGTTTGTGATGGTGGCGCTGGCCTCGGTTTTCTTTTTCGCCTCGGATCAACTGATCCGTCTTCTCGTCACCTTTTTGCTCGGCATTCACTGATGACAGACGCCGCAACGCAGACGACGGACAAGCGCTGGTATATCGTCCACGCCTATTCGAACTTCGAAAAGAAGGTCGCCGAATCGATCCGCGAACAGTCCAAGCAGCGCGGACTTGACGATTTGTTCGAGCAGGTGCTGGTGCCAACCGAAAAGGTCACCGAGGTGCGCCGCGGCCGCAAGATCGACGCCGAGCGCAAATTCTTCCCGGGCTATGTGCTGGTCAAGATGAAGTTGACCGACGAGGCCTTTCATCTGATCAAGAATACGCCGAAGGTGACCGGCTTCCTCGGTGCCGAAAACAAGCCGATGCCGATTTCGGAAGCCGAAGCCATGCGAATCCTGCACCAGGTGCAGGAAGGCGTGGAACGCCCGAAGGCGTCGGTGTCGTTCGAGATCGGCGAGAATGTGCGGGTGGCCGATGGGCCGTTCGCGTCGTTCTCCGGGGTGATCGAGGAAATCGACGAGGGGCGTTCGCGCGTCAAGGTCGCGGTGTCGATCTTCGGACGCGCCACGCCGGTTGAACTGGAATTCGGTCAGGTCGAGAAGGTCTGATTTTCTATTTACCTCTCCCCGCGTGCGGGGAGAGGTCGGATCGTTCTTACGATCCGGGTGAGGGGGACTCTCCACGCAAACCGTGCGTGCGGCTGCCCCTCGCCCCGACCCTCTCCCCGCAAGAGCGGGGCGAGGGAGAAGAACCGTGGAAGGGGACTGACGGTCGCCAGCCGTCATGTGAACCGCACCACGGTCCTGTGAAGTTTTCGGGCTGGTCCGGAAACAACATGAGGAGTGAGACATGGCAAAGAAAGTGACCGGATACCTGAAATTGCAGGTGCCGGCGGGGGCTGCGAATCCTTCGCCCCCGATCGGACCCGCGCTTGGTCAGCGCGGCCTCAACATCATGGAATTCTGCAAGGCGTTCAACGCGCAAACGCAGAAGGAAGAGAAGAATACCCCGATCCCGGTGGTGATCACGATCTACGCCGATCGTTCGTTCACCTTCGAGATGAAGACGCCTCCGATGTCGTTCTTCCTCAAGCAGGCCGCCAAAATCCAGTCTGGGTCGAAAGCCCCGGGCCGCGACAAGGCCGGCAAGGTGACCCGCGCGCAGGTGCGCGAAATCGCCGAGAAGAAGATGAAGGATCTCAATTGCGACACCATCGAATCGGCCATGAAGATGGTCGAGGGCTCCGCCCGCTCGATGGGTCTTGAAGTTGCGGGGTAACGGGTCATGGCAATCGGAAAACGTTTGAAGAAGGCCCGCGAAGGTGTCGACCGCGAGAAGCTCTACCCGCTCGCCGACGCCATCAAGATGGTCAAGGAGCGCGCCAAGTCGAAATTCGACGAGACGGTCGAGATCGCCATCAATCTCGGGGTCGATCCGCGTCACGCCGATCAGATGGTTCGCGGCGTGGTGACGCTGCCGAACGGCACCGGCCGCACCTTGCGGGTTGGCGTGTTCGCGCGCGGCGCCAAGGCGGAAGAGGCCAAGGCCGCGGGCGCAGATGTGGTTGGCGCCGAGGACCTGGTCGAGAAAGTGCAGGGCGGTCAGATCGATTTCGACCGCTGCATCGCCACCCCCGACCTGATGCCGCTGGTCGGCCGCCTCGGTAAGGTGCTCGGACCGCGCGGCATGATGCCCAATCCCAAGATCGGCACGGTGACCATGGATATCGCCAATGCCGTGCGGGGCGCCAAGGGCGGTTCGGTCGAGTTCCGTGTCGAGAAGGCCGGTATCGTCCAGGCCGGCATCGGCAAGGCCTCGTTCTCGGAAGAGAAGCTGGTGCAGAACGTCAGGGCGCTCGCCGATGCGGTGGCAAAAGCAAAACCCGTCGGCGCGAAGGGTACTTACATCCAGCGCGTCGCGGTCTCCTCCACCATGGGACCCGGCGTCAAGGTGGAGCCGGGAAGCCTGCTCGGCTGAGCCTTGCCAGCACGCATGAGACCATCCAGGAGCGGAATTGGGAAAACCGATTCCGCTCTTTGCTTATGATGTCGATGGATCCGGAAGATCCGGCGATTACGTGAGAGGCAAAGCATGCCCGAGAAAGTCTTGATCTATTCGCGCTTTCCCAAGGCGCTGATGGTGCGGATCGGGCAGCGCTTCGAGTTGATGGATGCTGCCGGCAAACCGCCCGCGGAGGTGTTCACGGCCGAGCAGCTTTCCGGCGTGCGCGCGTTGATCACGGCCGGCGGTACGCCACTGGGGGCGGCGGTTCTGGATATTTTGCCGTCATTACAGGCGATCGTCTGCTACGGCACCGGTTATGACGGCGTCGATCTCGCGGCCGCGGGCAAACGAAAAATCGCGGTCGGCAACAGCCCGGCGGCCAATGCCGCCGCCGTGGCCGACCTCGCCGTCACCTTGATGCTGGCGGTGACGCGGCACTTGTTGCCGGCGGACCAATTTGTCCGCGACGGCAGCTGGGCCGCGGCGAAGTCTTCGCCGCTGTTGCGGCCGCAGGCCGGCAATCCCGGCCGCCGCGTCGGCATCTACGGCATGGGCGAAATCGGCCGCAAGATCGCCGCGCGCGTTGCCGCCTTCGAGACCGAAGTCGGCTATTTCAGCCGCAGCCGGCACGACGTTCCCTATCAATATCTGCCGAGCCTTGAGGCGCTGGCGGAATGGTGCGGCGTTCTGATGATTGCAGTTCGCGCGGGCGGCGATACCCATCACGCCGTCGACGCCAATATCCTGCGCACGCTCGGCAAGGACGGCTATGTCGTCAACATCTCGCGCGGCTCGGTGATCGACCAGTCCGCGCTGGTTGCGGCGCTTTCGGACCAAACGATCGCCGGCGCCGGTCTTGACGTGTTCGAGAAGGAGCCGCATGCGCCGGACACACTGACTGGGTTTGCCAATGTCGTGCTGACCCCGCATGTCGGCGGCCATACCATCGAGTCGCATGTCGCGATGCAGGACTGCGTGATCGCCAATCTCGAGGCGTTCTTTGCAGGCAAGCCGCTGGCTTATCCCGTGCGCTGAGGATTAGGGCGGCGTACCGTCGAAAAACCCGGGGGTTCAGGGCCAAAAATGCCGGAATTTTGCGCTTGGCAAGCCGGATAAGACTCGTTAAAGAGCGCCTTCCGGGCGTGCTGGCCGTTGCTGGCAGGTCTGTGCTCGCATTCCGAAAACCCGATACGATAGGAGACCATTCCTTTCCGGACGTCCGTATGGATTGCTCGAAAGGAGGGGGAACCGTCACTTTGGAAGGATGCGGGCAGGGGTGGGCCGGCTTGCTGGTCAACCTCGATCCTGTCCAAGACTGCAGGCGCCCGCGATCAAACGCAAGTTTTTTCAATGGCTTAATTCATTGGCCTGCATAGACGGGTGAAGACCGAATTTCGCTTCGGCGCCGCGCTTGTGGCGACGCGCAGCGGAGTTGGTTCGAACCTCGACACCCCGCGCCATCCGGTTCGGGAGGGCAGGCCTTTTAAATGTCGTTCTGCCCGAAATGTCCTTGGGACTGCTGTCTTAAGGTCAGGTTTTGGGACGGGACGATGGGTGCAACCCGGCGGTCCTGCCTTTGGGCTTCAAAGACTGCCAACCGGAGAGAGCTTGCTGTGGAAAGAGCGGCAAAGAAAGATGCGGTTGAGGCGTTGAACGGTCTGTTCAAGACCACCAGCGTTGCGATCGTGGCTCATTATTCCGGCCTCACCGTAGCCCAGATGCAGAAGCTGCGCATGCAGATGAAGCAGGCGGGCGCGTCGGTGAAGGTCTCGAAGAACCGTCTCGCCAAAATTGCTCTTGAAGGCACCGACGTCGTTGCCATCGGCCCGCTGTTGAAGGGGCCGACCGTGATCGCGACTTCAAAGGATCCGGTAGCGGCGCCAAAGGTTGCCATCGAGTTCGCCAAGACGAACGAACGGTTCGTCATTCTCGGTGGATCGATGGGTAAGACCGTCCTGAATGTCGACGGCGTAAAGGCGCTTGCCGCCCTGCCGTCGCTTGACGAGTTGCGCGGAAAGATCGTCGGCCTCCTGGTGGCGCCGGCGACCAAGATCGCTCAGCTCTCAACCGCGCCCGCCGCCAAGCTTGCGCGCGTGGTTCAGGCCTATGCCTCAAAGAGCGAAGCGGCCTGACGCCCTTCGCAAAACTCAAAACTGGTTCGAACCGATACGCTTAAGGAAACAGATCAATGGCTGACCTACAGAAGATTGTTGACGACCTCTCGAGCCTCACCGTGCTCGAAGCTGCCGAACTCGCAAAGCTCCTTGAGGAGAAGTGGGGCGTGTCCGCCGCTGCCGCCGTTGCGGTTGCCGGACCCGCCGGTGGTGGGGCGGCGGCTGCTCCCGCTGAAGAAAAGACCGAATTCACGGTCGTTCTCGCCGCCACCGGCGAGAAGAAGATCGAAGTCATCAAGGAAGTCCGCGCCATCACCGGCCTCGGCCTCAAGGAAGCCAAGGACCTCGTCGAAGGCGCGCCCAAGCCGGTCAAGGAAGGCGTCAACAAGGAAGAGGCCGACAAGATCAAAGCCCAGCTCGAAAAGGCTGGCGCCAAGGTTGAGCTGAAGTAACGCAAGTTACTTGAGCTAAATCCCGGGCGAGCAACGCGAGACCCGGGGATCTGGCGACCAAGACTTGGATGGCCGGCTCAAGCCCGGCCATGACGAAAGCGGCACGGGCGGACGAAAAGGACGTGGCCAAAAAGTTCCGTTTGAACCACGTCGAACACAAGAATGTGTGGGGATTGGCGGGCTTGCCCCTCGAATCTCCATGATTGCCATCCCATATCGGGGCGGCAGCACGAAAGCACGGTCGGCGCGAGGGACGGTGACGTTCCTGCGCAAGCCGTTGGGAGATAGGCAATTTCGGGCTTTTTCAGTCCGTGACGAGGCAGGTTTGGACGGGCGGGTGCGGTCAAGCGCCCCGCGCGTCGTTTTGCGTTCTCTAGTCGGATACTTCGATTCAGGAATTTAGTCCTGAAATGGGGCTCTCTGGCTTAGGAACGAATCGAAATTCAACCCGGGGGCGACGGCAATCGCGCTTCGGAAGGTTCGCCCGTGACGGGCGACGAAATGAGAGGCCACGATGGCGCAGCAGACGTTCACCGGTCGCAAACGCGTTCGCAAGTTTTTCGGACACATCAAGGAAGTCGCGGAAATGCCGAACCTCATCGAGGTTCAGAAGGCGTCCTATGACCAGTTCCTGATGGTCAACGAACCCCCGGGCGGCCGGCTGGACGAAGGCCTGCAGGCGGTATTCCGCTCGGTGTTTCCGATCTCGGATTTCTCCGGCACCTCGATGCTGGAATTCGTCCGCTACGAATTCGAGCCGCCGAAATATGATGTCGATGAATGCCGCCAGCGCGGCATGACCTATGCCGCGCCGCTGAAGGTGACGTTGCGCCTGATCGTGTTCGATATCGACGAAGAAACCGGGGCGAAGTCGGTCAAGGACATCAAGGAGCAGGACGTCTACATGGGCGACATTCCGCTCATGACCATGAACGGCACCTTCGTCGTCAACGGCACCGAGCGGGTCATCGTTTCGCAGATGCATCGTTCGCCCGGGGTGTTCTTCGACCACGACAAGGGCAAGACCCATTCGTCCGGCAAGCTGTTGTTTGCGGCGCGCGTGATTCCCTATCGCGGCTCCTGGCTCGATATCGAATTCGACGCCAAGGACATCGTTTTCGCGCGCATCGATCGCCGCCGCAAGATTCCGGTGACGTCGCTGATGTTCGCGCTCGGGCTCGACGGCGAGACCATCCTGAGCACGTTCTACAAGAAGATCAGCTACAAGCGGGCCAAGGATGGCTGGCGCGTGCCGTTCGATGCCAACCGTTTCCGCGGCTACTCCACGATCAACGACCTGATCGATGCCGATAGCGGCAAGGTGGTGCTCGAGGCCGGCAAGAAGCTGACCGTGCGCGCCGCGCGCCAGCTCCAGGAGAAGGGCCTCAAGGCGCTGCGACTGTCGGATGAGGAATTGGTCGGCAATTATCTGGCCGAAGATCTCGTCAATCCGAAGACCGGCGAAATCTATGCCGAGGCCGGCGAGGAAATCACCGAAAAGTCGCTGAAGGCGCTCAACGAGCACGGCTACAAGGAACTGCCGCTACTCGACATCGACCATGTCAATGTCGGCGCCTACATCCGCAACACCCTGCATGCCGACAAGAACATGACGCGTGAAGACGCGTTGTTCGACATCTACCGCGTGATGCGCCCGGGTGAGCCGCCGACCATCGACTCGGCCCAGACCATGTTCCAGTCGCTGTTCTTCGATCCCGAGCGCTACGACCTTTCGGCGGTCGGCCGCGTCAAGATGAACATGCGCCTCGAACTCGATGCGCCCGATACCCACCGCACGCTGCGCAAGGAAGACATCCTCGCCGTCATCAAGACGCTGGTCGATTTGCGCGACGGCAAGGGTGAGATCGACGATATCGATCACCTCGGCAACCGCCGCGTGCGCTCGGTCGGCGAGTTGATGGAGAACCAGTACCGTATCGGCCTGCTCCGCATGGAGCGTGCGATCAAGGAGCGCATGTCGAGCGTCGATATCGACACCGTGATGCCGCAGGACTTGATCAACGCCAAACCGGCGGCCGCCGCGGTGCGCGAATTCTTCGGCTCCTCGCAGCTGTCGCAGTTCATGGACCAGACCAACCCGCTGTCGGAAATCACCCACAAGCGCCGTCTCTCGGCGCTTGGCCCGGGCGGCCTGACCCGCGAGCGCGCCGGCTTCGAGGTGCGCGACGTGCATCCGACGCATTACGGCCGCATCTGCCCGATCGAGACCCCGGAAGGTCCGAATATCGGCCTGATCAACTCGCTCGCGACCTTTGCGCGCGTCAACAAATACGGCTTCGTCGAAACGCCTTACCGCAAGGTCAAGGACGGCCGCGTCACCGACGAGGTGGTCTATCTCTCGGCGATGGAGGAGGGCCGCTATCACGTCGCGCAAGCCAACGTCGCGCTGGACAACCGCGGCCGTTTCACCGACGACCTCGTGGTCTGCCGCCACTCCGGCGATGTGCTGATGATCACGCCGGACAAGGTCGACTACATGGACGTGTCGCCGAAGCAGCTGGTTTCGGTCGCAGCCGCCCTGATCCCGTTCCTCGAGAACGACGACGCCAACCGGGCGCTGATGGGTTCGAACATGCAGCGTCAGGCCGTGCCGCTGGTGCGCGCCGAGGCGCCGTTCGTCGGCACCGGCATGGAAGGCGTGGTCGCCCGCGATTCGGGGGCTGCGATCGCCGCCCGCCGCACCGGTGTGATCGACCAGATCGACGCCACCCGTATCGTTATCCGCGCCACCGAGGATCTCGATCCCACCAAATCCGGCGTCGATATCTACCGGCTGATGAAATACCAGCGCTCCAACCAGTCGACCTGCATCAACCAGCGTCCGCTGGTGAAGGTCGGCGACGTCGTCAAGAAGGGCGACATCATCGCCGACGGTCCCTCGACCGATCTCGGCGAGCTCGCGCTCGGCCGCAACGTGCTGGTCGCGTTCATGCCGTGGAATGGCTACAACTTCGAAGACTCGATCCTGCTCTCCGAACGAATCGTGAAGGACGACGTCTTCACCTCGATCCATATCGAGGAATTCGAGGTGATGGCCCGCGACACCAAGCTTGGACCTGAGGAAATCACCCGCGACATCCCGAACGTTTCGGAAGAGGCGCTGAAGAACCTCGACGAGGCCGGCATCGTCTATATCGGCGCCGAAGTCCGCGCCGGCGACATCCTGGTCGGCAAGATCACGCCGAAGGGCGAAAGCCCGATGACCCCGGAAGAGAAGCTTCTGCGCGCCATCTTCGGCGAAAAGGCATCCGACGTTCGCGACACCTCGCTCCGCGTGCCGCCGGGCGTGCAGGGCACCATCGTCGAAGTCCGGGTCTTCAACCGGCACGGCGTCGACAAGGATGAGCGGGCGCTGGCGATCGAACGGGAAGAGATCGAGCGTCTGGCCAAGGACCGCGACGACGAACAGGCGATCCTCGACCGCAACGTCTATAGCCGCCTCGCCGAGCTCCTGGAAAATCGCCAGGGCATTGCCGGTCCGAAGGGATTCAAGAAGGACACCAAGATCACGCGCGCGGTGCTCGAAGAGCATCCGCGGTCGCAATGGTGGATGTTTGCCTCCCCCAACGACAAGCTGATGGCCGAAATCGAGGCGATGCGGAAGCAGTACGACGAATCGAAGAAGGGCCTCGAACAGCGCTTCCTCGACAAGGTCGAGAAACTGCAGCGTGGCGACGAATTGCCGCCCGGCGTGATGAAGATGGTCAAGGTCTTCGTCGCGGTGAAGCGCAAGATTCAGCCCGGCGACAAGATGGAGGGCCGTCACGGCAACAAGGGCGTGGTTTCCAAGATCGTCCCGATCGAGGACATGCCGTTCCTCGAGGACGGAACGCATGCCGATATCGTGCTCAATCCGCTGGGCGTGCCGAGCCGGATGAATGTCGGGCAGATTCTCGAAACCCATCTCGGCTGGGCCTGCGCGGGCCTCGGCAAGCGCATCGGGCAGACGGTGGACGCTTATCTTGCGAGCGCCAAGCAGGACCTCAAGCCGCTGAAGGAGACCTTGAAAAAGATCTATGGCGACGATGAAACCATCAAATCGCTCAATGACAGCGAGTTGATGGAGCTTGGACGCAATTTAAGCCACGGCGTGCCGATTGCGACGCCGGTGTTCGACGGCGCCAAGGAGGCCGACATCGAGGAGATGCTGAAACTCGCCGGTCTCGATGCCTCCGGCCAGTCGACCGTTTATGACGGACGGACCGGCGATGCCTTCGACCGCAAGGTGACGGTTGGGTACATCTATATGCTCAAGCTGCATCACCTCGTGGACGATAAGATCCATGCGCGTTCGATCGGACCGTACTCGCTCGTGACCCAGCAGCCGCTGGGTGGCAAGGCGCAGTTCGGCGGCCAGCGTTTCGGCGAAATGGAAGTGTGGGCGCTGGAGGCTTATGGCGCGGCGTACACGCTCCAGGAAATGCTGACCGTGAAGTCGGACGACGTTGCCGGCCGTACCAAGGTGTACGAGGCGATCGTTCGCGGCGACGACACGTTCGAGGCCGGTATCCCGGAATCGTTCAACGTGCTGGTCAAGGAAATGCGTTCGCTGGGGCTCAACGTCGACCTGCACAATTCCAAGGTCGGCGGCACCACGTCCGAGGCGGCCGAGTAACGAAAAGCGTCATGCCCGGCCTTGTGGCCGGGCATCCGCGCCTTGCTCGGACGTTGAGCGGAGCGCGTGGCTGAAAGAGAATTTCGAATTTGCTGCCGGTGACGACCGGCACGCGAGGAGAAGACTATGAACCAAGAAATTATGAATCTGTTCAATCCGACGACGCCGGCCCAGGTCTTTGACCAGATCCGGATTTCGATCGCGTCCCCTGAAAAGATTCTGTCGTGGTCCTACGGCGAAATCAAGAAGCCGGAGACCATCAACTACCGCACCTTCAAGCCGGAGCGTGACGGCCTGTTCTGCGCGCGTATCTTCGGGCCGATCAAGGATTATGAGTGCCTGTGCGGCAAGTACAAGCGGATGAAGTACAAGGGCATCATCTGCGAGAAGTGCTCGGTCGAGGTTACGCTGTCCCGCGTCCGGCGCGAGCGCATGGGCCACATCGAACTGGCGGCTCCCGTCGCGCATATCTGGTTTTTGAAGTCGCTGCCGTCCCGCATCGGCCTTTTGCTCGACATGACGCTGAAGGACCTCGAGCGGATTCTGTATTTCGAATATTATGTCGTTCTGGAGCCTGGTTTGACCGCGCTCAAGGACCGTCAGCTGTTGTCCGAAGACGAGTATCTGAAGGCGCAGGACGAGTACGGCCAGGACAGCTTCACTGCCATGATCGGCGCCGAGGCGATCCGCGAGCTGTTGAAGGGGCTTGAGCTCGAAAAGCTCGAGGCCTCGCTGCGCGTCGAGATGCAGGAAACCGAATCCGACATCAAGCACAAGAAGCTCGCCAAGCGTCTGAAGATCGTCGAGGCATTCCGCTATTCCGGCAACAAGCCGGAGTGGATGATCCTCACCGTGGTGCCGGTGATTCCGCCGGACCTGCGCCCGCTGGTGCCGCTCGACGGCGGCCGCTTTGCGACCTCCGATCTCAACGACCTGTACCGCCGCGTCATCAACCGCAACAACCGCCTGAAGCGGCTGATGGAGCTGCGCGCCCCCGACATCATCATCCGCAACGAAAAGCGCATGCTGCAGGAGGCCGTCGACGCCCTGTTCGACAACGGCCGCCGCGGCCGCGTCATCACCGGCGCCAACAAGCGCCCGCTGAAGTCGCTGGCCGACATGCTCAAGGGCAAGCAGGGCCGCTTCCGGCAGAACCTGCTTGGCAAGCGCGTCGACTATTCCGGCCGTTCGGTGATCGTCGTCGGTCCCGAACTGCGGCTGCATCAATGCGGACTGCCGAAGAAGATGGCGCTCGAACTGTTCAAGCCGTTCATCTATTCGCGACTCGACGCCAAGGGTCTGTCCACCACCGTAAAGCAGGCCAAGAAGCTCGTCGAAAAGGAGCGTCCCGAGGTTTGGGACATCCTCGACGAGGTGATCCGCGAGCATCCCGTGCTCCTGAACCGCGCGCCGACGCTGCATCGCCTCGGCATTCAGGCATTCGAGCCGGTTTTGATCGAAGGCAAGGCGATCCAGCTGCACCCGTTGGTTTGCGCGGCGTTCAACGCCGATTTCGACGGCGACCAGATGGCCGTGCACGTTCCGCTGTCGCTGGAAGCCCAGCTCGAGGCGCGCGTGCTGATGATGTCGACCAACAACATCCTGCACCCGGCCAACGGCCAGCCGATCATCGTGCCGTCGCAGGATATCGTGCTCGGCCTGTACTATCTCTCGATCATGCGCGAAGGGCTGCCCGGCGAAGGCAAGCTCTACGGCGAAATGGCCGAGATCGAACACGCCCTGCATTCGAAGGTCATCCATCTCCACACCAAGATCAAATATCGCTGGGAGGGGGCCGACGAGAGCGGCAAGCCGGTCAAGCGCTGGATCGAGACCACGGCCGGCCGCGTGATGCTCGGCAATGTGCTTCCGAAGTCGTCCAAGATTCCGTTCGACGTCATCAACAAGCTGATGACAAAGCGCGAAATCTCCGGTGTGATCGATCAGGTCTATCGTCACTGCGGTCAGAAGGAGACGGTGATCTTCTGCGACCGCATCATGGCGCTCGGCTTCTACAACGCGTTCAAGGCCGGCATCTCGTTCGGCAAGGACGACATGGTGGTGCCGCACGGCAAGTGGAAGATCGTCGACACCACGCGCACGCTGGCGAAGGATTTCGAGCAGCAATACAATGACGGCCTGATCACCCACGGCGAGAAGTACAACAAGGTCGTCGACGCCTGGTCGAAGGCGACCGAAGAAATCGCCAAGGAGATGATGAAGGAAATTTCCTCGACCAAGAAGAACTCCAAGGGCGTCGAGGCCGACATCAACTCGATCTACATGATGGCCCATTCGGGTGCGCGCGGTTCGCCGGCGCAGATGCGTCAGCTTGCCGGCATGCGCGGCCTGATGGCGAAGCCGTCGGGCGAGATCATCGAGACGCCGATCATTTCCAACTTCAAGGAAGGTCTGTCGGTGCTTGAATACTTCAACTCGACCCACGGCGCCCGCAAGGGTCTCGCGGACACCGCGTTGAAGACCGCCAACTCGGGTTACCTGACGCGTCGTCTGGTCGACGTGGCGCAGGACTGCATCATCACCCAGGACGATTGCGGCACCAAACTTGGCATCAAGATGCGCGCCATCATCGATGCCGGCACCGTGGTGGCTTCGCTCGGCTCCCGCATCCTCGGCCGCACCGCGGGCGAGGAAGTGCGCGATCCCGCGACCAACAAGATCATCGTCAAGCGCGGCACGCTGATGGAAGAGAGCCACGTCGAAGCCATCCATCAGGCCGGCATCCAGGAGGTGAAGATCCGCTCGGCGCTGACCTGCGAACTCGTCAACGGCATCTGCGGCAAATGCTACGGTCGCGATCTTGCCCGCGGCACGCCGGTCAACCACGGCGAGGCGGTCGGCGTCATCGCGGCTCAGTCGATCGGCGAGCCCGGCACCCAACTGACGATGCGGACGTTCCACATCGGCGGCGCCGCCCAGATCAACGAGCAGTCGTTCGTCGAGTCGAATTTCGACGGCAAGGTGACGATCAAGAACAAGGCGATCGCCAAGAACGGCGAAGGTCATCTGATCGCGATGGTCCGCAACATGGTGGTTGCGATCACCGATGCCGACGGCACCGAGCGTGCGACCCACCGCATCCAGTACGGTGCGCGCATGCATGTCGACGAAGGCGACATGGTCAAGCGCGGCCAGCGTATCGCGGAATGGGATCCGTATACCCGCCCGGTCCTGACCGAAGTCGAGGGCACGATCGCATTCGAAGACCTGGTCGAAGGGCAGTCGATCTCGGAAACGCTCGACGAATCCACCGGTATCGCCAAGCGTGTCGTCATCGACTGGCGCACCAGCCGGGGCGGGGCCGATCTGCGCCCGGCGATCGTCGTCAAGGGCAAGGACGGCAAGATCCTCAAGCTCGCGCGTGGCGGCGAGGCCCGCTACATGCTTTCGGTTGACGCGATTTTGTCGGTCGATGTCGGCGCCAAGGTCAAGACGGGCGATATCCTTGCGCGTATCTCCACCGAGAGCGCCAAGACTCGTGACATCACCGGCGGTCTGCCGCGGGTTGCCGAACTGTTCGAGGCTCGCAAACCCAAGGATGCGGCGATCATCGCGGAAATCGCGGGTACCATCCGCTTCGGCCGCGACTACAAGAACAAGCGCCGCATCTCGATCGAACCGATGGACAAGAACGAGGAGCCGCGCGAGTACCTGATCCCGAAGGGCAAGCACATCCATCTGCAGGACGGCGACATCGTCGAGAAAGGCGATTTCATCGTCGAGGGCAATCCGGCGCCGCACGACATTCTGGCGATCAAGGGCATCGAGGAACTCGCGGCCTATCTGGTCAACGAAATCCAGGAGGTCTACCGGCTGCAGGGCGTGCTGATCAACGACAAGCACATCGAAGTGATTGTCCGTCAGATGCTGCAGAAGGTGGAGATCACCGAGCAGGGCGAGACCGACATGATCTCGGGCGAGCAGATCGACAAGATCGAGTTCGATCAGCTCAATGCCAAGGCCAAGGAAGAGGGCAAGAAGCCCGCCACGGGAACGCCGGTACTGCTCGGCATCACCAAGGCGAGCTTGCAGACCCGCTCGTTCTTCTCGGCGGCCTCATTCCAGGAGACCACCCGTGTGCTCACCGAAGCCGCCGTCAATGGCAAGGTGGACCCGCTGGAAGGCCTCAAGGAGAACGTCATCGTCGGTCGTCTGATTCCGGCCGGCACCGGCGCCTCGATGGCCAAGATTCGCGAAGTCGCCGTCAAGCGCGACAAGCTGATCCTCGACGAGCGCGAAAGACAGGCGGCCATCGTGCCGGCGGCTCCGGAAGTCGAACCGCTCGCGCTTCCGCCTGCGGAATAAGGTCGCGCGAGCCCCGCAATTCTACGGGAAAGGCCGGCGAAAGCCGGCCTTTTTGCTATTTTTTGACTATTCTGTTCTGTTATCATCATTCGTTCATCTTCCCTTCAGGGAAAAAAGCGCTTCGTCTAAAACGACTTATGCCGGCCCCAGACGGTGGGTGGCGGGCTGCGGCGGGGGCCGGAAACACACGGAAGCATATGTTAGATCTCGCAATTGTTGGCGGCGGGCCCGGCGGCCTGATGAGCGCGTGGTATCTCAAGAAGAAACTGGGCGAGCTTTGCCGCGTCACCATATTTGAAGCGTCCGATCGCCTCGGCGGCAAAGTTGTCACGCGCAAATTCGATTCCGCGCCGGCGATCTACGAGGCCGGCGTCGCCGAGATCTATGATTACTCGATGACCGGCCCCGACCCGCTGCGCGAGTTGATCCAGCATTTCGGTCTGCAGACGATTCCGATGGATGCCGAGCAGGTCCATTTCGACGGCGAGCTCTTAAGCGACGTGCGGGGCATGCGCCGCAAATACGGAGCCAAGACCGCGGACGCCATCGAAGCGTTTCGCAAACGCTGCACCGAAATGGTGTCGCCGGCTGAATATTACGAGGGCGTCGGCGCCCACGACAACGAGCATCCCTGGGCCTACATCACCGCCGAGGAACTACTCGACAGGGAGGTCGGCGATCCCATCGCCAAGCGTTTCTTCAAGGTGATGGCGCGCTCCGATATCGCCACCGAGAGCCACAACACCAACGGGCTCAATGCGCTGAAGAATTTCGTGATGGATGTCGACGGCTATATCGGCCTTTATTCGATCCAGAACGGCAACGAGCAGCTGATCGAATGCCTGCAGTCCGAGGTCGATGCCGGTATCGAGCTCAATCACCGGGTGCTCAAGGTCGGCAAGACCGCGGCTGGCCGCTACCAGCTCAACATGATGAACGGCAAGGGGCCGGAAGTAAGGGATTTCGATCTGGTGCTGATGTGCCTGCCGCACTCCTGGCTCGCCACCATGAACTGGGACGGCGAGCAGCTGCGCAAGTCGATGGTCAGGCACATCGCCTATTTCGACCGGCCCGCGCATTATCTGCGGGTTTCGATCTTGTTCGACGCGCCGTTCTGGGGGGACAAGATTCCAGGCTCATGGTTCATGTCTGAGGCGTTTGGCGGCTGCTGCGTATACAACGAGGGCTCCCGCCACGACGTCGGCAAGCACGGCGTGCTGAACTGGCTGATCGCCGGCTCCGACGCGCTGGCGTTCGCCAACCTCAGCGACCAGGAGCTGATCGACGCGGCGCTGAAGTCGCTGCCTGCCTCGTTCGGCGACGCGCGCGCGCATTTCCTGGAGGGCAAGACCCACCGCTGGCTCTCCTCGGTGAATGCGCTGCCCGGCGGCATGCCGGCGCGCGACGTGATGACGAACCACCGCCCGGATCCGAAGCAGCATCCGGGCCTGGTCGTGGTCGGGGATTATCTGTTCGATTCGACGCTGAACGGATTGCTCGATTCCTCCGATGCCGCGACCGATATCATCGTCACCGAAATGATGCGGTTGCGCCGTGCGCGCGGCGAGGGCGGCAAGCCGGTGCCCGACAAGATCGATCGCGCGTATTTTGCGAATTACCGCGGGCTTGGGCCTTATGGCCAGGTCTGGAGCCGGTTTACCGATCCCGCCTATCTGACGGATCTCATCAAGATCGTCTGGAACCGGACCAAGGGTTACAAGCTTCTGGTGGCCGGATCGGCCAGCGGTGAACTGGTGGGAGCGCTGCGCGAGCGTGGCGTAGACGCGTGGGGCATCGAGAACAACCGCGCCGTCCACGCCAGGACGCCGAAGCAATGGAAGAAGTTCAACAAACTCGGATCGATCGTCGACATGCCGTTCAGGGACGGCGAGTTCGATTTCGTGTTCGAGACCAGCCTGTGCCACGTCGCGGAAAAGCGCGTCGCCAGCGCCATTCGCGAGTTGAACCGCGTCGTCAAGTCCGGTGTGGTGTTCGGTTCGGTGACCTCGGACATGGCCCCGGACCTGATCGACCGCTACGACCTGTTACGCGGGGTCAAGAAGCTCGGCACCTGGTGGGAATGGTCGGAACTGTTTTTCAACAACGGGTTCGACCTTTCGATGCATCGCCACGACTGCACCGACGCGCTATGGGCGGCGACGCTTGCGGCCAACAAGGGCCCCGGTCAGTGGTATGCGGACTCCGACAGTCTTCGTTACTCGTTCTTTGACAAGGTCGCGAGCGACGACTAGGCGACATCGCCGTCTGGCCAATTATTTTGCTGAATGCGCGCCGATCGCGTAGGATCAATGTGGTGGCGCGTTACGTTGCCTCCCTCGGTTTTGCGGTCATGCCGGCCGTGCAGCATCGGTTGGTTTCATGGCGTCCAAGCCTTCATCACCTGGTGATCATATCGCCGCTTCCCCAGGCGATCCGGTTGCGGCGGAGGCCGACAAGAAACTGTTGGCGGATGCCGAGGCTGCGGCTCGATTAGCCGACGACAAAACGGCGTCACCGCCCGATGATGAAGATGAGGACGAAGACGAGCTCGAGCTCGAAGACGAAGAGGATGACGAGGATCTCGTTGTCTATACCGCCAAGGAAGCCGCCGGCGCGTTGGCGACGATCTATGGCTTCGTCAAGCCATTCCTGAAGAACTACAAGAAGATACTGACCTTTGTCAGCCTCGGCGTGCTGGTCGAGACGCTGTTCAACGTCATCATGCCGCTGAGCCTGAAGTTTCTGATCGACGACGCGCTGGGCGAAGAGGATTTCGAGGCGCTGATCAAGATTCTCTCGGTGCTGGCGGTCGCCGGAATCTTCACCTCGATCGTCGCGGTCTGGTACGAGCGGTGGGACGCCATGCTGGCGGCATCGCTGATTTCGGACGTGCGGACGCGGCTGTTCGAGCACGTCCAGAATTTGCCGGCGGCTTTCTTCGCGCGAACCAAGCGCGGCGAAATTCTGTCGCGGTTTTCGGTCGACATGTCGGCCTTCGAAGGGTCGATCAAGGGCTTTGCCAACAGCGCGGCGCTGCCGTTCTTCGAATTGATCGCCGGCATCATCCTGATGCTGTTCTTGAACTGGCAGCTCGCCGTCATCTCGCTTTTGGTGTTCCCGATCACGCTGATCGGTCCGCGGATCCTGACGCCGAAGGCGGTGCAGGCGAATTACGAGCAGAAGCTCAATGAATCCTCGCTGCTCGGCATGGTGCAGGAAAACATTGCGACGCAGGCGGTGGTCAAGGCGTTCATGCTGCAGCGCAAGATGCTCGGCTGGTTCACGCTGCGCAACGACGAGGCGCGCCACAAGATCGCCTCCGCCGCCTTCCTGTCGACCATGGTCGAGCGCACGGTGACGATCTCGGTATTGTTGCTGCACCTCGTGGTTCTCGCGATCGGCGCCTATCTCGCCACCAAGGGCCAGATCACGATCGGAACCTTCGTGACCTTTGAAAGCGCATTCTGGGAGGTGTCCTACAACATCGCCCACATCATGCATTTCATCCCGGTCTCGATCCAGTCGGCGGCGGCGGTGCGCCACATTCAGGAATTGCTGGACGAGCCGACCCGCGGCGCCGATCGTCCCGGCGCCCCCGACCTGCCGCGCGTCAGCAACGACATCACGTTCGATCGTGTGACATTCCAGTACGAGGGCAGCCAGACGCCGGTTCTCGACAATCTCAGTCTCAAGCTCAATGTCGGAAAGACCATCGCCATCGTCGGCCCCAGCGGGTCCGGCAAGAGCACGCTGCTCAATCTGATTCTTCGGCTCTATGTCCCGGACGAGGGGCGCGTGACCATCGATGGCGTCGATATTCGCAAGGTGACGCGTGAGTCGCTGCGTCGGAGCATGGCCGTGGTGTTTCAGGAAAACATGCTTTTCAACATGTCGATCCGGGAAAATATTCGTCTCGGCAAGGAAGGTGCGACCGATCAAGAGGTCGAGGCAGCCGCGCGCAGGGCTGAGATCCATCGCTACATCATGAGCCTTCCGCAGAAATACGACACCTCCGTCGGCGAGCGCGGCGACACCTTGTCGGGCGGGCAGCGCCAGCGCATCGCGATCGCGCGCGCCATCGTCCGCAATCCGTCGATCCTGCTGCTGGACGAGGCAACCTCGGCGCTCGACCAGACCACGGAAGCCGCCATCAACAAGACCCTGTTGAAACTCGCCAAGGGCCGGACCATGATCTTCTCGACGCACCGCCTGACCTCGGTGGTCGACATGGATGAGATCATCGTCATCTCAGGCGGCAGGGCGATCGAACGCGGCTCGCACGCAAAGTTGCTCGCGGCCAACGGCATGTACCGACAACTCTGGGACGATCAAAGCCGCAAGCCGCACGAGGCGGCCGATCAGGCCGGCGGCGACGACGACGAGGATTGAGCGGCAGCGGCGCTCGGGGCGGGTCGCCATGGAGCGCAGCCATAGCCGCTGTTGATGCGTGCCCGGCGACACCGACGTCTGATGGGACACCTCCCGCCGGGCAGTCGCCGGGCAGGGAGGGGGAGGTTGGCAAACCTGTAGCTTTGCTACGGATGGGCTCAACCACAGAGGGTGCTTTTCCCCATATTAGCCGGGTAAAAATAGCGTTTTTCCAGGGACTTGACCGACGAGTTGTCGCTTCCGGCGGCCTGATCGGCGCCTCATCAAGGACTGATTCCGCAGGCGGCAGAGGCGCTTCACCGTGTCGTTTCGCCTTGACTTGGCCATGCTGCGCCGATAGAACCCGCGCACTCAACGACAGGCGGTGAGCTTCGCTTACGTCGGAACGGATCACCCCCTCGATCTCCCATACTTTTCGGGGTTCGCGGCGGGCACCAACCTCGACGAATGACGCTCAAACGCTGTCGATTATAGCTAGGCAATGCCAGGACGATCTTGGTTTTTCGTGGGCGAGTCCCTCGGGAGTGATCGGGTGCATGACCTCGGTAGCTGATTGATCGGCACACGCTAATCGATCGAACTGCGGTCCTCTGTGGCGTCGAAGCGCTTTCTGCTCAGCAATGAGCAGTTGGCGCGATTTCGCTTTGCGCGGTGCTTTTCGCGCGAGGCGGCCGGATGGGATTGTTGTCCCGAACGAATTTTGCGTAACCGCTTCAGGTTTCGCGCGAACTAAAGGGTGAAGGCTGACATGCCGACGATCAACCAACTGATCGCAAGTCCACGCGTCGTACAGAAGTCGCGCAAGAAGGTGCCGGCGCTGCAGCAGTCGCCGCAGAAGCGCGGGGTGTGCACGCGCGTCTACACCACGACCCCGAAGAAGCCCAACTCGGCGCTCCGCAAGGTCGCCAAGGTGCGCCTGACCAACGGGTTCGAAGTGATCGGCTACATTCCAGGTGAGGGCCACAACCTTCAGGAACACTCCGTGGTCATGATCCGTGGCGGCCGCGTTAAGGACTTGCCCGGCGTGCGCTACCACATTCTCCGCGGCGTCCTCGATACCCAGGGCGTCAAGAACCGCAAGCAGCGCCGTTCGAAGTATGGCGCGAAGCGTCCGAAGTGAGCCTGATATAGCGAGGATCATCCCCGGGCGAACGATAGTCGAGACCCGGGGATCTGGAGCAACAAGTTTAGGACGTGGATGGCCGGGTCGAGCCCGGCCATGACGAAGGAACCAAGATGTCGCGCCGCCATTCCGCTGAAAAACGTGAAGTGAACCCGGATCCGAAGTTCGGAAACATCGTCATTACGAAGTTCATGAACTCGGTGATGTACGCCGGGAAGAAGTCGGTCGCCGAAGGCATCGTCTACGGCGCGCTCGGCATGATCGAGGCCAAGACCAAGCAGAGCCCGCTCACCGTTTTCGAGCAGGCGCTGGAGAACGTGATGCCGACCATCGAGGTCCGCTCGCGCCGCGTCGGCGGCGCCACCTATCAGGTGCCGGTCGAAGTTCGCACGGTACGCCGGCAGGCGCTCGGCATTCGCTGGATCATCACCGCGGCGCGCGAGCGCAATGAAAAGACGATGACGGAGCGGCTGTCGGCCGAGCTGCTCGACGCGTCGAATGGCAGGGGGAACGCCGTCAAGAAGCGTGAAGACGTGCACCGGATGGCGGAAGCCAACCGCGCCTTCTCGCACTATCGCTGGTAACGGCGAATCGAACGGAATTTAAGGAACAGCCCATGCCCCGCCAACATGCCATCGAGGACTACCGTAACTTCGGTATCATGGCGCATATCGACGCCGGCAAGACCACGACCACCGAGCGCATCCTCTATTACACCGGCAAGAGCCACAAGATGGGCGAAGTGCACGAAGGTGCCGCGACGATGGACTGGATGGAGCAGGAGCAGGAGCGCGGCATCACCATCACCTCGGCTGCGACCACCGCGTTCTGGAACGGCAAGCGCCTCAACATCATCGATACTCCCGGTCACGTCGACTTCACGATCGAGGTCGAGCGGTCTTTGCGCGTGCTCGACGGCGCGGTATGCGTGCTCGATTCGAACCAGGGCGTCGAACCGCAGACCGAAACCGTCTGGCGACAGGGCGACAAGTACAAGGTTCCGCGCATCGTCTTCGCCAACAAGATGGACAAGACGGGCGCCGACTTCTTCAAATGCCTCGATGATATCGTCGATCGCCTCGGCGCCAAGCCGATCGCGATCCAGCTTCCGATCGGCTCGGAGAACAACTTCAAGGGCCTGGTCGATCTCGTCCGCATGAAGGGCGTGGTCTGGGAAGACGAGGCGCTCGGCGCTAATTTCAGGGATATCGATATTCCCGCCGATCTCGTCGACAAGGCCAAGGAATACCGCGAGAAGATGCTGGAAGCCGCCGTCGAACTCGACGACGAGGCGCTCGCCGCCTATCTCGACGGCAAAGAGCCCGATGAGGCGACACTGAAGAGACTGATCCGCAAGGCCGTGCTGACCGGTGCGTTCTTTCCGGTGCTGTGCGGCTCGGCCTTCAAGAACAAGGGCGTGCAGCCGCTGCTCGACGCGGTGGTGGACTATCTGCCCTCGCCGGTCGACGTGCCGGCCATCAAGGGCGTCGATGAGGACGGCAACGAGGTGGTTCGCCTGCCGAACGACAAGGAGCCGCTCGCGCTGCTCGCGTTCAAGATCATGGACGATCCCTTTGTCGGCACCATCACCTTCTGCCGCATTTATTCCGGCACGCTGTTGTCGGGCACCGGCGTCATCAACTCGACGCGCGACCGCAAGGAGCGCATCGGCCGCATGCTGCTGATGCACGCCAACAACCGCGAAGACATCAAGGAAGCGTTTGCCGGCGACATCGTAGCACTTGCAGGCCTCAAGGAAGCCCGCACCGGTGACACGCTGTGCGATTCGAACAAGCCGGTGATTCTGGAAAAGATGGAATTCCCGGAGCCGGTGATCGAGATCGCGATCGAGCCGAAATCAAAGGCCGACCAGGAAAAGCTCGGCGTCGCCTTGGCGAAGCTCGCGGCGGAAGATCCCTCGTTCCGGGTGTCGACCGATCAGGAGTCCGGGCAAACCATCCTCAAGGGCATGGGCGAACTGCATCTCGACATCAAGGTCGACATCCTCAGGCGCACCTACAAGGTCGACGCCAATATCGGCGCGCCGCAGGTGGCGTTCCGTGAGCGCATCACCAGGCGGGTCGAGCACAGCTACACCCACAAGAAGCAGACCGGCGGTACCGGCCAGTTCGCGGCCGTGACGATCGTGGTTGAACCCAACGAGCCGGGTAAGGGCTACGAGTTCGAATCCAAGGTCGTCGGCGGCGCGGTGCCGAAGGAATACATTCCGGGCGTCGAGAAGGGTATCGAGAGCGTTCTCGGTGCCGGCGTCGTCGCCGGCTTCCCGGTGGTCGATGTCAAGGTGCAGCTGATCGACGGCAAGTACCACGACGTCGACTCCTCGGCGCTGGCCTTCGAAATCGCAACCCGCGCCTGCTTCCGCGAAGCGTTGCAGAAGGGCAAGTCGGTGCTGCTCGAGCCGATCATGAAGGTCGAGGTGGTGACGCCGGAAGATTACACGGGCTCGGTGATCGGCGACCTGAATTCGCGGCGCGGCCAGATCCAGGGTCAAGACATGCGCGGCAACGCCAACGTCATCAATGCGATGGTGCCGCTCATGAATATGTTCGGTTACGTGAATAACCTGCGTTCGATGAGCCAGGGCCGCGCAACCTTTACAATGCAGTTCGACCACTACGCGGAAGCGCCGGCAAACGTGTCGGCGGAAGTCCAGAAGAAGTTTGCCTGATTGTCGTTGGCGGCAGCTAACGACTGAACGGAGAGTCAAATGGCCAAAGCAAAGTTTGAACGTACTAAACCGCACTGCAACATCGGAACGATCGGTCACGTCGACCACGGCAAGACGTCGCTGACGGCGGCTATCACCAAGGTGCTGGCGGAAACCGGCGGTGCGACGTTCACGGCGTACGACCAGATCGACAAGGCGCCGGAAGAGAAGGCGCGCGGCATCACGATCTCGACCGCGCATGTCGAATACGAGACCAAAGCGCGGCACTACGCCCACGTCGATTGCCCGGGCCACGCCGACTATGTGAAGAACATGATCACGGGCGCGGCCCAAATGGACGGCGCGATCCTGGTGGTGTCGGCCGCCGACGGCCCGATGCCGCAGACCCGCGAGCACATCCTGCTGGCAAAGCAGGTCGGCGTTCCCGCGATGGTCGTCTACCTCAACAAGTGCGACATGGTCGACGATCCGGAACTGCTCGAGCTCGTCGAACTGGAAGTCCGCGAATTGCTCTCGAAGTACGATTTCCCGGGCGACAAGATCCCGATCATCAAGGGCTCGGCGCTGGCCGCCCTTGAAGACAAGGACAAGAAGCTCGGCCACGACTCGATCCTCGAGCTGATGAAGAGTGTCGACGAGTACATTCCGCAGCCGGAGCGTCCGATCGACCAGCCGTTCCTGATGCCGGTGGAAGACGTGTTTTCGATCTCGGGCCGCGGCACCGTGGTCACCGGACGCGTCGAGCGCGGCGTGATCAAGGTCGGCGAGGAAATCGAGATCGTCGGTCTGCGCGATACGCAGAAGACCATCGTCACCGGCGTTGAAATGTTCCGCAAGCTGCTCGATCAGGGCCAGGCCGGCGACAACATCGGCGCGCTGCTGCGCGGCACCAAGCGCGAGGAAGTCGAGCGCGGTCAGGTGCTGTGCAAGCCGGGTTCGGTCAAGCCGCACACCAAGTTCAAGGCCGAGGCCTACATCCTCACCAAGGAAGAGGGCGGACGTCACACTCCGTTCTTCACCAACTACCGGCCGCAGTTTTACTTCCGCACCACCGACGTGACCGGTGTCGTGCATCTGCCCGAAGGCACTGAAATGGTGATGCCGGGCGATAACATCGCGATGGAAGTGCACCTGATCGTGCCGATCGCGATGGAGGAAAAGCTGCGCTTCGCGATTCGTGAAGGCGGCCGCACCGTCGGTGCCGGCGTCGTCGCCAGCATCATCGAGTAAGAAACTATCCGTCGTCATGCCCGGCCTTGTGCCGGGCATCCACGACTTCCTTTTTAGACGTGGATGGCCGGGACAAGCCCGGCCACGACGGAACAGAAAGACAACGGCAATGAACGGCCAGAATATTCGCATACGTCTCAAGGCGTTCGACCATCGGATTCTCGATTCGTCGACGCGTGAGATCGTGAACACGGCGAAACGGACCGGTGCTCAGGTTCGCGGACCCATTCCGCTGCCGACCCGCATCGAGAAGTTCACCGTCAACCGTTCGCCGCATGTCGACAAGAAGAGCCGCGAGCAATTCGAGATGCGCACGCACAAGCGTCTTCTCGACATTGTCGATCCGACGCCGCAGACCGTGGACGCGCTGATGAAGCTCGACCTGGCTGCCGGCGTCGACGTCGAAATCAAGCTCTAACCTTTAAGCCCGTCCGCAAGCGCGCGGACAGAAAGAACAGGAAGCACGCCGATGCGCTCCGGAGTGATCGCACAAAAGGTCGGGATGACGCGGGTCTTTACGGAGACCGGCGAACATATCCCCGTGACCGTGCTGAAGCTGGGCAATTGCCAGGTGTTGGGTCACCGCACGACCGAGAAGAACGGTTATGTCGCGCTGCAACTCGGTTCGGGCACGCGTAAGACCGTCTATCTGCCGAAGGCCGAACGCGGCCAGTTCGCGGTCGCCAAGGTCGAGCCCAAGCGCAAGGTCACCGAGTTCCGCGTGTCTGAGGACGCGCTGATCCCGGTCGGCGCCGAGATTCAGGCCGATCATTTCGTGGTCGGCCAGTTCGTCGACGTCACCGGCACGTCGGTCGGCAAGGGTTTCGCCGGCGGCATGAAGCGCTGGAATTTCGGCGGGCTTCGCGCCACCCACGGCGTTTCGGTCTCGCACCGCTCGATCGGTTCGACCGGCGGACGCCAGGATCCCGGCAAGACGTTCAAGAACAAGAAGATGCCCGGCCACATGGGCGTCGATCGCATCACCACACTCAATCTGCGCGTGGTGCAGACCGATGTCGCGCGCGGCCTGATCCTGGTCGAAGGCGCCGTTCCCGGCTCCAAGGGCGGATGGATCGCGGTGCGCGATGCCGTGAAGAAGCCGTTGCCGAAGGAAGCTCCGAAGCCCGGCAAGTTCAAGGTCGCTGGCGGCAGCGAAGCGGCGGCTGAAGCGCCGGCCGAGCAGGAGGGCGCGTGAGATGGAACTGAAAGTCACGACCCTCGAAGGCAAAGCGGCCGGCTCGGTTCAGCTCTCGGACGAGATTTTCGGTCTTGAGCCGCGCAAGGACATCATCCAGCGCTGCGTGCAGTGGCAGCTCGCCAAGCGTCAGGCCGGGACCCACAAGGCCCAGGGCCGCGCCGACGTCTGGCGCACCGGCAAGAAGATGTACAAGCAGAAGGGCACCGGCGGTGCGCGTCATGGCTCGGCCCGGGTGCCGCAGTTCCGCGGCGGCGGCCGTGCGTTCGGCCCCGTGGTGCGTTCGCATGCGACCGACTTGCCGAAAAAGGTGCGCGCGCTGGCGCTGCGCCACGCGCTCTCCGCCAAGGCCAAGGATGGCGGGCTGATCGTGATCGAATCCGCCAAGCTCGAGGCCGCCAAGACCAAGGCGCTGGTCGGGCACTTCTCAGGCCTTGGCGTGACCAACGCGCTGATCATCGACGGCGCCGAGTTGCATAACGGTTTTGCTGCCGCCGCCCGCAACATTCCGAACATCGACGTGCTGCCGATCCAGGGCATCAACGTCTATGACATTCTGCGCCGCCAGAAGCTGGTGCTGACCAAGGCGGCGCTTGATGCGTTGGAGGCGCGCTTCAAATGAAGAATATCGACCCGCGCCATTACGACATCATCGTTGCTCCCGTCGTCACCGAAAAGGCGACGATGGCCTCAGAACACAACAAGGTCGTGTTCAAGGTCGCGAGCAAGGCCACCAAGCCGCAGATCAAGGAAGCCGTCGAGAAGCTGTTCGACGTCAAGGTCAAGAGCGTGAACACGCTGGTGCGCAAGGGCAAGACCAAGGTCTTTCGCGGCACCTTCGGTTCGCAGTCGGACGTGAAGCGGGCGATCGTGACCCTCGAAGAGGGCCACCGCATCGACGTCACCACCGGGCTATAAGGCAGCACAGCCATGGCATTGAAAACATTCAACCCCACGACGCCGGGCCAGCGCCAGCTGGTGATGGTCGACCGCTCCGCGCTCTACAAGGGCAAGCCGGTCAAGGCGTTGACCGAGGGCAAGCGCGCCACCGGCGGCCGCAACAACACCGGCCGCATCGTCGTGCGTTTCCGCGGCGGCGGCCACAAGAAAGCCTATCGCATCGTCGACTTCAAGCGCACCAAGCTCGACATGCCGGCCACCGTCGAGCGGCTGGAATACGATCCGAACCGCACCGCCTTTATCGCGCTGGTGAAATATACCGACGGCACCCAGGCCTATATCCTGGCGCCACAGCGTCTTTCGGTCGGCGATACCGTGATCGCCGGCAACCATGTCGACGTCAAGCCGGGCAACGTGATGCCGCTCGGCAACATGCCGATCGGCACCATCATCCACAATGTCGAACTGAAGATCGGCAAGGGCGGCCAGCTCGCGCGCTCCGCCGGAACCTATGCGCAGATCGTCGGCCGCGACCAGGACTATGTGATCATCCGTTTGAACTCCGGCGAGCAGCGCCTGGTGCACGGCCGCTGCACCGCCACCATCGGCGCGGTGTCGAACCCGGACCACATGAACATTTCGATCGGCAAGGCCGGCCGCAACCGCTGGCTCGGCCGCAAGCCCCATAACCGCGGCGTCTCCATGAACCCGGTCGACCATCCGCACGGCGGCGGCGAAGGCCGGACCTCGGGCGGCCGGCATCCGGTCACCCCGTGGGGCAAGCCGACCAAGGGCAAGAAGACCCGTTCGAACAAATCGACCAACAGATTCATTCTCATCAGCCGCCACAAGCGGAAGAAGTAAGGAACGCCGGACATGGTTCGTTCAGTCTGGAAAGGCCCGTTCGTCGAAGGCTCGCTGCTCAAGAAGGCAGACGCCGCGCGTGCGTCCGGCCGTCATGACGTGATCAAGATCTGGAGCCGCCGCTCGACCATCCTGCCGCAGTTCGTCGGTCTGGTGTTCGGCGTCTACAACGGCCAGAAGCATGTGCCGGTATCGGTCAACGAGGAAATGGTGGGTCACAAGTTCGGCGAGTTCTCGCCGACCCGTACCTTCCACGGCCATTCCGGCGACAAGAAAGCCAAGAAGGCCTGAGGATTAAGCGATGAGCAAAGCAAAGCGCGAACGGAGCCTCGCCGATAACGAGGCCAAGGCGATCGCCCGGATGCTGCGGGTGAGCCCGCAGAAGCTCAATCTGGTCGCGCAATTGATCCGCGGCAGGAAGGCTTCGGCTGCGCTTGCGGATTTGCAATTTTCGCGCAAGCGGATCGCGCTCGACGTCAAGAAGTGCCTGGAATCGGCGATCGCCAATGCCGAGAACAATCACGATCTCGATGTCGACGATCTGGTTGTCGCCGAAGCCCATGTCGGCAACGGCATCGTGATGAAACGTTTCGCACCGCGCGGCCGTGGCCGTTCGGGCCGGGTTTTTAAACCGTTCTCGCAGCTGACGATCGTGGTTCGTCAGGTCGAGGCCGAGGCGAGCGCTTAAAGAGAGCGCGGGAGAATACGATGGGTCAGAAGATCAATCCAATCGGACTGCGTCTTGGCATCAACCGGACGTGGGATTCCCGTTGGTTCGCCGGCAAGAACGAGTACGGCAAGCTGTTGCACGAGGATGTCAAGATCCGCGAGATCCTGCACAAGGAGCTCAAGCAGGCCGCGGTCGCCAGAATCGTGATCGAGCGTCCGCACAAGAAGTGCCGGGTGACGATTCACTCGGCGCGTCCCGGCGTCGTGATCGGCAAGAAGGGCGCCGATATCGACAAGCTGCGCAAGCGCGTGGCCGAAATCACGGACTCCGACGTCGTCATCAACATCGTCGAGATCCGCAAGCCCGAACTCGACGCCACGCTGGTCGCCGAATCGATCGCGCAGCAGCTCGAGCGCCGCGTCGCGTTCCGCCGCGCCATGAAGCGCGCCGTGCAGTCGGCGATGCGTCTCGGCGCCGAGGGTATCCGTATCAACTGCTCGGGCCGTCTGGGCGGTGCCGAAATCGCGCGCATGGAATGGTATCGCGAAGGCCGCGTGCCTTTGCATACGCTGCGTGCCGACATCGATTATGGGGTAGCGACCGCGTTCACCACATTCGGCACCTGCGGCGTCAAGGTCTGGATCTTCAAGGGCGAAATCCTCGAGCACGATCCGATGGCCCAGGACAAGAAGATGGCCGAAGGCGACACTGCGCGGCCCCGCCGCGACGCGGCCTGAAGCGAAATAAAGAAGGTTTGAGAGCGCAAAGCCATGATGCAACCAAAGAAAACGAAGTTCCGGAAGGCGCATAAGGGCCGGATCCACGGCACCGCGACTTCGGGCGCGACGTTGTCGTTCGGTCAGTTCGGCTTGAAGGCGATGGCGCCCGAGCGCATCACCGCGCGTCAGATCGAAGCCGCCCGCCGCGCGCTCACCCGTCACATGAAGCGCGCCGGCCGCGTCTGGATCCGCGTCTTCCCGGACGTGCCGGTGTCGAAGAAGCCCGCCGAAGTGCGGATGGGCTCCGGCAAGGGTACGCCTGAATTATGGGTGGCGCGGGTGAAGCCGGGCCGCGTGATTTTCGAAATCGACGGCGTGACCGTGCAAACCGCGAGAGAGGCGCTCTCGCTCGCCGCCGCCAAACTGCCGATCAAGACGCGCTTCGTGGCGCGGATCGCGGAATAGGGAAGTGGTCATGGCCGAGATGAAAGTTGCCGATATCCGTGCGATGAGCCCCGATCAGATGGACGACGCCGTCCTCAATCTGAAGAAGGAGCGTTTCAATCTGCGTTTCCAGCGTGCCACCGGGCAGCTGGAGAATACCTCGCGGCTGCGCGAAGCCCGCCGCGATATCGCCCGCATCAAGACCATTGCCGCGCAGCAGCGCGCGAAGAAGAAGTAGGGGGCCTGAAAATGCCGAAACGTACGCTTCAAGGCGTGGTCGTCAGCGACAAGCAGGCCAAGACGGTTGTGGTGCGGGTCGATCGCCGCTTCACCCATCCGATCTACAAGAAGACGATCCGCCGCTCCAAGAACTATCACGCGCACGACGAGAACAACCAGTTCAAGCCGGGCGACATGGTGTGGATCGAGGAGAGCAAGCCGATCTCGAAAATGAAGCGCTGGACAGTGGTCCGGGGTGAACACCAGAAAACGGCCTGAGGCAGGTCCAGCTTCGGCCGGACGATCTTGGGATTTTTTAGGCGCAACTTTGCGCATCAGAAAGAGGACGAGGTGCATCAATGATTCAGATGCAGACCAACCTCGACGTGGCCGACAATTCAGGCGCACGCCGTGTCATGTGCATCAAGGTGCTTGGAGGCTCCAAGCGCCGCTATGCCACCGTGGGCGACGTCATTGTCGTGTCGATCAAGGAAGCCATTCCGCGCGGCAAGGTGAAGAAGGGCGACGTGATGAAGGCTGTCGTGGTGCGGGTCCGCAAAGACATCCGCCGCGCCGACGGCTCGGTCATCCGCTTCGACCGCAACGCCGCGGTCCTGATCAACAACCAGTCGGAGCCGGTCGGCACCCGCATTTTCGGACCCGTGCCGCGCGAGCTTCGCGCCAAGAACCACATGAAGATCATCTCGCTCGCCCCGGAGGTGTTGTGATGGCTGCCAAGATCCGGAAGGGTGACAAGGTCATCGTGCTGTCCGGCCGCGACAAGGGTCGCACCGGAGAGGTGTTCGAGGTGCGTCCCGCCGACAGCAAGGCGCTGGTCCGCGGGGTCAACCTCGTCAAGCGCCACCAGAAGCAGACCCAGGCACAGGAGGGCGGCATCATCTCGAAGGAGTCGCCGATTCACCTGTCCAATATCGCGATCGTCGGCAAGGACGGCAAGCCGACCCGCGTAGGTTTCAAGATTCAGGCGGATGGCAAGAAGGTACGCATCGCCAAACGCTCGGGAGCAGAGATCGATGGCTGAGACCGCTTATATCCCCCGCCTGCGCGCGGAATACGACAAGAGCATCCGCGGCAAGCTGACCGAACAGTTCGGCTATGCCAATTTGATGGAAGTGCCGCGGCTCGACAAGGTCGTGCTCAACATGGGCGTCGGCGAGGCCGTCAACGACCGCAAGAAGGCGGAGCTGGCGGCGGCCGATCTGTCGCTGATCGCCGGCCAGAAGGCGATCGTGACCTATTCGCGCATCGCCATTGCAACCTACAAGCTGCGTGAAAACCAGCCGATCGGCTGCAAGGTCACGCTGCGCAAGGTCAAGATGTACGAGTTCATCGATCGCCTCGTGAACGTCGCGCTGCCCCGCGTGCGCGACTTCCGCGGCCTCAATCCGAAGAGCTTCGATGGTCGCGGCAACTATTCGCTCGGCATCAAGGAGCACATCATTTTCCCCGAAATCGATTTCGACAAGATGGGGGAAACGTGGGGCATGGACGTCACGGTGTGCACCACCGCGCGTACCGACGACGAAGCAAGGGCATTGTTGACCGCATTCAATTTCCCGTTCCGGCAGTGAGACGCTGACGACAGCCTCTCAAACGCGGAAACCCAGGAGCCAAGCATGGCAAAGAAGAGTTCGATCGAGAAGAACGACCGGCGCAAGCGGATGACCAAGAACGCCGCGCCAAAGCGCGCGAAGCTGAAGGCCATCATCGCCGACAGGAGCAAGCCGATGGAAGAGCGGTTTGCGGCGACGCTCAAGCTCGCCGAGATGCCGCGCAACTCGTCGGCGACGCGCATCCGCAATCGCTGCGAGATGACCGGACGTCCGCGCTCGGTCTATCGCAAGAACAAGCTTTCCCGCATCGCGCTGCGTGAACTCGGCTCCAAGGGCCTGGTTCCCGGGCTCGTGAAGTCGAGCTGGTAAGGAGGGTCGGACATGTCAACCCACGATCCGATCAGCGATCTGATCACCCGCATCCGCAACGCGCAGATGCGCGCCAAGCCCAAGGTTTCGACCCCGGGCTCGAAGATGCGCGCCAATGTGCTCGAAGTGCTGAAGACGGAAGGCTACATCCGCGGCTATGCCAGCGTCGAGCACGCCTCGGGCCGCAGCGAGCTTGAGATCGAGCTGAAATATTTCGACGGCGAGCCTGTGATCCGCGAGATCGAGCGGGTGTCGAAGCCAGGGCGGCGGGTTTACGCCTCGGTGAAGAACCTGCCGCGCGTGAACAACGGTCTCGGCATTTCGGTGTTATCGACGCCAAAGGGAATCATGGCTGACCACGACGCGCGCGACGCGAATGTGGGCGGCGAGATTCTCTTCACGGTGTTTTGAGGAAGGGTCTAATCCATGTCACGCATTGGCAAGCGGCCTGTGACAATCCCGTCGGGCGTTACCGCGACCGTCGAGGGACAGACCGTGAAGATGAAAGGGCCGAAGGGCCAGCTTCAGTTCGTCGTCCATGACGACGTCGAGGTGAAATTCGAAAACGGCGTGGTCAAGGTTACGCCGAGGGTCAAGACCAACCGGGCGCAAGCGATGTACGGCACGGCGCGCGCGCAGGTGGCCAATCTGGTCGCGGGCGTGACCAAGGGTTTCGAAAAGAAGCTCGAAATCACCGGCGTCGGCTACCGCGCCGCGCTGCAGGGCAAGAACCTGCAGCTGGCGCTCGGCTACAGCCACGACGTCATTTATAAGATTCCGGATGGCATCGCGATCACGGTGCCGAAGCCGACCGAGATCACCATCACCGGCAACGACAGCCAGCGCGTCGGCCAGGTCGCCGCCGAGATCCGCAACTATCGTCCGCCCGAGCCCTACAAGGGCAAGGGCGTGAAATACGCCGACGAATTCATCTTCCGCAAGGAAGGCAAGAAGAAGTAACGGAGCCGGTCATGTCGAGACTCAAGATTACGAATGCCCGGCGCAAGCAACGCGTCAGGCTGTCGTTGCGCCGCTCCGGCGGTGGTCGCCCGCGGCTGTCGGTGTTCCGCTCGTCGAAGCACATCTACGCCCAGGTCATCGACGACTTGAAGGGCGAGACGCTGGCATCGGCTTCTTCACTGGAGAAGACGCTGCGCGAGAGCGGCAAGACCGGGGCGAATATCGACGCGGCCAAGGCGGTCGGCAAGCTTCTGGCGGAACGCGCCGTCAAGAACGGCGTCACCGAGGTAGTCTTCGATCGCGGCGCCTATCTCTATCACGGCCGCGTCAAGGCGCTCGCGGATGCCGCGCGCGAAAGCGGTTTGAGTTTCTAACGGAATTGAACGGACACAAGCTTAAGCCTCTCGAGGCAAGTCTTTTAAGGATCGGAAAACACCATGGCAGGTGAACGCGAACGCGGTGGCGGCCACAGGGGCGGCCGGGAAGAACGCGACAGCGAGTTCGTCGACAAGCTCGTCCACATCAATCGTGTGGCGAAGGTCGTCAAGGGCGGCAAGCGCTTCGGCTTTGCGGCGCTGGTCGTGATCGGCGACCAGAAGGGCCGGGTCGGCTTCGGCCACGGCAAGGCGCGCGAAGTGCCTGAGGCGATCCGCAAGGCGACCGAATCGGCCAAGCGCAACCTGACGCGGGTGGCGCTGCGCGAAGGCCGCACGCTGCATCACGATATCGCGGGCCGTCACGGCGCGGGGCGGGTTTACCTGCGCGCGGCGCCGGCGGGCACCGGCATCATCGCCGGTGGTCCGATGCGCGCGGTGTTCGAGACGCTCGGCATTCAGGACGTGGTGGCCAAGTCGATCGGCTCGTCGAATCCCTACAACATGGTTCGCGCGACATTCGATGCGCTGAAGCATCAGGATTCGCCGCGCTCGGTTGCGGCGCGCCGCAATATCAAGGTGTCGACGCTGCAATCGCGCCGGGTCGGCGGCGACGCCGAGGTGGTTGCCGAGTAGCAAAACCGCGCGATTTGCGCGTTACGGAGTTAAAGACGATGGCCAAAGCCGCAAAGATGATCAAGGTCGAGCAGACGCACAGCGCGATCCGCCGCCACCACTCGCAGCGCGCGACACTGATCGGCCTCAAGCTCAACAAGATCGGCCGCACCACCGAGCTGAAGGACACCCCTGAAGTTCGCGGCATGATCGCCAAGGTTCAACATCTCGTCCGCATCGTCGGCGAGAAATGAGTTCACGTCATCCAGAGGTGGCTGCGACGGCGGCCCTCGAAGGATGATAAACCGCGGTCCTTCGAGGCTCGGGCTTTGCCCTCGCACCTCAGGACGACGGAACGAAAGAAGGAAGCGAACCATGAAGCTCAGCGATATCGCCGACAATGCCGGCTCGCGCAAAAAGCGCATGCGCGTCGGCCGTGGCATCGGCTCGGGCAAGGGCAAGACCTCAGGCCGCGGCGGCAAGGGCCAGACCGCGCGCTCCGGCGTGCGCATCAAGGGGTTCGAGGGCGGTCAGATGCCGCTGCACCGGCGCCTGCCCAAGCGCGGCTTCAACAACATCTTCCGGCTGGAATTCGCCGAGATCAATCTCGATCGCATTCAAGACGCCGTCGATGCCAAGCTGCTCGACGCCAAGGCCACCGTTAATGCCGAAACGCTGGTGAAAGCCCGCGTGATCCGGCGCGCCAAGGCCGGCGTGCGGCTGCTCGGCCGCGGCGAACTCAAGGCCAAGCTCAATATCGAGGTTCACGGTGCGTCGAAATCCGCCGTCGCGGCGGTCGAGAAGGCCGGCGGCACGGTGAAAATCCTGGCCCCGGTCAAGAAGGACGAAGGCGAGGCGGCGTAACATCTGCGTCATCGTCGGCTTGCTGCGGGCGATCTGGACGATGGGATGATGGACTTATCGAAGCCGAGCACCAAATAATGCCCGGCGTCCGCTGAATGCCCCGCCTTTTGCGGGGACTGACGGCGAAAGGGGCGCGCGGGAGAAAGCCAGACATGGTCTCAGCAGCGGAACAATTAGCGGCAAACCTCAATTTCGGCGCGCTCGCCAAAGCCGACGAATTGAAAAAGCGGATCTGGTTCACACTGGGTGCGCTGCTGGTTTACCGGCTCGGCACCTATATCCCGCTGCCCGGCATCGATCCCAATATCTGGGAGCAGGTGTTCCGCTCCCAGGCCGGCGGCATTCTCGGCATGTTCAACATGTTCGCGGGCGGCGGCATCCACCGCATGGCGATCTTTGCGCTCAACATCATGCCGTATATTTCGGCCTCGATCATCATTCAGCTGTTGACCACGGTGTCGCCTCAGCTCGAGGCGCTGAAGAAGGAAGGCGAGGCGGGCCGCAAGACGCTCAACCAGTACACCCGCTATCTCACCGTGATACTCGCCGCGTTCCAGTCCTATGGCATCTCAGTCGGGCTTGAAGGCGCCGGCAATGTCGTCAGCGACCCCGGCATGTTCTTCCGCCTCTCGACCACGATCACGCTGACCGGCGGCACCATGTTCCTGATGTGGCTCGGCGAACAGATCACCTCGCGCGGCATCGGCAACGGTATTTCGCTGATCATTCTCGCCGGCATCGTCGCGGAATTGCCCTCGGCGCTCGCCAACATGCTGGAACTCGGCCGTCAGGGCGCGTTGTCAACGGGCCTTATTCTTGTTGTGCTCGTGATGGCGATCGGAGTGATCGCGTTCATCGTGTTCATGGAGCGCGCGCAGCGGCGGCTATTGATCCAGTATCCGAAGCGCCAGGTCGGCAACAAGATGTTCGAAGGCCAATCCTCGCATCTGCCGCTCAAGCTGAATACCTCAGGCGTGATTCCCCCGATCTTTGCGTCCTCGCTCCTCCTGCTGCCGACCACGGTCGCCAATTTCAACGCGGGCCGCGGGCCGGAGTGGTTCCAGTGGATCACCACGCAGCTCGGCCACGGCCGTCCGCTGTTTTTGATCCTCTATCTGGGGTTGATCGTATTTTTCGCGTTCTTCTATACCGCGATCGTGTTCAACCCGACCGAGACCGCCGACAACCTCAAGAAGCATGGCGGCTTCATTCCGGGCATCCGGCCCGGCGAGCGCACCGCCGAATATATCGACTACGTGCTGTCGCGCGTCACGGTGCTGGGTGCGGTTTACCTCGCGATCGTCTGCCTGATCCCTGAAATTCTGATTTCCTACGCGTCGGTGCCGTTTTATTTTGGCGGAACTTCGCTATTGATCGTGGTCAGCGTGACCATGGATACCGTGGCGCAGGTGCAGGGCTATCTGCTCGCCCACCAGTATGAGGGGCTGATCAGGAAGTCGAAATTGAGGGGGCGTCGCCGCTGACGCTGCGACTGTTGCATCTGGGGGTCGCTTTCGCCACCGGCGCCCGGTGCGCTTATTGTAATTGGTGCCGTGGTTGATTTTGAATGTTAGGTGTGCGGTCAACCGCGCACCGAGCCGGGGGCGAACGCATATGAGACTGATTCTTCTGGGGCCTCCGGGATCGGGCAAGGGTACCCAGGCCCAACGGCTGATTCATCGCCACGGCATTATCCAGCTTTCCACCGGCGAGATGCTGCGCGCCGCGGTGGCGGCGCAGACGCCGGTCGGCCTCAAGGCCAGGGATATCATGGCGTCAGGCAATTTGGTGCCGGACGATATCGTGATCGGAATCATTTCCGATCGGCTGGACCAGCCGGACGCGGCCAGGGGCTTTATCCTCGATGGTTTTCCGCGCACGGTGCCGCAGGCCGAGGCGCTCGATGAACTCCTGAAGAAGAAGCACATCAAGCTCGACGCCGTGATCGAGCTCCGCGTCAATGAAAGCGCGCTGCTGCAGCGGGTCGAAAGCCGGGTCGCGGAGATGCGCGCGCGCGGCGAGGAGCTTCGCGTCGACGACACCCCGGAGGTGCTGACCAAGCGGCTGGCGAGCTACCGTGCGCTGACCGAGCCGCTGATCCACTATTATTCGGAGCGCCGCAAATTGCTGACGGTCGATGGCATGATGACCATCGAACACGTCACCCGCGAGATAAACCGCATTCTCACCGCCATCGGCGCGGTGGAAGCCAAAGCGCCCAAAAACCCGGGTGGGGCCAGGCCCGCGGCAACGGCTAAGCCCGTGGCAAGGGTTAAGCCTGCCGCAGGGGCCGCCAAGCCGGTCGCCAGAAAGGCCGCAAAATCCGTTCCGAGGACCGCCGGTGCCTCCGGGAAGCCCGTCAGGGCGGCCCAGAAAGGCGGGAAACCGGTCTCCAGAGCGGCAAAAAAGGCCGCGCGCAAGGCATCCCCCGGTTCCCGCAAGCGCCCGGCCGGAAGGGCCAAGAAAGCTGCGAAAAAGGTCACGAAAAAGCGAGCTAAGGCATAGAGACGGTTGACGAAACCAAGTTGAATCCTTTAATAAGCCCCATCCAGTCGGATAGTTTTAAGACGATGCCGGGCCCCGAGACAGTCAAGGGGAAGGGCGTCGTGTTCGCGTTTGTGAACACCTGCCCGAACAGCAAGAAAAAGGCCGCTTCCTAAAGGGACCGGCGACAGGAGAGAAGTCCGTGGCCCGTATTGCCGGTGTGAATATTCCGACCAACAAGCGCGTGCTGATCGCGCTGCAGTACATCCACGGTATCGGTCAGAGAAATGCGGCCGAGATCATGGAGAAGGTCAAGATTCCCGCCGAGCGGCGCGTCAATCAGTTGACCGACCAGGAGGTTCTGCAAATCCGCGAAGTGATCGACCGCGACTATCTGGTCGAAGGCGATCTGCGTCGCGAGACCGGCATGAACATCAAGCGTCTGATGGATCTTGGCTGCTATCGCGGCCTGCGCCATCGCCGCGGACTGCCGGTGCGTGGTCAGCGCACCCATACCAACGCGCGCACGCGCAAGGGGCCGGCCAAGTCGATCGCCGGCAAGAAGAAGTAAGCGGCGAATGGCGAATGGCGAGTAGCGAATAGTTTCCATTCGCTACTCGCCATTCGCTACTCGCGTTTTCAGGTGTAGCCGCTGGCATTACGGCGGCGTTGAGATCGCAGGAAAGGTTTTTTCGGAATGGGCAAGGAAGCCACCCGCGTACGCCGCCGTGAGCGCAAGAACATCGCCTCAGGCGTGGCGCACGTGAATTCGTCGTTCAATAATACGACCATCACCATCACCGACGCGCAGGGCAATACGATTGCCTGGTCGTCGGCGGGAACGATGGGCTTCAAGGGATCGCGCAAGTCGACCCCCTATGCAGCGCAGGTCGCGGCCGAAGACGTCTCCAAGAAGGCGCAGGAACATGGCATGCGCACGCTGGAGGTTGAGGTTGCTGGCCCGGGTTCGGGCCGCGAATCGGCGCTTCGCGCGCTGCAGGCGGCGGGCTTCACCGTTACGTCGATCCGCGACGTGACGACGATCCCGCATAATGGCTGCCGTCCGCGCAAGCGCCGGCGGGTTTGATGCATTGAGCGTGGGCGGCTCTGCCGCCCGGCGAAACGTTTTGAGAAGAATTGCAAGCCGCGGACTGATCCGCAGGTCTCCAACGCCAGTAGTTTAGTTCGCAGATTAACTGGCCCATGGGTGAAACAGTGACGATCCAGAAAAATTGGCAAGAACTTATTCGGCCGAACAAACTGCAGGTGGTTCCGGGCACCGACGGGACCCGTTTTGCGACCCTGGTCGCCGAGCCGCTCGAGCGCGGCTTTGGTCAGACGCTCGGCAACGCGCTGCGCCGCATTTTATTGTCCTCGCTACAGGGCGCCGCGGTGCAGTCGGTGCACATCGACGGGGTGCTGCACGAATTCTCCTCGATCGCCGGCGTTCGCGAGGACGTCACCGACATCGTGCTGAACATCAAGGATATCTCGATCAAGATGCAGGGCGAGGGCCCCAAGCGCATGGTCGTGAAGAAGCAGGGCCCGGGGGTCGTGACCGCCGGCGACATCCAGACGGTCGGCGACATCACCGTTCTCAATCCGGATTTGCAGATCTGCACCCTCGACGAGGGCGCGGAGATCCGCATGGAGTTCACGGTCGCATCCGGCAAGGGCTATGTCGCCGCCGAGCGCAATCGACCCGAGGACGCGCCGATCGGCCTGATCCCCGTCGACAGCCTGTTCTCCCCGGTGCGCAAGGTCTCCTACAAGGTCGAGAACACCCGCGAGGGCCAGATCCTCGATTACGACAAGTTGACGATGACGATCGAGACCAACGGCGCGATCTCGCCGGATGACGCGGTGGCCTATGCCGCGCGCATCCTGCAGGATCAGCTCAACGTGTTCGTCAACTTCGAAGAGCCCCGCAAGGAAGTCGCCCAGGAGATCATTCCGGATCTCGCCTTCAATCCCGCCTTCCTCAAGAAGGTCGACGAGCTCGAATTGTCGGTGCGTTCGGCCAACTGCCTGAAGAACGACAACATAGTTTACATCGGCGATCTCGTGCAGAAGTCGGAAGCGGAGATGCTGCGCACCCCGAATTTCGGCCGCAAGTCGCTCAACGAAATCAAGGAAGTGCTGGCCCAGATGGGTCTGCACCTCGGCATGGAAGTGCCGGGCTGGCCGCCGGAGAATATCGACGAGCTAGCCAAGCGCTTCGAGGATCATTATTGAGTTGTTCCCCCGGGCGCAGTGCGGCACGAAGTGCTGCGCTGCAGAACCGGGGCCCAGCTTGAACTAGGTCCCGGCTCAGCGGTGCACCGCTTCGCGCTGCACCGCGTCCGGGACACACTTGATAAAACGTAGGAGAGGCGCCATGCGTCACGGCAAGGTTCATCGGAAGCTCAACCGCACCGCCGAGCATCGAAAAGCGATGTTTGCCAATATGTGCGCGGCGCTGATCAAGCACGAGCAGATCGTCACCACGCTGCCGAAGGCCAAGGAATTGCGCCCGATCGTGGAAAAGCTGATCACGCTGGGCAAGAAGGGCGGCCTTGCGATGCGCCGCCAGGCGATCTCCGAGATGCGCGATATCGATCAGGCCAAGAAGCTGTTCGATGTTCTGGCCGTTCGCTACAAGGACCGCCATGGCGGCTACACCCGCATCATCAAGGCCGGCTTCCGCTATGGCGACAACGCGCCGATGGCGGTGATCGAATTCGTCGACCGCGACGTCGATGCCAAGGGCCTCGATTCCGGCCCAGTGCAGGAAAAGCCCGCGGAAGCCGCGTAACCGCCGTCGTCCCGGCGAACGCCGGGACCCATAACCACCGGCGCTTGTTGGTTGCAGAAGGCGTCAGCCACGGATGCCACAAGAGAGGCCGCGGCGTATGGGTCCCGGCGTTCGCCGGGACGACGTAAAGTCGAGCAGCAATAGCGGCGCCTCGCGCGCCGCTTTTATTTTTGTCGTCCCTGCTTGCGCAGGGACGACATTGAATATTGCGCTGGCGTCGGCCGCTGCCGATATCTCCATCAGCAAAGATGGAGAGCTTCATGAAAATCGATCTTTCGGGAAAGACGGCGCTGGTGACGGGGTCGACCTCCGGCATCGGGCACGCCATTGCCAAAGGCCTCGCCGCCGCCGGGGCTGACGTCGTGGTCAATGGCCGGACCCAGGCCAAGGTCGACGCGGCGGTTGCTGCGATTGCCAAGGCGGTCGCCGCAGCCAAGGTCCGCGGCATCGCGGCCGACGTTTCGACGGATGCCGGATGCAAGAAGCTGGCCGCGGCGCTGCCTGACACAGACATCCTCATCAACAATGCCGGGATCTTCGAACCCAGGGGCTTCTTCGATATTTCCGACGACGACTGGCGACGTTTCTTTGAAGTCAACGTGATGTCCGGCGTGCGGCTGGCGCGCGCCTATATGCCGGGCATGCTGAAACGCAATTGGGGCCGCATCGTCTTCATCTCCTCCGAATCCGCGCTGAATATTCCAAGCGAAATGATCCATTATGGAACGACCAAGACCGCGCAGCTCGCGGTCTCGCGCGGCCTTGCCGAGCTGACCCGCGGCACGGCGGTGACCGTCAATGCGGTGCTGCCGGGTCCGACGATGTCGGAGGGCGTCGAGGCGTTCGTCAAGGACCTTGCGAAGCAAAACGGCCAATCGGTGGAAGCGGCGGCCTCGCAATTCATCAAGCAGTTTCGCCCGACCTCGCTGTTGCAGCGCTTTGCCACCGTCGACGAAATCGCCAACCTGGTGATTTATGTCGCCTCAAAAGAGGCCTCGGCGACCAATGGCGCGGCCCTGCGCGCCGAGGGCGGCATCGTGCAGACGATTGCGTGAGGTGTCAGTCGAGGCCAGCTGCCGTAGGGTGGGTTAGCCGAAGGCGTAACCCACCATCGGTACGTCAGGGCGAAAAGGATTGGTGGGTTACGCTGCGCTAACCCACCCTACGCGATCCCGCCTCCTACCACCCCTCCAGCACGATCTTGCCGCGCGACTGGCCGGACTCGAGCAGCGCGTGAGCGCGCTTGAGGTTGGCGGCATTGATGATGCCAAAGCTCTGGTCGAGCGTGGTGCGCAGCACGCCCTTGTCGATGAGGTCGGCGACGTCGTTGAGCAGATGGTGCTGGCCGATCATGTCGGGTGTCTGGAACGAGGAGCGGGTGAACATCGATTCCCAGTGAATCGAAATCGCCTTGCCCTTGAAGACGGCGACGTTGAATTCCGGGGGATCGTCGATCAATCCATATCGTCCCTGCGGCGCCATCAGCTCGGCGAGCGCCTTGTAGTGCTGGTCGGTGTTGGTGAGGCTTGCGACCAGCGCCACCGGCGCGACTTTTAGCGCCACGATCTGCTCTTTCATCGGCTTGGAATGATCGATGACGGCATGGGCGCCAAGATCGAGGCACCATTTGTGCGACTCCGGCCGGGACGCCGTCGCCACGACAGTGAGGCCGGTGAGGCGGCGCGCCAGCTGGATCAGGATCGAGCCGACGCCGCCGGCGCCGCCGATGATGAGTAACGTGCGCGGATCGACGCTCTTTCCGGGCACGGCCCCGAGTCGGTCGAACAGCAATTCCCATGATGTGATCGAGGTGAGGGGAAGGGCCGCGGCTTGGGCGAACGATAATGTCCTCGGCTTGCGGCCGACGATGCGTTCGTCGACCAGATGAAATTCCGAATTGGTGCCCTGCCGCAGGATCGAGCCGGCGTAGAAAACCTCATCGCCGGGTTTGAACAGCGTCACGTCGGGACCAACCGCATCGACGACGCCCGCTGCGTCATAGCCGAGGATCTTGGTCTCCCCCTCGGGGGGTGCGGCGCGCTTGCGCACCTTGTAATCGACCGGATTGGCCGAGATTGCCTTGACGGCGACGCGGATGTCGCGGCCCTTCGGCTCAGGCTTGGCGGTCTCGAAATCGATCAGCGCATCGGCTGCCTCGATGGGGAGGGACTTCTTGTATCCGACGGCCTTCATCTGGCACTTCTCCGGGGGTCAAAGTGAAATTTAGAGCCCGGTTCTGATCCAATCAGAACCGATTGGACACTAGTGTGGTGGTTCGGAAGTTCTCATCTTCAGTGGGGCGAGTCCATCTGAGAATTTCTGAACCAAAACCACACTAGAATCATAGATTTCTAGTGTCCTTTCGAATCCGATGTTCGCAAAAGTGGCTGCTGCAAGGGAGTGCGAACTTCGGATTCGGGACACTAGGTGCGGTTCCGCCGGCGGAATTGCAAGCATTGGCCGGGCGGCTTATCCGGGGATTGTCGCGCCGAATCGCCTCGCAACGGCCGTGCGGAGGCGCCCGATCACTTCTATTCGCCCGCCGGGGAGCCTATATTTGCGATCTCGATCCCTCAGGAATCCCTTCATGGTTGCTGTTCGCTTGTTCACGGCATTGTTCGTTCTGTTGGCAGCAAGCCCGGCAATGTCCCAGGACCGGCGCGTGCCGGCTTCGGCGGCGGATATCAAGCTCTCCTACGCGCCGATCGTGCAGCGCGTGCAACCGGCCGTGGTCAACGTCTACGCCGCCAAAGTGGTGCAGAACCGCAATCCGCTGCTGGACGACCCGATCTTCCGCCGGTTCTTCGGCGTGCCGGGCCAGCAGCCCGAGCAGATGCAGCGATCGCTTGGGTCGGGGGTGATGGTGGATGCCTCCGGCCTGGTCGTGACCAACAATCACGTCATCGAAGGCGCCGATCAGGTCAAGGTCTCGCTCTCCGACAAGCGCGAATTCGAGGCCGAAATCGTGCTCAAGGATAGCCGCACCGATCTCGCCGTGCTGCGGCTGAAAGACGGGCGTGAAAGATTTCCGACGCTCGATTTTGCCAATTCCGATGAATTGCTGGTCGGCGACGTGGTGTTGGCGATCGGCAACCCCTTCGGCGTCGGGCAGACCGTCACCCATGGCATCATCTCGGCGCTGGCGCGAACCCAGGTCGGCATCACCGACTATCAGTTCTTCATTCAGACCGACGCTGCGATCAACCCGGGCAATTCCGGCGGCGCGTTGGTCGACATGACCGGCAAGCTCGCCGGCATCAATACCGCGATCTTCTCGCGCTCCGGCGGTTCGCAAGGCATCGGCTTTGCGATTCCGGCCAACATGGTGCGCGTCGTCGTGGCTTCGGCGAAGAGCGGCGGCAAGGCCGTCAAGCGGCCGTGGCTCGGCGCGCGCCTGCAGGCGGTGACGCCGGAGATCGCCGAGACGCTCGGGCTTCGCCTGCCGAGCGGTGCATTGGTCGCCAATGTGGTCCCCGGCAGCCCGGCGGCGCGCGCCGGGCTCAAGCTGTCCGACCTGATCGTCGCGATCGACGGCCAGGCGGTCGACGATCCCAATGCATTCGATTACCGCTTCGCGACCCGCCTGCTCGGCGGAACGGCGCAGATCGACGTGCAACGGGCCGGCAAGCCGGTGAAACTGACGGTAGCGTTGGAAACCGCGCCCGATACCGGCCGCAACGAAGTCGTCCTGAACGGGCGCACCCCATTTCAGGGCGCGAAAGTCGCGAACATCTCGCCTGCGGTGGCCGACGAGCTGCATCTGGATGCGGACACGGAAGGGGTCGTGATCACCGATCTGGCCGACGGTGGAACGGCCGCCAATGTCGGCTTCCAGAAGGGCGACATCATCGTGGCTGTCAATAGCCAGAAAATCCTCAAGACCAGCGATCTCGAAAAGGCGACGCGCGACTCATCGCGGATCTGGCGGATCACGCTGGTGCGTGGCGGCCAGCAAATCAACGTCACGCTGGGCGGATGAGTCCGAAGCGGCTAGTGTCCCGGATCTAACATTCGCATGCGGTTGCAGCGAGCACTTTTGCGAATGTTAGAACCAAAGGGACACTAGCAAATATGAGAAGTTTTCTAGTACGGATACGGATTTGGCATTCGCTATGAGAAAGCGCGGAAATACTGGAGCGAATGCCAAATCCGCCGCACTAGCCGAGGGTGCCAACCTGTTCGCCGCCGCGGGGATGGAGCAGGATGCGCCGCATCCGCTCCCCGACCGATTGCGCCCGAAGACGCTGTCGGAGGTGGTCGGACAGGATCACATCCTGGGGCCGGACGGCGCGCTGACGCGCATGCTGGCGACGCGCACGCTGGGCTCGCTGATCTTCTGGGGGCCGCCCGGCACCGGCAAGACCACGGTGGCGCGGCTTCTGGCGGATGCGACCGAACTGCATTTCGAGCAGCTTTCGGCGGTGTTTTCCGGGGTCGCCGATTTGAAGAAGGCGTTCGACGCCGCCCGTGCGCGACGCGAGACGGGCAAGGGAACGCTGCTGTTCGTTGACGAGGTGCACAGGTTCAATCGCGCGCAGCAGGATTCGTTTCTGCCTGTGATGGAAGACGGCACCGTGGTGCTGGTCGGCGCCACCACCGAAAATCCCTCCTTCGAGCTCAATGCGGCGCTATTGTCGCGGGCGCGCGTTCTGGTGTTTCACTCGCTCGATCATGCTGCGATCGAAAAACTGTTCGTCCATGCCGAGAAGATCGAGGGCAAAAAGCTGCCGCTCGACGCGGAAGCGCGCGCAGTGCTGGTGCGCATGGCCGATGGCGATGGCCGCGCCGCGTTGACGCTTGCCGAAGAGGTCTGGCGCGCCGCGCGCGAGGGCGAGATTTTCAACGCCGCGCAATTGCAGGACGTCCTGCAGCGCCGCGCACCGATCTACGACAAATCGGCCGACGGACATTACAACCTGATCTCGGCGCTGCATAAGTCCGTTCGGGGCTCCGATCCCGACGCGGCGCTATATTATCTCGCGCGCATGATGGACGCCGGCGAAGACCCGCTGTTTCTGGCGCGGCGGGTGGTCCGCATGGCGGTCGAGGACATCGGTCTGGCCGACCCCCAGGCGCTGGTGATCTGTAACGCCGCCAAGGACGCCTACGACTTCCTTGGGTCTCCCGAAGGCGAATTGGCGATCGCGCAAGCCGTGATCTATCTCGCCACCGCGCCGAAATCGAACGCCGCCTACAAGGCGTTCGGCGCCGCGATGCGTGCGGCAAAGGAGGGCGGGTCGCTGCTGCCGCCCAAGCATATCCTGAATTCGCCGACGAAATTGATGAAGTCGGAAGGTTATGGCTCGGGCTACCAATACGACCACGACGCGCCGGAAGCTTTTTCCGGGCAGGATTATTTTCCGGAAGCGATCGGACGCCAAACCTTTTACGATCCGCCCGACCGCGGTTTCGAGCGCGAGATCCGCAAGCGGTTGGATTATTGGGCGAAGCTGAGGAAGGAGCGGGATTGAACTCTCGCTGAGGTTGTATTACGCTAGCCGCTAACCGATGGGGGATACGCCGATGACCGCAGATCTTCTGATCAGAATCGGCCCGCTTATTGGTGGCGTCATCTTGATGGCCATCTGCGCAGTTGCCATCCTGCGAAACCCCGCGGTCTCAAACGTCTTTGCCGGGCTATTGGCTTTCGGCGGGCTGCTGTTCGTGATCCCGGCACTCGCTTTCTTCAATTTCAAGGGACTTGGAATTGAGTTGTCGGGACAGGCAGCGACGACCGGCCAGGTTTCGGAGCAGGCGGCGGGCATCAATGCCCGGCTTGAGGACGTCAAGACGGCGCTCGCCGATCTCAGCAAGAAGGTCGCGCCGGCGGCACCTCCGCCGGCGCCGCCGTCTGCTGAATTCGGAGCTAACCGGAGTTCAACAGTTATTGTCGTCTACCCTTCGGATCCCAAACAGAAGTCCCTTGCCAAGCAGATGGAGAACGATCTCTTGCGAAAGGGATATCTGGCGACATCGGTCTTTTCCGATTACTCCGAGCTCAGCGATGGCAAGAAAGGAACGCCTGGATCGGTACGATTTGTATATACCGATCCGACAAAAGCAGCTTCGGTCAAGCAGCTATTGAAGCCGGAGACCTCGGGTCTGACCGCCTTGCCGGACGACCAGCGTCAGCAGATGTCTGCCGATGTGCAGGTCCTGTTGTTCTAGCCGTTGGGAGCTATTGGCTATTTACCGGACATGACGAAATCCAGAATTTCGCCCGTCAAACGGGTGTCGGCGGTATTGATCGAATACACCTCCGACATGTGGCTGTGTTGGGGCAGCATGATCGCGCGGGCGCATCCGCTCGGTCGCTTGCAGGCGGCTTCCTTCAGAAGATCGAACTGCTTGACGAAGCCGGGCGGGTCGAGTTCCGCGGTAACAGCCATCAGCGCGATATTCGTCTTCATCAAGCCATGCAGCGATGATTGCCCGGCATAGCGTGAGGGATCGTCGCCGAAATAGGCGCGTTCGGGATCGGAGACCGATGTGGCCGTCAGATCGTAAATGCCCGATGCCATGATGGCGCCTTTGAGCCCGCCGTCCTTCACTCTGTAGAACTCCGGATGCGACACATAGCTTGCGACATGGACCGCGCCGGCGGAATGTCCCATCAGATAGATTCGGGCGGGATTGCCGCCGCGCGAGGCGATGTTGTCCGACACCCACTGAACGGCAGCGGCGATATCTTCGGCGCCCGCCGGCCATGTCGACTGCGGCGCGAGCCGATAGGTCATGTTGACGCCGATGAATCCGTTCTTCACCGCCCACAGCATGATGTTGTCGTAGAATGGCGTTCCCGGCATCAGCTTGTTGCCGCGGACGAAGGCGCCGCCATGGACGAACATCAATACCGGCCGGCCCGAGGAAGCCGCCTCCGGTGTGAAAACATCGAGCAGATTGCGATCGGCTGCACCATACTTGATGTCGCGCTCGATCCTGACACCCTGATACGGCTCCTTTTCCTGCAGCGGCGCATAGAGCGCGGCGGTCTTCGGTGGGTCGACGACGCGGCCAAGTTCGAGCAGCTTGGCGGCAATCTCGGGCGGCATCTGACTTTCCAGGGTCTGCGACGCCGTCGCTGCTACCATCAATGCGGCGAGAATTGTTAGAGCCAGTTTCGGCGAGGCCATCCGGTTTGCTCCCTCTTCTTGTTGTGTCAGTTCAGGGCCTGTTTCGCCCATGATGGCCGATCCCGCGCTGATTTTGTACCGATTTCACCGTGACCGTGGGCCGCTTTTGCGCTACCCAACGGCTCAAGTTTGGAGCTGCCAGGAGTACGCTGATTTGAAGTAGAGATCGTCGATTATCACAATTGAAGGAAGGCATTAATGCCGCGCATTCCCGTTCATCCGGGCGAACACCTTGCCGAAGAATTACGCGAGCTCGGCATTACTGCCGCCGAACTTTCGCGTCAGATCGATGTGCCCGTGAACCGTATCACTGGAATCATTCACGGCCAGCGCGGCATCACAGCCGACACCGCGTTGCGGCTTGCGCACTGGTTTGGCAACAGTCCGCAATTCTGGATGAACTTGCAGCAGCTCTACGAGTTGCGTCTTGCCGAAAGTGAAGTTGGCGCGAAGATCGCTGCGTTACGGCGCCGCGCGCGCCAGCCGACATCGCGACAAATTCGGAGCTAGAGTCACCATGACCCGACGCATCAAGAGGCCCATGGCGAAATCCTGTGCGCCGGGTGATCGCCCAGGGTGTGTGCGTATCGCGACTCGCTCGAACGCGGCTTCGAGCGTGAAATTCGCAAGCGGCTGGACCATTGGGCGAAGCTACGCAGCGGTCGTACCGAATCGGGTCGATGATGCCGGCGTTTGACTGTTTCGTGGGGATCGATTGGTCGGGCGACAAGAACCCGTGGCAGAAGGGGTTGAAGATCGCGATTGCCTATCCGGGTCACGCGGCGCCGAGGCTGGTGCAATGCCCGGCGCGCAAAAGCGGATGGTCGCGCACCGACGCGATCAAATGGATTGAGGATCGGTTTCAACACGAGCGAGCCCTGATAGGTCTTGATTTTGCGTTTGGATTCCCACCGGTATCACTCCCGGGAAACGCCGTTCTCGATTGGGAGTATGCCGAAAGCGTATGTGCGACCTATCCAAATTTCTACGGAGGTGCTTTCTTTCGTCCGCCGGTCTGCCTACATAGCCATTTGGTCAACAGTCCATGGTTGCCAAGACGTAGTTATTCGGCCAATCACCTCAGAATGACAGATATCGTCGCTATGGAGACGGCAGGTGCCAGGCCACAATCCATTTTCAATGCGGTGGGTCCGGCACAAGTCGGGCCGTCTTCGATTTCAGGTATGCGAGCGCTGCGATCCCTTCGACAGGCCTGCAGCGGCAGGATAGCCATCTGGCCTTTTGACGCCGTGAGGCGGACCGGCTCGGTGATCGTTGAAATCTTTCCGCGATACTATCCCCTGTCGAAGGGAAGGAAAGCAAGGCTTGCAGGCCACCGGGAGCTGAACGAGGCGCTCGCCGCATTCGAGAGTGACGAAGTGAAAGATAGCCCTAAATCGGAAGATGAAGGAGATGCGCTGCTTTGCGCAGCGGCCCTGAGATTTATGTCGTCCCAGGAATCGTTTTTCAAGTTGCCGGACCAAAGCGTAAGAACGCAGGGTTGGATTTTTGGTGTGCCGGTGCGGAATGGAAAGACATCATGAGCCGTCGCACCAAAAGACCTCTGGCGAAGCGCGCCTCGGGCGATCGCCCGAAGGGGGCGCGGCCCTATCGGGGCTCGCAGGCCGAGCGGCCAAAGGGGCATCATCGTCCTGGCAGCAAGCCGCCGGCGCGATTCTCGGCCTCGATGCCTCGCGTCGCAAAACCTTTTATTGCCGAGCCCGCGAGGGAGGTCGTCGAACCGCCGCCATTGCCGACCAAGGTCCAGACGGTGGTGGTGACGGCGGACGAGAACAACATGCGGGTCGACCGCTTTCTGGAAGCGCGTTTTCCCGGCCTGTCGTTCTCCCACATCCAGCGCATCGTTCGCAAAGGCGAGCTGCGCGTCAACGGCAAGCGCGCCGACAGCAAGGACCGGCTGGAGGAGGGGCAGAGCGTCCGCATTCCACCGCTCAGGCTCGATGCGTCGAAGGCGGGCGGCCAGCTCTCGGAAGCCGCGGCCAAGACACTATCCACCCTCAAGGACATGATCCTGTTTGAGGATGCCGACGTCATGGTGCTGAACAAGCCCGCCGGCCTTGCGGTGCAGGGCGGCTCGGGCACCACGCGGCACATCGACCAGATGCTGGAGGTGATGCGCGACGCCAAGGGGCAAAAGCCCCGCCTGGTGCACCGGCTCGACAAGGACACCGCGGGTTGCCTGTTGGTCGCGAAGACGCGTTTCGCCGCAACCGCGCTCACCGGATCGTTCCGCCATCGCTCGGCGCGCAAGATCTACTGGGCGCTGGTGGCCGGCGTGCCAAAGCCGAAGCAGGGCCGCATCTCGACCTATCTCGCCAAGGAAGAGGGTGAGGAAGACACCATCATGCGGATCGCCGCGCATGGCGACGAGGGCGCCAGCCACGCCGTCACCTATTATGCGGTGGTGGAAACGTCAGCGCAGAAGCTCGCATGGGTGTCGTTGAAGCCCGTCACGGGGCGGACCCATCAGTTGCGCGCCCATATGGCCCATATCGACCACGCCATCGTCGGCGATCCCAAATATTTCAACAAGGAAAACTGGGAGTTGCCGGGCGGTTTGCAGAAACGACTTCACCTGCTGGCGCGGCGGATCGTGATCCCGCATCCGCGCGGCGGCGTGATCGATGTGACCGCGCCGCTGCCGCCGCATATGTTGCAATCCTGGAACCTGCTCGGCCTCGAGGCCGACCGGTTCGACCCGATCGAAAACGCGCCTGAAGAATAATTTACTTGCGGTTTCGCAGCGGTATCACGACATAGCCTGCCATGAAACGGCTATCGATTTTTGCCTGTGTGGTCGCCGCGGCGCTGTTCGCCGCGAACGGCGCGTTCGCGCAATTGATCCCACCCGGTGGATCGAAATTCAATCCACCGCTGCCGGCCCCTCCGCCTTCGCCAAAGATCGAGGTTCCGGTTGTACCGCAAATGGATGCGCCGCCATCGCCGAGCTATGTGCCGGCGCCGCGTCCGTCCTTCAGCGACCGCGTCACGACGTGCTTGAGCGACGCCGCCGCGGCAGGCCTTGGCCGGGGCGAGCGCGAGGCCTATTCGCGCACCTGCGCCAATCAATAGTGTGTGTTCAATTCTAATCTCTGTACTGCGCCAGAAACGCCCGCAGCGAATCATGCGGGCTCTCGACGTCGTAAATCACCCAGCCCTCGGGGCCGTGGACCAGAATGAAATTCATGGTGACGGCGCGGCCCTGGTTATCGAACGCCACGGTGACGTAGGTCTTGTCGAATTGCTTGTGCAGGATCGATATCGAGATCGCGCCGAGCTTCCAGGCCGGGCTTTGCACCAGAAAATCGTAAGGCGGCCTGCCCAGCGACTGCCAGGCCTCGCGCAGGCTCGGATCGAAGAACTGGCTGGCGGTAGCCTCATCCCGCGGCAGTCCGCTCGAAAGCTCGGACGAGCGGTCGCCGTAATAAGCGTAGACGTTCCGCACCAGCGATTCCGGCGATCGGAATCCGGCTACGGCAATGCCCGCACCGGCAAGCAGCAACAGGCCGGCAAGCGGAACCATGATCGTTGCCCGGACTTTCGTCGTCACCCCCGCGCTCGCTTTATTTGCATCCATCCTTGTCGTACCCTGCGCACAGATATCACCGACGCGGGAAGGCCGAAAACGAGAAATGCGTGAGCTGTTCGATGAAGTGGCTGGAAAATCCCCGCTTGATCCGCAGGAGGCGGTCCGGCGCACGACGCGCCGGCCGCAGCGCAAGCGGTTTTATGCCAGTGCCGGCGTTGGCGAGATTGCGGGTGGATTCTCCGTCAGGCTTGACGGCAAGCCGATCAAGGCACGCTCTGGCCGCCAGCTGATCGCGCCGGTGCGTTCGATCGCCGACGCCATCGCGGCGGAGTGGAACGCGCAAGGCGAGACCATCGACCCGCTGACCATGCCGCTGACGCGCTTCGGCAATAGCGTCGTCGAAGGCGTCATCGACCAGGTCGATGCGGTCGCCGACGACATTGCGAAATATCTGGGGTCCGATCTGTTGTTCTACCGCGCCGGCCATCCCGAGGCATTGGTCGCGCGCGAGGCGGCGCATTGGGACCCTATCCTGTTCTGGGCTGCCGATACGCTGGGCGCGCATTTTGTTCTCGCCGAAGGCATCGTGCATGTCCGTCAGCCCGATTCGGCCGTCGCCGCGGCGCGAGCCGCGCTGCCGTCCGATGCATGGTCGATCGCGGCCCTGCATGTGATGACGTCATTGACCGGTTCGGCGCTGCTCGCTTTGGCGCTGTTCCACGGTGTCCTCGATCAAGACCAGGCCTGGGCGGCCGCCCATGTCGATGAAGACTGGAACTGCGAAAAATGGGGGGTGGATGACGAGGTGGCGGCGCGGCGCGCGGCCCGACTGGTCGACTTCGGGGCGGCGGCGGGCATATTAAAGGCCCTGAGTTTGGGCGCATGATCCGCCAAAGCATGCCCTCGGGCTTGACCCGAGGGTGTGAGCGGTTTGGCGATGAGATCGTGCGCAAATCCAATATTTGAGCGCGATCTCTGGACAAACGTAGACGATTGTCCAGAGATCGCGCTCTGGGGTTAACGACAGGTTTACGACCCCTCGATAGTTTCGGCCGGGCCTGACCCGGTGAAGTTGATGTCGATTGTCATTACGCCAAACGTTCCGCCGCTCGCCCTGCAAAGCGCGACGACGGCGGATCTTGTCCTGCAGTCGGGTAGCGTCATCAGCGCCCGGGTGGTGCAGCTCCTTGGCAACGATCAGGTCCGGATTGCGATCGGTGGCCGGTCCATCGACGTTACTTCACAGGTCCCTCTGCAGGCCGGCCAGACGCTGCAGCTCCAGGTGTCGCCGACTGCCAGCGGAATTCGGCTCGCGGTCGTCAATCAGCAGGGCGGCGCCGGAGAAAGCCTCGCCAGCGCGACCGCGGCTCTCGATTCCCTGACTTTGGCGCCCGACGCGGCCGCTGGTGTTGCCGCGCCCGCGACGTCAGGGTCGACGGCGACGAGCCCTCAGCTCACCGCGCTGGAGACGCTGGCGGTCGCGGTCGCGGCGCAGAGCGCGGCGACCCAGCAGACGTCACTCGCGCCATTGTTCGCCAATCTTGATTTGGCTGCCGGGTTGACGGGCCTGCCGCCACAGGTTCAGCAGGCGGCGGCGCTGCTATTGGCGCAGCGCACCAGCCTCGATCAAAACCTCACTGGCAGCGACATCAAACAGGCGTTCCAGACCTCCGGGCTGTTTCTGGAAGCCTCATTGGCGTCCGGATCGGTTGCATCATCGACAGCGACGCCGGATCTCAAGGCGGCGCTGATCGTGCTGCGCCAGGTGCTGACGACGTCGCTCGCCGGCACGCAAGCCACGGCCAGCGCAGCGGTCGCGGCGCCAATAGCACAGGCGGGCGCGACGCCGTCGACGGCTCCGCAAGGCGCGGGGCCGGTTGCGATCGTCGCAACGCAAAGTGCCGCGCTGCCGGAAACGATCGCCGCAACGCTGCTCCAGCAGGGGACGATATCGGGAGCGCTGGCGCAGGCTGGACCGCCGTCCGTTCAGCCATCGCCTCAACCCGTTATTGTCATCGCTGGTTCCGAAACGCCGGTGAGCCCGCCGCCAACGCTCGCGCCGTCGCTTGCGCCAGCAACGCCCGCGCCAGCAACGCCTGCGGGATCAACGCCCGGCACGGCGCCGGCGCTCACGGCAGAAATTATCGATCTCGCTACGGCCAGCCAGATCCTGCCGGCCGCCGCGACGCAAGCAGACGCCGCGGCGCGGGCGGCCGCAAGCAATGCGGCCCTCAATCTTCTGCAGGGAACCCTGCAAGCGGGTCCGCTTGCGGCGGGAAACCTGGCGAAACTCGTGTTCGAAAACGGTCAGCTGCTGTCGCTATTGCCGGTGGTGACGGGTGCGCGCACGCCTGCGATCGATGACGCCGAATTTGCGCGTACCAACCTGCCGCCGCCGCCGATCCATGGCGCCTTGCCTGCCGCGCAGCCGGTCATGCCCGCGACGCTGGTGTCGCACGCGCCGGTGGAAGCCACGCTGCAGCATTTGCTCGCCGACACTGACGGCGCGATTGCGCGGCAGACATTGTTGCAGGTCGCCTCGCTGCCGGGCCAGATCGATACGACCGCGGGGAGGCTCGATCCCTCCGCGCCACGGTGGAATTTCGAAATTCCGTTTGCGAGGTCGCAGGGCACCGCGATCGCCCAATTCGAGATTTCGCGCGATGGCGGCGGCCGCGAGGCGGATGCGGCAAAAAAGGTGTGGCGGGCGCGATTTTCGCTCGACGTCGAGCCATCCGGCCCGATCCATGCTTTGATTTCGCTGAGCGGCGAGCGCACATCGGTGCGGATGTGGGCGGAGCGGCCGGCGACAGCGGTGCAATTGCGCGCCGGCATTTCGCAACTGAGCGCGGCCTTGAGCCGCGCCGAGCTGCAGCCCGGCGATATCATCGTGCGCGACGGCGCGCCGGCGCCACCGGCTACGGCGCCCGCCGGGCATTTTCTGGATCGCGCGCTATGAGCGTGAAGGAGAAAAGCCAGCTTGCCGTCGCGCTGCACTATGACAGAACGGGTGCGCCGCGTGTGGTCGCCAAGGGCAGAGGCAGCATCGGCGACAAGATCATCGAGGTTGCCAAGGCCAACAACGTTCCGATCGAAGAGAACGAAGTGCTGGCGGGCGCGCTCTCCAAGGTCGAACTCGGCGACGAAATTCCGGCGGAGCTTTACAAGGCGGTTGCGGAGGTCCTGATTTTCGTGCTGCGGCTGTCGGGGCGAATCCGCTAGTTCAGGCTCAGTGGCTTCATCCTTCGAGACGCGGAAGACGCCGCCCGGGGACTCGTCATGACCGGCCTTGTGCCCACCTTCGCTGAAGCTTCGGCGGACTGGCATCGAGCCCGTCGAAGCCTCGGCGTAGACGGCTGCCGGGCATCCACGTCTTGCCTCCGCTCAACCAAAAAAAGACGTGGATGGCCGGGCATAGGCGAGCGGAAGCGACGCCGTCCTTCGGACGGCTATGCCCGGCCATGACGGGAAGAACCTGAGCTGCTCCAGCATCAAGAAACCCAATTTCCGACCGTCATCATTTCACCACGATGTCATCTGCATCGTCGCCGCCGTTAAAATCGCTTCGGACGCCTCATGAGCACCCGCCGCCATGTTCTCGGGGCTCTCGCCGGTGCGGCGATGTTGCCGTCGCGGGGCCTTGCCAATGTCGCGCCGCCGCGCAGTGAAATTCGCGAGGCTCTCGCCAAGCGATTTTCCGATGCGGGAACGGTCGGGACGTTTGTCGGCTACAAGGTCGACGACTATCTCGTGATCGCCAGTGACGCTACTCGTTCGGGCGAGCCGAAATTGCCGGCCTCGACCTTCAAGATTCCGAATTCGGTGATTGCGCTCGAGACCGGCGTCGTCGGCGATCCCGACCAGGATATCTTCAAGTGGGACGGCGTCACCAGGAGCATTGATGCCTGGAATCGCGATCACACCTTGCGTTCGGCGATCGCCGCTTCCGCCGTACCGGTCTATCAGGAGATCGCCCGGCGCATCGGCAGCGAGCGGATGCAGAAATATCTCGATCTGCTCGAATATGGCAACCGCGACATCGGCGGCGGCATCGATCAGTTCTGGCTGACCGGCAATTTGCGCATCGATCCGGTCCAGCAGGTCGATTTCGTCGATCGCCTGCGGCGCGGCGCGCTGCCGGTGTCAAAGCTCGGCCAGGAACGGGTAATCGATATTCTTCCCGTAACCAAGGCGGGCCACTCCCTCATTCGCGCCAAGTCCGGGCTCGTCGGTGCCGAGCTCGGCAAGCCGACGCTCGGCTGGCTGGTGGGTTGGGCAGAGAACGGCAATGCGAGCACGGTGTTTGCGCTCAATCTCGACATTCGCGAGCCGCGCCACATCGCCGACCGCATGAATCTGGCGCAAGCCTGCCTTGCCGATATCGGCGCGATCTGATCGGCCAACAACGTTGACTGCGGCTGGCGCGGGCAGCGTGGCTGGATTACCATCGCCGGGCTCATCAGATCACGATCCGATTAGTCGGATCATGATCTCTTTATTTTTGTTTGAGCATGATCTTTTCGGAAAACCGGAGTCCACTTTTCCGGATCATGCTGAGAAACGCCCGGAGGAAATCATGAAAACCACGATCTTTATGTCGTCGCTGGCGATCGCCGCGGCCGGCGGCTGGTTCGCTGCCGCGATGTTTGCAGCGCCCGCGACCAGCAAGGAACCGCGCTTTCCGCAACTCACCATGGATCAGCTCACCGATGCGCAAAAGCCGCTCGGCGAGCAGATCATGAAAATCTCAAGCGTCGGAATCGGCGGGCCGTACAACCCGCTGATGCGAAGCCCGGTGCTGGGCCAGCGGTTGTTCGACCTGTTCCATTATCTGCGCTGGGAGACGTCGGTCCCGACCAAGCTCAACGAGTTTGCGATCCTGATCATCGGGCGGCAGTGGCGCTCGCAGGTCGAATGGTACGCCCACGCGCCGCTGGCGGCGAAGGCCGGTCTTGCCGCCGATATCATCGCCGAGTTGAAGGCCGGCAAGCGGCCGGCGAACATGGCCGAGGAGGAGGCGGTGGTTTATGACTTCGTCACCGAACTCACGTCAACGCAAAAGGTCTCCGACGAGACCTATGCGCGGGCCAAGAAAGTGTTCAACGACCAGCAGATCGTCGACCTGACAGGGGTTTCCGGCAATTACGTCATGGTGGCGATGATGCTGGCGATGGCGGAAGAAACCGTGCCGCCGGGCAAGGAGCCGCCGTTCAAGGTCGGGGAGAAGTAAGAGAGAATGTTCGCGCCGACTCCAACATTCGTCATGCCCGGGCAGGTTTTGACCGAGACCGACACTTGTTGGCTGTGGAGATTTAAAGCCTGCCCCTGCAACCACTTTTGTTACAACTCAACCACCATCCCTGTCTAACCGCCAAAATGAATATAGCTTTTGCCGGGAAACTCAAGTTCGGCTAGGTGCGCTGTTACCAGGTCAGTCCTTCGAATGTCGGGAGGACGTCTGCCAGGAGTTCGAATCTTCTCGGGCGCGCCACTTCGGTACACGCTATTGGCGCCAAAAGGCGCCGATTTTGCGCTTGGAATTACGGTGACAACCTTTCGCGGAATGTTGAAATAGGCAAAGGCGTCACCGTAATTCCAGCGCGACCCAACTTTCATGACGACCGGCAACGTCCGCACCATCTTCACTCGATGACGCGGTCGGCGCGTTTCAGCATCTCGGCCGGAACGGTCACTCCCAGTTCGCGGGCGGTCTTGAGGTTGATCACGAGCTGGTGCTTCGAGAAGACTTCAATCGCGGTGTCCGCAGGCTTTGCGCCCTTGAGGATCCTGTCGACATACACGGGTACGCGCGGATATGTGGACGTGTAACTTGTACCGTAGGACATCAGGCCGCCCGCGTCCGCCTGTCCACCCCACAACATCGTCGGGATGCGCCGCGCCGTGGCCAATTCCGCAACGGTTTTGGGAATAGCGAATACGGCCGGGACTTCCAGCACCACCAGCGCCTCGGCGCCCTCGCTGGCCATGGCCTTGAACGCAGCATCAAAATCGGGCTTGGGGCCGCGCAATTTCAGCACCTGAGGTGTGAGGCCGGCCGCGCGGGCGGCGGCCACATTGGTGCGGTCGATTGGCGCCAAACCGTTGGCGTCGGCGCCGGGAATGTCTGCGTCGCTGAAAATCGCGACCCGCGCGAGTTTCGGAATCATCTCCTTGAGGAGTGCCATGTGCCGAACGGGGAGTTCGGGATCGTTGTTGGTGACTCCCGTGAGGTTTCCCCCAGGCCGCTCAAGCGTAGCCGCGGCGCCAATGGCGACCGGATCGGCGACAAGGGTAAACACGATCGGGATCGTCGTGGTCGCTTTTCGCGCCGCGTTTGTTGGCGGACCGCCGTAGCTGACAATGACGTCTACGCCCTTGTTGACCAGTTCGGCAGCGAAGCCAGGCAGACGGTCGAGTTGTCCTTCAGCAGGACGTACCTCATAGACGACATTGGTCCCTTCGACATAGCCGAGTTGCGTCAAACCCGTGCGAAGCGATTCGGTTTCCGGGCTGGGGTTGTTACGGTTAAGGAGCACGCCAATCCGGTAAACTTTGCCGGCTTGCTGTGCGTGCGACGCGCCCCAGGTCAGGGCTAGTCCGGCAGCTGACGATGCGGCACCCGTTAGAATAGCGCGCCGATTCATGGCAATTCCTTCCGAAGATGATGGTTGGATTTCTCGGTCTGATGGTGCGGCATCTTACCTGGCCCACTACCGTGGGCACGGAATATCTTGCACGAACGCGATGCACCCTATTGGCCCGGAAGCGGACTCAGTGCCTGTGCGCAACACTTGTGTTGCGCGGCGTGTCGGTAGCTGGCGCGTAACGTTGTGCGCTGCAATATTTGCTTGATGGCGCCATACGTATTCCGGAATTCCAGTTGACCACGGAGACCTTATCGTTCGCCTTGTCACTTGGGCCATGAAGGGCACCGACGAAGCATCGGCCGATTGACATCAAGGTGGGCGTTGGGTCATCGGTCATAAGAGCTATTGGCAGTAGAGGACGTCCGCATGACCACCGCGCAGCACGAACTGGTGCTCTACAGCCGGGACGAGCACGTAGTCACGATCACGCTCAATCGGCCCGAGAAGCGCAACGCATTCAACGCGGAGCTTGTCAAAGAACTAAGGGCTGCACTGCTTCGGTTTGAGGCCGATGATGATGCATTCGTCGCCGTTATGACCGGTTCAGGACCCTGTTTTTCGAGCGGGGCTGACGTCGGCGAACGACAGATCCGATCCGTTGCGGAGTTCGATCGACTTGGCGGTCCACAAGAGCCGGATGCTCACACGGCCGATCTTCTCGCTCGACTGCCGAAGTCGAAGCCGATCGTTGCAGCCGTACACGGGGTCGTGATGGGGCTGGGTATAGGTGTCGCTTTCGAGTGCGACTTGGTCGTTGCCGATAGCCAGACACGTTTTCAGATCACCGAAACACCGCGCGGGCTCGGCGGTGCTCGCTTCTGGGCTTTGCTCCATTTCTGCGGCGGAGGCAGCTTCGCGACGGAGGTGGCTCTCACCGGGCGCTTTTTTTTCGGCTGCCGAAGCGGCCGCGGTGGGGATCGTCGGTTCTATTGCTCCGCCCGGTTCGGTCGTCGAGACAGCTACAGCTCTCGCCCGCCAGATCGCAGCCAATCCGCCTCTGAGCGTGCAAGCAACCGTACGAGCACGCCGCTGGTTCATGGATCAAGCTGAGCGAGCGGCGATGGCGATTACAGATCCGATGAAGCTTTATCTGACAGAAGACTTTCGCGAAGCGCTCGCAGCGCACCTCGATAAACGTAAGCCGCGGCCTTTTCGGGGACGATGATCTGATCCAATCGCGTGCATGGAAGTTCGAGGGCGGGCGTACCGAGATGAATTGGTTCAAATCACTTTGGGGTGGGGCTGCCAACCGCGGTCGATCGGATAACGAGACGATCCCGCAGCGAATACGGCGTCATGTCGAGCGTCGTGGCAGTACTCCCGCCGTCTGGTTCGCTCCCGATCGATTCTGCAGCTATAGCCAGATGGACGAGAACGCTACCGTCATTTCCCAAGCGTTGAAAGCTGCATCAGGCGCATCAATTCCTCGGGTGTGCTTTCCAATGCCTCGCGGCTCGTCTGCACTCTATGGGTTTCTAGGCGCAATCGAATGCGGTACCTGCTGTCCACTGGACGGAAAGCTCAGGCAAAACGAATTTGACGAGGCTTACTCGGTCCTGTTGCCGGATGTCGTGCTGAGCAGCGAATCTCAATCGATAGGCGTGAAAGCAGCCGCTGCCGCAGGCATAGCCGTCGTCATCTACGAAATTTCCTCGGATCACGGCAACTGCCGCATCGTCGACGTGAGGCCCGCCAGAAACATGCAGCGTTCTGATCGCCTTATGACCTTGACGTCGGGAGAAGCGCCGGCCGTTCTGATGCGCACATCCGGGACGACAGCGCAGCCCAAGCTCGTCGGGCTTACGCATGCCAATGTTCTGGCTGCGACAGACACGATGCGGGTGGCGTTCGAACTCACCGAAAGCGATGTTTGTATTACGCCGATGCCATTGCATCACGTGCATGGGTTGATAGCGGCAGCCCTTTCAGCGCTCTCTGCCGGCTCATCGATCCATTGCTGCGAAACGTTCTCGCCTCGATCGTTCGATCAGGCATTACGGGACTACGCGCCGACGTGGCTTACGGCAGCGCCCGCGCTGCACATCGCTATGAGCGACTACTATGCGGGACAAAATTCTAGGCCGAGTATTCGTACGCTGCGATGCTTTCGCTCATCGTCCGCGCCGCTTCCGCCTGCATCGATAGCGCGCTTGGAAGAGCTTTACGCCGCGCCGCTGCTGGAAACGTATGGGCTCACCGAGACCGCCTCAACCTTGTGTTCGAATCGACTGCCTCCAGGGAAGCGCAAGCCCGGCTCGGTTGGACAAGCAATTAGCGCGGACTTGAAAATCGTCGATCCGGAGGGGCGTGAGTTACCTGCGGGCCAGGACGGCGAGGTGATCTGG
>Ga0193751_1000137_pt1 | contig 66680 bp, 61 predicted proteins | sample L1c2metaG_FD_143050 | JGI IMG/M metagenome (GOLD analysis project Ga0193751, IMG submission 143050) | Soil microbial communities from a riparian zone of the East river system, Colorado, United States - L1c2 | ecosystem: Environmental > Terrestrial > Soil > Riparian zone | place: USA: East River...
GCGGCAAGATCGAATTCCGCGACATGATCGCGGGCGTTACGATCAAGCGCGATGTCGATGAAGCGACCGGCTTGATGGGCACCGTCATCATCGAGCACAAAGAAGATTTGCATCCGCAAATCGTCATCGTTGGCGACAAAAAGGAAGTGCTGGCCAGCTATTCAATTCCAGCAGGCGCGCACGTCATTGTCGAAGAAGACCAAAAAATCCGCGCGGGCGCACTATTGGCCAAAACACCGCGAAAAGTTGCCAAGACGAAAGACATCACCGGTGGTCTGCCGCGCGTCGCAGAATTGTTCGAGGCGCGGCGTCCAAAAGACGCAGCCGAGATCGCGAAGATCGATGGCGTTGTCGAGATGGGCGGCACCGTTCGTGGCAAACGCCGACTTATTTTGAAGCACCCGGAGACGGGCGCAGAAGAGGAACACCTGATCTCCCTCACTAAACACATTATCGCGTTCAAGGGGGATTTCGTGAAGAAAGGCCAGCAATTAACCGAAGGTCCAATTGTGCCGCACGAAATCCTCGAAGTCTGTGGACCGCAGGAACTACAGGAACACCTGGTTAACGAAGTCCAGGAAGTTTACCGGCTCCAAGGCGTTGAAATTAACGATAAACATATCGAGATCATTGTCCGCCAAATGCTGCGAAAGGTGAAAATCACCGATCCAGGCGACACGTCGCTGCTCTGGGGCGATCAGGTCGACAAGCTCGACTTCGAGAACGAGAACAAACAGGTCGTCGATAAAGGCGGCAAACCGGCGGAAGCCGTGCCAGTGTTGCTTGGCATCACGAAGGCATCGCTTGAAACCGACAGCTTTATCTCGGCGGCATCGTTCCAGGACACAACGCGGGTGCTCACCGAAGCCGCTACGCTTGGCAAAGTCGATCGTCTGCGCGGCTTCAAAGAAAACGTCATCATGGGTCACCTAATCCCGGCGGGGACGGGCTTCCCGGCGCATCGTGAAGTCAGGCTGGTGGAAAAAGGCGAACCAATCGGCGCCCCAGCGATGGACGAGGCCGAGGCGCAACCGGCGATCGGCTAAGATCGACAATATCAAAATGTGGAATGTCGAATTGGCGCAAGCTGATTCGACATTCTTGTTTTAGAACTCAGCCAACATGTCGATTGTAACCAAGACTGGTGATCAGGGCGAAACATCTCTGATGTACGGCCGGCGAGTGCACAAGAACGATTCGCGCGTCGAAGCTTACGGTTCGGTGGATGAATTGACCGCCGCGCTCGGGCTCGCCCGCGCCATTTCCGATGACAAATTTGTGGCTGAGCGGATTTTCGCCATCCAAAAAGATCTGATCAACATCATGGGAGAACTCGCTACCTTGCCGGAAGATCGAGAACGATATTCTAAGGATGGCTTCCACATAACTGACGCTAAAATGGTCGATCGGGTTACCGCAGTGATTGTCGACCTTGAAAAGGATAAATCGCTCTATCCGAAGGATTGGGTCATCCCCGGCGCCAATGGCGTTTCCGCGGCTCTCGATTTTGCGCGAACGTCCTGCCGACGGGCGGAAAGGCAGGTCGCGACTTTGAAGGATCCGAACCTCGAGATTCTTCGTTATCTCAACCGTCTCTCCGATTGGTGCTGGATTCTCGCGCGTGCAACTGAGGCACGGGCAAGAGTGTGATAACGTGGCACCAATGAAAATTTTTTCCTCGGCAAAACTGTCTGCCACACCAATGGCTCTTCTTCTTAGTACGATGCAGTTGGTCGCGGCACCGTCTGACGCGACTCGGCCCGCCAACGTGTTAGGCCCGGCTAACGCGCCGGTGACCATTGAGTTCTTTAGCGACTTGCAGTGTCCGCAGTGCGCGCGCTACGAACCGATCGTCAAGAGCTTGAAGACTGAGTTCGGCGACAAAGTGCGAATGGTGCTGCGCCATTTCCCGTTAAACACGCACGAGCACGCCGTGCTCGCGGCGTGCGCTGCCGAGGCAGCAGCAAACCAGGGCAAGTTTTGGCAAATGGCCGAAGCTCTTTACAAGACACAATGGATGTGGGCGAGCGCTCCTGCACCGCGCACAATCCTGATGGACCAGGCTAAGAACCTAGGATTGGACCTGGATCAGTTCCAAAAGGACTTGGACGGTACTGAATGTCGCGAGCGGATTGACGCGGACGGGGCCTACGGACTAGCGCTTGGCGTGAAGACCGCGCCGTCGGTGCTTATCAACGGCTTCAATGTTCCAAACACCGAGTTCAATGAGAACGGCTTTCGCGCCGCAATTAAGGCGGCCTTGGCTAAGACCAGTCAATGACCTGGTCACGGCGCATTGCCATCGTCGCTGCCGTTGTCGCCTGCTTCGGCCTAGTAGACAGCAGTTACCTGACGATAAAACATCTTCAAGGCAGCTACATTCGCTGCGGGGACGACTGCTCCGCTGTTCTCGGCAGTAAGTACGCCGAAGGAGTCGCGGGCGTGCCGTTGGCCGGTTTTGGCGCGATGGCCTACATGGCTGTGATTGTCGCTGCCGTGTTCGCGGCACGGGGCTCGACACTTGGACGACAGTTTCTCGCTCTTATGGCGATCATAATGGCGTTCGTCAGTCTCTGGCTGCTCTACCTCCAAGCCTTTGTGATCCATGCCTTTTGCAAGTACTGCCTCGCCTCGGCGGCGGCTTCGTTTTGCTTGGCTGGATTGCTCCTGATCGAGCGATTGCATCGCGGCGCCTTCAGCGCAAGAGGGTAGAGTTGAAGGCAGAAATTGCAGTTGCGACGGTCGCCTATCTGTAGCATCTTTCACGTCCGCCGTTTCCCCCTCCTCTGCGGCGCGATTTTTTGTATGGCAAACACAGTTGAATTAGTGCCCGAGCTTTTGGAAGCGGGCGTGCATTTCGGTCACCAGACCAAGCGCTGGAACCCGAAGATGAAGCCGTTCATCTTCGAGCAGCGCAATCAAATTTACATCATCAATCTCGATGAGACGGTGAAGCAACTTCATCGCGCAACCGAGTTTCTTCAGGAAGTGGCGCGCCGTGGTGGAAAAATTCTTTTCGTCGGTTGCAAAAAACAGGCGCAGGAAGCGATCAAGGAAGCGGCGCTTGCGTGCGGCCAATTCTACGTCAATCAGCGCTGGCTTGGCGGTACCTTGACCAATCTGGCAACGATTCGGAAAAGCATCGGCCGGCTCAAATACATCGAGCAGATCGAGCAATCGCCCGAATACAAAAAGATGGGCAAGCAGGAACTGGCGGCGCTGAATCGTGAAGCGGCCAAGCTGCGTCGCAACCTCGAGGGAATTCTCGAAATGGCGCAGTTACCCGATGCCGTAGTCATAATCGACACGACTCGCGAGCAGAACGCGGTCAATGAAGCAAAACGCCTGAACATTCCAATCGTTGCGATCGTTGATACGAATGCCGATCCGGAAATGATCGATTATCCGATTCCGGGAAACGACGACGCGATTCGCGCGATTCGAATCGTGTTGCAGAAACTGGTCGATGCGATTGTTTCGGCGAGCGGCGAAGCACGGATTCGCGAGCAAATCGAGATGGCTGGCGTTTCTGCCTGACCGGCGGCACGTTAAGCCCAACGCTCAACGTTCAAGATTTTCAATGAAAGCGACAACCGACATCAACCCTCAATTAGTTAAACAGCTCCGCGAAAAAACAAACGCGGGCATGATGGACTGCAAACGCGCCCTGGCCGAGGCAGAGGGAGATCTTGCGAAAGCAGAGACGATTTTGCGAACCAAAGGGATCGCGAGTGCGAGTAAGAAGGCGTCGCGTGCAACCAAGGAAGGCATCGTTGCTTCTTACATTCATTTGCAGGGCAAGGTCGGCGTTCTGGTGGAAGTGAATTGCGAAACCGATTTCGTCGCGAAAAACGAAAATTTCCGTGGTTTCGTCAAAGACATCACGCTCCACATCGCGGCCGCACATCCGCTTTACGTCGGTCGCGAGGATGTGCCCGGAAAATTGATCGAGGCCGAGCGCGAGATTTACAAGGCGCAGGTCAAAGGCAAGCCCGCAAACGTGACTGAAAAAATTGTCGACGGAAAACTCGATAAGTTCTACAGCACAGTTTGTTTGCTGGAACAAGGCTTCATCAAAAATCCCGACGTCACGATCAAAGATCTGCTCAACGGAAAAATTACAGAACTTGGCGAGAACATTGTGATCCGCCGCTTCACCCGTTATCTCGTCGGCGAGCCGCTTCCCGCCGAAGCGTAATATCGTTCTGTCATCCTGAGCAAAATCCGTTTCATCCGCGTAATCCGCGGGTAAGTTGAAGCGGTGGACCTGAACAAATACAAAGCGAAGCGCGACTTCTCGAAGACTGCCGAGCCGAAAGGCGGGAAGCCGTTACCAAAGCAAGTCCGCGGCGCTTCCCGATTTGTCATTCAGAAACACGACGCGCGCCGATTGCATTACGATTTCCGGCTGCAAATGGAGGGCGTTCTCAAATCATGGGCGCTGCCAAAAGGCTTGCCCTGGCACCAAGGAGAGAAGCATCTCGCGGTCGAAGTGGAAGACCATCCGATTGAATACGAAACCTTTGAAGGCATCATTCCTGAAGGCCAGTACGGCGGCGGCACGGTCATGGTTTGGGATCAAGGCGCCTATTATGTTTACGGCGAGCAGCCGTTGAAATCACTGCGCGAAGGCAAACTTCATCTCGTTCTGGCCGGCGAGAAAGCGAAAGGCGAATGGACGCTTGTGCGAATTCGCGGCCGGGATGGGGAAAAGAACCAGTGGTTGATATTGAAAACCGGCGGAAGCGCCAAGCCGCCCTCGAAGAAAGCTGAGGACCAGTCGGTCAAGACAGGTCGGACCATGAAACAGATCGCGGAAGAGCGCGATGCAGAATGGGAATCGAATCGCGAAGAGAAAAATCCGAGCGAGAGATCGACATTTAAGGCGCGAATTAGGACCGCGCTTAAAAAAAAAGACCAAGGAATAGCAGGACGCGACGACGCCGAAAATGAAAGCGCGCAGGCCGCACCCGAGCTGCTGAAGAAGGTAGCAACGGCCAAGCCTCGCTTCATCGAACCGATGAAAGCGCGTCTGGTCGATAATCCTCCAACGCACGGCGATTGGCTTTATGAATTAAAGTTCGACGGCATCCGCGCCATCGCCGTTAAGAACAAGAGCAAGATTTCGTTAATCTCCCGCAACGGAAACAAATTAGACGCGCGTTTTCCTGAAATTGCCGAGGCAGTAAAGAATTTGCCCGTGCGCGACTGCGTGATCGATGGCGAAGTGGTCGCGCTCGATGAAGAGGGGCGTTCCTCGTTTCAGCTCTTGCAGGCGCTCGAAATGGAAGGACGAAAAGCGCCTTTGCGCTTTTACGTTTTCGATCTGCTCCAACTCGACGGCAAAAGTTTGCTCGGCCTGCCGCTCGAACAACGCAAGCAAATCCTCGCCAAAGTTTGCGAAAACGCCGGCGACCCGATCCGCTATTCCGGCGAAATCAGCGGCGATGTGAAATCGTTGCTTGCCGAAGTAAAACGCCGCTCATTGGAAGGATTGATCGGCAAGCAGCGCAAATCCGTCTATGAGCCGGGCCGGCGCAGTGGAACCTGGATTAAACTGAAATGTCTCAACGAGCAGGAATTCGTAATTGGCGGCTACACGCCGCCCGACGGCTCTCGCAAACACTTCGGTGCAATCCTCGTTGGCTACTACGAAGACAAGAACAAAAAAAGAGACAGTTGTCTCAAATTTGCCGGCAAAGTCGGAAGCGGTTTCACGGCGAAGGCTTTGTCGGTCTTGTCCAAGAAATTTCGCGAAGAAGAACGCGACGACTGTCCATTTGTCGATCTTCCGTCGCAACATGGCGGCGAATGGGTGCAGGGAATCACTCCGTCGATGATGAAAAAAATGCACTGGGTGAATCCCAAATTCGTCGCTCAAATCAAGTTCGCGGAGTGGACCCGCGACGGGAAACTTCGCCAACCGGTCTTCCTCGGCATGCGCGAAGACAAAGAAGCCAGGAAAGTAAGGCGGGAAGCGGCCTAGCTGAGGAAGTTCGGAACGCTTCGTGCTTCGAACGCGGAAGTTATTGACAATTGTTCACAATTGGCGGAAATCGACAGTCCCGCGCCCAGTCTAACAACAAAAGGAGATTGATTATGCGTCCAACTTGGAAGGGCAGTATCAGCTTCGGCCTCGTTTATATTCCAATTTCGGTTTATCCGGCGACCCGCGAAGAAAAGCTCAGTTTTCGACAACTGCGCAAAAGCGACCTCAGCCCGATCAAATACAAGAAGGTTGCCGAGGCGGACATGAAAGAAGTGCCGGCCGATCAAATCGTAAAAGGTTTCGAGTACGAACGCGGCCGCTATATCGTTTTAAGCGACGAAGATTTCGAAAAGGTACGGATTGAATCCACCCACTCGATCGACATTACCGACTTCGTCGATCTTGAGCTGGTGGATCCGAAATTTTTCTACAAACCCTACTTCCTCGAGCCACAGAAAGGTGGCGAAAAAGCGTACGCGCTCCTGCACAAGGCGTTGAGCGGAACGGGTAAGATCGGCATTGCCAAAGTCGTGATCGCAAATCGCGAGTATCTGGCGGCGGTGAAGCCGGACGGATTGTTTCTCGTTCTCGAGCTGATGCATTTCGCGAGCGAGGTGCTGACCCCGGAAGAATTGAATCGCCCAAAGACGGAGTTGAACGACAAGGAGCTCAAGATGGCGAATACGCTGATCGAGAGCATGTCTTCGGAGTGGCAGCCGGAAAAATATCGCGACGAGTATCGCGATGCGGTGATGGAGATGATAGAGACAAAGGCGAAAAATAAAACATTGCCGGCTGCACCAGTTGCGGCGCCGCGGAGCACGAACGTGGTCGATCTTGTTAAAGTTTTACAAGAGAGCATCAACCGGTCGCAATCTGGGCGGGTAAAGCGCGGAGGCAATGGTGCAACCGGTCGGCGGAGATCGACCTCTTCGTTGGTAAAACAAAAACGCCGCGCCGCCGCGTGATTATTTAGTTTTCGACGTTTGCCTGGACGCGCTGGACCATGGCAACGGCGGCCATGAGCACGACGCCGGCGACGATCTGATGGGCCCGCAGTGTCGCGTGAAAGAATCCCCATGTGATACCGACCGCGGCGAGCGTTTGCATCATCTCGAAGTATCCGGCGGTGGAAGCGCGAGTGAGACGCAGTCCTTCGAAGTAAATGAGAAGCGGGATACCGCCCGAGATTGAGGCGAGCAAAATAAGCAAACCGATCGCTTTGAAGGCGTGAGTTTGCGCGGCAGCTGGCCAAAGCGCAGCGCTATGGAGTTTGCCGTAAACGAACAGGATCAACGTCATGCAGATCAGTCCAACCACAATGCGCATACTGGCTGCAAGTCGAAGCGGCATGCCGATCATGACACCGCGACCAGCAACGGTTGAACCGCCCCAAAAAAAAGCGCAGATGAGGGCGTAGCCGGTGCCAAGAGTGAGCCCGGCGCGCTCAAACGAAACTGTAATGAGCGCGGGAAATTCCACGGAGAGAAAGATACCGGCGAGGACGGCGATCGCGGCATAGAGAAAAAAACGCGGCGCGAGGCGATCGCCGAAAAGGAGAAACGCACCCAACGTCGAGATCACCGGCTGGATATTCAGAATGACGTTAACAACAGTTGGGTTTCCGTGTTTGAGCGCGAGCGTGAAAAAGATCGTGCCGACCGCCGAGCCGGCGAAACCGGAAAAGAGCAAATAGCTCCACGCCGAGATGTTGATCTTGCGAAGCTCGCCCAGATTCTGCAGGAGGAGCGGCAGAAACATTAGCAGAATCAGGACATGTTCCCAAAAAACGATCACCTCGGCGTCGAATAATTCGTTCAGTGGAATGCGCCACGCGCTCTCCGTTCCCCAAAGGGCCGCGCCGAGACCAACGAGCCACGGACCGTAGCTCGGACCCTGGCCGGAGCGATCTCTGAAAGCCATGGCCGATTGCATCACCCGCGATCGGGAAAGCCGGCTGCGGCCTCGACCAGTCTCTGATCTCTTGTCCGCCGGAAAATCATCCAGACTCCGAGAAGGACAAATGCAGCACCGAATAAAGACCAAGGCGGAAAAGTCTCGCCGCCTATTAACCAACCAAGCATGACCGCGCCCGGCGGCGTGATCAGGGAAATGGTTTGCAAATTTGTTACGGACATGCGCGGCAACAGCCAGTAGAGAAGCAGAAATGTCAGGGCCGAGCCAATGACCGCGAGATAAAGCAAGCAGAAGATCGACATCATCGTCCAATGAAATCGCGCTGGGTCACCATCGACAATGAATCCAAGAAACAGAAGCGGCACCGTTCCGAAAATCATTTGCCAGGCGGCGAGCATTGCGGGCGCAATTTGAATCGCACGCTTTTTAAGGACGACATTTGAGAAAGCAGCGCCCGCGCCGCCTAACGAAATTCCAACGCCACCCCAAAACGCGAGCAGACCGCTGAAAGTAAGCAAACGCGCACAGATCAGCGCAACGCCGGCGAGGGCGAGCAGTGCGCCCATCAGTTTCTGCAAACGCAATGGCTCATCCGGCAACATCCAATGTGCGAAGATCATCCCGAAAATCGGAATCGTGCCCTGTAACACAGCCGCAAGGCCGGAAGAAACGTGAAGCTCGCCCCAGAACAGGAGCGTGTAATTGATCGCGAACATTAGAATACCGGTAAACGCAAGCGCAACGTAATCAGAGCGATGCAGCGGCAGAAGTCGCACCCGACCGGCCGAGACAGCGGTGAGAACAATGATTGCGATCAGGAAGCGAATCGCAACGAAGGAAATCGGCGGCAGATCGCGCAGCCCGACTTTGATTGCGAGCCAGGTAGAGCTCCAAACGATGCAGAGAGTAAGCCACGCCGCTGGAATCCGCCAACCGATGCGTTGCATTCGTCGCGATACTCGCGCGGATCGTCAATGCCGTAAAGGCACAGCCTTGCGCTTGTTGCGGAGAAAATCCGCGTTAGCGTGTGACACGTGAAAGTTAACGTAATCGTCAAACCGAAAGAGGCTGTGCTCGATCCGCAGGGAAATGCGGTTCGCGATGCAATGCGCCACCTTGGCATGCCGGAAATCCGCAGCGTTCGGATCGGCAAATATATGGAAATCAATGTCGAAGGAGAAGATGCCGATCTTGAGAAGCGGCTGCACCGCCTTTGTCGCGACCTTCTCTCCAATCCGGTAATTGAAGACTACGAATTGGTGAAGACCAACGGCGCGCGCAAGACGTCACAGATCAGAAAAAAACAGAAATGAAAGCGTTGCGGTATTTTTTCTGTGTGGTGCTCCCGCCGCTGGCGGTGCTGATGACCGGGCGGCTCGCGAGTTTTTTTCTGAGCATCCTCCTGACCTTACTGGGCTGGATACCGGGAGTCATTCATGCCGCACTGGTCGTGAACGACTATCATGAGGAACAACGCGCGCGGGCAATCGCCCATTAAAGCGACATGAAGTTCGCCGTCATCCAATTTCCCGGCTCTAATTGCGATCAGGATTGCGTCGCGGGTATTAACAGCATCGAAGGTCTGCAGGCTGATTACGTCTGGCACAAAGAAACGTCGCTCCGCGATTACGACGCCATCGTTTTGCCAGGCGGATTCGCTTACGGCGACTATCTACGTTGCGGCGCGATCGCACGCTTCTCGCCGATCATGAAGGCGGTGATCAGCGACGCGCGCGCGGGGAAACTCGTTCTTGGCACATGCAACGGTTTCCAGGTTTTGTGTGAAGCCGGCCTTCTCCCGGGTGCGCTCGTCCGCAATCGATCGCTTCGCTTCGTCTGCGAGATGGTGACACTGTGCGTAGAGGTCCCGGATTCGCCGTTCACGCATGGGTGTTCAGAAGGAACTCTGCTCCGAATGCCGATCGCCCACGGCGAGGGTTGTTATTTCGCGGATGATAAGACGCTGCATCAGCTGAATCACAAACGGCAAGTCATTATGCGCTACGCCGACGATCGTGGCCGAATTGTTCCCGAGGCGAACCCGAACGGCTCGATCGAGAACATTGCTGGCATCTGCAATCGCGAGGGAAACGTGCTCGGGCTAATGCCGCACCCGGACCGTGCCTGTGACGCGCGGCTTGGAAGCGCTGACGGTGCAAAGATTTTTCGCTCGATGATGGAGACCATCGTCGCTCAGCACGCGCGCGCGGCATAAGATCGGCGTCGTGAGCTTCTTCATTACCGGCACCGACACCGGTGTTGGAAAAACGTACATTGCCGTGCAATTGCTCCGACGGTTGCGCGCAAATGGAAGATCGTGCGCCGGATTCAAACCGATTTGCTGTGGTGATCGCCGGGACGCCGAGCTTCTGTTGTCGGCGGGCGCAAATGGTCTGACCATAGACGAAATTAATCCGCTTTGGCTGAAAACACCGGCCGCGCCGTTGACCGCGGCGCAAATCGAAGCCGTGAATATCAACATCGAACGGTTGCTCGACGCGTTTCGGAAACTGGCGGCCCGAGTTGACGACGTATTTGTCGAAGGTGTCGGCGGCTGGATGGTACCGGTGCAATCGGATTACTTTGTCAAAGATCTGGCCGTTGAGATTGGTCTGCCGGTGCTGGTTGTGGCTCAGAACCGATTGGGTTGCCTGAATCACACTCTCCTTACAGTTCGCAGTGTTCAGGCTGCGGGCTTGCGCTGCGCGGGCGTGGTCTTGAACAGTCCTTCTAGAGACCCGGATATCGCCCAAACCACCAATGCCAACATTTTAGGAAGCGTTCTTGATGTTCCGCTACTGCCCGAATTGGGGGAAAAGATCGCAGAACTGCCCCCAGAATGGATCCGAATTTTGGGTATTGGCGGGTAAGCGCGTCTGTAAACTAACTCGTCATAAGTGTAAATTAAATTTACACAAATCGCGAATCCGTGACGGCTCTCCCCAGGCAAATCAGGGTGGCACCTGCGCTGCTAAACCTTTCTGGCAACAACCCTATTAATATGCTCCTAGAAAAAACGTTTCATATGAGCCAGCCGCTGGATGAATCCAAAGCCCGGCTGACCAGCATTCAATCCTATAAACGGCAGTTTCTGATGGTCACGAAAGCGATGGTGACCTCTTCGAAAACGGTGGAATTCAGTTTTCGCGGTCCGCTCGGTTTTGAGGCGCGCACCGTCCTGCTGGCGGTGGATGGCAATTCAGACAACCAATTCGCCTTTGAATCAACGGGCGGAAATATTGAAGTGATTGGGTTGGTCGACTTCACCGAGATCCGGCCGGCCTGCACCGAGATCACGCTCGCGATCCACTATCGGATAAAGAATCGGCTCTTCGCTTGGCTCGATCAGCGCCTGCACTTCGTCGATACATTTGTGAATGCGGAACTGCGCAGCATTCGCGCGCACTTTGAAGGCATCGCCACCTCCTACATTGAACGTATGCCAATTCTGCCGTTGTTTGAGTCCGCTGCCGCCGCGTAAAGTTTCCAAAGCAGACCTCCATGAAAGCACGGAGCTTCCGCTCCGTGCTTTTTTATTTGATTCGCACGGCGTGAGTTTTATCGAGACGCAGGATCTGCCCCGGCCGCAATGAGGTTTTTGATTTTGGATCGACAATCTTCTTGCCGTCGATTTGTACGCTGCCTTGTTTGATCAATCGACTCACTTCCGCGCGTGACTTCTTGAGCGCGAAAGCTTGGGCGTAAGCTGCTGCAACTACCGTCACCGATTCATCGGCCATCGCTGGAATTGCCGGAAGCTCCGCTTCGTCCAAACGCTTTTTGCTAAAGCGCGCATTCCAATCGGTAAGTGTCCTCTGCGCGACCTCGTCCGAGTGATAGGTCTGCACGATCTCAAACGCGAGCTGTTTTTTTGCCTCAAACGGGTCCGCGCCTTTCAAGAGCTCACGCCCGAGCAAAACCTCATAATAACGCACCATCAATTTATCTGAGATGCTCATGAGTTTGCCGAACATGTCCGTGGGCGGCTCGCTTACGCCAACGAAGTTGCCCAAGCTCTTGCTCATTTTCTTTGAGCCATCCAAACCTTCCAGGATCGGAAGAAGAAAAACGATTTGCTGCGGCATACCTTCCTCCTTTTGGAAACCCCGTCCGACTAAAATGTTGAAAAGTTGATCAGTGCCACCGAGCTCCACGTCCGCCCGCACCATTACAGAATCCCAGCCTTGCATGATCGGGTATTGAATTTCGTGGGCGTGGATTGCCTGTTGATTATCGATCCGCCCGCGAAAATCTTCCCGCTGCAGCATCTGTTGAAGAGTGACCCGGCTGTTTAAGCGAATTACATCTTCGTAGGACATGCTGCGAAACCAATCGCCATTGCAAACGGTCTCCGTCCGAGCCGGATCGAGAATCTTGAAGGCCTGCTCCCGATAGGTTTGCGCATTATGCATCACTTCCTTGTGCGTCAGATGCGGCCGGGTGGCGGACCGACCGCTCGGGTCGCCAATCATCCCGGTAAAATCACCGATAATAAGGACTGCTTGATGTCCGACGTCCTGAAATTGTCGAAGCTTTCGCAGCACAACTGCGTGACCAAGGTGAATGTCGGCAGTCGTGGGATCGACCCCGAGCTTGACGCGGAGGGGGCGGCCGAGCGCCAGTTTTTCGCGCAGCTCCGCTTCACTAATGATTTGTGCGGCGCCTTTTTTTAGAAACGCCAAGGCTTCATCCGGTCGCATGATTCGCAACTGTAGTGGCCGCCGTCCTCGGCGGCAAAGATTTCCGACAATTGCAACTGAGAGCAGCCGGTTTTACCGAGCGCGCTATTTATTTTTATTCAGCAGGTCCCGAACTTGGTCGATGGTCATTGGCGGATTTTGCCGATCCAATGATTTTTGGCTTTTCCCCTGATCTCGGAACTGACGTTGGTCGGCGAAGGTTCGGTTCGCGGTCACGTTATCAGGGTTGTTCGCACTGTGAATGTCGCGAACGGACGATGTTCCTACGGGTTCGGGGATGTTTGCGGTTCGATTCTGGATCGAGGAAATTTTGGGTTCGGTCCCGACTAAGCGAGAAGGATACTCCTTGGTGGTAAGCGCGTGCGTATTGACGAATGATTTTTCCGCACGGTTCGGCTGCAGCAAAAATGTTCCCACATTGCCTCGATGTTCGACCACAGCAGAACCAGCGACGAATTTTTTGCCCTGAGCATTGTTCTGCAGCTCCAGGTTCGGCCTAAGCAAGCGATCGACCAGGCTGGGCTCTTGCTGCTGCGCCCAGCTTGCCGAGACACACAGGCAGGTTAGACAAATTGTCCGCAACCAGCGCACGCCTCTTAAACTCGTAAAGCAGCGGTCCGCTTGTAAAGCAAATTATCGGCAGCAGACGATTTCCAACCGGTGAGGAAGAGCCAGCCGGCTTTCTCGATTTAGACTCAGCGGCCTAGAGCTGCCCGCAGATTCGCAGCGCCCGGCGGTGCGGCGACACGCCCATGCAAAATGTCGTAAGAAGAGACGGGGCGCCCATAGTAATGCTCGTTCGCGCCTTTGCGTGTGCCGATCACAGCGCCTTCCAGCGACGCGCCGATAAAAAGGCCTTTCGTTTTGCTGTAAGTATAAATTGCCGCTCTCGGAGTCACATCGGCCTCGGCCGCGCGTCCCACTGGTCCCGCGGCAACACTCGCGTCCGCCCCGAGTGTCATATTTCCGCCTTTGGAAAATGCGCGAACGGCGCTCTCGTTGTTGAGCACGATTACAAAATCGGTCACTTGCGCGCCGATCTGCGGCCCCCAACCCGCGCCGCCGGTGCCGATGAACGATGGACCCGACCAACCATTTCCGGTTCGTGCCACCGCCACGCCTTCGCCGGCCTTTCCGCTAAAAATTAGGCCGGCTTTCACAACGCTGATAATGGCGAGGCCTCGCGCACGCCGAAGAATGCGCGGTGGAATGCCTTTCTCGGGCATATGGCGAAACTCCCGGATTGCGGTGGCCGAGCGATCGACCGTGTCTTGCTCGGTCGCGTTCGCCCCAATTAGTGATAAAGAAAAGATCGTTAAGATGAAGAATAGCTTTTTCATTGCACTACAAGTACTTCGCCAGCTTAAAGGTGCGTGGACGTGTCTTTTCAATAAAGATGTCAATCTTCCGAGATTGTTAGGCGAACGGCGTTGACGATGAAATTGGACGAAACCTTCATGCAAGAGGCGTTGCGCTTGGCAATAAAAGCGCGCGCAGCCGACGAAGTTCCAGTCGGCGCGGTGGTTGTCCGGGACGGCAGAATAATTTCGCGTGGATACAATCAAGTCGAGCTGCTCAAAGACGCGACGGCTCACGCCGAAATGCTTGCATTAACGGTAGCTGAGGCAGCGGTCGGTGATTGGCGCCTGACCGACTGTGATCTTTACGTGACCAAGGAACCTTGCCCGATGTGTGCCGGGGCAATTGTCCACACCCGGATTCGGCGGGTGATTTTTGGCGCCACGGACATTCGCGCCGGGGCCGCAGGCACCGTAATGAATTTGCTTCAACACAACGCGCTCAATCACCGCTGTCAGATCACCAGCGGCGTTTTACAGACCGAGTGTGCTTCAATTCTGCAGAATTTCTTCCGTAAAAAACGCGGGGCGATCGAGGACGACGCCGCTCCGTGAGCCGGTGGTCGTTTTCAAGTGGATGCTGATCACGGCGCCACTCATAAGAAGGTAATCGCAAACGCACCAGACGTGTACATGAGACGCGGCCGGGTTCCCTAACCGAACCCGGCCGCCCTGACTAGCTACTGTGCGAGGAAAAGTACTAAAATCTCTTTTTGATCCCGACGAACCAGAGCCGGCCTTTGACGCTGGCGGTCTGCTGGTCGTAACCGTTTTCGAAGGCAGCAGCCACGAATGGCGGCTCTTCGTCAGTCACGTTGTCCACGCCCAGCGTGATCGTCACATTGTTGAGCATCGACCTCCATCCGCACGGGTTGTACTCGGCGGTGGAGACCGGCATCACGTTCTTGTCCTTGCCACTCACCTTCACGTTCTTGCCGCCATCCTTGGCATATCCCGCCACTTCGTTCTGGGCCGCGGGCGGTGGCAGGTTGAAGGTGTAATTGACAATCATATCCAAGGTCACGATTTCACGCACCTTGCGGTCGAAAGTGCCTTGGCAAGGGAAGAAGGGGTTTGTCGGATCCTTCGAGATGGGCCCATTGTGGGGCGGTATCGGACGGCCTGGCACTATGAGCCCTGTAATTGGGTCTGGTGTCCCGCCAAATACAAGGAAATCAAACTTGCTGCAATCCCCTGTAGACGGACTCCCTGAGAAACCCGTTCGATTCCGTAAATCATCGAATGTGAACTGCGCGTTGTCCCAGTACTGCCCGACGAGGTGGACCACGGCACCGGCATCGATACCTTGCATCCACGATCCGGACGGGCCGTCGTAGAACAAGCTCGTGTACGAGCGATTGTGGGTGAAGGAGCCGCCGCCGGTAGTGCCTTGGAAACCGCCGCCGAACCTGCCAACCGCCGTAAATCTCCCGCCGCCTGGCACCGTCTGGATATCCACATCAGCCATGTAGGTTTCGTTCCAGGTTCCAGTGAAGGTTCCCCAGTCGCCGTGACCCAGTCGCGAAGTGTCGAATATCTCGACTGCTTCGAAGTCCCAGGCACTCAGAATTTCGCGGCCGAGATTTTGCTCCGGCGTGAACAGAAGCGTAATCGGACCGTTTTGACGTTCGCGGAAAATGGTCGAATTGCCGAGGTGCTGGGTGCCGTTTGCATCCTGCGGGCCCGCGTGGTCGATCAAGAACTGCGGATCCAAGGACGTGGTGAATCCGCGGATGTCGATGTGGATGAAATCCGCCGACAGGGTCAGGCCCTGCAACGGAGCCCACCATTTGCCGGGAGTTAGCACGCCGCCATAGGTGTACTCATAAGCAATTTCCGGCTTTAGGGTGGGGCTACCCTGAATATCCTGTTCGACCTGCAGTTCCGTCGTGAAGGGATCTTTGATTGCCGGGAAGGCTTGGGTCCTTCCTCCGAACAATTCAAATAATGACGGAGCGTGAAAGGCTTCGATATAAGCCGCGCGCAGAGTCAAAGATTGATCGATCGGCTGCCACCGAACGTCGAACTTGGGACGTTCGGTCGAACCGAAGTCGCTGTAGTTCTCGTAACGCTCGGCATAACCCAATTCCAAACTGTAGGCGCCGGGGAAATTCCAGGTCGGTCCAGTCACTGGAACACGTGCCTCCCAGAACACCGACCAGGCATCCCGACTGCCGCGCGTTGGCTGGAAGTTGGTCGAGCCAGTGGTCTGCCCGGCCTGAGTCAAAGCGTCCGGCTGATCGAAGAAGGTATCGCCCTCGTGCACACCGCCGATCGCGAAACGGACTGCGCCTCCCGGCAGGTTAAACAGATCACCGCGGAGGGTGATGTCTTCAGTTAGGAGAACGGTATCCGTGATCTCGTGGGTGGTAACGAAAACCTCGTTCTTCACCTGTCTCGAATTCTGACTGATGCCGAATGGATTGAAGGCCGTTGCCGGATCGGTATCGAGCAAGCGATTACGCAGGGCGTAGTTGTTCGTGATGCCGCCGGACCGCACCGTGCGGTAGTCTTCATTATAGCGAACGGCAGCTTCCCATTCCCAGGTCTTCAACTGGTCCCAGGCGTTGGCGAACTCGCCCAGATTGCCTTTGAGACCGCCGGTAAATAAATAGTTATCCGTCCTGACTTTAGCTGTCCGTAAACCGGCCTCCAACGAACGATAACGAACACCGGTGGTGAACTCGGTCCCCGGAGGAGCCGCACTTTGCTGCGCGAACGCCGGGAACGAGGTACTAAACCCACCGTTTGAAGTGTAATCCGCCGTTGTAAACGGATTGAACGCGTTCTGCGTCGGCACACTGATACCGACGCTGCTGATACCGAATGGGTGCGGGCCTGAAACAAAGCCGCCACTGTTACCGCCGAGGTCGGTCCAGACATCCGGCGTGAATGGGGTCGGTGCCAGACCGCCATCCCAGAATTGGCGGAAGTATTCAAAGTCGGCAAACACGGTCAGGTATTTGTCGCAGATATCGCGGTCGAACGAGCCATAGAGATATTCCCGATCGGTCGCTGCGATCGCCGGAGTCAGGTCGGCAAAGTTAAAGAACGCGCGCTCGCTCGTGATCGCGGAAGTGGACGTTAAACCCCGGTTCGTATATTGCGTGTCAGTAAACTGGTTCGCAGCGGCGTGCGGTGTCGGCGACCTCAAACCACCAATAGCAGACTTGAAAGGTTGCTGCGCGGTCCCCAGGAACTGCCGGGTGGTGATGCGACCGGGGAAATTGCCGCTGCGGCCGTCAAACCCGCCATACTTGTTAAAGTCCGCGTCGTGCGAAATCTGGGCATCGCGCGAGTAAATGGCCGCCGCGTTGTAAATCCCCGCGAAAACCACGATGTTTGTCTTGTCGTCGCCAGTACCTGCGAGCAGGTAGCCGGTTTCTTCACCGCGATCGCCGGCGAAACCAAGGTTCGTGTTGCCGTAGCTGGCGTAAACCTCCAAACCACGGAAGCGGTGGATCAAGAACACGTTGACCACGCCCGCCACAGCTTCGGTGCCGTAAATCGGCGAGGCGCCATCCTTCAGGATGTCGATGTGATCGATCAAACCCAGCGGGAACCGGTTGAAATCAACCGAAGCGGTGCCCGTGCTTGCCGCGATGGCAACACGTCGTCCGTCCTGCAAAACCAGGGTCTCTTTTGGATCGATACCACGGAGGCTGATACGCGTGCTGCCATCGCCACCGTTGGTGTTGTTCTCAGTCGTGTTGGATCCAGTCGATGCCGGAAGTCGCAAGATCAGGTCGGTCGGAGTGCGCACTCCCAACCGAGTGATGTCGTCACGGCGATAAGTGTCGACCGGGTTCGGGCCGACTTCTTCCGCAGTGGGAATGTTCGAACCGGTCACGATGACGCGTTCGGCCGTAGCTTCAGTTGCGGCTGGCGCGCCGGCCGGTGCGACGTTTGTTCCTGTCGGCGGTGCGTTCGGCGCCGGCTCTTGAGCGCGCGCGCTCATCGCGATGATTAATGGAAATGCGACGGCGGCTACGAGAGCGACGCGAATTGAAAATTTACCGAGGTTCTTAATCATTGGTTTCTCCATGGTTTGAATCTTGTTGGGCTGTAGCTGTGCTGTAGGTTAAGAACGGAGACTAACCAGACGGCGAAACCGAGCGTGAGGACATAAATCCGACGATTGCGGACGCGCGATAATTCCGCGATTTAGCGGACTTGAGTGTCTCGTTGGGTGTGCTCCCGGCAGTGCGCACACGGGCGGTTATGTGTCCCGGTAACGAACGCAGAATGCTCCGAGCGTAGAATTACGGATGCAACAAGTATGTGGTTCTAGTCCGCTACTGATGATCTGTTTCGCTTAGCTTCGCAACGAATACTTCGCAGTCATAGCCGTAATCGGAATGTCTGCAATTAGTGAAGTATATTGTTTTGCTGTCGCTGGACCACCGCGGAGCGGTGGCACGACCTTCGGTGTTGGCGACAAGCCGGATGTTTCCGCCATCTGGGTCCATAAGGTAAATCTGATACGCCGATTCGCGGTTGGATGCGAAAGCGATCCATTTACCATCCGGCGACCAGGCCGGCCAGCCATCGAAAGCCGGATTGTTCGTGATGTTGCGTAAGTTCGTGCCGTCACTGCTGGCAATGAATACTTCCGAATTCATGTCGCCAACGATTTTTCGAAAGGCGATTTTTTTTATGTCAGGCGACCAGGACGGATACGTGTTCACGCCACCGGAAATCAGCGTCTTAACACGCCCGCTCTTCACGTCGATGCTGTAGATTTTTGTATCGTTCTTTTGTGACGGGTGCACGTCGTCATCGGCGCAAAAAATCACCTGCTTGCTGTCAGAAGACCAACTGCCGTGAATGGCCCGGATATCCGAGGGCGTCAGCGGCTCCAAGTTGCTGCCGTCCGGATTCATAATGTAAATTCTTTGCTGCTTGTTGATTGTCGCCGTCGCAATGATCTTTTTACCGTCGGGCGACCATTGGGGATCATCATAGTCGGTCGTGTCGTGCGTGATCTGCACGGGATGGGAGCCGTCCACGTTCATGACGAAGATCTGTCCCTTGCCAGCGATTACGCTGATCGTGACGAGCGTTTTGCCGTCGGGTGCTGGCGCGGTGGCGTAATTTAGCGAATGAGTGAGCTGGATCGGAATGCAAAGAGGGCTGGCCCCATCGGACTCGGTTGAGCCGGCAAAACTAAAGCAGCCGATGATTACTATTATAAGAAAGCATTTCGTGGTGCGCATATCGTGTCCTAAAAGGCGGAGGCGAATTTCATTCTATATTCGCGCATCGCAACGAAATCGAAACACCAGCCCCATGTCGCCCCGAACCTATCGGCCTTGGCGTTTAATAAACCATTCAGCCGTAACAAAAGCCTAACCAAGCCGAACCTCGTGCAATTACGCTGCGAATAAGGGCGAGCGGTAGATTTTATTGTTGTCGATTCGAAGATTTCTTTTGTAGCCGAGTGGGCTAACACCGTAACGCCTCTCAAAGGCGCGCCGAAAGGAATCGGCGCTTTGATAGCCGACATCGCGCGCCACGTCTTCGACGCTATTTCGAGGAACTCTCAAACGACGCCGCGCCTCATCGAGCCGCAGTTCCTCGACAAAAACTGCGGGCGAAGCGTGAAAGAAACGTTTGAAGAGGCGACTAAAATGGCGCGGACATAAACAAACTCTACCGGCAAGCACTTCTACTGAAAGGTTGTCGCTCAAGTGCGATGCAATCCACGCCGGTAAATCAGCGAAACGATCCATCGGCCCGCATTCAAACTGCAATGGTTCAAGTAAGTTTTCTCTGTCTCCAGGCGGTCTTAATCGCATCACAAGTTCGCGGGCGACGGAAAGTGCGCCGCGCGCGCCGCAGTCTTCCTGAATCAAAGCCAAAGTCATTTCGATTGCAGCGGTTCCCCCGCCGCATGAATAGAATTTGCCGTCCTTAATAAATGAAGCGGCCGGATCGACATCCACTCTCGGAAACTGCCGCCGAAAGTCTTGGACCAGCTTCCAGTGAGTTGTGATCTTGCGCGTCTCAAGTAAACCCGCTTTGGCAACTGCATAAGTGCCTCCACAAACAGAAGCGATTCTTCGAATGCTGACCGCGCGACTGCTTAACCATTCCGCGATTTTTCGGCTTGCTTCTCCCGTCTGAACTGCGGCACCACCAGGAATGATTACCGTATCAGCCAGGACAGCGTTTCGGAGCGTATATCGCGTTTTGTAAACGAGTCCCGATTCCGAAGTAAAGCTCTTGCCGGTTACGCCAATCAATCTGACTTGATACGGGCCCGATCGCTCAGTTTCGACGTCATCTACCCGCGCAGCGAAAAATGTTTCAAGCGGGCCGGTCAGATCGAGAGCACTTACGCCATCGAATCCAAGAATGGCGACAGCGATCGGCTGCCTCGCATTCAGCTTCTCGATTTTCACCGGCGCCGCCTCCTTCCTGGCAACCTTGGTAAAGATCGATCAGCCGACCCGAAGTTCGGTAATACCGGTTCCACATAAAGTAGTGCAATAGCCAGCGGGAAAAGAGCTCAAAAAAGTCCTAAAATTCCCTCTTCTAAGACCTATTTGGGCGCCGGTTCGAACTTGATGAATCCGCCGACCCGCGTTTGTCGATCTAATTATATACAGGCGGAAGAACAGCCTGAGTCAACAGCGCTTCGAACCGCGCATTCGTCCGAAGGTCGTCCCAAAAGGGATTAAAGCGCAACTCGCCGTAGCTTGGACCTTGAGGAAGCCGCACAGTTTTTTCCAATTCCGTCAGCGCCGCGTCGTGCTCGCCGGTCCATGCATAGACCAGGGCCAGCATCGTCTGGTAGTTTGGCGCTTCGACCGCGTCGCGCGACATGGGACACAGCTCAATCGCTCGCCTGGCTTCACGCAAGGCGTCCTCTTTGTGACCAAGTCCGGCATCCGCCACACTGAGATTGCTAACCAACTCCGGATCATCGGGTAACACGGCCAATTTCTTAATCATGCGGTCGCGCGCGAGTTGAAAGGAAGATCGTGCTCGAACTGCATCCCCTTCTGCTCGTGCCGCCATCCCATCGAAGAAAGGAAGGAGATAACCCTCTTTTTCCGCAATCGGAGCGTTACTTAGCAATTGCGAAGCGTGGGCGAAATCTCGCGTGAGCATCATCGCCCGGACGAGCCCATAAGGGCGCATCATGTCTGGGGGCGAGTTTTCAAGGACGGCACGAGCCTCTTCGACCTTGCCTTGGTCACTTAGAGCCTGGCTCTTGAGCCCCCAAAGATATCCCGTCGGTGAAACCACCGCTTTGATTCCCTTGTCAGCGAGCTGTTCGGCGTCACCAAATCGGCGAACTGCGAGGTAACTTTCGACGAGCTCGTTTATCGCAAAAGGATTTTGCGGATCGAGTTCCACTGCCGTTTCGCCGTCGCGAATTGCATCCTTCCAACGTCCGATCCGTCGCTCCGTCAATGCGGCCAGATTGGCAAACTGGGCCTTGTCCGCGTTGGAGGATGGGGCCGCGTTCAGTTCGCGCTGCGTCCGCTCGTAATCGTGCAATCCATAGTAATAATATTGCGCTTTAGCCAAGTGGGACTGGGGGAGTTTCGGCGCGAGTCGCAACGCCGTTTCGGCCGCTTCTTTGGCCTTGGCCAGCCGTTCCGGCGTCGTGTCCTCTTTATAGCGATACATGCAAAGCTGCACTTCAGCCGACAAACAGTAAGCAAGCGCAAACTGCGAATCGCGAGCAATAGCTTGTTCCAACAGACGCAACGCATTTCGAGCATTGCTTTGAAAAAACGATTCGCGCGCCCGCAGATAGAGATCATATGCGAGCATGTCTTTCGTCGGCCGGTTCTCGATTGCCGCTTTCTCGTCCGGAGACAATTTTCCCCTCAGCTGCGATGCGATCGCTTGAGCGAGATCGCTCTCAACTACAAATAAATCGTCGAACTTTCGGTCGTATTGTTGTGCCCAAACTTCCGTCACCGTCCGAGTATCTATCAGCTGCGCATTGACTCGGATGCGGTCTCCGGCTTTTTGGACGCTACCTTCCAACACATAAGAAACGCCCAGGGTTCGTCCGATCTCGCGTTCATTTTTTTGTTTCCCGCGATATCCCGCCACGCTGCCGCGGCTGATTACCTTGAGCGCCGACACGTTTGCCAGGTTCGTGAGGATCGCATCCTGGACGCCATCGGCGAAGTAGCTGTTTTCTTCATCTGCGGTCAGGCTATCGAATGGCAATACCGCGATGCTTGTTTTATCGCCGGCTGGCGCACCGCTCCCAATTCCGAGAAAAGGAACATTGCTCAGGTGCGATCGGAATACCGCGCCAAGGCCGAGCCCGATCAAGCAAAGGACTGCGACAAAAGAAGCAATCTGAACGCGCCGGTCGTGAAACAGAGCGGTCTTCACTCTGTAACCAGCCCGGTTGCCCCGCGCGTGGACCGGCTTTCCGGCAAGATGGCATCGGATATCGTGCGCAAACTCTGCGACCGACGAATACCTCAGGCTTGGTTCCTTTTGCAACGCACGAACCAGAATCGCGTCTAAATCGCCGCGAAGCTGGCGCTGCCGCGCGCGATCCTTTACCGCGAGACTTGGAAGACTTGGCAGTTGATTGCAAACGACCTCTACTAGTTCCTCATCGCTCGGATGAGACGTTTGAAAACGATGCGGTCTAACTCCGGTTACCATCTCGTAGAGCACTGCTCCGAGCGCGTAAATGTCACTAAAGACCGTAATCGGTTCACCTTTGACTTGCTCCGGCGACGCCGACGTCGGTGTAAGTCGCTGCTGCCTAAACGAGGTGATCTCGAGAGGATTTGCCTGGCCTCCAATTACCTTGGCAATTCCAAAATCGAGTAACTTTGGTTCACCCTCACGGTTCACCAGAATGTTATTCGGTTTCAAGTCCCGGTGAATGACAGAATTACGGTGCGCCGCTTCCACCGCCGCGCTGACTTTGAGAAAAAGATCAAGTCGCTCGGTGAGCTCGATTGCTTTCTCTTCAACAAAGCGAGTAATGGTAATCCCGTCGATGTGCTCCATCACAAAGTACGGCCGGCCGTCATCCATCGTCCCCGCGTCCATGAGTCGCGCAATATTCGGATGATCGAGCCGGGCTAAGACCTCGCGCTCCGCGCGGAACCGACGAACAACATCTTCGGTCGCCGCGCCACGATTCAATACTTTGATCGCTACCTGCTTCTCGAAATATCCGTCCGCGCGTGCTGCCAGATAGACCGTTCCCATCCCGCCCCGGCCAATTTCCCGAATAATGACATAAGCGCCGACGCGTCGCCCGATTTCAGAAAGGTCTTCCGGCGGAATCGCAATCTCCAGACTCTCGGCACATTCTTCGAATGGATCCGTTTCGTCCGCCTCGGCCATGAGGGATTCGATCTCGTGCAAGAGATCGACATCATCAGCGCACGAGCGGCCAATTACGGCGCTTCGGGCTGAAGGCGATTCTTGCTCCAAAGCCTCAGCGAGAATCGATTTAAGTTTTTGCCATCGATCCGAATTCATTCGCTGTCGACTATTGTATCACAATGGCGATTGCAAAAGTAGTCTGTTCAAGTGGTCCGGGATAATTCCCGTCGGAGCCAGATTTTAGCGGTGGACCACTCCCGCTTCACTGTGGCGGGAGAAATTTGCATCAGCGAAGCGATTTCGGGGACGGTTAAACCGATAAAAAAACGCAGCTCAACGATCTGCGCTTGTTTTGGATCGAGTGCTTCCAGATCCTTCAACGCGGCGTCGAGGGCGCCGATATCGATTTTCCGCTGCTCATAAAATTCGAGAGCACGTTGGGCCGGGTCGGCGCCGCCGCGCTTTTCTCGCTGTCGAGCGACGGCATAATTAGTCAGCGTTTCGCGCATGATTCGGGCAAAGATCGCGAAAAAATGAGCCCGGTCCCGCCATACTGCCCCCTCGTGCTGACCGGCCAGACGCAAATAAGCCTCATGCACCAGGGCCGTCCGCTGCAAGGTGTGTTCCGTCCGCTCCTTTCGAAGATAACTTGCAGCTAATCGCCGCAATTCTTCATAAACCGCCGGCATCATTTCGGCCAACGTCGGCTGGTCGAACTTTGGCGTGGCTGAGATCGATGCACCGCCGGTTGTCGGACGTTTTGAAAGGTCGCGACTCATTCGCGTTTTGCCTGTAGACCCAGGAAATAATACAGTTGATTAGGGATTCTAGTCCAACGAAAGCTTGAGAAGGACATAAATCCGACTATTTGGGACTTCCGGCGGACGACACGTTGGTTTTCAGTGCCACCGTCTGATTTTGTCGCTTTGATGTCCTAGGTTTATTTTGAACGACAGAGAAGAATCTCTCTGTGATGATCAATGGTCGCGATCCGGTATTAGCCTTCAGACCGAAGAGCGTGGGCTTGATAGGATTCGAACAAGTAACGGCGTCACATTTCGTGGCACCGGCTGATGCCTTTGCCACGGCCGCTTTGGACGATGGCTATGGCAATCGCATTCCTTGTTATGAAGTTCACACGATCGGCGCAGTCTCAGATCGATTTCGCACAGAGACCGGCTTTCTTTTCCAAGCGCAACACACCCTGAGCGCTGCCCCGGAACTAGACACGATTGTCATCGCGGGTGGTACCGGCGTTTTAAGGGCAGATGTTACCGACAAAATAAGTACATGGATTCTGAACCATATTAATGACACGCGCCGAATTGGTGCTGTAGGCACCGGGGTCAAAGCACTGGCCGCAACCGGGTTGCTCAATGGGCGCGAAGTCACGACGCATTGGCGCTTCGCGAGAGAATTGGCACGGCAGTTTCCTCGACTGAAAATCGACCATAGAAAATCGTTCGTTCGAGATGGTCCTTATTATACGACAACGGGCCTTACCGGAGGTGTTAACCTGTCTCTAGCGATGATCCTGGAAGATTATGGCCCACACGTCGCGCAATCAGTGGAGCAAGAGCTACCGCTACGTCTTACGAAAGAAGACCAGGACGAACTTCCTCCCGAGGGCGATTCTTTGGAAAATCACCCTGTTGATCGCTTTTCCGAGCTGGTCGCCTGGCTTATGAGGAATCTTGACGGCGACTTATCGGTAGAAGTGTTAGCGCGACGCGCATGCATGTGTCCGAGTCATTTCAGTAAAGTCTTTAAAAGCATTTTAGGAGAGCCTCCACGTGATTTTGTGCAGAATCTGCGGCTGAACGAAGCCCGTCGACGGCTCTCAAAACGACAGAAGACGCTTCGTACAGTATCTGAGTCAGTCGGCTTCACTAGCTCGGCTGCTTTTCAACACGCCTTCGAGCACAGGTTCGGCACTCGACCAAGTCGCTACCTCGAAGAACGCAAGCCGAAGACTCGGGTCATCTCTAACGGTCATAGCCCTGTCCCCGACAACTTCAATGGTCACGAACAGAGCATTTAACTTTCGGACCCATGATTTATTTAAACCGCTCTAGCCATTAATCGCACTCACAAGCCACGAGTGCTTCCCATTTTGCTGGGAAGCCTGCTGTATTTCGCGCCTGGGAATGCTTTCGGACAGGAAACGCAGAGCGAGACTTATTCCGTGCGATCGAGCAAATTCTCCAACTCGTCCAGCTGACGATTCATGCGGTGAATGAGTGCCTCATACGGATTCGGAGTCGCCAGGTCCATACCGAGTTGTTGGAAAAGTTGATAGCTACGGTCGCTATCTCCGCGACCAAATACACCGGTCACTGCCTTGTTTATGTCGATCTTGCCCGTCTTCGTTCCGTCCATGATACTGGCGGCAGCAGCCATCGCTGGCGGCCAGAACTGGTACTCGTATGATTCGAATGGAATCGAGTAAGTTATCCATTCCGTTCCAAAAACAGTCTCGACCTTATCTTCACCACCGACGTAATCTCGTAACAAGTTCAGGTATATTTTCGATATCTCGGTCCCGGTCGGAGATCGACCATGTTTAATTAACTGCTCCACTCGGGCGTCGAGTTCAGAGGCCAAGACCCAGCGAAAGTACTGGTTCCACATTAGATCGAGCGAATTTACCAAGCAGGCAATTCGCTCCCGGCGATCTCGGGCTTGTGCGCGCATATAATCATCGAAAAGAAATTCCCCGATGTAGATCACGCAGTTCTGATAAGTAGCTGGATCATCTCGAGTGTCTGGCACGCGGTCGCGTGGGATTTCGGCGTCGGACATCATCAATGTGACGCAACCGGCAAAGGCTCGCGACTTCGGAAAAGTCGGCAGATACCCCATGATAAAATAGGGATTGGCCCCTCCGACCGGCGGGTAAACTTCCCCAGTAACTCGTTTGTTAGGCCAAGATGGTAAGTGCATCCAGTTAGCTTGAAAGTGGTGACGCAAGCGCTGTTGATACTCAGTTCCGAGCGGAGCAGATGCTGCAACTGCTATGTTCATGGTATCGGAGATCGAAAAAGAATGACGCACACCTGGGGCAAGATCGTAGAAGTCTGCGTATGAGACGCGGTCGCGATTCAACCCCCGCGCTCGTAATTCGAAATAGCGATGCGCGGTGGCGATGTTTTTTCGAGCCATATCGATCATCACGCGGTGAGCTCCGGACGGCATCCCATCTCGTAAGAACCAATAAGCTTCAGCGCCATCTTGAAATTTTCGATGCCGCGCAATCGTCAAATCCGCATCGATGCGACGCGCAAGAAGAAGGCCAAAGGCATTTTCCAAGCCGCGCAGTCGTTCGAGAAATTTAGCTCTTGCTGATTTTTCGCCCACCGAACGATAGGCATAAACATTGAACGTCGCCTGTTTGCCTTCGGAATTCTGAAATGTAGGCCAGCCAACATCGGAATCGTGCAACGCCCAGTATGCGTCTCCTGATAGCTGTGGCCAGCGAGCCATACTCGCCACGATAGACTGCTGTGGCTCGGGCAAGGAGTGTCGCGCTTCTCTAAGGATCCGATTGATGCGGCTTCGATGTCTCTCGAGACGCGGCTCTTGATGGAACCAGTCGTCAAGGCGGCTCTCTCCCAAGTTTGAAACCTCATCTCTGATGAAGGCGACGGCCGACTCGACTTGTGCCTCCAAGGCGGTTCCCACGTCGTACTCTGCCTGCGCTATCTCAGAGTGCGTATCGATGCTAGTTACGAGCTCGCCGTAGACGGCCATTTTAGCGGCGCGCGCTCGCAAATCCGAAACCTGGTCGAGTCCATCGGCCAGGCTCTTGGAGTTGAGGCCTAAAGTTCCCCTCAACTTGCCGATGACTTTAAGTTTGGACTCGATTGTGGCGCGCTCCGCTTCCCATGCTGCTCGGTCCGGATATAGCGAAGAAAGGTCCCAGACGTAATGATCGACATTGTTGACGTCGGCAACGTGTCCCGCAATGCCAAGTTGCGACTGTATTAGAATTGCGGCGCCGAAAAACGCAGCCGTTCGAAAGGATAATTTGCTTCTGGCGAGCTGAAATCTATAGCCGGCCGCCTGGTCAGCAGGCAAATCGCTCATCTCTCTACGTAAAACTGGTCTTGAATCGGAGCATGATCACTCGCAAGATCACTCAAGCAGCCTTCGAGAGCTTTTTCGATTCCCGCCGCTGCTGCTGAACTGAAAGAACTTTGGCAGCGGAACTGAAGCGTCGCCGGTAGTCGCTCGGACTAACTCCTAGCCTTCGCTCAAAAGCACGCCGAAAGGCATCTGCACTCTTGAATCCTACCGATATGCCAACATTTTCGACACTATTGTCTCCGTTAGAAAGCCGACGACGCGCCTCATCGAGCCGCAGTCTTTCGACAAAGTCCGCGGGACTCGTGCCAACCTCAGTCTTAAACCGTCGACTGAAGTGTCTCGGGCAAAGACATGCTCTTCCCGCGAGAGTCTCCACTGATAAATCGTTGTTCAAATGGCTGTGAATCCAGGTTGCTAACTCAGAGAAACGCGAAACAGACTCGACTTGGAATTGCAGCGGCTCAGAATACTGTTCCTGACCGCCGGAGCGCTTAAGATACACTACCAATTCCCGCGCGACCCCTAAGGAAACCTGCTGGCCATAATCTTCCTCGATTAGAGAAAGGGCCAGGTCGATGCCAGCTGTAGCGCCTCCCGATGTGTAGAACTGTCCGTCTTTAATAAAAATGGCATTGCCATTGACTTTAAGATCGGGAAAGTGGCGCGCGACGTTATGAGCGTGGTGCCAATGGGTCGTGACTTCGCGTCCAGCGAGAAGGCCGGTTGCGGCCAACCCATAAATTCCAGTGCAAACAGATGCGATACGACGAGTAGAACCCGCCCGCGCCTTTATGAATGCCGAAACGGATTTGTTAATGGCCGGTTTGCGAATTCCACTTCCGCCGGGAATGATGAGAGTATCCAAGGAAGGAGCGGTCTTGAAAGTCCGTTGCGGTTTGAACATCAGCCCAGACCCCGATACGAATGGCTGGCTTGAGGACCCAATGATCAATATCTCGTAAGACGGTTTCGGATCGTTCTCCGCTTCGTTGGCAACCGCAAAGGCGTCGGCCGGGCCAGCTACATCGATCGCGACGACATCATCAAAGCCTATGATACCGATTCGCTTCGTTTTCACGATACCTTGATTTCACTCTCCATCAACCTCCCTTTTGTCCCGAATGACATTTATACGACATTTTAGGACATTAAATAACTGGCTGCCAGAGAAAATAATTCTCCATCCCGCGGCTTTCTAACGAGCTCAAGCTCAGCGACCGCGCGAGCTAGAAATGACTTTCGCATAACACTAGAAGCCAAGCATACGGACCGTCCGCGGTTCGCTGCATCGCCTGGTTAGGCCTGATCGCATTAGCCAATCTTGAAAGCGCCCAGAGGCCTAGCTTCGGGCCGTCGTCAGGTGCAGCGCGTTGTTCGGCAGCGTGCCTTGTCTTTGGGCGGACCGCCTTGGCCGTGTAGAACTGCAGCAGCTCAACCGGTGCTCCATCGTCAAGTATGAACGCAACACGAACTCCAACCGATGGCTCGGTCGGTGCGATCAAAATCTCCCTACCCTTCAGGGCTTCGTCCAAATCGTCGACGGCAAAGGCGATGTGCGGAACGGTTCTGGCGATCTCGGGCACGCGGCAATGCGGCTCGAACCGGATCCACTCGATCCCGTAGGGACTGGTCTCAAAACCGGCGACGTGAACCCCGAGGTGCGCGACATGATGCTCCTGAGCACGAGGTTGCGTGTGTGGAATCCCGACGTGGTGGTACCGCCATCCGAGCTTCGCTGTCACGGCAGGCGGCTCATGGTTCAGTCGCTTTCCGCTCGTCACGCCTCTCTTCATCGATCTCACTCACCGATTGCGATCATTTGGTCTGTCGAGTCTGCCGAACGAGAAAGAGATAAGCCACCCCGCCACTTGAAGCAAAAGTTGGCATTTCCCCTCGGGTGACCGCGGCAGGCCTTTCCTCTGGAATCGACTGCTCATTGCACATCATCGAGAGATTTTTTGGCAAAGGCACTGCTCAAATGGCTGCGTTGGGTATGGAATACAATTGGGACCCTGAATCACGATTCGTTCGCGCAGCTTTTGCCGATAAATATATGCAGTTCGACTTCGATGTGAAGTTCCTCCCTGGAGGCTGGAAACCACTCGCTCGCGAAGGCGATCTCCATCACTGGGAAAACAAATGGCGCGTAAAAACCGAGTCTTCAGATGCTGAGCTTCTCCAAAGCATCAACAGCACCATCGAAACCAACAGGACAACATTGGGGCCATCACAATCCAAGTGGATTCGCACAAAAAATGAACCTCGGAATCTTCGACAAAGCCTCTGGGAGTTTAGCGACGAAGACGGAAAAGCATGGAAAGGGACCGTCCGAATTGAGCCATGTCCAGGAAGACAAAATGAATTCATTCTAATTGTGCGCGTCGATCGTGACAAAAATGTTAAGTCGATGGCCGAGCGGAACGCGCAAGCCGCACGCTAAATTCAAGCCCTGGGGGGATGATAGCTTATTTGTGTCTGCCCGCCAGTGGCCGCAGGATTCCTCACGGCTCGAAACTCATGCCAATTTGCCTACGTATGTGAACGGACGTACAGTAAGTGGGTGATGGTCGTGCACAGCCTCACTGGTCGGTGACGACTATTCGCGGAGCAGATTTGGTCAGTTCAACCTCATCGCTTACTTTCTGCAGACCTGCGGCAAGTTTTTCAACCTGTCTCTGCAGTTCCTGCACTTTGTGGTGCTCCTTTAGAAATTCGTTGAGCAACATCGCGTTCACCGCTTCGTAGCGCACGCTGTAGACCTTACCCTGCTCATCACGAACCACTAGATCGCGATTCACCTTTTCGACATCTTCGGCCACAAGCCCGAACTGCGATGTGCCTGCCGAATCAATCTCTTTCTTGTAATGGAAGGTCACCGGTTTGAGAGCGAGGATTGCTTCGCTCGCCTTATCCATCGGCTTGATCGCGTCCTTGAAACGCTCCGAGGAGGGCGTCGTGCCGAGTTGGCCATTGGCGTTTACGAAAACCGGCGTACTCATCGGCACGGTCTTCCCCATAATGCCAGCGACAAAGGTGGCGGTCTGGGTTCCTACCACGCCAATACGGATCGTGCCGGTTTCCCCAGCAACACCTTGGTTCCCTATATCGATATTGTTGTTGCCCGTCGTTAGATTGGCACCGGCGAAATTGCCCAATCCGATGTTGCTGTTGCCGGTTGTGTTGTTATAGAGCGCAAAAAAACCAGCTGCCGCGTTGTCGTTGCCGGTTGTGTTGAAAAAGAGCGCGAAACTACCGGAAGCGGTGTTCCGGATGCCGGAGTCGTTTAAAAAAAGCGCGTCATGACCATCGGCCGTGTTGTTGTTGCCGGTTGTGTTGAAAGCGAGCGCAGCACGACCAGTAGCCGTGTTGCGTTCGCCCGTTGTGTTGCTAGAGAGCACGGCAAAACCATCGGCCGTGTTTCTAACGCCGGTTGTATTGCTCGCAAGCGCTTGAGAACCGGTGGCCGTGTTAGAGTCGCCCGTCGTGTTGCTAAAGAGGGCATCAAAACCTATTGCCGTGTTGTCCGGGCCGGTTGTCACGCTGAAGAGGGCATCAGTGCCCTCCGCGGTGTTGTCGTTGGGGTAGCCTCCGTCCGGCGGCGGCGATACCGCTTGCGCCGTCGGCGAAAGCGTGAACCAAGCGATGGCGAGCGGAATTAGAAGTAAACCGTGTCGCAAAGGCGGCCGGCTAAATGAATCTCTGGTGAGTGGAGTTGTGGTTTTTGATCTGAATAAGTTCATAGGTTCCTTTTCTGTTATACATAAGGGAAAGCCACAAACCGGACGAAAAGGGCTCATCAATCTGCAAACTGGACGGATTATCGGCGTCAGAGTACAATCGCGGTTATGGTAGGCGACTCCGTGCAGGTCGAACACGCGCCTCCGCCGATTGCGAATCCAAAACTAACCGATGGTTCGGATAGCGGCGAATTGTCGCCGGCAACGTACGAAAAGCTACGCCGTCTGGCCGCGGACTACTTGAGGAGCGAGCGTCCGAATCACACCCTGCAAGCAACAGCCTTGCTGCATGAGGCCTTCCTGCGCGTGCTCAAACAGCCAGACCATACTTGGCGCGACGAGGGGCATGTTATCGCATTTGCCGCGCGAGCGATGCGGCGCATTTTGATCAGCTATGGAGTCGCACGGACGCGCTACAAAAGAGGTGGGCCATCAGTAGTCCGGTTGCCCTTGGATGAAGCTCTTGATTTTTGCGCTGAGCGCGACCTCAACATCGTTGCAGTGGACGAGGCCCTTGAGGAACTTGCACTAAAGGATCCGCGGCAAGCCCAAATTGTTGAGCTGCGATTTTTCGCGGGTCTCACCCTCGATGAGATCGCGGACACTCTCAAAATATCGCGTGCGACAGTGAAGCGGGATTGGGCCACTGCCAAGTTGTGGTTACGGAGCGAATTATCCGACTAATTTGCGGCTGGCGAACAGCGTGAACCAGAAAGCTGAATCAACTACAGTGCGAATTAAAGCGAATCCAGAACGCTGGCAGCGGCTCAAAAACATCCTGGCGGATGCGTTGGAGCAGACCTCATTTGAAGAGCGCACGGCTCGGCTCAGACGGTCATGCGCCGATGACACAGAACTATTTCGTGAGGCCGAAAAGCTCCTAGCTCACGATACAACGGCCTTTGAGGACTTCGCAGAGTTCGCAGCGACGCACCTCAGACAGGACGAGCGTGACCGGATTGGGCAGCGAATCGGCGCTTACGCCATTGTCAGACAAGTCGGGCGTGGAGGCATGGGAGCGGTCTATCTAGCCGAGCGCGCGGATGGACAATTTGAGAAGCAAGTCGCGATCAAAGTGCTGAAACGGGGTACGGATACCGATGAAGTGCTGCACCGTTTTCGAGTCGAGCGGCAAATCCTCGCTAATCTTGACCATCCGAACATCACGCGGCTTCTAGACGCCGGCATTACGAGTGACGGCTTGCCGTACTTTGTGATGGACTTCATTGAAGGCACAGCGATCACACAGTTTGTTCGACAACAGAACGTCGATCTCCGAAGCCGACTTAAGCTTTTTCTCAAAGTCTGTTCTGCGGTGGGTCTCGCCCACAGAAACCAGATTATTCACCGAGATATCAAGCCTACCAATGTGCTTGTGAAACGTGATGGCGAACCAAAGTTACTCGACTTCGGGATCGCCAAATTACTCAACATCAGCACCAAGGGCGGTGACATCACGGTGGCGGCCGAACGGAGGCTTACGCCCGTGTACGCATCACCAGAACAGAACGCGGGGCAATCAGCCACCATCGCAAGCGACCTGTACTCGCTCGGTGCACTTCTCTACGAACTACTGACAGCGCAGCCCCCGCGTCGCAATTCAGACAGCACTCCTTCGCAGGACGTCGAACCTGAGCATTTAATCGCACCACCGCTCCCCAGCCAAGTTGTGACTGATCCGAAAACAAAACAACAGTTACAGGGTCAGCTTGATCAAATTGTCGCAAGGGCGATGCAGCGCGATCCGGCACAGCGATACTCGTCCGCGGCCAGCTTGTCCGAGGATATTGAACGATATCTCAACGGGGCGGCGCCTCGCTCCGGTCTTTTCTCGACAGCTACCACTGCTGGGAAGAGGGGGTCCAGAAACTTAGATCTCGCAGCCAGTTCGCGTCGCCGTTGGTACATCACCGCGGCAGCTTTCGCCGTGATTGTAATCGCCGCGGCACTTGTGCTACCGCGACTGAGCGTTAGCCGGCTTGAGAAACGCAGAATCGCGAACGCGACTGCTACGACTTCGCCCGCAAACGTGACGGATACTATCCGCTCGATCGCGGTACTGCCGTTTGAGCCTCTTGGTCGGGACATGGATGATGAATTATTGGGGCTAGGCATGGCGGACGCGGTAATCGGCAGGATGAGCTACCTGAAGCAACTCGTCGTTTTACCGACCAGTGCGGTATCAAAATACAAGGGATCCGCGAATGATCCGCTGGCGGCAGGCCGGGCCTTAGGAGTGGATGCGATTTTAAGTGGAACCGTCCAGCGCTCCGGCAAACAGGTCCGCGCCACTGTGCAACTTGTCAACGTCCACAATGGCAACACTGTTTGGTCTGAGAAGTTCGACCAGACGTTCACCGACATCTTTGGTATTCAGGACTCGATTTCCGACAGTGTAGCCCGATCACTTGCCCTTAACCTGACTGCCGACGAGCAGAAGCAATTAAGAAAACATTACACTACCAACGCCGCCGCGTATGACTCGTATCTGATGGGACTTTATTTCTGGGGTCAGCGATCGAAGGATGGGCTTGAAAAGGCGATCAACTATTTTCAGCAAGCAGTCGAGAAGGATTCGAATTTTGCCCTCGCCTATGCACTGATGGCAGACTGTTACTATCTTCAGGTCTATTACGGCTATAATCCTTCACCAGAAACCATTGGTAGTGCGAACGCGGCAGCCGAACGGGCCCTGCTCCTCGACGATGCTGTGGCGGAAGGTCATGTTGCCAGGGCGATGGTTCAGTCGCTGCAGAAACAGAGTCGCCTAACCATGGAGTCACTTCGCCGCGCATTGGAGCTGAACCCGAATCTGGCTATCGCGCACCTGCGCTATGCCTGGTGCTTGGCTGCCTTTGGACGACTCAATGATTCTGTCCGGGAAATGAAGCGAGCCCAGGAGCTCGACCCGCTCTCGCCTACGAACAACACAGCTCTGGGAATGATACTCGTTTATGCTCGGCAGTTTCCGGCCTCTCTCGATTACTGCTACAAGGCAGCGGAGTTAGCCCCTAACGAGGCTCCTATACAGGAGAACCTAGCTATCGCCTATGCCTTAAACGGGTTGTATCAACAAGCGATCGAACATTATCAAAAGGTAGGTGAACTTAATCCGGAGAAGAAAGGTGATGCTCTCGCCTGGGTTGCCACCGTGCTGGTCTCAGCGGGCCGTAAGCTAGAAGCGGATTCAATGATGCCAGAAATTCTGGATCTAGCGACGACAGGCAAAGCTGATCCTTACAACATTGCCGTGTTGTATGCGGCGCGTAACGAGAAGCAATCTGCCTTTGAATGGTTGGCCAAAGCGTTGGAGACGACTCAGATGATAGATCCTCTTATTAGGTATGATCCTCAATTAGACAGGCTGCGCTCAGACAGCAGGTTTGCAGCGTTGCTACGGCAGCACAACCGAGCTTTGCTTCTCGACACTCCTTAAGAAGGCAGAGTCGCTGCAAGCTCTACACACAAAGACACCAGAAACTCCAGACATTCCCTGCAATCAGCAGTCACCTTGTGGCACGTCCCCGGCGAACGCTGAATCATCAAAAGTCGTTTATCCAGAGGAGTTTTGGCACAATCAAGCTCCGTCCGACGTTTTGGGGAACAACTGCCTCGCTAGGACTCGAACCTAGACAAAGAGATCCAGAATCTCTTGTGCTACCATTACACCACGAGGCAAAAGTGCGGGGACAAGATCTAAAGCTCAATTTGCCCGTTGCGCAAGCAGATCGAAAACCGACCCGCTCGCAATTAATCCAGGGTCATTTCCGCACCCTCGCGCGCGCCTTCGACCTCAAGGTAACTTTCGCTTTTAGCGGCCAGCTTTCGCGCCGTGTGGACCATCTTGTCGATCATTTCGTCGTCGTGCGTCGGGTCGTGGTGAAAGAGAATGAGCTTTCGAACAGAAGCATCGAGGGCAAGCGCGATGGCAGTGCTGAGCGAGCCGTGGCCCCAGCCTACGTGCGCCCGATATTCCTCGTCCGTGTATTGGGTATCGAGAATCAGAATATCGGAACCTTGAAGAAATTTCACGAGTTCGGCGCGGTCTTCGCGAGCGCGTTTCTGCGTCTGCTCCGGGCTCAACAGATGCGATTTAGCAGAGTGCAGCTTAAACGCTTCGTACGGTTCATGATCAGGCAGAAAAGCGATCGACCCCTTGCTCGTGAAAATTCGATAGCCGACGCAAACGCCCGGATGATTCATGAATTTTGAACGGACATGCACTTTCCCGATCTTGAAATCCATCGACTCGAGTTTTTCGATTTTGATCTTTCCCGGGAGATCGTAGAGCGCGACGGGGAAAAAAGGCGTTGCCATCTGCCCGTTCAGAATCTCGCGCAGGCCGCTGCCCGTCCCCTCATAACCAAGAATCCGGATTTGGTTTTTGTCGTTATAGGAAGGCACGAAAAAAGGGAAACCCTGAATGTGGTCCCAATGAACGTGGGTGATGAGCAAGCTGAGATTAATCGGGCGCGACCCGAATTCATTTTCGAGGGCCGTGCCGAGCTCGCGAATCCCCGATCCGGCATCTAGCACAATGAGCTCGCCATCAGCGCGCACTTCCACGCAGGTAGTGTTACCGCCATAACGGACGGTCGCCGGGCCCGGGACTGGAATTGAGCCACGGACTCCCCACAGTTTCAGCCGCGTAGACGATTCCGATGCCGCCGACATAGGTAACCGGCATCGAGTGTGTCACGCAACCGCCCCGAAACCAAGGGTTTTTGCGGCTTCGTTGCAGCCCAAAAAAAAAGCTGCCCCGAAATCTCTTTCGGGGCAGCCTAAGGGAAACAGTAGTTGTTGTCTTAAGCGTGCTGACGACGAAGCAATCTCGAAAGAGCAGCTGCTGCGCATACGCCGATGATTGGCAACAAGGACGATGATTCTGGCACCGGCACCGAAACGGTACCAATGTTATCCACCTTCGTCCCAGCATTTGGTCCGCTGCTGCGCGTCGCTTCGGCGGTAAACTGACCAACCTTCAACTGATCCGTTGAGGTGATCACCGAAAACATTCCCAGCGCCGCCGAGCCGTTGATCGGCGCGGTGCCAGTATAAGTCCAGGTCAGGTTCAAAATGCTTGGATTATCGGTGGGCAATACCAGCGATGGCGTAGGACCGACCAGCGACTGTGAAAACGTCCAACCAGTCGGTTGAGTATTGGAACCGGGCGCGATCGTCCCGAAATCGTAAATTGTGAAGAAATCGCCGGTGTTAATCGTTTCATCCACCGTCACATTGGCCGAGTAATTCCAAGTGAAATTTGGACTCGACCCCGTGACGGACGATAAAGTCGGAATAATATCGCCTCGCGCGATGAAACTAACCGACCCGAATAATACCAACCCTAGAATGCATGCCTTTCTCATATTTTTGCGAAACTCAGCGCCGATTTTGCCTTAAACGCGGTCCGGATGTCAATGATATTTTAGGCTGCTTTAGCCTGGGAACGACGGCTCTGACCTGACAAAACGCTTTCCCCGATTTAGGGTTGGCGCTTGCCCGCGCTCTTTCAATATTACAGCTCATGAGTGAGGGGGCAGACCGGGACAGGTCCAAGCGCGACCAGCGCAATTTGGCGCGAAAACGACGAGGCAGGCGGTGGATCTTGCTGATCGCGAGCGTTCTAGCCGTGATCGTCGCGGGGACAATAGCCTACCGCTGGTTCAAGGGACAGCGGGCCGAACGCTTTGCCGCGGCTGGCGATGCCTTTGTCGCGGCGGATAAATGGAATGACGCCGCAGTTCAGTATCGCGTTGCGCTGCAGTTGGATCCTTCGAACTACCACGGTTTAAGCGGGGCCGCGCGTCTCGCTTCGAAAGCCGAGCGTCCCGAAGCGCTCGAGCTCTGGCAGAAAGTTCTGGCCCTCCCCCAGTGCACCATCCGCGACCGCGAGGACTACGCCGAATTGCTCATTAAAACTAATCGCCTGAATCTCGCGGAAAAAGTGATCGACCCATTACTAAAAGACAATCCCGATACGAAGGCGCTTCAACTGGCCGCGCGCTACTCCAGAAAAATTGGGGACAATGTGAAGGCCAGCGAATATCTGCGGGTCGCGAGCAAACGCGCTCCGGACGATGACGCGCCGCGTTTTCAATTGGCCGAAGTTCTCGCCCAATCGAGGGATGCGGCCGATCAGGCAGAAGCCCGTAAGATTCTTTGGGAACTCGCCGCTAGACCAAATGTTTATAAGAAGGCAGCTGTAGAAGCTCTCGCCGCTGCGCCTGAACTAACAACCGACGAGCGAAAGCGGCTCTTGCAAGAACTGACGGCTCTAGCCCCAAAAACCGCTAAGGACGATTTGCTTGCCGCCGACATGCGCATCCAGCTGCAGCCGGATGAGGCAGCTCGAGTTTACCGCGAGGAGGTCGAACGTTGGCGGAATGGACAGAGCCAGGAACTTCTCGACCTTGCGCGTTGGTTAAACGCGCACCAGCAGCCTGAGCTGGTGCTCTCGACTTTCCCGATTGAACGCGTGATGGAAGACAACCAGCTGTTACTCGCGCGACTGGATGCACTGGCCACTCTGCAACGTTGGAACGACATCGATGGTGTTCTCAACCGGACCGACGTCACCCTGGACCTTTCGGTAATCGAAAGTTTTCACGCGCGCACGGCGCTCGAGAGCAACGCTAATTTGGATGCCGAGGTCCATTGGAACCATGCCATTTCGCTGGCTGCTAGTGATCCATACAAATTGCGTTTTGTTGCGAATTTTGCCGAACAAAGCCGCGCCACCGCCGCAGCGCTCAAAGCCTATGAGCAACTTGCCCGCTTTCCGGAACATGCAGACTTCGCCTACCACGGCACGCAGCGGGTGAGTCAAAGGAGTGGCGATACGGCCGCCCAACGCGCAGCGATGTCAAAAATCTCCGCTCGCGCACCGGAAGACCCGAACGCGGCGGACCAACTGGCTTATCTCAATTTGCTGCTGGACGAAGATGTTGATCAAAATTTCGCGGTCGCAAAAAAATTAGCGGAGCAATATCCAAGCCGGTTGTCGTATCGGGTCACAACTGCGCTCGGATATCTTCGCCAGCACGATCCGGCTTCGGCAATGGCTCAATTCAAAGGGCCTGTTTCGATCGACTGGAAACGGACTTTGCCGGCCTGGCGGGCGGTTTACGCCGCCGCGCTTCTCGCCAGCGATCGCAATGACGAAGCACGCGACATTATTGCAACGATTCCGCGCGACCGGTTAAATCCACAGGAACGTGAGCTGATCGAGTCGCTCCAGAGATCGAACTAGTGCGGCAACTACAGCAAACTCACACCGAAAGGCGCCGGGCCTTTTTTCCAGCGCAGTTCGGGATGCAAATTGATTTCCTCCGCGGGAACGTCGAATCCGACGGAGCGCAATAAATAGGAAACGCCTTCCCGGCTCTCCATTGTCTCTTTCAGACTGCGTGCGAACAGCTCGACATATTCTTTGTAGGAATCAAGAGCAAGTTTGCCCTGGGCAAAATGCTCGGCCAAAGCTTCGTCGTGATAATCGATTAAATCGACTAACGCCCGCCGAAGATCGACCCGCACTTTCGGGTCGACCACAACCTTGAACGGCGTTGCTCTCGGATCCGCTTTCGCCAGGCTTCGCGTCCTGGAACCACCTTGGTCCGGCCGGACAATCTGAAAATCATGGCTCTCGTCCATGTCGATCTTGTAACAGATCAAGAAGATTTTGCGCGCTAAATTTTTCGCCAACCGAAATTAAAAGAAGATCGGAATGATCAGGATCGCGACGATGTTCACAACCTTAATCATCGGATTGATCGCAGGTCCGGCAGTATCTTTATACGGATCGCCGACAGTATCGCCGGTCACCGAAGCCGCGTGGGCAAATGAGCCTTTGCCGCCGAGATTTCCTTCTTCGATAAATTTCTTCGCGTTGTCCCACGCGCCACCCCCGGAAGTCATCGCGATGGCGACGAACAATCCGGTGACAATCGTTCCAACAAGTAAACCGCCCAAAACAACCGGTCCAAGCGGTTTGATGGTTGCAACCGCAACGACGAAGACGAGCGGCAACAAAGCCGGAACAATCATTTCGCGCAAAGCCGCTTTGGTCACGATATCGACGCAGGTGCCGTAATCGGGCGTGTCTTGTCCAGTCAAAATTCCCGGTTTCGCCTGCAGTTGCCGGCGCACTTCGCGCACGACCGCGCCCGCAGCTTTGCCAACCGCATCCATGCTAAATGCGGTGAAAATGAATGGCAGCAAACCGCCGAGAAAGAGGCCGATGATCACTTTCGGTTCGGTAAGCGAAAAATGAAATTCGGCGTAAGCAACGTTATGCGCCCTCAATTCCTCGACATAAGATCCGAAAAGAACCAGCGCGGCCAGTCCCGCCGACGCGATCGCATAACCCTTCGTAACAGCTTTCATCGTGTTGCCGACAGCATCGAGCTGGTCGGTCACCACGCGCACCTCTTTTGGCAAATTGCTCATCACTGCTATGCCGCCGGCGTTGTCGGTGATCGGTCCGAACGAATCGAGCGAGATGATAATTCCCGCCATCGATAACATCGACATTACCGCAATCGCGATTCCGTACAGCCCGGCGAAATGAAAACTAAGGAGGATAGCGATGCCGATGAATCCAACCGGCAACGCGGTCGCGTGTTGGCCGACGGCCAAGCCGGCGATGATGTTGGTAGCATGACCCGTCTCCGATGCGCGCGCGATTTTTTGAACAGGGGCGTAGCGCATCGAGGTGTAGTAATTTGTGATCGCGACCACGACCGCTGTCATAACCAGGCCGATGAGAGAGGCGAAATAGAGTTGCGTGGGCGTGCGCGTTGCGCCGCCGATCGTCAATCCCGTTGGAAACAAGTAATGCGTGGCCGGCCAAAACAAAATCGCTGAGATAATCGCGCTGGTTAGAACGCCGCCCATCAGCACAGCTGCAGGTTTGCCGTTGGCGACGTTCACAAATAACACTCCGCAAATCGCGCCGAGCACTGAAATCCCGCCAAGCACGAACGGATAGACGATCGCCGCTGAATTTCCAACCAGCGTGAGCGCGCCCACCAAAATCGCGCCGATCAAACTGACCGCGTAAGTTTCAAAGACGTCCGCGGCCATGCCGGCACAATCGCCAACGTTGTCGCCAACGTTGTCTGCGATGGTGGCCGGATTACGCGGATCGTCTTCTTCAAAGCCTTGCTCAATTTTGCCGACCAGATCTGCTCCGACATCGGCTGCTTTGGTGTAAATGCCACCGCCGAGTCGCGCGAAGACGCTGATCAAGCTCGCGCCGAGAGCGAGACCAACCAGACTGCGGATCGCCAAATCATGGCCGACCATCTTGTTGGCCGCGGTATAAAAGATCGACACCGAGAGAAGCGCGAGACCAACCACCAACAGACCGGTGACCGCGCCGCCGTTGAATGCAATACGCAAGGCACGCGTACTCGAACTCGTTGCCGCCTGGGTCGTGCGCACATTGGCGATGACTGCGATGCGCATGCCGATGAAGCCGGCTGAGAGCGAACAGAACGCGCCGACCATAAAACCGATCGCAGTCGGATGATCTTTAAAGACGAAAAGGAGGATGAAAATGATGACCGCGATTACGCTGATCGTGACGACCTGCCGATTCAAATATGCCTTCGCGCCCTCCTGCACTGCTCCGGAAATCTGACGCATCCGTTCATTACCGGCCGGTGAACGCGCCACTATCGCAACGAGAACGAACGCGAAAATCAGGCCGATCACGGCGCACAACATCGACAATTGCACTCCGGAATCGAGCAGGTTTAGAGCAAGAAAAGTCATGGCTTTAGCGCGCGATAAAGCGCACGACTCTATAAAGATTTCCGATGCTGGCAAAGCCTATTTGCCCCGGATGAGAAATGTCGGCCGCGCGACCGCATTTTTTCGAAAAGGTTGTGGCCGTGGCAGTTGAATGATCGCATTTCCCCTCGACCTACCGAAGGCAGATTGCGATAATTGTAGCTCGCGAAGGAGGCGAGTGCCCACGCTACCAACACCCCAGGTGCCGCAACCCGATCTGCAGCTCGAGATCGCGTATCTGCTCTTAATCGACATTGTAGGCTACTCGAAATTGCTCGTGAACGAGCAGATTGAGTCGCTGCAAGAGCTCGGTCGGCTCGTGCGAAGTACCGAGTGCTTCCGAAATGCTGAAAAGAACGGAAAGTTAATCCGGGTGCCTACCGGTGATGGAATGGCGCTCCTTTTCTTTCGCAGCCCGGAAGAACCGGTGCGGTGTGCGTTGGAGATCAGTCAGAAGCTGAAAGAAAGTTCGACTGTTCGTTTGCGGATGGGAATTCATAGTGGGCCGGTCAATCAAGTCAGGGACGTTAACGACACGATCAACGTCGCCGGCGGGGGAATTAACGTAGCCCAGCGGGTGATGGATTGCGGCGACGCTGGACACATTCTTCTCTCCAAACATGTGGCCGATGACTTAAGCCAGTATCGGCATTGGCAGCCTTACTTGCACGATTTCGGCGAGTACGAAGTCAAACACGGCCTGCGACTGCATATCGTTAATCTCTACAAAGACGGGCTCGGAAATCAGGATATACCTGAAAAACTTCAACGCAGAAGAAAATGGAAGCGGAGCCCAGCTTTATCGGTTAAACCGATCGGGCCATTTTGGCGGAAACCGGTTTTCGGAGCGGCAGTCCTTTTATCAGCTGCCGCGCTCGTTGTCACAGCCCTCATTTATCTGGGACCCATCAACAGTCGGAGTGGAAAAACCGCAATGGCCGTGCCGGAAAAGAGTATTGCCGTGCTCCCCTTTGAAAATCTCAGTGAAGAAAAGGCAAACGCCTATTTCGCAGATGGCATTCAAGATGAAATTCTGACTCGCTTATCGAAGATTGCCGATCTGAAAGTAATTTCGCGCACATCGACCCAGCATTACAAGAGCACGCCGGGAAACCTCCGCGAGATAGCCAAACAACTGGGAGTGGCACACATCGTGGAAGGCAGCGTACAAAGAAGTGGCGATGCCGTACGCATCAATGTCCAGCTAATCAAGGCATCCAATGATTCCCACCTTTGGGCTGACACTTTTGATCGCAAACTGACCGACATTTTCTCAGTGGAGAGCGAAGTGGCCAAGGCAATTGCCGACCAATTGCGAGCGAAACTTACAGGTCAGGAGGAACAAGTCATTGCGGCCAGACCCACGGTAAACGCTGAGGCTTACGATTCGTATTTGCGGGGTCTAGCCTTCGTGGTCAAAGCCGCAACCACACCAGCTAGCACGCTTGCCGCACAGAAGTATTTCAGAGAAGCGGTGAGATTGGACCCGAAGTTTGCTCTGAGCTGGGCGTTGCTTTCGCAAATTGACGCCCTCAGTTATCTTTCGTTCAATTTTCAGCCTTCGGACGACCTCCGCGAAGAAACCCGGCGCGCGGCCGAGACCGCAATTATGCTGCAACCGAATCTCGGCGAAGCCATTTTGGCGAAAGGCTTTTATCACTACGCCTGCCTGAAAGATTACGATACTGCGGTTGATTATTTTAACCGAGCGCGCCAATTCCTTCCAAATAATAGCCGCATATCTGAGTCGCTTGCTTATGTCGCGCGTCGAAAAGGTGAATGGGATCGAAGTGACTCCTTCTTTAACGAAGCAGAGCGCCTGGATCCCCGGAATGTTCATCTTCTGACCCAGCACGCCCTTTCTTATATCGAGCGTCGTCGCTTCCCTGATGCCCTGCGGAAGCTTGATCAGGTCCTCGAAATTGTACCAGCTGACAGCGACACCCTCACCACTAAGGCAGCAATCGCACAAGCCGAGGGCGATCTTCCCAGAGCTGCAGCGATTCTTACCTCGCTTAGTCCGGCGGCCGATGATTTCAATGCGCTTGAAACGGAGGTCTACCAACAAATCCTGGAACGCCGCCCTGGACAAATAATTGCTCGACTAAAAGCCATCTTGGAGAAGCCCGATCCTGCCTTGGGATACATTAATGGTGAACTTTGCTTATGGTTAGGCTGGGCCCAAGAAGTGGCCGGCGACGAAGTTGCTGCTCAGGCTAGCTGGCGACGTGCGCGCGGCGAGCTAGAATCGTTTATAAATGAGCAGCCGCAAAATTATTCCTTGCTCGGGGATCTCGCACTTACTAACGCCTTCCTCGGTAATCAGTCCGCAGCCCTCGCTCTGGCCGAACGGGCCGAACGCGTCATCACGATCGAGAAAGATGCGATAGATGGCCCGATTCCAATCGAATTCCTCGCAAGGGTGGCAGCGCACAACCGAGATAAAGATCGTGCGATCGTCGCGTTAGAGAAATTACTATCGATTCCCTACAACGGCGCATTAGTTCCCATAGTGCCCCTTACTCCCGCGCTGCTTCGGCTGGATCCAATGTTTGATCCGCTCCGGAAGGATCCGCGTTTCGAAAAGCTTGCCTCCGCTCAGATCCCATTTGATCCGAAGCGGTAGTATCGTTTTCTGAAAACTGACGATATAAATACTCTTTGACCAAAGCGCGACGGAAAGTGTGGATGCTTCCAAATCCTATCTCAGACGCGTAGGCATCTACGTCTTCGGGTACCGGTCGATCTAGAAGAACTTCAAAGTACCAAGTGAATAGCTGACGCTCTGTCAGAGCCACGCTTTCAAGACCCGGGTTTTTGCAGGCTACGGAATCCAGAAAGCGAATTTTTGCATCAGCTCGCGCCACCAAACGAGGATAATCTCCTGAAAGACGCAGGTGCTCTAGTAAGCGACTCTGAGATAATAATTCAGCGCATTCTACAAACCAGTTCACGCGCGCCTGATCGCTCATTAGCGAATCGAACTGGTTCTGGTCGAGACGATTGTCATGCATCCACCGATCCAAGCTAAGCGCGTCGCTCAAGCCGTGCTCCCGGCGAAAAGCAATCTCAGCGTTCGTTCTGCGTTCCTGACTTACATTCATACCGAGCCGTTCGGTCTCTCGAATGGCAAGAAGACGCCCCAAGGCCAGGAAACTATGATGTTTGTATCGGCCTTGGAGTCGAAGTTCGTCCAGTAGTGATTCCAAAACGATTATAACCGGATCATCGCCTGAGCTGAAACGGAGTTCTCCGCATTGTCGCGAAGCAGATTCCCACATCGCAGTGTGCTCAAAAGAATAGGACACCGTCTTCGGCTTCAGCCCTTGCCTTATCCGCCGGCGAATGAGGCGTAGCATTGCAATTGCGTCTTCACGTTTTTGATTTACACGGTTCTGGGACAGCCATTTGTTCAACTGAGCCAACTTTTGTTCCGACACTCCCTGCTCCACTGCCGATTGAATCAAAACCGAATAATTTCGATCCGGGTAAAACAACTCCTTTCCGATTTTCAGGAGCTTAGATCGCAAGCTTCTCGAAATTATCCCGAGCAACTCTGCCTTAGCTAAAGTTTGGCGAATGTTAACCATCGCTTCAGAGCCAGCCAGAAAGCCGACCTCCGCAGGCCCATGAACGATCGCGACCTCGTCGTCGTCCTCCAAGATGCCATCACGGAACATATCAAAGACCTTGCCCACACCTTCCATTCCAAACGCAGCGAGTTCGGCAGCGCGAAGAGCCCCAATGCTGGCGCAGCCAAATAAATGGATCCCGCGACTCAGTGCCCACAGAATTTCCTTGTGCCGTACCGCAGGTCTCGATTGAAAATATCCGTCGATAATTCCGATCGCCTTCGGACGCCATTGCGCAACTCGGTAGACGTCCCCTTCAGCCGCTGGCGGCAAGTAGATGGCTTTCAATTCGGCCGCCGCATCCGCTGCACAAATCGTTGGTCCAGTGAAAATGTAAACGCTCACGAGTGCTTCGCTAATTCTGCCTTGGCCCTGTGCCCTGGAATGTAGCCGGATTCAAAGATTGGCTCTAAGCCGGGAACAATTACCCGAACAACCGGCAATCCAAACTCTGGCTTGGTAAGCTCGATCAGAATCGCGCGTCGAAGGCCTGCTCTTTTCATGCATCTAAGCTCCCATTCGACGTCGTCCTCAAAACTCTTTCCGTCTCGGGTAGGGACATCACGGAAGTGCCGAACCGCTGGCGACCTTTGAATGATCTGTCGAATCTTCCTTATCACATCCGGATCCAGCAAATGCTCGTAGATATCGCCCCGAAAATCGTCCCGTAATCCCGCGATTACAGTCAGCCGAACTTGTGCCGCTTCCGTGAGCGCCCTTGCCAGTGCGACCTCGCGGGCCGGGTGGCACCCGTAGCCCGCCGCTCCAGCACAATGCCACATGGCTTGGTCATCCCTCGGGACAATAAAGCAAGCAAAAGTGGCAACGCGGATGTCGCTCGTAATGTCCCAAACCGCGACCGACATCCCCGCCCGGTTGAATTTTCCAAGAATCTCTCGACAGCTCGCGACATCAACGCTCCCTAGATCAATCCGATTCTTGTTGTCTTTATGTTCGCCACGAAGTTTCCACAAAGTTGTGGCATCGCGTTCGATTACCTCACAAATGGCATGGCTTATCGCTTCCACTAAACTGTTTCCAGAAGCCAGGCCATTTGAACTGGCTGTAAAACATCCATGCCCATCCGGGAACGGTGTCGTATAATTCGTATGAACCATCTCAAAGGGGACGAATACGTGCTGGTTTTCGCCACTGCACAGGTCGTGTCCTTCGCACCACAGAATCCGAAGGTTTGGATGAAAACGTGAGCCAAAACGGCGAGGGAGATCCTCGATTTCGACTACGCTGTGTTGGTATCGAAGTTCTTCGTAGGTCGCTAGACGGAGAGGCAAAGTGATCGTCTCCGCGTGATAGAGTTCTGCAGCTTCCATTAGACCAGATGCGCGAGCACTCGCGAGGTCGATCCCCTTCCCCTGAGATACTGCTACTGATCTAGAATTAGGTCGACAAACCATCACCACCGGCACCCCGACAGAATCCAGACCGGTGACGTTGGCTACCCGCGTGATTCCCATCACCGGGGCCAATTGCATTGCGCGTTTTACTGTATACTCAAGACTCTGCGACCGGTGCGTCCCGTGTCGCAATACTTTGCGAGTTATTGCCTTCGACTTGAATGCCCCGATAGAGCGAACGCGTTGGTTCGCATGCTGCATTCTTCAGTTGTCGCCGAAAGCTTCTGTTATCGAAAGCCATACGCCGGAGGCGAGGCTTGACATCGTCTCCGGGATTTTCCGCGACAAATCGCCCTCGGCGGTGTCGATAATCTTTTTGGCATTAGTTTTAGCTGCACCCACTAGTTTTACCGGGGGATTGTTCGCACTAATCACATATAAATCCCCATTTGCCGCCCGGACTAACCACTTACGCCCGGTTATCTTGCCGGATCCTCGCTTTTTAGTCATGGCTAAATCCTCCTCAGGGTCGGAGTCAGACAAAAACCCAGGAGGATGTCAATTGTTTAATCTGAGTAGGTCACGCCACTTCTGCATTTCCGCTAACGTTGGGCGTTCTGGGAGAGCTCTAGGATTCGTACAGGCTCAACGCTGCAACGCATCGAGATCGGATCGAGACAGCTGCTGCACTTTGCTGAGATTGCATGCGTGAAAACGAAATCGCGAACGAAACATCTTTTTTTTCAAATCCAAATGAAAATGTGGTGCCAAACGTGCGAGCACCCCGAAGCCGGTGTGATCGTGAAATTCGCCAACGATCCATTGGCAGTGATTCAAAACCTCATCGGGCAAGGTCGAAAAAACACCGGCTTCGGCACCCTCGCAGTCGATCTTGATCAGGTCGACCCGCGCGATCCCGATTTCGCTCAAGACGTCATCTAATCGCCGCACCTCGCACTCTACCGTGGCGGCAGGGTGGCCGCGATCCTTGAAGCGGCCGCCAGTGCTAAACGCGCCAAAATTTACCTTATCAGCGCGAACCGAAATGCGTTGATGAGTCGCTCCGAGGCCATAGTTGAAAATCGCGACACCAGGCAGATGCGCGACATTTTCTTGCAATATCCGAAAGGTGTCAGGATGAGGTTCGAACCCGAAAATCTTGGCGTCGGGGAACTGGCGATGAAAGTAAAGAATGGAAGCACCAATGTTGCTGCCGATATCGAGGATGATCTTCGGTCTTAGGGCCGGAGGCACATAATACTCTGCTTTCTTGCCGCTCCTGAGCAGCACTTGATACAGAACAAATGGATCGGCGGTACCTGATCGATAAAAAACGTCTCGACCGGACCAATTCAAGCGGGCCAGCGATGAGGTCGGAAATTGGCGCACCATGTCAGCAGTGAAGCGCAATGAGCGGGAACGCACCAAGATTTTAATCAGGTCGCGGAAACCAACAGCCGACACAAATCAAGATTAGCTGTATCTGGCACAATGAAACATGCTAATTAGTTGTCAGTCGCCGTGGCACCTCGGTCAGAGTGCGAAGAAAGTTTTCAAGCGCCTGAGAAATGTTGCGGTGTATTCCCGCTGTTTGGCAGCCTGATCAGCGCCTGATGTAGCGAGGTCTTTCAGGATGCCTTCAGTTTCCATTTTGCGTTTTGCCAGCAGCTCGCTCAGCTCTTTCAGGCAATCGGGCGACTCGCGAATGACTTCACCCATCACGTCTTTGCTGATCTCCATGACATAGCAATCGCCCTCAGCTTTCACCGTCGCGCTTCGCTTTTCGCCGGTTAACAACGACATCTCGCCGAAGCAATCCCCCGAGCGCAATGTCGCCACAGGGATTGTCGATCCATTTTTTGAAACGGACACCTGCGCTGCGCCGCGGACCAGAATGAACATGGAATCGCCTTCCGCACCTTCTTCGATGACGCGCTCGCCGCGCCCAAAGTGATTGAGATGCGATTGCTTCACCAGATTTTCGATTTGCGCGTCTGAGAGACAATCGAAGAGCGGTTCGCCGCGCAAGATCGCGCGCGCTTCGTCGTGATCTTCTTCTACCGAGCGGACGGCTGGCCGGTGCAAATACAAATCCTGAATGGGGTAAGGAATCTTGATCCGTTGGCGTTTCAATTCGTACCAGACATTGGTGCGGACGGCGTCGTTGGTCTCATTGATTCGGGAATGGTTGCCCATGTAGTACTTGATTTCGTAGATCACGGCGTGATCGGCGAAATCGACCAGGAAAACCTTTACTTTGGGCTCCGGCAGAACATTCACTGCGCTCTGGGCGGCCCGCGCGAGGGCATCTTTCACGCGGTTCGGCGGCACATTGTAATCCACACCGACCCGAATCCGCATGGCATGGACTTCGGTCGGATAATGCAGATTAACGATGGTGCTCTTGACGATTTCGTTGTTCGGGATGTCGAGATAGATGCCGTCGTTGGTGCGCAACCGCGTCGAGCGCCAGTTGATCTCCATGACTTCGGCGAACCGATCGCCGACCTGTAACCAGTCGCCCACCCGGTAGGGGCGATTGATTTGCAACGACATGCCCGCAATGATGCCGCCGAGAAGATTCTGGCCGGCCACCCCGAGGATTACGACTGCGACCCCGGACGTTGCGACAACGCTCTTCAGACCGCGCTCGGCATGATAGGCAAAGCTCAGAACAAAGAGCAGCGCGACAACAAAAATGACCAGCGCGACAACTTCGCGCAGGAAATGCGGAATCGGCGTTTGCTTGCGCCGTTCAAAGTAAATGTCCCAAACGTAACGATTGACCAACGCGACGATCAGCGCTGTGCTGAGCAATATTGCCGCGGCGCCGACATGCACTCGCCACGGCGCCTCCAATCCGTAGACAGCAAGCGCGACGTAAAATGCAAGCGCGAGACAGAAAAGTTGATACAGGATTCCGAGGCGAACTTCGGCCCGCCGTTTCAGAAATCGCCCAAAGCTTAACGCAACAATGAACGTTCCGATGAACGCGACAATGGTTAACGCGGCTCGCTGCGTGTCGAACGAGAAGGCAGACATCGGCTAATCGTCACGATCATACTCAGCCAAACCCGCGCCGACAAGCGTTGTAGCTGCCGCCGTCCCTGGCGGCGGGATGTCGATCTTCCCCGCTCGCTGGGGTGACACTCCCTCGTGGCGAGCAAACTCCGGACTACTCGCGGTTCCGCTTTTGGATCTCGTCCAGACGACGAATAATGTCGCTCAACAAAAGTTCGTTCTTAAGGTTGACCTGGTAATCAAGATTCGCCCGCAGCCGGTCTTTATCCGCCTGCCTATTTTGCGACATCATGATGACTGGGGCCTGCAACCCGCAGAATATCCCAAGCACGAGATTCAGTAATACGTAAGGATAAGGATCGAAGCTTTTATCCAAGAGAAGCCAGGTGTTCAGGAAAATCCAAAACAGAGTAAAAGTGATCGATGCGATAATAAATTTCCAGCTGCCGCCGAACTCCGCGATCGTGTCCGCCGCGCGATCGGCGAATGTCATACGCAAGGCTTCTTCCTGATTTACGTTGCGAGAGACGCGGTGCCGCAAAAGTTCGTCGGTGCGCCGCAACCGCAGAGTGAGAGCCGTAAGCAACTCGAGTGTCACACGCGGATCGCTCCGCATAAACGAAAGAAAATCGTCGCGGGTCAGTTTTGCCAGGCGCGCGTGCTCGATCGCGGTCGCATTCGCCGACCGCCCCTGACCGTCGAGCATTGCCATCTCGCCGAAGAAATCTCCCGCGCCCAGCTCAGCCAGCGTCACGACCGCGCCGTCAGCATCGGTGATGCTGATCCGCACCTTGCCCACATCGATCAAATACATCGCGTCGCCCGGGTCGCCGTTGCGAAAAATCGTGGCTGACTTCGGATAATCGTGAATGGTCAGATATTCGCCCAGCTCGGCCGTCGCTTTGGAATCGAGCGAGGCGAACAGCGGGACCGAACGTAAAGTCGCGGCGTCCATGTCTAATCGTTAGGCGTTTACAAGCCGGCGATTATACACATGCCGCCGGCCTTTTTGGAAGCAGTGCGTTGTAGCTGCCGCCGTCTCGGCGGCGGGCCTCTACAATTTCGGCGGCGAAATGACCAGCCAGGCCCAGCCAGCGAGGAAACACAGCCCGCCCAGCGGCGTGATCGCGCCCAACCAACGAACATTCGTTAGCGCCATCACATACAAACTTCCGCTGAATAGCAAAATCCCGACAAAAAGCAACCACCACGCACCGCGATTGGCCGTTCCGCAAAGCGCAAGTACGAACAGCGCGATCGCATGAATGAAATGATAAAGGACAGCCTTGTTCCAAACATCGATCAGGCCGTGCGCTTCAAGCGTTGGCTTTAACCAGTGCGCGCCAAACGCACCGAGCCCGACCGCCAGAAAACAAAGTAGCGCTGCGACTCTAAACATCATCATGCCGAGCGAATATGCCAGGAGAAACGAGGATTGTCGCGAGAGGAACCGTCAGTCATACTCTGCGCAATGACGCGACGAATAAAGCGGGTTGCACCGCTTCAGGCGGGAAAAATGCTAGGAGTGCTTTACGCCTGCATGGGGTTAATTTTTCTGCCCATTTTTGCTTTGGCTGGGCTGGCCGGTGTTTTTGCTCAGCAAACACAACAAGCTCAGAATACGGGCGGTCCGCCAGCGGCGCTTATCGCTGCGATGATGTTCGGATTCGGAATCTTCATGCCCGTTTTTTACGGCGTGTTTGGCTTTATCTTCGGCGTTATTTCCGCCGCTATTTACAACCTCATTGCTCGCTGGATTGGCGGCATTGAGGTCGAAGTCGAATAATTAATCGACGATTTCGAGGCCCATTTGCCGGGCGGTGCCTTCGATGATGCGGAAGGCAGCTTCGTCGCTGCGCGCGTTCAGGTCTTTGGCTTTCGTTTTGACGATGTCCATCACCTGTTTGCGCGTGACTTTGCCGACTTTTTCTTTGTTCGGTTCTTTTGATCCTGCGGCAATGTTCGCGGCTTTCTTCAATAGAACCGCTGCGGGTGGGCTTTTGGTGATGAAGGTAAACGATTTGTCTTTGAAAACGGTGATCACGACCGGGAGAATGTCGCCCGCTTGTTTCTGGGTGGCGGCGTTAAATTCTTTGCAGAACGCCATGATATTGATTCCGCGCGGTCCAAGCGCGGTCCCGACGGGAGGCGCGGGGTTCGCCTGCCCCGCTGGAATCTGCAATTTGATGTGAGCTACAACTTCCTTTGCCATAAATTGTCGATCTTATCCGCGCTCGACTTGCCAGTATTCGAGTTCGACGGGCGTCGCGCGGCCGAAAATGGTGACTGAAACGCGGAGCTTGCCGCGTTCCGGATCGATTTCTTCGACAATCCCATTCTGATTTTGGAACGGGCCGTCGGCAACCTTGACTGTCTCGCCAACCTCGAAGCTGACTTTCGGTTTCACCTTTTCTTCGCGCTCTTTCATTTGCGCGAGCATGCTGTCGACTTCGGATTGTCGCATCGGGATGGGTTTGTCCTTCGTCCCGGCAAAACCGATCACACCCGGCGTCTCTCGAATGAAATACCAAGTGCGGCCGACAAGTTGATTGTTCTCGTCGAGCAAATGCATGTTCACGATCAGGTAACCCGGGAAAAACTTGCGGGTGGTCTCGCTTTTCTTGCCCTTCTTGATTTCCGAGACGCGCTCGGTCGGGACGAGCACCTCGTAAACCAAATCGCCCATTTCCTCGGTTTTGACGCGCTTGTCGATGTTCTCCTTGACCTTGTTCTCCTGACCGGAGAGCACGTGCACCACGAACCATTGATCTTTGCCTGCGAGTGTTTGCGCCATAATCAGATCCGAGCCGGACTGGCTCTCTTAACCGCGCCATCAGCGGAGATTCGTCTGTCCGTCAATTTTGGTTGAACTCTGGGTAACATACTCAGTGTAGCCGGGTAAAATAATGGACCACGTTCACCAAAACGAAATCGAACAACGCGACGTAGCCGCCGAGCAATAACATCGCGATAATGACGACGAGGGTCGAATCAATCAGCTCCTTGTATTTGCGGATCCCTTTTTCCTTTGGGTCCCACGGCCAGGAAGCCTTCTGAAGCTCCACCTTAACTTCGTTGAAAAAGTCTTTCGTTTTTGAAATCATCTGATCACGCACAAAGGACGAAACCCGGGCAGCGCCTGCCGCGAAACTTCATCCTTCATAATTCATCCTTTATCCTTCCAAGAATCACGCCAGGAGGGACTCGAACCCCCAACAGGCGGTTTTGGAGACCGCTACTCTACCAATTGAGTTACTGGCGTAGGCTTCGCTAGTTTAGTCCAGAATATCGCTTACGCGACCCGCGCCGACGGTCTTGCCGCCTTCGCGAATAGCGAACCGAATCGTCTTTTCCATCGCGATGGGCGTAATCAGCTCCACCTCGATGGCGATGTTGTCGCCCGGCATCACCATTTCGACGCCTTCGGGCAATTTAACCGTGCCAGTAACATCAGTGGTGCGGAAATAAAATTGCGGCCGATAATTCGTGAAGAACGGAGTGTGACGGCCGCCTTCCTCTTTGCTCAGCACGTAAACTTCCGCCTTGAATTTCTTATGCGGCGTAATCGAGCCGGGCTTGGCAATAACCTGACCACGCTCGACGTCTTCCTTCTTCACGCCACGAAGCAGAATACCAACGTTGTCGCCGGCGCGCGCTTCATCCAGAAGTTTGCGGAACATTTCGATGTCGGTCGCAACCGTTTTCGCGGTCGGCTTGATCCCGACAATCTCGACTTCCTCCATTTTCTTGAGGATGCCGCGATCAACACGCCCGGTCGCGACAGTGCCGCGGCCTTCAATGTTGAACACGTCTTCGACCGCCATCATGAACGGCTGATCGATCGGACGCTCAGGTACCGGAATGTAATCATCAATCGCGGCCACGAGCGCGAGAACTTGCTTCTCCGCTTCGGCGTCGCCATTCAGCGCTTTGAGCGCGCTACCTTTGACGATCGGGATTTTGTCTCCCGGAAATTCGTATTGCGTGAGCAGGTCGCGCACTTCCATCTCGACGAGGTCGAGAAGCTCGGGGTCATCGACCATGTCCACTTTGTTCAAGAAGACAACGATCGAAGGCACACCGACTTGGCGCGCGAGCAGAATGTGCTCGCGGGTCTGCGGCATCGGGCCGTCCGCTGCGCTCACCACCAGAATCGCGCCATCCATTTGGGCCGCGCCGGTGATCATGTTCTTGACGTAGTCGGCGTGACCGGGGCAATCGACGTGGGCATAGTGACGCTTATCGCTCGAATATTCCACGTGCGCGGTGTTGATCGTGATACCGCGCTCTTTTTCCTCGGGGGCGTTATCGATTGACTCGTAGGCACGCACTTCGGCCATGCCTTTTTTGGCGAGCACGCTCGTAATGGCGGCCGTGAGCGTGGTCTTGCCGTGGTCCACGTGACCGATCGTGCCGACGTTCAAGTGCGGCTTGTCGCGTTTAAATGCTTCCTTTGCCATATCAATTCTCCTGTCGTGTTTTAATAAACCAAACTGCGTTTTTTTAAAAACTGTCGCCCCTGTCGTGAGCTCAAACTGGAGCCCATGACCGGGATTGAACCGGTGACCTCGTCCTTACCAAGGACGTGCTCTACCAACTGAGCTACATGGGCCGGTTTGCCTCCCGCGTGTAGAACTAAAAGTCCCAAAGCCGCGTCAAATTGCTACGACCATGGGACCACCTCGTTCTCGCAAAAAGCGTCCGAAACGCTAACCACGCCCCCACCGGTGTCAAAGCAATTTTGTAGGCTGGAAAACGTTCAGCTCGGTGGATCGGCCGCGCCGCGGGCGATGCTAAATTTAGTGGCCTTCGGCCACCTCAAATAACATCGAGCAAGGGACTGCTCGATCCACCTCAGCGGATTCTGGAGCTGCTTATTTCCTCGGGCTTTCCACGGGTCATCAATCGGACGACCACTGCGATAATCACGAGGATCACCAGCGCGAAGAAAATCTTCGCCGGGGTGAAAATACTGCTTCCCGGTGTTGGGGTCGGTGTTGCTGGTGGCGCGTTTTTCGCCGCCAGTTGGCTTTGCGCATATTGCATACGCTGGACCGTGTCGTAATCGTCCGGCTTTATTTTCAGCGCTGCCTGATAATCGGCGATCGCCTTCTCATACTCCATCATCGCGGCAAACGTGGCGCCGCGCTTCACTAACGCATCCTCGTCATTCGGATTTTTTTGCAGGAGCGTCGTGTAATCTTCCACCGCCGCTGGAAAATTCTTCAGGTTCCGGTTCGCCCACGCGCGCCGGTCATAATTTTGTGGATCGTTCGGATCTCTTTGGATCGCCACCGTAAAATCAGCGACCGCTTTATCCCACTGCGACAATCCAACGTAGGCAAAGCCACGGAATTTTATCGCCGCGGGATCGTCCGGTTTGAGCTCAAGGGCTTTGTTCGCGTCGGCCAGCGCGGCGTCATACTGCCGTATTAAATCCTGGGTCTGCGAGCGCTCCGCGTAGCCCGCGGCATCTTTGGGGGCGAGTTCAATCTCCTTCGAGAAATCCGTGATCGCCGACGTATATTTCGCCGACGCGCCGGCCTGGTCTCCGGCCAGTTCTGCCGCCCTTGCTGCCGCGCGATAGGCGGTCCCACGATCGTGGTAACAACGCGGATCATCCGGCGCGCCTTCCACTGCCTTATTGAACTCCGCAATCGCTTGGTCAAATTGCTTCGCGCTAGCAAGCTCGATCCCCTTCATTCGGTGCGCGTCTGAGTCTCCTCCGCCGCGCTTCTTCGCATTAGTTACCGGCACCGCGAAAAACAGCGCTGACAATAAAATTGATAAAGTAAGTGTTGTTCGAATTTTCATGTTCTCCTCCGGCCCCAATTTTTGGCGATTAATGCCGCGCAAGCCAGCAAATTAAACTGCGAAATTGCGACGCCATGCCACAATCAGCCGCATGGAGCGAAACACCCGGCAACTTCCCCGAGGATACGCCGCGGTCTTCGCGACCGTCGCCATCTGGTCGCTGCCATCGCTTTTCCTATTCTACTTAAATCGCTTCTACGATCCCTGGTCGCAAAATTTTTACCGTTACGCCGTAGCCTGTCTCGCCATCGTCCCGTTTGTTCTATTTCAATTTCGGCGCGGACCGAAGATCGATATGCGTGCCGTCGGCCTTTGCTTGATTCCGTGTCTGCCAAATGTTGTCCACCAAATCACTCAGGTCGTCGCTCTGTTTTACATGGGGCCGGGCGTCTACGCCATCTTCGCGCGGACAGCGGTAATTTTTACGGCGCTGCTCGCGCTCGCCTTTTTTCCCGAGGAACGCTACCTGATTCGCCAATGGCAATTTCAACTCGGAACGCTGCTTGGATTGCTTGGCGCGTTCGGCGTGATCTGGTTTCAATCGAACGGCGAAGATCGACATATTGCCTGGCAGGGTCTGCTTATCGCATTCGTGGCCATCTTTTGCTGGGCGCTTTACGGTGTGCTCGTTAAACGTCCGTCCGCCAGGCTCGGTTCGATCCGCAGTTTTGGAATAATCAGCCTCATCACTTCACTACTGCTCCTTCCGCTCACGCTCCTGTTCGGAAAAATTGGAACCCCGCTCCAGGTCACCGCTCACGTGAACCTCATTCTCATTATCTCGGCAGTTACCTGTATCACCCTCGCGCACGTTTTATATTACGTCGCCATTCAGGAGATCGGCGTCGCCTTGGCGCAAACACTTCAGCTTCTCTGTCCGCTCGGCGCGCTCGCGCTCTCCGCTTGGATTTTCCACGAACGTCTCACCTCGGCCCAACTCATCAGCGCCGCCATACTCCTCAGCGGTGCATTCCTGGCCATGCGCACCAAACCAATCGCCACTTCAGAGACCGCAGAAAATATCTAGCGCATAGACCAAATCGACTTTTACAGTGCCATCTGGCAGCGCAATGAATCTGAAATCGTATCTTAAATCGCGTCAGGCGACGATCGATCGGGCGCTGGATCGATATCTTCCAAAGGAGAACGTCAAGCCGGCCACGATTCACAAGGCGATGCGCTACAGTTTGTTTGCCGGTGGAAAACGGTTACGGCCGATTCTTTGTCTGGCTGCAGCTGAAGCGTGCGGCGGCAAGATCGACAATGCACTCCCACTCGCCTGCGCGATGGAATGCATTCACACCTATTCGCTCGTCCACGATGATCTCCCGAGCATGGACAATGACGATTTCCGCCGCGGCCGGCCGACCTGTCACAAAGTTTTCGGCGACGGTATCGCCGTTCTCGCCGGGGATGCGCTACTCACGATCGCGTTCGAAATCGTTTCGCGCGCGAAGCCCACTTCCAGGTATGAGATGTCGATCTTGTTACGCGAGCTCGCGGTCGCTGCCGGCAGCCAAAGGCTAATCGCCGGACAAGTCGCCGATCTCGAAGGCGAAGGGCAAAAGATCGACATGTCGGGTCTGCGTTACATTCACGAAAATAAAACCGCCGCGATTCTTACCACGTCCGTCCGGCTCGGCGCGATGAGTGCAAACGCGAATCCGAAGCGACTCAGAGCAATCACCAAATTTGGACGCTCGCTCGGGCTGGCGTTTCAAGTCATCGACGACATCCTCGATGTCACCCAAACAAGTGAGAAACTCGGCAAGAGCGCGGGCAAAGATGTCGCTGCGCAAAAAGCGACTTATCCCGCCATCATCGGTTTGGGGAAATCGCGCGCGGAAGCGAAACGCCTCACGAAACAAGCGCACAGTGCATTGTCGACTTTCGGCGCAAAAGGCGACGCTCTCCACGCCCTCGCAAATTATCTCCTCGAGCGCGAATACTGATGTTGTAGTGGCCGCCGTCCTCGGCGGCGAGGAATCGAAAGCGCCGCTGAGACAGCGGCCTTTACAGTTACTGCAGCGCGAGATTTGGATCGATCTCTTCGGTTACGTTCGAGCTGGCGCCATGGTCGAGTTTGAGCACCGCGGCAAAGGCGATCATCGCGGCGTTGTCGGTGCACAACCATGGTTCGGCGGTTTTGAATTCAAGCCGGTGACGTTTACACGCTTCGTCTAAGTGTTTTCGCAGTACTCGATTGCAACTGACGCCGCCACTGATCGTCACGAGATCGACATTGAACTTCTTTGCCGCGCCGATGGTTTTGCGAATGAGAACATCGACAATCGCCCGCTGAACAGAGGCGCAAACGTCGGCCAGATAATCGCCTTTCAATTTTGGCAAAAGATACCGCACCGCGGTCTTCAAGCCGCTAAAGCTGAAATTTTCCGAGCCCGGCATGCTCCGTGGCAAATCGAAACGTTTGGGATCGCCCTTAATCGCATGTTTTTCGATTTCAGGTCCGCCTGGATAACCGAGGCCTAACAACTTCGCGATTTTGTCGAACGCTTCGCCGGCGGCATCGTCAACGGTGCGGCCAATGATCTGATAATCGCCCACGCGGCGAACCAAGATCGTCATGGTATGTCCGCCGCTAACGATCAGCGAAACATTCGGCCTGATTTCGGTTTCACCGAAAAATGGCGAGAGCAGATGGCCCTCGAGATGATTGATCGCGAGATACGGTTTGCCGAAACCGATTGCGAGCCCTTTAGCGATTGACGCACCGATCATTAATGAGCTGGCCAGGCCGGGACCGCTGGTCGCGGCAAAGGCGTCGATCTGCGAGATGTCGATCTTTGCCTCGCGCCCAATGCGCTCGAGTAACCGGGGCGCGTGCACCAGGTGATTGCGCGACGCAACTTCCGGCACAACGCCGCCGAATTTCGCGTGCTCAGCAATTTGCGACGCGACTTCGCTGGCGGCTAATTTGCGGCCGCGCAAAATGGCGACCGCAGTTTCGTCGCACGAAGTTTCGAGAGCCAGTATTGTCACGGGACAATTGTAGCGGCGGTTGGTGTCAACCGCCGAATTAAAACAGAAGGCGCTTGGCACAAGCGCCTCTACAACTATTTCTTGATCGCTTCGCCCTTGGGCGTGTTTTGCTGTGCGTAAATCATCACGCCTTTGAGCGCGTCGATCGCGCGCAGCATCTGTGGATCCGTGCTTTTAATGAAATTCTTGTCTTCGTCCGGTTTAATTGTGTCGCCGCTGCTTCGTGCCGTGAAAAGCTGCCTTTCCTGCTCGACGCTCATCGAAACTCGAATGTTTGGCGTCACACCGTTGCCGTGAATGACCTGCTTACTCGGGGTGTAATATTTCGCGGTCGTAAATCGTAAGGCCGATCCATCGGGCAATTGCATCACATTTTGGACAGAGCCCTTTCCGAAAGTTGTTTCGCCCACGACAATCGCGCGATGCAAATCTTTAAGAGCGCCACTAACGATCTCAGCGCCGCTGGCGCTGCCTTCATTTACCAAAACCGCCATCGGAAAATGCGGTCGCTCCTTGGCTGCGCCGGACGTTGTGTACTCGCGCTGTTGCGATGCAACGCGACCCTGCGTTGAAACGACTTTCGTGCTCGGCGGTAGAAATTGCGCGCATACGTCCACCGCGCTGTTCAGCAAACCGCCGGGATTATTGCGCAGATCGAGAATCAGAGCCTCCATCCCCTGCTTTTGCAATTCATCGAGGGCTCTCGACAATTCATCCGCGGTCGGCTCGTTGAATTGAATTAACCTCACGTAGGCAATTTTGAATGAGCCGGTCAGATCGGGATCGAGCAGTCGCGCACCTTTGACGCTTTGCACTTTGATCTCGGCGCGCTCGAGCGCGTAATCTTTGACTTCCTTGGTCGATGGCCGAATTAAGGTCAGCGAAATCTTCTGCCCAGGTGCGCCGCGCAAATGATTGATCACATCCTGCAGGTCCATTCTGTCAGTCGACGCCCCATTGATTTTTAAAATCTGATCGCCGGAAAGAATTCCAGCCCGGGCCGCGGGCGTGTCTTCCATTGGCGTCACTACCGTTGGTAAACCATTCTTGATTGCGACTTCAATGCCCAGTCCGTTGAAGCGGCTGCGCGTGTCTTCTTGCATGTCGCGGAAATCGCTCGGGTCCATAAACTGGCTATGCGGATCGAGTGATCCCAGCATCCCCTTGAGCGCGGCCGTGATCAGGTCGTGGTAACTCGTTTTGTTTCCGTCGACGTAATCCTGCCGGATCAACTGGACTGCCTTCGCGAAGATGGCGATTTGTGAATAACCGCTGTCGTCGTCTTGATCGGCGCCGCGCAAGCTCTGAAAGCCGATGCCGGAAAGCAGAGCGAGGAGCAACAGACCGAATACTCCGAAAAGGATACGGTGCTTCATCTTGGATTGGGCCTCAAACGGTCGGACATTCGCTCATCCAAAATTTTTGGCAACGTCCAAAGCGTCGTCTAAAGTGGCGCCGCCGTGTTCATTATTGGTCCAAGGAGATTTCTGGGCTGCGCTTTGGTGGCAGTCGCAACCTATTTGCCATTGGCGAGTGCGTTCGCGGTACAAACTCCCGACTCGGAATACGAGGCAATCGCGGAGGAGTTCATCAAGGGCTATTTCGCCGCGCGGCCGCTTTTGGGCACGACCATCGGCCTGCATGAATACGATGGCAAGATCACGGATTACAGCCGGCTCGCGCTCGATGCCGAACTTTCCCGATTAAAACGGTTCGATGACCGGCTCCAAAAATTCGAGCTCAATAAACTCAGCCAGCGGCAATCGATCGACCTGCGAATTCTGCAAGCCGCCATTCGCAACGAAATCTTCCAGCGTGAAGCGATGGCGATCTACGAGCGCAACCCGATTGTCTACGCCCGCGCGGGCGACGTGAACATTTATATCAAGCGCAACTTCGCGCCGTTGGAAGACCGCGTGCACAGCATTGTCGCGATCGAGTCGCAAGTACCAAACATTCTCATCGCAGCAAGAACCAATCTCGATCCGGTATTGCCAAAGCCGTACGTCGAGCTCGCGATTCGGGTCGCGAAAGGCTCGGCCGATTTTCTGCGGAAGAATTTGGTCGACGCAGTCGTCGAACTCAGAGACGAACGGGTGCGGACCGAATTCCTGGAAGCAAATCGCAAGGCAGCGGCGGCTCTGACCGATTATGCAGCCTGGCTCGAGCGTGACAAATTGCCGAAAGCCGCCGCCGATTTTGCGCTCGGCCAGGAAAAGTTCCAACGGCTCTTAAAGGAAACCGAACTTGTTGACCTGCCGCCCGAGAAAGTTCTCGAGATCGGCCTGACTCAATTGCGCAAAGAGCAAAAAGCTTTCGCCGACGCCGCCAAGAGGATCGATTCGAACAAATCGGCGGTTGAAGTTTTCAAACAAATGCAAAGCGAGCATCCGACCCCGGAAAGTCTGCTGACCGATATCGGTAAAAACCTCGAACAGATTCGAAAGTTTGTGGTGACGCGAAAGTTGGTCACGATTCCATCCGAAGTTCGAGCACGCGTGAAAGAGACGCCGCAGTATCGCCGCGCGACGTCTTTTGCGTCAATGGACACGCCGGGCGCGTTCGAGAAGCGCGCGACCGAGGCCTATTATTATGTGACGCCGCCGGAGAGCGACTGGCCGCCGCTGCAAAAAGATGAATGGCTGACCTCGTTCAACTTTTACTCCGCCGACGTTGTTTCCATTCATGAGGTTTATCCCGGACATTACGTCCAGTTTCTGCGTTTGAACGCGTCACCCGTCAGCAAAGTGGAAAAAATCTTCGGTAGCTACGCGTTCATCGAAGGCTGGGCGCATTACTGCGAGAAGATGATGATCGACGAAGGCTACGGTGCGGGCGCGAAGTCGACCGAAGCCGACGAGAAGCGCGCCGCAAAATACCGGCTCGCCCAGGCGGACGAAGCGCTGCTGCGATTATGCCGGCTCTGCGTCTCGATCAAAATGCACACCCAGCAAATGACCGTGGAAGAGGCGACCAAATTTTTCCAGGATAACTGCTACTATGAAGAGAAACCGGCGCGGGCGGAAGCGATGCGCGGCACTTTCGATCCCGGCTACCTCAATTATACGCTCGGAAAACTGCAGATTTTGAAACTGCGCGACGATTACAAGGCGCAAGAAGGCGGGAATTTCTCAGCCCAAAAATTTCACAACGAGCTGCTCAACCACGGCATGCCCCCGATTCGATTGCTCCGCGAGCTGATGCTGAAAGACAAATCGAAGTGGGACGAAGTGCTTTAATCCTCGTCCGAATTGCCTAATAAATCCTTCAGCAGCGGCTGTGGATTACTCGGCAACTCTTCGACGTCGCGCAACTTCTTCGTCAATGCGCGTGATCGTACGTCGACATCTTCCATCTTGCGCGCGGCTTGATCGAGTTTGTCTTTGACCGCCGATAACGCTTCCCCAAATTTTCCAAACTCGGTCTTCACTCCGGCGAGCAAGTTCCAGACTTCGCTTGAACGTTTTTGGATCGTGAGCGTGCGAAATCCCATCTGCAAACTATTCAGTAACGCCGCCAGCGTTGTCGGCCCGACGAAGGTAACCCGACAATCACGCTGGACATTTTGGACCAAGCCAACCCGCCGAATCGCTTCTGCGTAAAGTCCTTCGCTCGGCAGAAACAAAAGCGCAAAGTCAGTGGTTTTCGGCGGATTGATATACTTTTCGCAAATGTCCTTCGCGCAGCGCTTCAACTGCGTCTCCAGAGTCTTCATCGCCGTCTCCACCGCAGCGACATCAGCCTTTTCCTGCGCCGCGGCCAAACGCTCGTAGTGTTCCATCGGAAATTTCGCGTCGATCGGCAGCCACACCGGCGCGCCGTTATCATCACCAGGCAATTTAATCGCGAACTCGACGCGCTCGTCCGTGTCATCGCGCATCTTTATATTTTTGGCGAATTGCTCCGGCGTCAGCATTTCTTCGAGCAAAACGCCGAGCTGCCATTCGCTCCAGCCGCCGCGCGTTTTCACGTTCGTCAGCACGCGTTGCAATCCGCCGACGTCACTCGCGAGCTGCTGCATGGCACCCAGGCCCTTGTGCACTTGCTCCAAACGCTCGCTCACCAGTTTGAACGATTCGCCCAGGCGCTTCTCCAGTGTCCCTTGCAATTTTTCATCGACCGTCGCACGCATCTTGTCGATCTGCTTGGCGTTGTCCTGCTGCAATTCTTTCAAGCGAAGATCAACAATGGCGCGGACGCCTTCGAGCGACTTACCGAGCTCTTCACGCTGGTTCTTCGCAGCCGACGCGCCTTCTTCGCGATTTCGCGAAAACTCGTCGCGCAGCCCTCGATCCAGCACCTCGAGGCGGCGGATCAATTCCGCCTGCACTTCGGAACTGGCGCCGCTAACGCTGCTGTTGCGTCGGGCGAGAAAGAGAACAGTCGCGGCCAACAATCCGCCAGCAGCCAGACCAATGATTAAGTAAGTGAGCGGCGTCATCTTTTTGTCATGTCGAGCGGAGCCGAGGCATCTCTAGATATTTCTGAAACAATTAAAGAGTCCGCGACTTCGCGCGCGATGACAAGCGCGACCGGCATTGCGGCGTCACGCTGCTATGCGCGCCGCACACTTGTAACGTTGCCATGCGTGTCCTTCCCAACTCTCTCCCGATCGCAGGCCATGCAAAATCTCGGCGATGATCTCCGCAGTCTCGATAATGGTTGTTCCCGAGCGATTAAAGAATTTGTTTCCATCAGCGAAAAAGACTCGACCACTTTTCACCGCACGGAGTTCAAACCAGTCCGGCAACGCCTCGAGAACGGGAACTTCGAGCAAAGTTCTCTGCAAATTGAAACCGCACGGCGCGACGATCAGATAATCTGGATTCGCCTCACAGACGCGTTCCCACGAAATCGCAACGGAATGTTCGCCTTTGTTGCCCAGCAGCAAATTTCCGTTCGCCGCCTCGACCAGCTCCGACGCCCAATTGCTCGCGGGAAAAATTGGATCGGTCCATTCCAAAATCACGAGAGACGGTGTCGATCTTTGTTGAACACGTTTGTGAACTTCGTTCAGCCGCTTCTGCATCTTTGCCACAAGGTCCTCGCCTGCACCTCCGCGATTTATGGCGCGCCCGATCCGACGAACGTCTTCGTAAATTCCGTCGACCGTGCCGGCGCCTAACGCCAGAACTTGTTTCGCCAGAGCGTCGCAGCCGCTTTTAGCAACGTCGCCCGGAGTTACCGCGCACACTTCGCAATGTTCCTGCGCGATAAGAAGATCTGGATGAAGTCGCGCGATCAGCTGCGTGTCGATGTAATAAAGCGGCGCACTTTCTTTGACTCGTCTCCTTACCTCGTCGTCGATTGCGCGGCTCGACATTTCCACATTAAACGCCGGACGGGTGCAGGGCGGCAGCTTTCGCACCCAATCAGGGTTGTCGCATTCATGCGACCGCCCAATTAATTGATCACCGGCGTCAAGTTCGCAGACGATCTCAGTTCCGCCGGCGAGTAAGGAAATAATCCGCATTGGCTTTCAATCTCAGACAGTCAGCGGCTCTCGGGCTTCGCGCAAAGAAACCCAAAATCTTTCTAAGACCGCAAATCCTCCGAACAAAACGGCCGCGAAAAATATATCGCCAATAAGACTGTTGCGGAAAAATGGAATTGCAGCGGTGTAGCAGGCGATCAGTCCGTCCCAAGTCTTCGGATACAACGAATCGAACGCCCACACCGCGAAGTTGGTGACCACATAAAACATCAAAGAACTCGCCAACGTCGCTAACGCAATTTTTGGAACGGATTGCCTAGCTTGGATACTTCGGCCAATCGCAACTGTTAGCAGCATACACAGATAGACGACCGGCTGGGATTTCATCAATGCCATGCCGTAGAATCCGAACCCCAGGACCAAGTCGCTCAAAAGCATCGCCGCCAGCGGCAGTAAAAAAGCAATTCTCCGATCTCGAAAATACGCACCGCCAAAAAGAGCCATCGCCGCAATCGGCGTCACGTTAGGCGGATGCGGTGCCAATCGCGTCAAAGCAGCAAGCACTACCAACGCGCTGAGTGTCATTAGGCGTTTATTCATAAACATGTTTTCTCCTGGTTACACGGGCGGGATAGATTCCGCCACGCATTTGTCTGTTCGTTGAAATTCCGGCAACAAGTCCGCATAAAATCTTCCGTCGCGCGTGACTAGCTCACCAACTTCGACCGCAACAGGTTTTGCAAAAATCGGCCCGTCAAACACGAACGAATGAAATTCTCCGTTCTCTCCGCAGGGATCGATCGTTGGAGGAAGCTCGCTCAAGAATTTCTCGTCGTACAATCTACCAACGAAGCCCGGGCCGACGTGTGCTTCGACGCACGAGACATATGCTTTGTAGCCGAGCTGAATCACCTCATGCGCCAACTCAGTCGTATTGCGTTTCCAAATTGGAAAAAGGCCGCGCATTCCAGCTTTCGCCAGATTCGCTTCACGCCACGCCCGCAAATCCTCCAAAAACAAATCGCCAAATGCCACGGTCGTCACGCCCCTGGTTTTGTAACCATCCATGACACGACTCATGATTGCTTCGTAGACTTCATTCGAGCATCCGCGCCCTTCAGCCGATGGGAGATAAACTTTGTGTAACGGAATTCCGATGGCCGCGGCTTGCGCGTCGAGCAACTCTTCGCGCACACCATGGTGACTGACCCGCCGATACTCTTCCGAGACGGTCGCCATCAGCTCGACGACTTCGCACTCGGATGCGCGCAACAAATCGTGTAACGCCATCACGCTGTCTTTCCCTCCGCTCCACGACATCACAACGGGTGTTCGCATTGCGTGCTCCACTCTAAAATCGCAATTTCATCCCACCATATAAAGCCTGGCCGAGATTCGGAAATCCAGAATCCACCATTCTTAAGCCAACAGGCACCAGCTGGTGCACTTCCGAGTAGTGCTCATTCGTCAAATTGTCGATCCGGCCGAAGATCGACATATGCGGATTGATTTCATACTCGGCGGCGAAGTTGACGAAATTATAATCTTCGATGTCGAAATTCGGCGCGCCGAAATTAATCTCTTCACGCGCGTTGACCCACTTCGCTGCAACAGTGGTGCGCAATTTTTTGAACCAGAGATAGGACCCGGAAACGTAAACTTCGTTGCGTGGCCGGCGCGGCAGACGCGCGCCCTGCGGCTGTGAAATATCGGCCGCGGAGGTTTTTTCCGCCTCGAGATAAGTATAGCTCGCGGTGAGCGTGAGATTGGTAATCGGCATCGCGCGCAATTCAGTTTCTACGCCTTGGGTTTCGGCCGCCCCAAGATTGAGCGTTTGAAACTGACCGTTGAACCCAATGACGTTCGACAAGTCATTATGAAAATAAGTAGCATCAATCGTCACCCGCCTGTCCCAAAGCCGTTGTTCGAAGCCGATGTCCCAGCCAAAATCCTCTTCCGGTCGCAAACCAAAATTCATTCCAAAAATCTTGTCCTGACTAGTCGGCGGGCTGAATCCGGTCGCGACGCTCCCGTGTAGTGTCGTATCGGTCTTGTCGATCTTGTAGCTGCTGGCGATGCGATATGTCCAGACGTCGCCGAATTGATTGAAGTGATCGATCCGGCCCCCGGCGACGAAAATGAGGTTATGGATCGGCGTTAAAGTGGCTTGCAGAAATCCGGCTGTTTCGTCGGTGTGATCGCTAACAAATGTGGGCTGTGGACCGAAAGTTTGGAGGATAAATGGCCGTTCCTGCCCGGCGTTCAAGCGGCTGTAAAAGAAACCGCTGGTCAGCGTAAGCCAGGAAGTTGGCCGCAAATCGTTCTGATAATCTACCGTCGTCCGCTCGAACAATGCGCGCGTCGGTCCAACGAATCCGTCCTGATTCGGATCGTTTACCTGCCGCTCGTGATCGTAATCGAGAATGAATTTATGCGTCCACCAATCGAACGGTTGATAATCAATGTGCGGCGCGATGAACCATTTTTCCGTTAACAAATTGTCCAGCGGCTTCGGAGCAGCGAGGACGTTAGGATCGCCCGTATCGCTTAACGCATACGCGAACATGCCGCCGATGCGCAATTGCTCGTTGGGCGACCAGCCGACGTCGGCAATCCCTGCGGTGTTGCGGTACTGATTATTCGGCCGCGCGTTATCGGTGTCGAGGCGGCTCGCCCCAATCGAGTAATCGAACTGTCCGACTTTGCCATCGCTGGCGAGCGTTTCGCGAAACGTGTCGTAGGTACCGCCTTCTTCGCTCAATGTCACTCCCGGTGTTCCTGTTCCTTGCTTGGTGAAAATCTGAACCACTCCGGCAAGCGCGCGCGGTCCGTAAATCGTGCTCTGCGGCCCCCGCGCGACTTCGATTCGATCGATGTTGTCCGTCGTCAGATTGGCAAAATCAAATTGGCCGGCGAGTCCCTGGTTGATCGGGATGCCATCGAGCAAGACTTGCATGTCCTGGCTCGGTAATCCGCGCATAAAGACGGACGTAAGCTGGCCGGGTGTGCCGGTTTGAACCACAGCCAGTCCCGGCACTTCTCGAAGCGCATCTGAAACACGTTCGATTTGTTTATGATCGATATCCTGTGAATCGATCACGCTCACGCTGGCCGGTGATTGGTCGAGCGGAATGTCGGTGCGCGTGGCTGACACAACGACGGGCTCGGCTTCCGGCAATTGATCGCCATCGGCCGATATCGATCCTAACGGGTTCTGGGCGCGGACTAAAAATGCCGCGCTCATCAAGCTCACTAAAACAAAACATAATGGGCGATTTCGCATAACAAGTTTCCTCCAACTCGAGAGTCGGACTTGTTTGTCCTCCGCTGCCGCGAAGAGCGCATCGCCCAGCTCTCATTCTTCTTTTTGCGAAGAAGTTTTTTCGCGGTCCGAGCCGGACTGGCGGATTCCGGAATCGGTTTGCAGCGATAACCGAACCCAAATCGTTCAAAACTGGGTCCAGCGTCACGCTGGCGAATGAGGTGGAGCGGTCGAATATTCTGGCTCCTGGCTT
>Ga0193751_1000138_pt1 | contig 66324 bp, 72 predicted proteins | sample L1c2metaG_FD_143050 | JGI IMG/M metagenome (GOLD analysis project Ga0193751, IMG submission 143050) | Soil microbial communities from a riparian zone of the East river system, Colorado, United States - L1c2 | ecosystem: Environmental > Terrestrial > Soil > Riparian zone | place: USA: East River...
TCGAAGCCGCAGTGAAAAGGCCCAGGCGACTGTTTAGCAAAAACACAGGTCTCTGCGAAAGCGAAAGCTGACGTATAGGGGCTGACGCCTGCCCAGTGCCGGAAGGTTAAGAGGAGGGGTGCAAGCTCTGAATCGAAGCCCCGGTAAACGGCGGCCGTAACTATAACGGTCCTAAGGTAGCGAAATTCCTTGTCGGGTAAGTTCCGACCCGCACGAATGGCGTAACGATCTGGGCGCTGTCTCAACGAGGGATCCGGCGAAATTGAAGTACCTGTGAAGATGCAGGTTACCCGCGGCAGGGCAAAAAGACCCCGTGGAGCTTTACTGCACCCTGATATTGGATTGGGGTTTTGCTTGTGTAGGATAGGTGGGAGGCTGTGAAGCTGGCGCGCCAGCGTCGGTGGAGCCAACGTTGAAATACCACCCTTGTTGAATTTCGGTTCTAACTGCGACCCGTGATCCGGGCGCGGAACAGTGTCAGGCGGGCAGTTTGACTGGGGCGGTCGCCTCCTAAAGTGTAACGGAGGCGCCCAAAGGTTCCCTCAGGCTGAATGGAAACCAGCCGAAGAGTGCAAAGGCATAAGGGAGCTTGACTGCGAGACCTACAAGTCGAGCAGAGACGAAAGTCGGGCTTAGTGATCTGGTACCTCCGAGTGGAAGGGGTATCACTCAACGGATAAAAGCTACCCCGGGGATAACAGGCTGATGGTGCCCAAGAGTTCACATCGACGGCACCGTTTGGCACCTCGATGTCGGCTCGTCGCATCCTGGGGCGGAAGTACGTCCCAAGGGTTTGGCTGTTCGCCAATTAAAGCGGCACGCGAGCTGGGTTCAGAACGTCGTGAGACAGTTCGGTCTCTATCCGCCGTGGGCGTAGGGAACTTGACAGGAGCTGCTCCTAGTACGAGAGGACCGGAGTGGACGAACCGCTGGTGTGCCAGTTGTCCCGCCAGGGGCATCGCTGGGTAGCTATGTTCGGCAGGGATAAGCGCTGAAAGCATCTAAGTGCGAAGCTCGCCTGGAGATGAGGTTCCCCACCGGGTCAACCGGGTAAGACCGCAGGTAGACCACCTGTTTGATAGGCCGCATGTGGAAGTCCGGTGACGGATGAAGCTGAGCGGTACTAATGGTCGAGGGCTTGACCACTTCAGCACCTGGCCAAGGGTCAGGGACTGGGATCCGGATCGGATTTCCATGACAAACGGCGAAATCGACGATCTCGACTTCAATCGGCGCCCAGCGCTCAGCGCGACGGCCGCCGCCGATCACCATTCAGCAGCAAGATCCTGGTGACACTAGCGGAGAGGCCATACCCGTTCCCATCCCGAACACGGAAGTCAAGCTCTCCAGCGCCGAAGATACTGAGAGGGCAGCCTTTCGGGAACATAGGTCGTCGCCAGGATTTTGTGCGTCCTGGACGTGATTGCCAGGGTGCCTGCGGGCCTGGCCGGCCCCTGCGCCGCCGGCAGGTGTTCCAAGCGATGACCCGGGCGGGTATCCTGCGCCGGTCATGAGCCCCGACTCCATTCCATCGGACGACGCCGCCGAGCCGACCACCACCGCACCCGCGTCCAACGTGGGCGCCACGGCGATGACGGCCACGGCGCCACCGACGGCCACGGCGCCGCCGACGGCCACGGCGCCACCGCTCGTTCCCGCGGACGCGTGTCCGTTCCTCATCGCCGCGGCGGGTGCCTATCGGATGAGCATCCCGGACCGCGAGCACCGCTGCGCCGCCTTCCTGCCCGCGACATCGCTCGCACTGAGCAAGCAGGCCCGACTGTGCCTGACCGCGAACCACCCCGGCTGCGCCACCTACCTTGCGTCGACGTCTGCCCGCCAGGCCCGCGTCGGGACGGGCGAACGGGTCGCACGATCGGGTCGTTGGGGTCTCGCCAGGACCATGCCGGTGGTCAAGGAGGTCGGTGGCCTGCGGGCGTCGCTTGGGGCGCTCATTTCCGACCGGCGCACCTGGCCCGCCATCCCGGCGGTGCTGCTGGGGACGCTCCTCCTCGCGCTGGGGCTCTCCGGCAGCTGGGGCCAGACCCCGATCACCGCGATCGCGAGCGCGACGCCGCCACCGAGCACGACGCCGACGCTGGACGTGGCAACGCTCCCGTCGCCGGTCCCGTCGCCGGTCCCGTCGACTGCGCCGCTCCCGACGGTTACTCCCGGCCCGTCGCTGCCTGCGACGTCCGTGCCCACTCCGACCCCGCTCCCCTACATCACGTACCGCGTGAAGTCCGGCGACACGCTCTCCGGCATCGCCAACCACTTCCACACCACGGTCAGCGCGATCACCAAGCTGAACGGCATCACCTCGACGACCATCCTCCGCGTTGGCGAGATCCTGAAGATCCCGAGGACCTGACCCGCGCCCGGTGAGCGCGCCGACCACCGCGCGTCAGCGCTGGCAGCCCCGGCACCACGACGTCGATTCGCCGCGCGAGCTGACCTGGCTGATCCGCGTCCCGCAACGTGGGCAGGCCTGACCCTCGCGCAGGTGGACCGCCAGGAAGTCGCGTACCTGGGTTTCGAAGGTTGGCGGCACGCGCTTCCGAAGAACCGCAACTGCGTCGGCCAGGGTTTCGCGCGTGGCCGTAAAGAGGGCGTCGATCTCCTCGGGCGCCAGCGATGCCCGCTTCCGGAACGGGCTCAGGCGCGCCGCGTGGAGGATCTCGTCGCTGTAGGCGTTGCCGATCCCCGCGACGAACGCCTGATTTCGCAGGAGCGACTTCAGCTCGCCCGGATGCCGCCGGATCCGCTCGCGCCAGCGCTCGATCGTGAGCGCCGGGTCGTCAGCGTCGGGTCCCTGCTCGGCCTCGAGGCCTGGAATGGGCCGCTCGACCCCGGCCGGCATGACGTACACCTTGCCCATCTGGCTCGGATCGCGGTACCGCACCTCCACGGGGTCGTCGTTCCCGGGCAGCCAGGCCGCTCCGCGGGTCCAGCGCGCGGCGTCGGCCGGGACGCGCTCGCGGGCGCCGAAACCCAGGATCACCGCGGTGCTCGCCGGCAGCTTCGAGCCAGGCGGGGCGAGCTGGAAGCGGCCGGTGAGCATGGCGTTGACCACCACGCGATCCCGATCCAGCTCGAACGTGACGAACTTGCCCCGCCGGCGCACGCCCACGAGGCGTTGGCCCATGAGTGCGGCGAGCTCGGCGGGCGTGCCTCGCAGCGAGAGCGGGCCGGGAGCCTCGGCCCGAACGACGGAACGACCCGCGAGCGCCGCATGGAAGGCGTCGACGACGACCGCCAGGTCGGGCAGCTCGGGCACGTTCCCACGATTGTAGCCGCCATTGCGTGCGTGCTAGACTCCCGTGGCCCTAGCGGGCAGGAACTGCAGAACGCCTCGTTTCATCCGGACTCGCCTTACGAAGGAGCGGACCGCGGAAGACCACCCACGGACCACCCGATCGCAAGACCGACGGCCTGAGCGAGACGCTCGGGTCGTTTCTGTTTCCGATGGGGACTTCGACGACAGGAGATCAACCACTTGACCGACGAGCAACAGGGCGGGCCGATGACCGCTGCCGAGGCAACTGCCGAGGCCCCGACATCCGAGCCGAGCGTCGCGACCGCCACGGTCGCGGACGAGCCCGCCACAGAGGCCGCCGACACCGCGGCGACCATCCCCACCGCTGAGCCTTCCGACACTGATCAGGACGCGCCCGTCGCGGCCGCGCTGTCGACGGCTGCCCCCGAGGCGCCGACGGCTGCCGAGGAGCCGCCGTCCGAGCCCGAAGCGCCCGCTGCCGAGGCGATTGCGGCCGATGCGCCCGCTCCCGCCGCCGAAGCGCCCGCCGCTGAAGCGCCCGCCGCCGATGCGCCCGCCGCCGATGCGCCCGCTGACGAGGCTGTTGCTCGCGAGGCCACTGCGGATCCCGTCGCGGAGGCCACCGCTGCACCGGCCGCGGCCGGTGCAGACGCCGCAGCGGAGCCTGCTGCCGAGGAGCCCGCCGCCGACGAGCCTGCCGCGTCCAAGGCTCCGGCCACGCCCCCCGAGTCGGCTCCTGCGCCGAAGGCCGAGCGACCGAAGCCGACCGGGCCCGAGCCGACCACGATGGAGGAGCTGCTCGCCGAGACCGATGGCGAGATCAAGAGCTTCAAGCACGGCGATGTCGTCGAAGGCACGGTCGTCCGGATCGACAAGGACGAGATCCTCGTCGACATCGGGGCCAAGAGCGAAGGCGTCGTCAGCAACCGCGAGCTCTTCGGGCGTAACACCGAATCGCAGCCCGCGCTCGCCATCGGCGACACCGTCCTGGTGTACGTCCTCCAGCCCGAGTCGCCCGAAGGCCACGTCGTGCTGTCCCTGCGCCGGGCCGGGCTCGAGCGCAAGTGGCGTTCGATGCAGGAGCAGTTCGAGGCCGGCGCGATCATCGAGGCGCCCGTCATCGACCACAACAAGGGCGGCCTCATCGTCGACTGCGGCATCCGCGGCTTCGTCCCGATCAGTCAGATCGTCGACTTCCCGCGCCGTCCCCAGAACGACCAGCCGCGCGACGCGGCCCAGGAGATCGCCGAGAAGCTCCAGCCGTTCGTCGGCCGCAAGCTCCGGCTCAAGATCCTCGAGGTCAACCGGAAGGCCAACCGCCTCATCCTCTCCGAGAAGGTCGCGCTCTACGAGGAGCGCCGCGAGAAGCGGGACGAGCTGTTCAGCAGCCTGAAGGTCGGCCAGAAGGTCACCGGCACGGTTCGCTCGATCGCGCCGTTCGGCGTGTTCATCGATCTCGGCGGCATCGACGGCCTCGTCCACAAGAGCGAGCTCTCGTGGAACAAGGTCAACAACCCCGAAGCCGGCTACCACGTCGGCGAAGAGGTGGAGGCCGAGGTCATCGACATCAACCACGAGCGCGGCCGGATCAGCCTCTCGATCCGCCGCCTCCAGCCGGACCCGTGGCACTCCACGGTGGCCGACTTCAACGTCGGCGACATCATCGATGGCACGGTCACGAAGCTCGTCAACTTCGGCGCCTTCGTCCGCGTCCGGGACGGCCTCGAGGGCCTCATCCACATCAGCGAGCTCTCCCACCAGCGCGTCGCCCATCCGGGTGACGTCGTCCACGAGGGCCAGCTCCTGAAGCTCCGGATCATCAGCCTGGAGTCCGAGCGACATCGCCTCGGCCTCAGCCTCAAGCAGGCCGAGGAGGCGCCCGCGCGGCCCGCCCAGGAGGCGATTGCCCCGGCCGCGACCGCAGCAGCTGTGCCCGCCCGCCCGGCTGCGCCTCGCGAGCGGCGCGACCGACCCGCGCGCACTGAGCGCGAGCGGTCGTACAGCGCCTCCGATGCGGTCCAGGAGCCGGAGGGCGGCATCGACACGACGCTGGCGGCCGCGTTCGCGGGCGTCCGCGAGCAGATCGCCGCGGCCGAGGCCGCCGAGGAGCCCGCCTCCGCCGATGCCGCATCCGCGACTGCCGAGGAGCCGAAGACCGAGGCGAAGGCGGAGACCAAGGCCGAGAAGAAGGCAGCCGCCGCCGAGGCCGCACCTGCGACAGAGGAAACACCCGCTGCCGAGGACGCGCCCGCTGCCGAAACTGCGCCCGCTGCCGAAACAGCTCCGGCTGAGGTAGCTCCCACTGCCGAAGCCGCGCCCGCTGCGGCGACTGCTCCGGCTGAGGAAGCCCCCGGCGCCGAGGCGGTGCCCGCTGCCGAGGAAGCACCCGTCGCCGAGGCCCCCGCCGCCGAGAAGCCTCCCGCTTCCGACGCTGCTCCCGCCGCCGAAGCAGAGGCTCCTCCGGTCGCCGAACCTGAGCCGGCTCCCGTCGCCGACGCCGACGCTGCCGAGACCGACGAGCCTCCCGTCGACGAGAAGCCGAAGGCGACTGCCGCCGCGGCCTCGGAGGAGACGGCGGGCTGATCTCAGACGCGCATCGCATGAGCACGGCCCGTCGGCATCGCCGACGGGCCGTGTCGCTTCATCGACCCCGTTCCCGCGAACGGGGCCACGCCGTCACGGATGGGCCTTCCGGGTAGGTCGCCGTGCAAGAGTCGCGTGCTAGCATGACTTTGTCGCCATGGAGGCGCGGAAGGGGAACGGGCGTTCGACGCCATGGAGCGCTTCGATAAGTTCACGGATCGAGCACGCAAGGTCCTGACGCTCGCCCAGGACGAGGCGCAGCGGTTCAACCACAACTACATCGGGACCGAACACCTGCTCCTTGGGCTCGTGCGCGAGGGCGAGGGCGTCGCCGCCCGCGTGCTCGAGAACATGAACGTCGAGCTCGCGAAGGTCCGGACCGCGGTCGAGTTCATCATCGGTCGGGGTGATCGACCCGTCGTCGGCGAGGTCGGGCTGACGCCCCGCGCGAAGCGCGTCATCGAGCTTGCGATCGACGAGGCCCGCCGCCTGGGCCACAACTACATCGGCACCGAGCACCTCCTCCTCGGCCTGGTCCGCGAGGGCGAAGGCATCGCCGCCGGCGTCCTCGAGTCCCTCGGCGTCAACCTCGACAAGGTCCGCCACGAGGTCATCCGGGTCCTGTCGCAGTCCTCCTCGGTCGGGCCCGCCCAGGAGACGAAGCGCAGCTCCAAGACCCCGACGGTCGATGCGCTCGGCATCAACCTCACCGAGGCCGCGCGCGCGGGCAAGCTCGATCCGGTCATCGGCCGTGAGAAGGAGATCGAGCGGGTCATCCAGATCCTCGGGCGGAAGACGAAGAACAACCCCGCCCTGATCGGCGAGCCCGGCGTCGGCAAGACCGCGATCGCCGAGGGCCTGGCCCATCGGATCGTCGCCGGTGACGTCCCGGACATCCTGCTGAACAAGCGCGTCCTGACCCTCGACATCGGGTCGCTCGTCGCCGGGACGAAGTACCGCGGCGAGTTCGAGGAGCGCCTCAAGAAGATCATCGAGGAGCTCCGGAACACCAACGACGCCGTGCTGTTCATCGACGAGCTCCACACCCTCGTGGGCGCGGGAGCGGCCGAAGGCGCGATCGATGCGGCCAACATCCTGAAGCCGCCGCTGTCGCGCGGGGAGCTCCAGTGCATCGGCGCGACGACGCTCGACGAGTACCGCAAGTACATCGAGCGCGACGCGGCCCTCGAGCGCCGGTTCCAGCCGGTCATGGTCGAGGAGCCCACGCTCGACCAGACGATCGAGATCCTCATGGGCATCCGCGAGCGCTACGAGCAGCACCACAAGGTCACGATCACGGACGACGCGGTGAAGGCCGCCGTCGACCTGTCGATCCGCTACATCACCGACCGCCACCTGCCGGACAAGGCGATCGACCTGATCGACGAGGCCTCGAGCCGTGTCCGCCTGCGTCACGCCTCGGCGCCGCCGCCGCTCCGCGAGGCCCAGCGCGAGCTCGACCGCGTGACGAAGGAGAAGGACGGCGCGATCAATTCCCAGGACTACGAGGCCGCGGCCAAGCTGCGCGAGTCCGAGGCGGAGGTCCGCGAGCGGGTCGACGCCCTCCGCGCCGAGTGGCAGGCGAGCGTGGCGGGCGAAGCCCCCACCGTCGACGAGGAGGAGATCGCCCAGGTCGTGGCGATGTGGACGGGCATCCCGGTGACGCGGATTGCCCAGGAGGAGTCCGAGCGGCTGCTCCACATGGAGGATGCACTCCACCTCCGGGTCATCGGCCAGCAGGAGGCCATCGAGACCGTCTCGAGGGCCGTCCGGCGCGCCCGTGCCGGCCTCAAGGATCCGAAGCGCCCCATCGGCTCGTTCATCTTCCTCGGGCCCACCGGCGTCGGGAAGACGGAGCTTGCCAAGGCCCTCGCGGAGTTCATGTTCGGCAGCGAGGACTCGCTCATCAAGATCGACATGAGCGAGTTCATGGAGCGCCACAACGTCAGCCGGCTCGTCGGGGCGCCTCCCGGCTACGTCGGCTTCGACGAGGGCGGCCAGCTGACCGAGGCGGTCCGCCGCAAGAGCTACGCCGTCGTGCTCCTCGACGAGGTGGAGAAGGCCCATCCCGAGGTCTTCAACATCCTCCTCCAGATCCTGGAGGATGGGCAGCTGACGGATGCCAAGGGCCGCCGGGTCGACTTCCGGAACACGATCATCATCATGACCTCGAACCTGGGTGCGAAGCAGCTCCAGACCGGGTCGTCGCTCGGCTTCCGGGCCGTGGCCGACACCGACGAGGCCCGAGCCCAGAACTCGTACGACATCATGCGCGAGAAGGTCCAGGCCGAGCTCAAGAACAATTTCCGCCCCGAGTTCCTGAACCGCATCGATGCAACCGTCGTGTTCCGGTCGCTGACGATGGACGAGATCCGCCAGATCGTCGACCTCATGCTCCGCCGGGTCCGCGACCAGCTCAAGGCTCAGGGCATGTTCCTCGAGGTCACCCAGTCCGCGAAGGACCACCTCATCGAGCAGGGCTGGGATCCGTCATTCGGCGCCCGTCCGCTGCGCCGGGTCATCCAGAACCAGATCGAGGACGTGCTCGCGGAGCACCTCCTCCTCAACCGCTACGAAGCCGGGGCCACGATCGTCGTCGACAAGCTTGCCGACGACACGGGCCTGCGCATCGGAGCCGTCGAGGCGAAGACGCCGGTCGAAGTCTCGTAGTCGCAGGCCGGTAGCGCCCATGGCCCGGGCCGAGACCCGCTTCGTCTGCCAGGCGTGCGGCGCGTCGTTCCTGCGCTGGGAAGGCCAGTGCCGGTCATGCGCGGCCTGGAACACCCTCGTCGAGACGGTCGTCCGGAGCGCGGCGCGCGGCAGCGACGCGAAGGCCGGCACCGGCCGGACGCCGCGGGCCGCCACGAGCGCCGGTGCCGAGGTCGTCCGGCTCTCCGCGATCGTCGAGCCGGCGGTCCCGCGGATCCCGACCGAGATCCGCGAGCTGGATCGCGTCCTCGGCGGCGGGCTCGTGCCCGGATCGCTCGTCCTGGTGGGCGGCGAGCCCGGGGTCGGCAAGTCGACCCTCCTCCTCCAGGCCGCCGCGGGCGTTGTGCGGGCCCCGGGCGGACGGCACGTCCTGTATGTCAGCGGCGAGGAATCGGCCGCGCAGGTGCGCCTCCGGGCCGAGCGGCTGGGCCTGATGGCCGGGCCCTCCGGCGATGCGATCGCGGTCCTCGCCGAGAGCGAGATCGGCCGGATCGCCGAGGTGGCGCGGGCGACGCAGCCGAGCCTCGTCATCGTCGACTCGATCCAGACGGCGACCGTCGACGAGCTCGAGGGACCGGCGGGCAGCGTCGGCCAGGTCCGCGAGAGCGCCCTGCGGCTCATGGACCTGGCGAAGGGCGAGGGGATCGCGGTCATCCTCGTGGGCCACGTGACGAAGGACGGATCGATCGCCGGTCCCAAGACCCTCGAGCATCTCGTCGACGCCGTGCTTGACCTGGGTGGTGAGCGCGGTGGCACCCTGCGCCTCCTCCGCGCCTCGAAGAACCGCTTCGGCTCGACCGAGGAGATCGGGGTCTTCGAGCTCGACGAGACGGGCCTCGTCGAGGTCCCGGACCCGGCCCGGGCCTTCCTCTCGGAGCACGAGACCGAGGCGCCGGGCAGCATCGTCGCCGCCACGATGGAGGGCACCCGCCCGATCCTCGTCGAGGTCCAGGCGCTCGTCTCGGCGTCGGGCTACGGCACGCCGGCGCGGCGCGTGTCCGGCGTGGACCCGAACCGGCTCGCCCTGCTCCTGGCGGTGCTGTCGCGTCGCGCCGGTCTCGCGATCGGCAGCCACGACGTCTACGCGAATCTCGCCGGCGGCCTATCGCTCAACGAGCCCGGCCTCGACCTGCCCCTCGCGCTGGCGCTCGCGTCGTCGCTCCGTGACCGGCCGATCCGACTGGGCACCGTGGCCGTCGGCGAGGTGGGCCTCCTCGGCGAGCTGCGGAGCGTCACAGGCCTCGAGCGCCGCCTCCGCGAGGCGGCCCGCCTCGGGTTCGACCGGGCCATCGTCCCTCGCCCGAGTCGCTCCGCGCCGCCGTCGATCCCGGGCCTCGAGGTCGTCGCCGTCGCGACGGTGCGAGACGCCATCCGCGCGGCGATCGGGAGCTCCGGCGGTGCACCCGCCGACCAAGGCTCCGAGACGGTCGCTGACCTTCCCGAGGAGGCGCGCACCGGTCGGCCGGTGCTAGGCTGACCGCCGCACCGGCGCGCCCGCGCCGAATGTCGGCGCCGAACGTCGCGGCCCCGCCGTCGTCCCCGGCGGACCGCCTTCCTGCAGAGGCTCGTCCTTGATCCGCTCGATTCACATCCTCGGAGCCGCGCTCGGTGGCCTCGTCGGGATCGCCCTCATCACCCAGCAGGTGGCCGTCTTCGACGGTTCCACGGCCTCCGGCATCCTGGCGATCGGCTGGGTGGTGGCGTGGACGGTCCTGGGCTTCTCGCTGCTCCCGTACCTGACGATCATTCCGGCGCTCCGAGTGGTTCGATCCGTCCAGCTCCTCTCGACGCTCGAGTTCGTCACGGCGATCGTGGGGCTGTTCATCGGCCTCGTCCTCGGGCTCCTGCTCGGCCTGCCGGCGTCAGCACTCCCCGAGCCCTTCGGCACGGTCGCGCCGCTCGGCGTTTCGATCGTCCTCGGCCTGGCGGGTGTCGGCCTGACTGTCGCGAAGCGCCACGACCTCCTCGTCGCCGCCGAGGGGCTGGGGGTCCTGCGTCGCCCGGCCGTCGCCGCGCCCGTCGGGTCGGTGGGACCACGCGTCCTGGTCGACACGAGCGCGATCATCGACGGCCGGATCGCGGACATCGCCGAGTCGGGCTTCCTCATGGGCACCCTCGTCGTCCCGCGTTTCGTCCTCGACGAGGTCCAGCGCCTCGCCGACAGTCCCGACAACCTGCGCCGGACCCGCGGCCGGCGGGGGCTGGAGATCCTGGGCCGCATGCGCAAGACCGGCCTCGTCGCCGTCGATGTCACGGACGAGGACGCGCCGAGCGTTCACGAGGTCGACTCCAAGCTCGTCGAGCTGGCCAAGCGCGACGGCCGGCCGATCCTCACGAACGACCTCAACCTCAACCGGATCGCCGATCTCCAGGGCGTCCGGGTGATGAACGTGAACTCGCTGGCGAACGCGGTGAAGCCCGCGCTCCTCCCTGGCGAGGAGCTCCACGTACGGGTGATCCAGCCGGGCAAGGACCCGGGTCAAGGCGTCGGCTACCTCGATGACGGCACGATGGTGGTCGTCGAGGGCGGCGCGAAGTCGATCGACACGGACCTCGACGTTACCGTGACCCGCGTCCTCCAGACGGTCGCCGGGCGGATGATCTTCGCCCAGCAACGGCGCGAGTGACCGTGCCGGCGGAGGCCGTCGCGCCGGGCGAGCAGCGCATCGGGCTCGGGCAGGACCGCCATCCCTTTGGGCCGGGCGAGCCGCTTCGATTGGGCGGCGTCGAGATCCGCGGCGCGCCGCGCCTGCACGGCCATTCCGACGGGGATGTCGTGCTGCATGCCGTCGCCGACGCGATCCTCGGGGCCGCCGCGCTCGGCGATCTGGGCCGACTCGCGCCTGCTGACGCGCGAACGCCTCGCGGAATCGCGAGCGCGGAGCTGCTGACGCGCGCACTGGCGAACGTCGAGGCCGCTGGATGGACCCCCAGCAGCCTCGATGTGACGATCACCGGCGCCCGGCCCCACCTCGGCGCGCACCTCGATGCCATCCGCGATCAGGTTGCGCTCCTGCTCGGGGTGTCCCCGGACCGCGTCTCGATCAAGGCCTCGACCGGCAACCTCCAGGGGCCCGAAGGCGAGGGTCGCGCGATCGCCGCAGACGCCATCGCGACCCTCGGGCCGCGTCGCGCCGCCGCCCGCGGAGGCGGGGGATGACGACCTCGCTGCAGGATACCCTCTCGGGCGGCCGGAACGAGCTCGAACCGCTCGAGCCCGGTCACGTCCGCATCTACAGCTGCGGACCGACGGTCTACGGGCCGGCGCACGTCGGCAACTTCCGGTCGTTCCTGTTCGCCGACGTCCTGGTTCGTCACCTGCGCCATCTCGGCCTGAAGGTGACGTGGGTGATGAACATCACCGACGTCGACGACCGGCTCATCGCCAACGCGAATGCCGCCGGCGAGGCGGTCGGCGACCTCGCGAATCGGTGGCTGGAGCGATTCAAGGCCGACTTCGCGTCGCTGCGGATGACCCCGCCCGACGTCCTGCCACGCGCGACCGAGCACATCGAGGCGATGGCCGGGATCATCGCGACGTTGCTCGAGAAGGACCATGCCTACCGGACCGAGGACGGGTCGATCTTTTTCCGGATCAGCTCGTGGCCGGCCTACGGGCGGCTGGCGCGGCTCGATCCGGAGCAGCTCAAGGTCGGCGAGCGCGTCGAGGCCGATGACTACGGCAAGGACGACATTCGCGACTTCGCCCTCTGGAAAGGGCCGAAGGCGGGGGAGCCGTCCTGGAACACCGCGATCGGACCGGGCCGTCCGGGCTGGCACATCGAGTGCTCGGCGATGAGCATGGAGCACCTCGGCGAGTCGTTCGACATCCACACCGGTGGGGTCGACCTGATCTTCCCGCACCACGAGGACGAGATCGCCCAGAGCGAGGCCGCGACCGGGAAGCCGTTCGTTCGGACGTGGCTTCACTGCGCCCATCTCCGGCTCGACGGGTCGAAGATGGCGAAGCGGACCGGCAACATCGCGCGGGTGGTCGACCTCATCGACGGCGGTGTCTCGGCCCGGGCCCTCCGACTGGCGCTCATCTCCGTCCACTACCGCCAGGGCCTCGACTTCAGCGATGCGTCGCTCGAGGCCGCGGCAGCGGCGATCGGGCGCCTCGACGCCGGACTCGCGGCGCTCGCCGCCTACCGCGAGGAGCGAGCCGACGATCCGGCGCTTGCCGCGTTCCTGGACGCCGCGACGCAACGGTTCAACGCGGCGCTCGATGACGATCTCAACGTGTCGGCGGGCCTGGCGGCGGTCTTCGACCTCGTGCGCGAGGCGAATCGCCGCATCGCCGACCGCTCCATGTCGACGGCCGACGCGGGCCGAATCGTGACTCTGCTTCGGGACCTCGATACGGTCCTCGATGTCCTGCCGGATGCCGCCCCGGAGCTGCCCGGCGGCGCGGCAGGGCTGCTCGCGGCGCGTGACGCGGCGCGGGCGAGCCGCGACTGGGCCGAGTCCGATCGGCTGCGCGGCGCGCTGCTCGAGCTGGGCGTGGCCGTCGAGGACACCCGGGACGGGCAGCGCTGGCGCCTCGCGGAGCCCGTCGCGTGAGCCCGCGGCCGCCGCGCAAGCGCGACGACGGTCCGCCGCCGGAGCGGCGTCGGCCGCGCTCCGACGGGCCCGGCTCGGGCGATCGCCCGCCCTCCGGCCGACCCCGCCGCTCCGGTGGCGGCTCGCGGCCCAGCGGCGGTGGTCGCTCAACCGTCGGTCCTCGCCCGAGCGGCAGTTTCCGACCGGACGCCGGCGACGTCCGCCCGACATCGGAGGAGACCCGCCGGCCTCCATCCGGCGGATCCCGCCGAGGGGCCGGCTTCGGACCGGCGGATCGCCCGTCCCCACCGTGGTCCCGTCCGACCGGCGGTCGTCCGGCCGGCGGACGGCCCGGCGGTCCACGCCCTACCGGGTTCCGGCCCGCGGGCGCAAAGCCGCCCGATTGGCGGGCATTCGCGCCCCGTCCGTCCGAGACGAGGGCGCCGGACGACCGGGCGCCGGAGCAGCGACCGACCGGGAGGCGCTCGTTCAGTCGGCCGCCCGCGGCGAACGACGCGGGTCCCGCCGCATTCGGCCGCCGCCCGCCCGCCGCACGCCCGCCCGCCGCACGCCCGCCCGCCGCACGCCCGGCGGAAGGCACGTCGTTCGAGGAGCCATCGTTCGAACGGCCCCCAGCCCACCCGGCGCCGTTCGACCGCAGGTCATTCGACCGGCAGCCGCTGGATCGTCGGCCCGGCGGGAGTCGGCCATTCGAGCGTTCGCGGGATGCCCGGCCGCGCCTGTCCGGCGGCCGCCCACCCTTCGGCGGGCGGGCCGACGCCGAGGAGCGTGGCTCGCCCAGGGGCGCCCGCCCGAGTGTCCACGGAGGCCCGGGGACCTTCGGCGGACCGGCCCGCGAGTTCCGACCCGCGGCCGCCCCAGCCGTGCCCCTCGCCGACGGTGAGGAGCTCGTCGCAGGACGCCGGCCGGTCGAGGAGGCGTTCGCGGCCGGTCGCCAGGCCGTGCGCCTGCTCGTCGTGCCGCAGCGTCGCCAGGCCCTCGAGCGGATCGTGCTCCACGCCACGACCCTCCGGATTCCGATCGAGGAGGTCGAAGGCGGCAGCCTCACCGCGCTGGCGGGGTTCGATGGCCACCAAGGCATCGCGCTCGTTGTCGACGCCCGCCGGTTCGCGAGCCTCGAGGAGATCCTGGCGCGTGCGATCGAGCGCGGCGAACCGGCATTGGTCCTCGCCCTCGACTCGCTCGAGGACCCCCAGAATGTCGGCACGCTGCTCCGGAGCGCCGAGGCCGCGGGCGTCCACGGGGTCATCTTCCCGACCGAGCGCCAGGCGCCCTTGAGCCCGGCCGCGATCAAGGCTTCGGCGGGCGCCACGGAGCACCTGCTGCTGAGCCCCCTCGACGATCTACCGGGAGCGCTCGTCGACCTGCACGTCCGGGGCATCCGGATCGTCGGGGCCGATCAGGATGCACCGCTGACGGTCCGACAGTCCGATCTTCGCGGGCCGCTGGCGATCGTCGTCGGCAGCGAGGGCCACGGTCTCTCGCCGACGGTCCGTCGCCGCTGCGATCTGCTCGTCCGGATCCCGATGCGGGGATCGATCGGCTCGCTGAACGCCTCCGTCGCGGGCTCGATCCTCCTCTACGAGGCAGCCGCCCAGCGAGACCCCGGCGGCGCCCCCGCTGACGCGTCCGAGGCCGGAGGAGAGGCCGGCGACCCGGGGTAAAGCTGGCCCGGCCGCGCTTGACCGTCTCGCCGGACGGGCCATATCATCTGCGAGCGCTTGGGCCACCCCTTAGTTGCCCATGTGCGCCGCCGACGTAGCTCAATTGGTAGAGCAGCGGTTTTGTAAACCGCCGGTTCCGGGTTCGAGTCCCGTCGTCGGCTCCATCCGCGAAGCCCTCGGGCCCACATAGCTCAGTCGGCAGAGCACTTCCTTGGTAAGGAAGAGGTCATCGGTTCGAACCCGATTGTGGGCTCCAAGACCCGACCTCTGAGTCCCCGGAAGCGATGGTCACCGGCGAAGCCGTGCCCGAGACGCGGATCGCCACTGAAGCTGGAGTGAACTGGTCCTGTGGCCAAGAAGAAGTTCGAGCGCACCAAGCCGCACGTGAACATCGGCACGATCGGCCACATCGACCATGGCAAGACGTCGCTGACCGCGGCGATCACGAAGTACCTCAGCTTGAAGGGCGAGGCCGAGTACCGGGCCTTCGACACGATCGACAACGCCCCCGAGGAGCGCGAGCGCGGGATCACGATCGCGATCGCCCACGTCGAGTACGAGACCGACAAGCGCCACTACGCCCACGTCGACTGCCCGGGTCACGCCGACTACATCAAGAACATGATCACGGGAGCCGCCCAGATGGACGGCGCGATCCTCGTCGTCGCCGCGACCGACGGCCCGATGCCCCAGACCCGCGAGCACATCCTCCTGGCCCGCCAGGTCGAGGTGCCCTACATCGTGGTCTTCCTCAACAAGGTCGACGCGGTCGACGATCCCGAGCTGCTCGACCTCGTCGAGCTCGAGGTCCGCGAGCTCCTGACCAAGAACAACTTCCCGGGCGACGACGTGCCGGTCATCCGGGGCAGCGCGCTCAAGGCCCTCGAGGCGTCCAACGACGCCGCCGATCCCGCCTACGCCTGCATCGCCGAGCTCATGGATGCGGTCGACGCCTACATCCCGACGCCCGAGCGCCCGGTCGACAAGCCGTTCCTCATGCCGGTCGAGGACGTCTTCGGGATCAAGGGCCGGGGGACCGTCGCGACGGGGCGGATCGAGCGCGGCATCGTCCACGTCGGCGACGAGGTCGAGATCGTCGGCATCCGCCCCACCCGCAAGGTCGTCGTCACCGGCGTCGAGATGTTCAAGAAGCTCCTCGACGAGGGTCGCGCCGGCGACAACGTCGGCTGCCTCCTGCGGGGCATCGAGCGCGAGGACATCGAGCGCGGCCAGGTCCTGGCCAAGGCCGGCTCGGTCACGCCCCACACGACGTTCGTCGCGAGGGTCTACGTCCTGACCAAGGAAGAGGGCGGCCGCCATACCCCGTTCTACAACGGCTACCGGCCCCAGTTCTACCTCCGCACGACCGATGTCACCGGCGCGATCAGCCTGCCCGACGGGGCCGAGATGATCATGCCCGGCGACAACGTCGACATGGGCGTCGAGCTCATCACCCCGATCGCGCTCGAGGTCGGCCAGCGGTTCGCCATCCGCGAGGGTGGCCGGACCGTCGGCGCCGGCGCGATCGTGAGCATCACGAAGTAGCCGCGCGATGGCAAAGCAGCGGATCCGCATTCGTCTCAAGGCCTACGACCACCGGCTGCTCGATCAGTCGGCGGCGCAGATCGTCGAGACGGCCCAGCGCACCGGGGCCGACATCGTCGGCCCTGTCCCGCTGCCCACCCGGATCGAGAAGTTCACCGTCCTCCGCTCGCCGTTCATCGACAAGGACAGTCGAGAGCAGTTCGAGATCCGCACCCACAAGCGGCTCGTCGACATCCTCGATCCCTCGTCGAAGACCGTCGACGCCCTGATGCGACTCTCGCTCCCGGCGGGCGTCGACATCGAAATCAAGATGTGATGAAGCACCACGCGTCCTCCCGGCCGATCGCGGCGTTGCCGCTCCGCTCGCTCAACTCACGCACGTTCGAGTGCGCTCGTTTCGCGTGCTCGCGGCGCCTTGCCCTCGGCACGGGCGACCGCGCGGTAAGGAGGGCGGCATGAGTATTGGACTCATTGGCCGCAAGGCCGGGATGACGCAGGTGTTCCAGCCGGACGGCACGATGGTGGCCGTCTCGGTCCTCGAGGTGACGCCCAACGTCGTCACCCGCCTCCGCACGTCCGAGCGCGACGGCTACGCCGCGCTGCAGGTCGGCACGGGCGAGGGCAAGCGCCTGACGAAGCCGGTCGCCGGCCAGCTCAAGGGCCTGCCGCCCGTCTCGACGCTGCGCGAGTTCCGCGTCGCCGCGGAAAGCGACCTCGACGGGTTCGAGCTCGGCCAGAAGCTGGCGCTCGCCGACGTCTTCGCCGAGGGTGACCTGGTCGACGTCACCGGCGTCTCCAAGGGCAAGGGCTTCGCGGGCCACATCAAGCGCCACCATTTCCACCGCGGCCCGACGAGCCACGGCTCGGACCATCACCGCGAGCCCGGCTCGATCGGCCCCGGCACGACCCCCGGCCGCGTCTACAAGGGCCTCCGCATGGCCGGCCACATGGGCGACGAGCAGGTCACGACCAAGAAGCTCCGCGTCATCCGCGCCGACGCCGAGAAGAACATCCTCCTGTTGAAGGGCACGGTTCCCGGTCCGCGTGGCAGCCTGATCCTCGTGAGGAAGGCCTGATGCCGCAGACCACCCTGTACGACAAGACCGGCGCGGCCGTCGGCAACGTGGAGCTCGGTGACGTGCTCTTCGCGGCCCCGATCAGCGTCGCCCTGCTCCACCAGGTCGTGACGGCCCAGCTGGCCGGCCGCCGAATGGGCACGAGCGACTCGAAGACCCGCGGCGAGGTTCGCGGCGGCGGCAAGAAGCCGTACCGCCAGAAGGGCACCGGCCGGGCCCGTCAGGGCACGCCCTCGGCGCCGCACTACCGTGGCGGCGGCGCGGTCTTCGGACCCCATCCCCGGTCCTACGAGCAGCGCCTGCCCCGCAAGATGAAGCGGGCCGCGCTCCGTGGCGCCCTGACCTCGAAGCTCGGCGACGAGGCGATCCGGATCGTGGATGCCTTCGGTCTCGAGGCGATCAAGACCCAGGAGATCGCCGGCATCCTCGGCGCGCTCAAGGCCAGCGGCCGGATCCTCGTCATCGCTCCCGCGGGCGACGAGCGGCTCCGCCTTTCCGCTCGCAACCTGCCGACGGTCGACGTGATCCTGGCCGACTCGCTGAACGTGGTCGACGTGATGAACGCCGACACGGTCGTCATCGAGCAGCCGGCGCTCGCCCGCCTCGAGGAGGTCTACGGATGAGCGGCATGACCGCACCCGAGATCATCCTCAAGCCGGTCGTGAGCGAGAAGTCGATCGACCAGGCCACCCGCCGGAAGTACACGTTCCACGTGAATCCGGCCGCGAACAAGATCCAGATCAAGGCCGCGATCGAGGAGCTCTACGCGGCCGACAAGGTCACCGTCGTGGCCGTGAACGTCCTCACGACGAAGGCCAAGCTCAAGACCCGCAACACCCGCCGCGGCCGGATCGAAGGCCGCATCTCGCCGTGGCGCAAGGCCATCGTCACCCTGGCCGCCGGCCAGAAGATCCAGTTCTTCGAGGGAGGCTGAGCGATGCCGCTCCGAAGCTACAAGCCAACCTCGCCCGGCCGCCGCGGGATGACCCGCTCGACCTTCGAGGAGATCACGACCACCGAGCCGCACAAGCCGCTGCTCGAGCCGATGATCCGGTCATCCGGCCGGAACAACGCCGGCCGCATGACGGTTCGCCATCGCGGCGGCGGCGAGAAGACCCATTACCGTCGCGTCGACTTCAAGCGCGACAAGTTCGGCGTGCCGGCACGGATCGCGACCGTCGAGTACGACCCGAACCGCTCGGCCCGGATCGGGCTGCTCCACTACCGCGACGGCGACAAGCGCTACATGCTCCTGCCCAACGGGCTCAAGGTCGGCGACGTCGTCGTGTCGGGGCCGGAGGCCGAGGCGCGCCTCGGCAATGCCCTGCCGATCTCGAACATCCCGCTCGGCACGACGATCCACAACATCGAGCTCGTGCCCGGCAAGGGCGGCCAGATCGTCCGCTCCGCCGGCACGTCGGCCCAGCTCCTCGCCAAGGAAGGCGATTTCGCCCAGGTCCGCCTGCCGTCCGGCGAGGTCCGCCGGGTGAGCATCAAGTGCATGGCGACCGTCGGCCAGGTCGGCAACCTCGACCACGAGAACCAGAACCTCGGCAAGGCCGGCCGCGCCCGCCACATGGGCCAGCGGCCTGAGGTCAGGGGCGTCGTCATGAATCCACGTGACCATCCGCACGGCGGTGGCGAGGGCAAGTCCCCGACGGGGATGCCGCCCAAGACGCCGTGGGGCAAGCCGGCGATGGGCTATCGGACCCGTCGGGCCAAGACGACCGGACGGCTCATCGTCCGCTCGCGACACCGGAAGTAGAGGCGACCGCGGATGTCCCGTTCGATCAAGAAGGGTCCGTTCATCGAGCCCCGGCTCCTTGGCCGGATCGAGGAGATGAACAAGCGCAACGAGCGGAAGGTCATCAAGACCTGGTCGCGCGCCTCGGTCATCTTCCCGTCCTTCATCGGCCACACCGTCGCCGTCTACAACGGCCGGAAGCACGTGCCGGTCTACGTCACCGAGAACATGGTTGGCCATCGGCTCGGCGAGTTCGCCGCGACCCGGACCTACCGCGGCCACGGCAAGCACACCGACCGCGCGACGGCGCCGAAATAGGGAGCCGAGACGTGCGAGTGTCAGCCAGCGCCAAGTACCTTCGCGGATCGACCCGCAAGGCCCGGCTCGTCGTGCAGGCGATCCGTGGCCGGCCGGTCGAGGAGGCCGCCGCGCTCCTGCGGTTCATGCCCCAGGCCGCCGCGGTCGACGTCGGGAAGGTCCTCAAGAGCGCGACCGCCAATGCCGAGAACAACCTCAACCTGTCGGCCGACGATCTCGTCGTCCTCGACGCTCGCGCGGACGAGGGCCCGACGATGAAGCGCTGGCAGCCCCGGGCCCAGGGTCGGGCGTTCCCGATCCACAAGCCCATGACCCATATCACCGTGACCGTCGGCGACGGGGAGGACTGAGCACCATGGGACACAAGGTCCACCCGTACGGCTTCCGCCTCGGCGTCACCCGGACGTGGACGGCGAAGTGGTACCACGACAAGGAGTACACGGCCCTCCTGACCGAGGACATCGCCGTGCGCAGCCTCGTCGAGAAGCGCCTCGCCAATGCCAGCGTCAGCGGCATCGAGATCGAGCGCAACTTCGGCCAGGTCACCGTGACGGTCCACACCGCCAAGCCCGGCATCGTCATCGGCAAGGGCGGCCAGAACGTCGAGATCCTGCGCCAGCAGATCACCGCGCTCACGAAGCGCAAGGTCAAGCTGGAGATCAAGGAGATCCGCCAGCCGGAGCTCGATGCCTATCTCGTGGCGATGAACATCTCCCAGCAGCTGAGCCGCCGGATCGCCTTCAAGAAGGCGATGAAGCAGTCGATCCAGCGATCGATGAAGGCCGGCGCCAAGGGCGTGAAGATCATGGTCGCGGGCCGCCTCGGTGGCGCCGAGATGAGCCGCCGCGAGTGGGACCGCGAGGGTCGCATCCCGCTCGGCACGCTCCGGGCCGACATCAGCTACGGCCAGGTCCACGCCCACACGACGTACGGCCGGATCGGCGTCAAGGTCTGGATCTATCGCGGCGACGTGCAGCCCGTGCGCGCGCCCGCGCCGGCGGCGCTGGCCGCCGGCCAGGGGGTCTGACGTGCTGCTGCCAAAGCGCGTCAAGCATCGCAAGGTCATGCGCGGCCGCATGTCCGGGCAGGCCAAGGGCGGCTTCGAGGTCGCGTTCGGCGACTTCGGGCTGGCCACGATGGAGCCCGCCTGGATCACGAGCCGCCAGATCGAGGCGGCCCGGCGCGCGATGACCCGCTCGGTCAAGCGCGGCGGCAAGATCTGGATCCGGGTCTTCCCGGACAAGCCGGTCACCAAGAAGCCCGCCGAGACCCGGATGGGTTCCGGCAAGGGCGCGCCCGACCATTGGGTCGCGGTCGTGAAGCCCGGCCGGATCCTGTTCGAGATGGCCGGCGTGCCCGCCGAGGAGGCCAACGAGGCGATGCGCCTCGCCAGCCACAAGCTGCCCGTCGCGACGCGCGTCGTCGTCCGGGCCGGCGCCGAGGGAGTCGAGGCGTGATCGAGTTCGCGCAGATTCGCAAGATGTCCGACCGCGAGCTTGAGGACGCCCTGAAGCAGGCCAAGCAGGACCTGTGGGGCGCCCGCTTCGCCCTGTCCACCCGCCAGCTGGCCGACACCAGCACCATCCCCCAGCACCGCCGCACGATCGCCCGGATCCTCACGGTCCAGCGCGAGCGACAGGCCGCCGATGCCGTCACGGCCGGTTCGGCCGAGAGGACCAAGTGATGACCGCCCCGAGCCGCATGCCGGCGTCAACCCGCAAGACCAAGACGGGCCGGGTGGTGAGCGACAAGATGGACAAGACGATCGTCGTGTCCGTCGAGCGGCTCACCCGGCATCCGCTCTACAAGCGGGTCATCCGGCTGACCACCAAGTTCAAGGCCCACGACGAGGCCAATGACGCCCATGTCGGCGACACGGTCCTCATCGAGGAGTCGCGACCGCTGTCCGCGACCAAGCGCTGGCGCCTGGTCCGCGTCGTGGCCCGGGCCGGCGACCACGGCACCACGGCCGACCTCGTGATCGAGGAGGCCGCGGTCACCGAGGCCATCCACGGCTCGGCCCACCCGGGTCGCAAGAGCGCCGAGGCTGCCGACGCCGACGCCGGGGCCGACGCAGGCGACGGTCATGGTGCTGACGCCGCGACCGCCGATGCCACCGCCGAGGCGGAGGCCACCGCGGATGCGGGCCAGGAGGCCTCGGCGTGATCCAGCCCCAGACCCGTCTGAAGGTCGCCGACAACACCGGCGCCCGGACGATCCAGTGCATCCGGATCATGGGCCGCTCGGCCAAGACGTCGGCCGGCATCGGTGACGTGATCATCGCCAGCGTCAAGCAGGCGATCCCGAACGCGGCCGTCAAGAAGGGCGACGTGGTACGGGCGGTCGTCGTGCGGACGGCCAAGGAGTACGGCCGCGCGGATGGCAGCTACATCCGCTTCGACGAGAACGCCGCCGTGCTCATCAACAACCAGGGCAACCCTCGCGGCACCCGGATCTTCGGCCCGGTCGCCCGCGAGCTGCGGGATCGGAACTACATGAAGATCGTGTCCCTCGCCCCGGAGGTGCTGTGATGCCGGGCCTGCCCGAGATCCGCAAGGGCGACACGGTCGTCGTGCTGACCGGCAAGGACGCCGGCAAGCAGGGCGTGGTCGACCACGTGATCCGCCGCGCCGCGAGCAACAGCCCGCTCCGGAGCGTCTATCGCCGTGGCTCGCCGAAGGCCAGCGTCTCGGTCGTGATCGAGGGCCTCAACGTCGGCAAGCGCCACCAGAAGCCGCGCCAGACATCGAGCCAGACCGATCGGATGCCGAAGATCCAGCAGGGCGGGATCCTCGACGTCGCGATGCCGCTCGACGCCAGCAAGGTCATGCTGGTCTGCCCGAAGTGCCACCGCCCGACCCGGATCGGCCACACCGTCCTCGACGACGGCCGGCGGGTCCGTGTCTGCGGCCACTGCGGCGCCGCGTTGGAGGTGGCGAAGTGACCCTCCGCGATCGCTACACGGCCGAGGTCGTGCCGGCGCTCAGCAAGCAGTTCGAGTACCGCAACCCGATGGAGGTTCCGAAGGTCGCCAAGATCGTCGTGAACATCGGTCTTGGCGAGGCCCTGACGAATGCCAAGGCGATCGATGCGGCCACGTCCGACCTCGCCACGATCACGGGCCAGAAGCCGATCGTGCTGAAGGCCAAGCGCTCGATTGCCCAGTTCCGGGTCCGGACCGGCAACCCGATCGGGATCAAGGTCACGCTCCGCGGCCAGCGGATGTGGGACTTCCTGGAGCGGCTGACGATGCTGTCGCTGCCCCGGATCCGCGACTTCCGCGGGACGCCGAGCAAGTCGTTCGACGGGCGCGGCAACTACACCCTCGGGCTGCGCGAGCAGATCGCGTTCCCCGAGATCGACTACGACAAGGTAGACCGTCTCCGCGGGCTGGAGATCAGCATCGTGACGACGGCGAAGTCCGACGAGGAGTCGAAGCGTCTGCTCGAGCTCCTCGGCATGCCCTTCGCCTCGTAGGCGGGGAGGGGAAACCGATGGCCAAGAAGTCACTCATCGCCAAGGCAAAGCTGAAGCCGAAGTTCTCCGCTCGCGGCTACCACCGCTGCGTGGTCTGCGGCCGGCCGCGCGGCTACATGCGGCGCTTCAACCTGTGCCGGATCTGCTTCCGCGAGCGCGCTCTCGTGGGCGAGCTCCCGGGCGTCACCAAGTCGAGCTGGTAGGGCAGCATGAACATCTCCGATCCCATCGCCGACATGCTCACCCGCGTCCGGAACGCGTCGCGGGCGCGCCACACCGAGGTGGTCGTCCCGGCGTCCCGGACGAAGCGCGAGATCGCCCGCATCCTCAAGGCCGAAGGCTTCATCGCCGAGGTCGCCGAGGAGCAGGACGGTACCGCCCATCTCCTGCGCCTGACGCTGCGCTACGTCGACGGCAAGGTCCCGGTGGTCAGCGGCCTGAAGCGGATCAGCAAGCCGGGCCTGCGGGTCTATGCCGGCAAGACCGACATCCCGCGCGTCCTCGGCGGCCTCGGGATCGTCATCGTCAGCACCAGCCACGGGATCATGACCGGCGCCGAGGCCCGCAAGGCCCAGCTCGGCGGCGAAGTCCTGGCGTACGTCTGGTAGCCGGATGTCCCGAATTGGCCGACTCCCGATCCAGGTTCCCGCCGGCGTCGATGTCGCGATCGACGGCCGCCACATCACCGTGTCCGGTCCGAAGGGCAGCCTGTCGCGCGACCTTCATCCCGAGATGACGGTCAATCGCGACGGCGATGCGCTCCTCGTGACCCGGCCGAGCGAGGCCAAGACCCACAAGCAGCTCCACGGCCTGACCCGGACCCTCGTCAACAACATGGTGATCGGGGTGACCACGGGCTACCGCAAGGGCCTGGAGATCACGGGCGTCGGCTATCGCGCCGTGCTCGTCGGCAAGAAGCTCCAGCTGAGCCTCGGCTACAGCCACCCCGTCGAGATCGATCCGCCCAGCGGCATCAGCTTCGAGCTGGAGAATCCCACCAAGCTGTCCGTGGTCGGGATCGACAAGGAGCTCGTGGGCGAGATCGCCTCCAAGGTTCGCGCGAGCCGCAAGCCGGAGCCCTACAAGGGCAAGGGCGTGCGCTACGCCGGCGAGCTGATCCGCCGCAAGGCCGGCAAGGCCGGCAAGATCGGCGGCAAGAAGTAGCCCCGATGGACACGAGGACGCACGCCCGATGACCACCACAGCGACCCGCGGCGCGGCGCGCCAGAAGCGCCACGACCGGATCCGCCTCACCGTCGAGGGGGATACGGCTCGGCCGCGCCTGGCCGTCTTCCGCAGCCTCAAGCACATCTACGCCCAGGTGATCGACGACTCGGCCGGCCGGACGCTGGCTGCCGCGTCCGACCTGGACACCGGCGTCCGCAGCAGCGACGGCACGAAGTCCGACGATGCGGCGAAGGTCGGTCGCCTGATCGCCGAGCGCGCCAGGGCCGCGGGCGTGGAGCGGGTCGTCTTCGACCGCGCCGGGTTCCGGTACCACGGCCGCATCAAGTCGCTTGCCGACGCCGCGCGCGAAGCCGGCCTCGAGTTCTAGAGGAGGCTGAGACGTGGCACGGATCGATCCCAACAAGCTCGCGCTCGAGGAGCGCGTCGTCCAGATCAATCGCGTCGCGAAGGTCGTCAAGGGCGGCCGGCGCTTCAGCTTCAGCGCGGTCATCGTCGTCGGCGACGGGGCGGGCCACGTCGGGGTCGGCCTCGGCAAGGCCGGCGAGGTCCCCGAGGCGATCCGGAAGGGCGTCGAGGACGCCAAGAAGCACCTGATCCGCATCCCGACCTTCGGGACCACGATCCCGCACGAGGTCCGGACGGTCTTCTCGGCGAGCCGGGTGATGCTCAAGCCGGCCAGCCAGGGCACCGGCGTCATCGCCGGCGGCTCGGTCCGGGCCGTCGTCGAGGCCGCGGGGATCCGCGACATCCTGACCAAGGTCACCGGCTCGACCAACCCGGTCAACGTGACCCGGGCCACCCTCGAGGCGCTCCGCGAGCTGAAGTCCGCCGAGGAGCTCAGTGCCCGCCGCGGCGTCACCGTCCGGCTCTACGTGCCGGGCCAGAAGGCCGCCCAGGAGGCCGCCGATGCCCGGTAGGCTCCGCGTCACCCAGGTCAGGAGCACGATCAGCCACATCGGCCGGAACCGCGGGACCGTTCGGGCCCTCGGCCTGCACGGCATCGGCTCGACGGTCGAGATCCCCGACAACGAGGCGACTCGGGGCATGGTTCGCCAGGTCCGCTTCCTCGTGTCCGTCGAGGAGATCGACGGCACCGACGCGAAGGCGACCGCCACCCCCGCTCGCGGCGCCGCCCGCGCCAGCGCCGAGGAGAAGAAGTGAAACTCCACGACCTGAAACCGGCCCCCGGGTCGCACAAGAAGAGGCAACGCGTCGGTCGCGGCATCGCTGCGGGCCAGGGCAAGACCGCCGGCCGCGGCACCAAGGGCCAGAAGGCCCGCGCCGGCGGCACGATCCCGGCCTGGTTCGAGGGCGGGCAGACGCCGCTCCATCAGCGCCTGCCGAAGCTGCGTGGCTTCAAGAACGCCTTCCGGATCGAGTACGAGATCGTCAACGTCGGCGATGTCGCGCGGCTCGTCGAGGCCGGCGTCCTCGAGTCCGGCGAGCTGCCCGCGGCAGCGAAGGCCGGCGCCACGAAAAGCAAGGCCAAGGCCGCGAAGGCCGCATCGTCCGCACCCGTCACGGTCAACCAGGAGATCCTCCGGGCCACCGGTCTCGTCCGCACCCTCGACCGGCCATTGAAGATCCTCGGCGGCGGCGAGCTGTCGACGGCCCTGTTCGTTGTGGCCGATGCCTTCAGTGCCTCGGCCCGAACGAAGATCGAGGCGGCCGGCGGGACCGCGAACGTCATCGAGGCGACCGGCCGGAAGACGCCGCCACTCGGTGTCAGCCCCGAGGCCAAGGCTCCGGCCACGGACGCCGCGGCTGCGGGGCCGTCCGAGGCACCTCTCGACGTGTCTGCAGAAGCTCCTGCCGAACCTTCCACCGAAGCCTCGGTCGAGCCGCAGGCGTCCGTGGAGCCCGAAACGCCGGCTGCCCCCGAGGCCCCGGCGCCCGAGGCGAAGGCGGCGCCCGCCAAGCCCGCGACCCGGCGCCGCAAGGCGGCCGCGCCTGCCGAGGAGTCGACCGAAGCCGGTGACGCCGGCTGATGTTCGAGTCGCTCCTCAACGCGTTCCGGGCGCCGGACATCCGGCGCCGGATCCTCTTCGTCCTGGGGATCCTCGTCGTGTTCCGGGCGCTGGCCCAGGTGCCGCTCCCGGGCGTCGACCACGCCGCGCTGCAGGCCTTCTTCCAGCGCAGCTCGGCGTTCAGCGTCATCGACCTGTTCGCCGGCGGCGGGCTGTCGCAGCTCTCCATCGTCGGTCTGGCGATGAATCCCTACATCAACGCCTCGATCATCATGCAGCTCATGAGCGGGGTCATCCCCTCGCTCCAGGCCCTCAGCCGTGAGGGCGAGTACGGCCGCCAGAAGCTCAACCAGTACACCCGCTACCTGACCGTCCCGATGGCCCTGCTGCAGTCGTTCGGCATCCTGTCGGCGTTCAGCAGCCAGGGTGTCCTCGCCCCGAGCGGCGGGTTCGGCCTCGGCAACCCGGCGTCGTGGGTCCAGATGGTCACGCTCACCGCCGGTGCGGTCCTGCTGATGTGGCTCGGCGAGCTCATCACGGAGAAGGGCATCGGCAACGGCATCAGCTTCATCATCTTCGCCGGCATCGTGAGCCGTGCGCCAACGGGCCTGCTCAACGTACTCAGCCAGCCGTCGCCGCGCGACATCCTGCTGTTCCTCCTGCTCGCGGTGGTCGCGGTCGGAGTGATCGTGTACATCCAGGAGGGTCAGCGCCGCATCCCGATCCAATACGCCAGCCGCGTGCGTGGCCGGCGGATGTATCAGGGCGGCCAGACGTTCCTGCCGCTGCGGGTCAACCTCGCAGGCGTCATCCCGATCATCTTCGCCATCAGCATCCTGCAGTTCCCGGCCCAGATCGCGACCTACTTCTCGTTCTCGGAGGTGGAGGGCGTCCGGACGGTGGCCCAGGCCGTCGCGGGCTTCCTGAGCTCGACGACCATCCAGTACGCGATCCTGTACTTCCTCCTGACGGTCGGGTTCACGTACTTCTACACCGCGTTCACGTTCAAGCCCGATGAGACGGCCGAGCAGCTCCGCAAGAACGGCGGGTTCATCCCGGGCATCCGGCCCGGCCGGCCGACGCAGGACTATCTCGCCCGCGTCGTGACCCGCATCACGTTCGCCGGGGCGCTCTTCCTCGGGACGGTCGCCGTCCTGCCGGTCCTCGCGGGGGTCATCGACAGCTCGCTCTCGGGCCTCGCGATCGGCGGTACCGGCCTCCTGATCGTGGTCTCGGTGGTCGTCGAGACCATGAAGCAAATCGAGGCTCAATTGATGATGCGGAACTACGAAGGCTTCATTCGTTGAGTCGCCCCGGGGCCACCGAGGCCCGCCGCGAAGTTCAGCACCGCCAGCGACCTGAGGATTGCATCAGATAGCGATGGTCATCGTGCTGTTGGGTCCGCCCGGTGCAGGGAAGGGGACCCAGGCGCCGATCCTCGCGAAGCGGCTCGGCGTACCGATCCTGGCCTCGGGCGACCTCCTGCGGGCCGTCGCCCGGTCCGGCTCCGAGCTCGGGCGCGAGCTGGACGCGATCATGCAGAGTGGCGCGCTCGTGTCGGACGACACGACCGTCGGGATCTTCCTGGACCGCCTCGCCGCGCCGGACGCGGCCGCCGGCGCGATCCTCGACGGCTTCCCCCGAACGGCAGCCCAGGCAGCCGCGCTCGACGACGCCCTGGCGGCCCGTGCCTCGCGGGTCGACCACGCGATCCTGATCGACGTCCCGCAGGACGAGCTCCTCGAGCGGATGACACAGCGCCTGATCTGCCGGGCCGACAGCACCCACGTCTACAACGTCCTGACGAAGCCGCCGCTCCACGACACGGTCTGCGACATCGATGGGGCCGAGCTCTACCAGCGAACCGACGATGAGCCGGACACCGTTCGGGCGCGCCTTGCGAAGCAGCTCGCGCCGCTGGCCGAGGTCGTCGGCCACTACCGCGACCGGGCGGTCCTCCGAACCGTCGACGGCCGCCAGCCGATCGACGGCGTCACCGAGCAGGTCCTGCGGGCGCTGTGATCAGCCGCAAGTCCCAGCGCGAGATCGGGCAGATGCGACGAGCCGGCCGGATCGTCGCCGAAGTCCTGGCGCTGATGGAGTCGGAGCTGCGACCCGGCATCGCCACCGCCGAGCTGGACCGGATCGCCGAAGACCACATCCGCCGTGCCGGCGCGACGCCGTCCTTCAAGGGCTACCTCGGTGGCGGGCGCTATGGCAAGGGCCGCCACGCCTTCCCGGCAAGCACCTGCATCTCGATCGATTCGGAGGTCGTCCACGGCATCCCGGCCGAGCGGGTGATCCGCGACGGCCAGCTCGTCTCGGTCGACGTCGGTGCGATCGTCGATGGCTGGCATGGCGACGGCGCCCGGACATTCATCGTCGGGACGGTCGTACCCGACGTCCGCGAGCTCGTCGAGACCACCCGACTGGGGATGATGGCCGGCATCGCGGCGGCGGTGCCGGGAGCACGGATCGGCGACATCTCGGCGGCCATCGAGGACGTGGCGAAGCCCCACGGCTACGGGATCGTCCGGCAGTTCGTCGGCCACGGCATCGGCACCGCGATGCACGAGGACCCCCAGGTCCCGAACTACCGGACCGGCTCCCGCGGGCCCGAGCTCCAGCCGGGGATCTGCCTCGCGATCGAGCCGATGTTCACCCTCGGCGGCTCCGACGTCCGGGTCCAGCCCGACGGCTGGACGGTGGTGACGCTGGACGGCTCACTCGCGGCCCACTTCGAGCACACGATCGCCGTCACCGACCATGGCCCCGAAATCCTGACGACCATCTGAGATGGCACGCCAGTGGGGCGGGCGGATCGGCCGGCGGTTGTCAGATTCGTGCTCTTTCTGATATCCTGCGCTTTCGTGTGTCGGCCCTCCCTGGGCCGGCATTCGATGTGAGAAAGGGACCCAGTACTGCCCGTGGCCAAGCGAGATGCGATCGAGGTCGAAGGAACGGTTGTCGAACCGCTCCCGAACACCATGTTCGCGGTCGAGCTGGAGAACGGCCATCGGGTTCTGGCCCACATTTCGGGCAAGCTGCGGATGAATTTCATCCGGATCCTGCCCGGAGACCGCGTTCGGGTCGAGCTTTCGCCCTACGACCTGACCCGCGGTCGGATCACCTACCGATTGAAGTGATCGGCTCGTCCCACGGGATGTGCCGATCGACGAGGACGCGTTGAAAGTCAGAGCCTCCGTCAAGGCCCGTTGCGACAACTGCAAAGTCATCCGGCGCCACGGAACCGTGATGGTCATCTGCACCAACCCGAAGCACAAGCAGCGGCAGGGGTAGCGAGCGAGTGGCACGAATCGCCGGCGTTGACATCCCCCGCGAGAAGCGGGTCGAGGTCTCGCTCACGTACATCTTCGGGATTGGCCTGCCCACGGCCACGAAGATCCTGACGCAGACCAACATCAACCCGGACACCCGGGTGCGCGACCTCACCGAAGACCAGGTCAACCGCCTCCGGGAGCTCATCGACCGGCGCTTCAAGGTCGAGGGTGACCTGCGCCGCGAAGTGGCCCTCAACATCAAGCGCCTCCAGGAGATCGGCTCCTATCGGGGCCTCCGCCACCGCCGCAACCTGCCGGTGCGGGGCCAGCGGACGAAGACCAATGCGCGCCAGCGGCGCGGTCCCAAGAAGACCGTCGGCTCGCGGCGCAAGACCACGGCCAAGACGTAGAGCGCGAGGACTGACGCAGACGCATGGCTGAACGGAAGCGGGCCGTCAAGCAGCGGCGCCGGGAGAAGAAGAACGTGCCCCAGGGGCACGCTCACGTCCAGGCGTCGTTCAACAACACGATCATCACGATCACCGACCTCACCGGCGCGGTGGTGAGCTGGGGCTCGGCCGGCGTGGCCGGCTTCAAGGGCTCCCGCAAGAGCACGCCGTACGCCGCGGCCCTGTCGGCCGAAGTCGCCGCCCGCAAGGCGATGGAGCACGGCATGCGCCAGGTCGAGGTCTACGTGAAGGGCCCCGGCGCGGGCCGCGAGCAGGCTATCCGGTCGCTCCAGTCCGCCGGCCTCGAGGTCACCGCGATCACCGACGTCACCCCGATCCCCCACAACGGATGCCGCCCGCCCAAGCGGCGCCGCGTCTGAGCCCAGGAAGGTCATGGCCAGGTACACCGAAGCCGTTTGCCGCCTCTGCCGTCGGGAGGGCACCAAGCTCTTCCTGAAGGGCACGCGTTGCTATACCAAGAAGTGCGCCTTCGAGCGCCGTCCCACCCCGCCCGGCCAGCACGGCGTGCGCCGTCGCAAGATGGGCGACTTCGGGATCCAGCTGCGCGAGAAGCAGAAGGTCCGCCGCGTCTACGGTGTCCTCGAGCGGCAGTTCCACAACTACTTCGTGGCCGCCGAGCACAACGACGGAATCACCGGCGAAAACCTCCTGCGCCGGCTCGAGACGCGGATGGACAACGTCGTCTACCGCCTCGGCTTCGCCACGTCGCGAGCACAGGCTCGCCAGCTCGTGGCCCACGGCCACTTCGCCGTCAACGGCGTCCCGACCAACATCCCGTCCTATGAGCTCAAGCCCGGCGACCGGGTCGAGGTCCGGGAGTCGCGCCGCTCGCGCGAGGCCTTCAAGGTCATTCGCGAGACGTTGCGCTCCCACTCCGCCCCGGAGTGGCTGAGCCTCGACGCCGCCAACCTGTCCGGAGCCATTGCCAGCCTTCCCCGCCGCGACCAGATGCCGCTCGACCTGGCCGAGCAGCTCGTGGTCGAGTACTACTCGAGGTAACCCACCTGATGATCGAACTCGAGAGCCCCCAGATCGAACCCGTCGAGGAAGTCGGCACGTACGCCAAGTACGAGGTCGGCCCCCTCCAGGCGGGCTACGGGGTCACCCTCGGCAACGCCCTTCGCCGGGTTCTCCTGTCGTCGCTGGAAGGCGCGTCCGTGACGTCCATCCAGATCCGCGACGTCTACCAGGAGTTCTCGACGATCCCGGGCGTCAAGGAGGACGTCACCCAGATCGTCCTGAACGTCAAGAAGCTCCGGATGAAGAGCTTCGCGACGCACCCCGTCCAGCTGCGGCTCACCAAGAGCGGCGCCGGCCCGGTGCTCGCGGCCGACATCATGGAGTCGGCCGACGTCGAGATCGTGAACCGCGACCTCGTGCTCATGACCCTCGACTCGGATGACGTGACGATCGACATGGACCTGACCGTCGAGCGCGGCGTCGGGTACCTCGGCGTCGAGCGGACCGAGGCCCTGCCGATCGGCGTGATCGCGGTCGACGCGATCTTCACCCCGGTCCGGAAGGTCAACTACTGGGTCGAAAGCACCCGCGTCGGCCAGGTCACGAACTTCGACAAGCTGACGATCGAGATCGAGACCGACGGCACGATCTCGCCGGAGGAGGCCCTCAGCCGCTCCGCCGGGATCCTCATCGAGCAATTCCGGCCGTTCATCACGATCGGCCAGGCCGCGATGCCCGGCGATCGCATGGCGCCCGGCGTGCCGCAGCTGCCGCCGAACATGCTCGACATGCCGATCGAGGAGCTCGACCTCCCGATGCGGGCCTACAACTCCCTCAAGCGCAACAACATCGTCAAGGTCGGGCAGCTCCTCCAGCTCAAGGACGAGGACCTGCTCCGGATGCGCAACTTCGGCAAGAAGTCGCTCGACGAGATGAAGGAGCGCCTCCGGATGCGCGGCTTCATCCTCCCGGAGACCGAGCCGGGCGAGTTCGACGCCGACACCGAGGCCGAGGCCGAGGTGGGCGACGAGCCGTTCGAGGACGCCTGAGTCGTGGCCCACGGGATCAACGGCCGCAAGCTCGGACGCTCCAGCGGACATCGGAGCGCCCTCTACAAGAACATGACCGTTTCGATCCTGCGCTACGAGCGGGTCAAGACCACCGAGGCGAAGGCCAAGGAGGTCCAGGGCCACGTCGAGCGGGTGATCACGCTCGCCAAGCGCGGCGACCTGGCCGCCCGTCGAGCCGTCGTCTCGCAATTCCCCAATGAGCCGCTCGTCATCACCAAGCTCTTCGACGAGATCGTCCCGAAGTACGCCGATCGGACATCCGGCTACACCCGGATCGTCAAGATCGGCCAGCGATCGGGCGACGCCGCCGAAGTCGTCCAGATCGAGCTGGTATGAAAGGTCGTCGCTGATCCGGCGCGCTGCGGCGTTGCCGCCTGCGCTTCGACGCTCACGCACGTTTGCGTGCGCTCGCGTTCGATGCTCGGCGGCGCCTTGCATCGAGCTCGGCTGAGCGACGACGAAGTAACGGCAAGAAGGCACAGAACAAGGCATTCGAGAGGATGCCCCGTGAGCGGACCGCCAAGCGGTTCAGGGCAACGGTTGAATATGACGGCACGGAGTTCGCGGGGTTCCAGCTTCAGGCTGGAGCCCGAACCGTCCAGGGAGAGCTCGAGGCCGCGCTGGCCCGCCTGAGTGGCGGGATCCGCCAGCCGGTCGCGGGAGCCGGACGGACCGACGCCGGGGTCCACGCCATCGGGCAGGTCATCGCCTTCGGGTATGACGGCCCGCTGGCGCCGGAAGCCCTGGCCGAGGCCCTCGATGGCAACCTCCCCAAGGACGTCTCGATCCGCGATCTCCGGCGGGCGCCGAAGGGCTTCAACCCCAGGTACGCGGCGCGGTATCGCGAATACCGCTACACGATCTGGAACGGACCCCGAAGCCCCCTTCGTGAGCGAACGGCTTTCCGCGTGCGGAGCCCGCTCGACACGACGGCGATGGCCAGGGCCGCGGCGACCTTCGAGGGCCGCCACGACTTCTCGGCCTTCGGTGGCACGGATCCCCAGCCGGTGAGAACGGTCCATCTGGTCCGGGTCCGCCGCCGGGGCGACGAGGTCACGATCGACGTCCGAGCCGATGCCTTTCTCCGAGGCATGGTCCGCCGCATCGTCGCCGCCCTGATCGGCGTCGGGACGGGCCGGATCGAGGAGGCCGCGATCGTGACCGCCCTTGCCGGCCGGGAAGCGGCCTTCGGGGGAGCGGCGGCGCCGGCCCGAGGCCTGTGCCTCCGGCGAGTGGCACTGGGGCGACGGGCGAAACCTGACACGACACACGAAGCGATAGCAACGAGGATCACCGAGGAACGATGAACGCGAAGACCTACACGGTGAGCGAGAGCGAGATCGAGCGACGCTGGTTCGTCGTTGACGCGACGGACATGACGCTCGGTCGCCTCGCCACGCGCGTCGCGCGCATCCTCGGTGGCAAGCACAAGCCCACGTGGACCCCGAACCTCGACAGCGGCGACCACGTCATCGTCCTCAACGCCGCGAAGATCACCGTCACGGCCGCCAAGGGCGAGACGAAGACGTACGTGCGCCACAGCGGCTTCCCCCAGGGCCTGAAGCAGGAGAGCCTCGGGGACCTGCTCCAGCGGCGGCCCGAGGAGGCCGTCCGTCGGGCGGTCAAGGGGATGCTGCCGCACACCCGGCTCGGGACCCAGCAGCTGCGCAAGCTGAAGATCTACGCCGGATCCGACCATCCCCATCAGGCCCAGCGGCCTGAACCGCTCGCCTGAGGAGGACTCCGTCGATGGCCACTGCCCAGACCTACAACCACGGCACCGGCCGTCGCAAGACGGCCGTCGCCCGCGTTCGGCTCCTGCCGGGCGACGGCGAGATCATCGTCAACGGCCGCACCCTGGTGGAGCACTTCGGGGCGGCCATCGACGAGGGTGACGTACGGATGCCCTTCCGGGTCACCGGCACCGAGGGTCGCTACAACGCCCTGATCAAGGTCGAGGGCGGCGGCGTGACCGGCCAGGCCGGCGCGATCCGCCACGGGATCGCCCGGGCGCTGCTCGAGCTCGATCCCGAGGGTCACCGCCTCCCGCTCCGCCAGGCCGGCTTCCTCACCCGCGATCCGCGGATGAAGGAGCGCAAGAAGTACGGCCTCAAGCGAGCCCGAAAGGCCCCCCAGTACACCAAGCGCTGATGCGCTAGGGTCGGGTCGATGGCCCGACCGCTCTTCGAGCAGTACAAGGACGCGCTGCGGCGCGGCCACGTCGCGCTGCTTGGCGACGAGCTCGAGGCCGCGCTCGCGGCCTATCGCGAAGCCGCCTCGCTGGTACCCGATCGGCCGCTGCCGTACTCGAGCATCGGGTCGGTGCTCCAGCGGCTCGGCCGCTCCGACGAAGCCCTGGCCGAGTATGACCGCGCGATCGCGCTTGCCCCATCCGACGGATCCGTCATCGCGGCGCGGGACGCGATCCTGGCGGCGCTCGCCATGGCGGCGAGGTCCGCGGCGCTCGAGAACGCCCCCGAGGCGCCAGCTCAGCCCGAGCCCAGCGCGGGGGAGCCCGAGCCGGAGCCCGAGCTCGGACTCGTCTCCGAGCCCGAGGCCCTAACGGTCCCGGCGCCTGAGCCGATGCCGGAGCCGGAGGCGCCCGCCGCCAGCCTCGAACCGCAACCCGGGCCCGCAGTGGCGCCGGAACCGGAACCGACGCCCCAGCCGGAGTGGGAAGGGACGCCGGAGTCGCAGCCGGAGCCCCAGCCGGAGTCGCAGCCCGAGCCGCCAGCTGCGGTGGCCCGGGAGCCGCACCTCGAGGCCTCGATCGAGGCCGACGCGGCGGCGCTCGATGCCGTCCGAGCCGCGCTGCAGCCCGAGTCCGAGGCCACGACACGTGCGCCGTCGACCGGCGGCACGCCCACCGAGTTGCCGGTCGAACCCACGGCTGAGCCTGACGGATCCTGGCCCGCGATCGACCTGCCGTCGCCCCCGCCGCCGCCGCTCGTCGGGCCGCCGCCCGACCCGACCGTGCTCCAGGCCGAGGCCGAGGCGCTCCTCGACGCGGGCGACGAACGAGGCGCTCGCGACCTCCTCCTGATCTCGGTCGTCGCCCATCGCGAGGCCGGGCGACTCGACGCGGCCATCGACGCCTGCCTCCAGCTCCTGGCGATCGCGCCCGGCGATCCGCGGGTCCACCTCGCGATCGCCAATCTCCAGCTCGACCGCGGCTGGCGCCAGGTGGCGACGGAGAAGATCGAGCTGCTGCTCCGCCTGACCTCGCTCAGCGGCGACGTGCAGGCCGAGGCGGACGTCCACCTGCTCGCCGCCGACCGTCTCCGCGAGGAGTCGCCGGCCCGTCTCGACGCCCGCCGGCGGGGCCTCCCGCCGCCCTGACGCAGGTCGCCCGGCGCCCTGACCAAGCGGGCTGGGCGGGGAGCCCGATGTAGACTCGCCCGACGATGCCGGAGTTCCTTTCGTCGATCCTGGACCAGGTCCGGGCCACGACGATCCTCGACATCGCGATCACGGCGCTCCTCATCTACTGGCTGTTTAGCCTGGTCCGCGGGACGCGCGCCGTTCGGCTGATCATCGGCGTGACGGTGCTGTTCGGGGTCTATTTCGCCGCCCAGGCCCTGCAGCTCCTCCTCCTCACCCAGATCCTCCAGACCGGCGCTGTCGTGGGCCTGTTCGCGCTCGTGGTCGTGTTCCAGCCGGAGCTCCGCCGGGCGCTCGACCGGATCGGTCGCGTCGGCTCGTTCAGCTGGCTGTTCTCGGCGGAGAGCCGGACGGCCGACCTCGTCGCGTCGGAGGTCGCCCGCGCCGCCGCGCTCCTCTCGACCGAGGGTCACGGCGCGCTGATCGTTCTCGAGCGGGAGACGGGCCTCGAGGAGATCGCCGAGACGGGGGTCATGCTCCACGCCGACCTGTCGGCCGACCTGCTGCGAACGATCTTCATGCCCCGAACGGCGCTGCACGACGGCGCGGTGATCATCCGCGAGGGCCGCATCCTCGCCGCCGGGGCCCTCCTGCCGCTCGCCGAGACGACCGTCCAGACGGAGCGCTTCGGAACGCGCCACCGGGCCGCCCTCGGAATCACCGAGCAGACCGATGCGATCGTCGTGGTCGTCTCCGAGGAGAACGCCCAAGTCAGCCTCGTGCAGCGAGCCCGGATCGTTCGGAACCTGAGCGAGCCGCAGCTCGCCCGGTCGATCCGGAGCCTGATGCAGCCATCCGGCGACAGCAGCGGGCTGCGGCGGGTCGCATCCCGCCCAGGCAGCAGGGCCTTGGGTCTCCGCGGGCTCGCGCGGATCGTCCGCCCCGATCGCAACGGCAGCACCCCTTCAACGCCCGCGCCCGACGGTCCCGTCCCCGCCCCGGTTCCCGAGCCCGCGCCGCGGCCGGATGCGCCCGCCGCACCGAGCGGCCAGGGCCGGCCATGATCCTGCTCCTCACGCGCGTCGTTCGGATCGTCATCCACAACTGGCCGCTCAAGGTCGCGGCGATCGTCTTCTCGGTCCTCCTGTATGCCGGGCTCGTCCTCTCGCAGTCGGCCCGAACGTTTCCTGGCAGCGTGCCGATCCTGACGACCAACCAGGCGACCGATGTCTACGTCCTCTCCGACCTTGGCGACGTGAACTCGATCCGCTACGTCGTTCCGGAGTCGCTCGGACTCCGGGTCGACCAGTCCTCGTTCACGGCCTCGGTGGATCTCGCCGGCGTCGATCCCACGGGTGGCCCGGTATCGCTCACGGTCCATGTCACGACGACCGACCCACGGATCCAGGTGCTCGACTTCTCGCCGCGCTCGATCACCGTCAACCTGGACCGGATCACCTCGCGCGACGTCCCGATTCGGGCCGTCATGCTCAATGTCCCGACCGGCTTCCAGCTGGGCGACCCGCAGCTGGCCCAGACGACCGCGACCGTCCAGGGCCCGAAGTCGGTCATCGACCAGGTCGCGGAAGTGCTCGCGCAGGTCCCGATCCAGCCGTCCGGGATCGACGTGAACCAGAGCGTCGTCCTGATGCCGGTCGACGCCACGGGCAAGACCCTCTCGCCGGTCGATGTCACGCCCGCGTCCATCCAGGTGAAGGTTGCGGTCTTCACCGATCGACGGACCAAGTCCCTGCCCGTGAATCCTGTGGTGACCGGCACGCCCGCCGCGGGGTTCGAGGTCGCCTCGGTGACCGTCGACCCGGTCGTGGTCTCGATCCAGGGCGACGCGAACGACCTGGCTGGGATCGACCGGGCGGATACCCAGGCCATCTCGGTGTCGGGCGCCTCGTCGGACATCACCGCGACGGTGCCACTGAACCTCCCGAACGGCGTCGAGGCCCTCGGCACGGGCACGGTCGAGGTGACGATCCATCTCCGGCAGGTGATCACGACTCGGACCTACGAGGCCGGGATCACGCTCATCGGTGCGTCGCCCGACAAGGTCTACAGCCTCTCGACCGATCAGGTCCTCGTGACGATCGGTGGTTCGACGGCGGACCTGGATCGACTGTCGGGCACGCCGCTGGTGCTCACGATCGATGTGACGGGCCTCGGCGACGGCAGCCACAAGCTCGTGCCCGAAGCCAACCTGACGACCGGCCTGTCCCTGATCTCGATTGCCCCGTCGCCGGTGATCGTCACGATCGCGTCGCCGCCGCCGTCCCCAGCCCCGATCGCCAGTCCCTGAATCCACCCAGCCCCGCACCGGAGGCCTGACTTCCGCATGCCCCGCCTCTTCGGCACCGACGGGATCCGCGGTGTCGCGAATGTCGACCTCAAGCCCACGATCGCCTTTGCCCTCGGGCGCGCGGCCGCCCATCGGCTCGTCGGCGTCGGCGGCGCGATCGTGGTCGGGCAGGACACCCGCCGCTCCGGCGACATGTTCGTGGCGGCGATCACCGCCGGGGCCACGAGCCTCGGGGTCGACGTCCATCGCGTCGGGGTCGTGCCGACGCCGGCCCTTGCCTTCGTCACCGCGGAGCCCGAGTTCGCCGCCGGGATCATGGTCTCGGCGTCCCACAACCCGGCCGAGGACAACGGCCTCAAGGTGTTGGATCGGGATGGGCTGAAGCTCGACGACGCAATCGAGGACGAGCTGGAGCAGCTGATCTGGCGGGCCGAGGAGCTCGCCGGCGTGCCGAACGAGCGGCTGGGAATCGAGGTCGATGCGACGGCCCGCGTCGGCCACTACGTCGCCCACCGCCAGGAACTCGCCGGCCGGATCGATGCGAGCGCCCTGAAGGTGGTCCTCGATTGCGCGAACGGCTCGGCTTGTTCGGTCGCGCCGGAGATCCTGCGCGGGACAGGGGCCACGGTCGACGTCATCCACGACGCGCCCGACGGCGTGAACATCAACCTCCACGCGGGCGCGACGGCCCCTGAATCCCTCGCCGCGCGCGTCCGGGAGACGGGCGCCGATGTCGGTTTCGCCCTCGACGGCGACGCGGACCGGCTCATCGCGGTCGACGCGACCGGCGCGGTGGTCGACGGCGACCGCGTCCTCGGGATCCTGGCGGTGGAGCGCCTCCGACGGGGCGTCCTCGCCGGCGGCACGCTCGTCGTGTCGATCCTCTCGAACGGCGGCCTGCAGACCGCGGTCGAGGCGGCCGGCGGGACGATCGTGCGGACGCCCGTCGGCGACAAGTACATCCTCGAGGGCATGCAGGTGTCCGGGGCCGGGCTTGGCGGCGAGAAGAGCGGCCACGTGATCGTCCGCGAGCACACGACGTCCGGCGACGGGATCGTGACGGCCCTGGAGCTGCTGCGGGTCATGACCTCGGCCGGTCGGAGCCTTGCGGAGCTCGCCGACGAGATCCCGCTCCTGCCCCAGGAGCAGCGCACGATCCGGGTCCGGCACAAGGACCAGTGGGAGGGCGATCGCGCCCTGGTGACCGCGATTCGCGAATCCCGTGGCCGCCTCGGGAGCGGCGGCCGGATCGTCGTGCGGCCCTCCGGTACGGAGCCGGCCCTTCGGGTCATGGTCGAGGGCAGCGATGCAACCGTCGTGGCCGAGCTGGCCGACGCATTGGCGACCCTTGCGAAACAGCGCCTAGACTGATCGCTGCATGTGCGGAATCGTCGGCTACACGGGGCCTCGTGAGGCCGGGCCCATCCTCATGGAGGGGCTCAAGCGGCTCGAATACCGCGGCTATGACTCGGCCGGGATCGCCCTCGTCGACGAGGACGGCGACCTATTCGTCGAGAAGAGGGCCGGCAAGCTCGCGAACCTCGAGACCGCGATCGCGGATCGCACGCCCCACGCCGCCCTCGGCCTCGCTCACACCCGCTGGGCGACGCACGGCCGGCCGACCGACCTCAACGCCCATCCCCACCAGGACTGCACGGGCGAGATCACGGTCATCCACAACGGGATCATCGAGAACTTCCAGGAGCTCCGGGACGGGCTCGTCGCGCGGGGCCACACGCTGACCTCCGACACCGACACGGAGGCTGTCGCGCATCTCGTGGAGGAGGCCTACAAGGGCGACCTCGCCGACGCCGTCCGTGCCGCCCTTCGCCAGCTCGATGGCGCGTACGCCCTCGCGGTCATGCACCGGCGCGAGATCAGCCGCCTCGTCGGCGCCCGGATGAACGTGCCGCTCATCGTCGGCCTCAACGGCGAGGAGAGCTTCATCGCCAGCGACGTCTCGGCGATCCTAGCCCACACGAACCGGGTGATCTTCCTCGAGGACGGCGACGTCGCCGACGTCAGGCCGACCGGGGTCGTCGTGACCGGCGTGGACGGCAGGGTCCGGCCGCGGCGCGAGACGGTCATCGACTGGACGATGGAGGCCGCCGAGAAGGGCGGCTTCGAGCACTTCATGCTCAAGGAGATCCACGAGCAGCCCGACGCCCTCCGCCAGTCGCTGGCCGGGCGGGTTGGGCGAGATGGCCGCATCCACCTGCCGGAGATCGCCTCGCTGGAAGGGGCGATCAAGGCCGCGACCCGGGTCGAGCTCGTGGCCTGCGGCAGCGCGTCGTACGCGGCACTGGTCGGCGCGGCGGCGATCCAGACCTGGACCGACCTGCCGGCCCGGGTCACCGTCGGATCCGAGTTCCGCTACGACCCACCGCCGCTCGACGGCAAGACGCTCGTCATCGCCGTAACGCAGTCCGGCGAGACCGCCGACACGATCGCTCCGACGCGACTCGCACGAGAGCGCGGCTGCCCGATCGTGGCCGTCACCAACACGGTCGGTTCGGCCATCACCCGCGAGACGGACGCGGTCCTGTTCCTCCAGGCCGGCCCGGAGATTGCCGTTGCCGCATCGAAGACCTTCGTGACCCAGGTCACGACCCTGGTGGTCCTGGCCGCCGCGATCGCCAAGCTGCGCGGCACGATGGACGACGCGACCGAGACGGGGCTCACGGCGGCGCTCCGGGCCCTGCCCGCTGCGACCGCTCGGGTCCTCGAGCTCAACGCGCCGCTCGCCTATGACCTCGCGCGCAAGTACGTCAACTCGCGGGGCTTCATGTATGTCGGGCGCGGCGCCACGTACCCGGCCGCCCTCGAGGGTGCGCTCAAGCTCAAGGAGCTGAGCTACGTCCATGCCGAGGGCTACGCGGCCGGGGAGCTCAAGCACGGCCCGATCTCGCTGCTCGACGCGGAGTGCCCCCTCGTCGCGGTGGCGACCCGATCCCATACGTACGAGAAGATCGTCAGCAACATCATGGAGGGCCGGGCACGCGACGCCCGGGTCCTGGCGGTCGCCACCGAGGGCGACACCCAGATCGAGCGGATCGTCGACGACGTCTGCTGGGTGCCCGACACCCACGAGCTCCTGAGCCCGGTCCTCGCGATCGTGCCGCTCCAGCTCTTCGCCTATCACGTCGCGGTCGCTCGCGGCACCGATGTCGACCAGCCTCGGAACCTCGCGAAGTCCGTGACGGTCGAGTAGGGTTCGGCCGTGGAGGCCAACACCGAGCTCGCGATCTCGGAGCTCGGCATCGACATCATCAAGGTGGCCCGCATCCGGGACGCCCTCGCCCGCTTCGGGGCGCGCTTCTCGGGCCGCGTCCTGACGCCGACCGAGCGCCGCTACGTGCGGGATCGACCCGAGACCTTCGCCGGACGCTGGGCCGCCAAGGAGGCGGTCAGCAAGGTCCTGGGGCTCGGCGTCCGAGGCGTCGGCTGGCGGGAGATCGAGATCGAACGGCTGCCCACGGGCCAGCCCGCGGTCGTCCTCCACGATCGCGCCGCGAGGCGCGCCGAGCAGCTCGGGATGACCCGGATCGCCGTGTCCATCAGCCACGAGGACGACTACGCGGTCGCGATCGCCTACGGCATCCGGTCCACCGGCGGGCGGTTCGTCTTCCCGCCCGACATCGAGGCCCGGCTCGACGAGCGCGAGCGCCGGATCGTCGCCCGGATGGAGCGCCTGCGGGCCCTCGCCGAAGGCGTCGGCGTTGCCGCTGCGTCCGATCCGGCGGGAAGCGACGGCGATGGCTGATCGACGCCCGCTCGGGTTCGGACGCCACGACGTCACGCCGGACGTGACCGAAGCGCCGACGACGCACCCGCCGATGCTCGACGATCGCGCGGCTTCGGAGCTCCTGCCGCCACGGCCGGCGCGCGCCCACAAGGGCACGTTCGGCAAGGTCCTCGTGATCGCCGGATCGCTCGACTACGCCGGCGCCGCCCTGCTCGTGTGCCGCGCCGCTGGCCGCGCCGGGGCGGGCCTCGTGACCCTGGCCGTGCCGGAATCCCTCCAGCCGCTGTTCGCCGCGAAGGTCGTCGAGGCGACGACCATGGCGCTCCCGGAGGACGACGTCGAGGAGGTCGACCCGGAGCCGGCCCTTGCCCGGATCCTGGATCACGACCACGACGCGATCGTGCTGGGCCCCGGCCTGCGGCCTGGTCTCGCGACCGCCGAGCTCGTGCGCGACCTCCTCCACGTGCCGGCCGAGCCCGCGCCCGCGCCGATCGTCCTCGATGCGGAGGCGCTCCGGTCGATGGCCACCCTCGGCGAGTGGTGGTCCGGCGTCGCGCGGCCGTGCGTGCTGACCCCGCACCCGGGGGAGTTCGCGCGGCTCCGTGCGGGCGAGGGCATCGAGGCCACCGACGACGGCGACATCGCGTCCGATGACGAAGCGCGGACGGCTGCCGCACGCGATGCGGCCGCGCGCTGGGGCCAGGTGGTCGTGCTCAAGGGCGCGAAGACCGTCATCGCCGAGCCGGACGGCACCGTCACCACTCTGCCGTTCGAGAATCCGGCGCTCGCCACGGGTGGCACGGGCGACGTGCTGGCCGGGATCATCGGGGCGCTCCTCGCCCAAGGCCTCGCGCCCGGGGCTGCGGCGCGCCTCGGGGCGTACCTCCACGGCGTCGCCGGCGACATGGTTCGGGACCGGCTGGGTGACGCCGGACTCCTGGCATCCGACCTGCCGGACGTGGTGCCCCTCGCCCGCAAGCGCCTGGCCGCCATCGCGGAACGGAACAAGTCCGGGGCGCGACTCGGGTTCGCCGCCCGGGACCCGGCCGGAGAGCTCGTCTGACCTCGATCGACGAGCGGCTCGCGGCGGCCGGGCTGCCTGCCCTGCCGAGGACGGCGTGGCTCGAGCTCGACCTCGCGGCGCTCGTGCACAACCTCGGCGTGATCGCGGGGCTCGCCGGGCCAGGCGTCGGGATCCACCCCGTCGTGAAGGCCAACGCCTACGGCCACGGGGCGCTCGAGATCGCCGCGGCCCTGGAGGACGCCGGCGTCGCCGGGCTCTGCGTCGCAACCGCCGACGAGGCGCTCGAGCTGCGAGCCGGGGGTATCCGCGGGCCGATCCTGGTCCTGTATCCCGTCCCACCGGCCGTCGCGGTGGAGCTCGCCCGCCGCCGGATCGCGGTCACCGCGGGCGATCCGGGGCTGCTCGCCGGCCTCGCCGCGGCGCTCGCGCAAGGAGCGAGTGGCGCGAGTGGCGCCTCACGCTCCGGACGCGCCCGGCTTCGGGTTCACCTCGAGGTCGAGACGGGCCTCGGCCGCGGCGGCTTCCGCGGGCCGGACCTCGTGGCCGCGGCCGACCTCGTCCGGAGCGATCCAGAGCTTCGGCTGGCCGGGCTGTGGACCCACCTCCAGGCAGCGGAGGACCGAGCCCGGACAGCGGCGCAGCTCGAGCGGTTCGGGGCCGCGAGTGCCGCATTGCGTCACGGCGGGCGTCGCCTGCCGGCTCGCCACCTCGCCGCATCCGGCGGGCTGCTCCTCGGCGACGTCGCCGCGCTCGATGGCGTCCGGCCCGGGCTCGCGATCTATGGCCTCGTGCCCGACGAGCTCCTCGGACTGGAGACTCCGCCCGCGGGGTCGGAGGCGGCAACGGCCATGGCAGCGCTCCGGCCGGTCATGTCGCTGCACGCCCGACCCGTCCGGGTCGCGGAGCTGCCGGCGGGGTGGGGGATCGGCTACGGACCGTCCTTCGTGACCGCCCGCGCGAGTCGCGTCGCGACGCTCCCGCTCGGCTACGGCGACGGCTGGCCGCGCTCCCTCTCGAATCGCGCCAGCGCCCTCGTGCGCGGCCAGCGCGTGCCGCTCGTGGGCAACGTGGCGATGGACGCGGTCATGGCCGACGTCACCGACGTGCCGGAGCCGCCGATCACGCCGGCCGACGAGTTCGTGCTCCTCGGCCGCCAGGACGCAGACGAGATCACTGCCGCGGACCTCGCCCGGAGCCGTTCGACGAACTCGTGGGAGGTCGTCACCGCCATGGCTGCCCGCCTGCCTCGGGTGTACCATGCCCCCTCCGGCGGGTTGGGTCTGCGGACCCTCGTCTCCGCCTCGCGGCCCATCGGCCATCGAGCCACTCGCAGGAGGACCAACCGGCCGTGACCGACGTGCAGGACCTCGGCGACGATCAGCGCGACGACCTGGTCGAGGAAGTCGCCCGGGAGATCCAGCTGCGCGGCCTGACCGCCTCCGCCGTCTCGTTCCTGAATGCCTCTCGACCGTATCGCCCGCTCGGTGCGAACGCGATGCTGTTCTTCGATCCCGTGCTACGCGGCCTCTTCGGCGGCGGGTTCGCCGGCGCCTCGGCGATCCTGACCGACGACGATGGCATCGAGCAGCTGATCGAGCGGCTCGAGGAGCTTTCCGAGGAGACGGCCTGGGACGCCTGACCCCATGACCGCCATCCCCCGCGCGATCCTCGCCATCGACGCGGGCGCCGCGACGACCGCGGTCGCGATCCTCGGCCGGCTGGGCGGTCGATGGCGGCTCGTGGGCTCCCTCGTCGGGCCGGCGCCCGTCGATCCCGATGACCTCGCCTCGACCCTGGTTGCCCGCGTCCGGGCGGCCGATCCGGGCTTGGCGGACGCGATCGGCCTCGACCCGGCGGCGATCGAGGACCTGCCGCGCCTCGAGGCCCACAGCAGCCCGCCCGTGAGCCTGGGCGTGCTCGCTGCGTCGCGCCGTGCCGTCGGCCTCCTCACCGGGGTGGCGGAGCGGACCTCGTGGCGAGTGGTTCCCGCGTCCCCCGAGAGCCACGACCCGCGTGAGATGACCGATCTCGCGCTTCGGCCCGAGATCTCGGCGCTGCTCGTCGGTGCGTCGGAGCCGCCGGGACCCGACGAGCGAGCGGCCATCGACGACATCGCGGGCCTCGTGGCCGCTGTGCTCCGGCGGCGGCCCGAGCTGCGGGTCGTCGTCGCGGGTCCCATCGCGAGCCGGCGATCGTGGGCCGATGGTCTGGGCGAGGGGTTCGCCCAAGCCGCGGAGCGGATCCTCGAGGCGCCGCCGCTCGGCGCGCGGTCGGGCCCGGACGAGGCGCTCCGCGAGATCCTCGAGGGCCTCCTGCCCGGCGCCGCGGATACCCGCCACACGGCAATGCGGACGCTGGTGTCGCTGGCCGACGTGCTCGATCGGCGCATCGAGCTGATCGAGATCGGCTTCGACGGCGGGCTGCGCGCGGTGGCCGCGCCCGGCGTTGCCGACGACGGACCGTCGGCGGAGGGGGTCCGATCCGCCGGTGGGGCCCTGGTCCAGCCGGAGCCGGACGAGGCTGCCGCCGAGGAAGTGCTCGCCTGGACGACCGGCAGCCTCGATCGCCACCGGATGGGTGATCGGCTGCGCGATCTCCGATCACGGCCATGGGCGGATGCGTCGGGCGAAGGCGCCCGCCTGCGCCTGGCCGCGGCGCGGGCGGCGATGACCCGTCTCGTCGACGTCACGCCGGATCTCTCCGCGCGCCCGGCGCCGGACCTGACCCTCGTCGCCGGGGGCGCCTTCGCGGGCGCGCCGGGCGGGTCGATCGTCCTCGCCGTGGCGGACGTCGTCCGACGAACCGGGGCGACCCAGGTCGCGCTCGATCATGCCCGGCTCCTCGGCCCCCTCGGCACGATCGACGATCCAGACGACCGGCGCGACCTGGTCGCGGACGTCGCCGATGACCTGCTCTCGCCGCTCGGCAGCCTCGTCATCGCCGCCGGCATGCCGCCGCGCCTGCGGGGCCGGGCGGCGACCGGAACCATCACGCTCGGGGCCGCCGACGGCCGCGACGGGAATGGCGGCGGCGGGGCAACCGGTACCAAGCGCGAGCTCGCGACGGGGGAGCTGGCGATCCTCGACCTCGCGCCCGGCACGCAGGCCGAGGCGATTCTGGAGTTCCGCGACTCGGCGCGAATCGGGCGGCGAGCCCGGCGCTTCAGCGTGCCGGTGTCCGGCGGGATCGCCGGCGTCATGGTCGACCTCCGCGACGTCCCACTGCGCCTGCCGGAACGGCGCGATCGACGCCGGGCCGCCCTCGCGACGTGGGGCGAGCAGGTCTGGCCCGGGGACGACCGATGACGGCCGAGCCGAGGCCCGGCATCGAGCTCGTCCCGCCGCGCCGCCTCCTCGTCGCGCCCGTGGATGTGTTCTTCGACCTCCATCCCGGCGACCGGGCGTTGGTCGCCGACGGCGACACGATCCCCGTCGAGACGCCGCTGGCCGATCGGCTCCGTGACCCACGAACGGCCGTGGTCGCCGGAACCGCGCGTGGCGACGACGCCGGCGAGCCGGGTGACCGCTGGTCTCCGGCGCCCGGCCGGCGAGGCCAGGAGCGCGAGGGCGAGCGACCGGGCGAGCTGCTGTTCCGGAGCGGGGGGCGCTGGCGGATCGGGACGGGCGACCACGCCGAGCCACTGCTTGCGCCATTCGGCGGCACGGTCCACGAGGTCCGGCCCGGGATCGGGCTCCGGCTTCGGTCCGGCGGCCGGGCGCTCGTCGGCGTCGAGACGCTCGCCGGGCCGACATCGGGTCGCCTCTCGATCGTGACCGGACCCGACGGCGAGGTCCGGGCGCCCCAGGTCGACGTGAGCGCCGCCGGGGCGATTCTCGTCGCCGGCGCGCGGATCGACGCCGAGGCGTTGACGCGCGCCCGCGCGGTCGGCGTGCGAGGCGTCGTCGTCGCCGGGCTCGGGGTCAAGGAGCGGCGTGACTTCCTCGCGTCGGAGCGCCGCGGCCGGGCGGCTGTCCACGGCCTCCCGCCCTTTGCGATCCTCGTCCTCGATGGCGCCGCCGGCCGCCCGATCGCCTCGCCGGTCATGGACATCCTCCGGGCCCTCGAGGGCCGCACCGTGGCGATCGTCGTCGAGCCGCCCTGTCTCGTCGTCGACGACCCGACGGTCGACCTGCCGCGACCACCCGCCGATCTTGTCTGGGTCCGGTCGGGGCCGCTCGTCGGGGCTGAAGGTCGATGGGCCGGCCTGGCCGGACCGCGGCGGTTCCCCGGTGGCGTGGTCCTCGAGGCCGGGTTCGTGCGCTTCGGCGACCGGCCTCCGGTCGCCGTGCCACTCGGCGACCTCGAACGCTTCGTCTGAGCCCGTGGCGTCGTTCCAGGCGGCTGCTCGCAGCCTGACCAGTCGCGCCCCCGAGGAGACCTCGGCCCTCGGAGAGCGCCTCGCCGGCGAGGCCCAGGCGGGTGACTTGATCTGCCTGTGGGGCGACCTCGGCGCCGGCAAGACCGTGTTCGCGAAGGGCTTCGCCCGTGGCCTCGGCGTGACCGGCACCGTGAGCTCGCCGAGCTTCATCCTCATGGCCGAGTACCCCGCCCGGCTGCGGCTCTTCCACGTCGACCTCTATCGCCTCGCGGATGCGACGGAGGCGCTGCTCGGCGGGCTCCTCGACGAGCGCCAGGCGGATGGCGTGACCCTCGTCGAGTGGCCGGACCGCCTCGGGTCGACACTGCCGAGGGAGCGCCTCGACGTCAGGATCGACGGCGGCGGCGATGACCCACGCGAGATCCGCCTCGAGGCCGGGACGCAGGACCTCGCTCGCTACCTCGACGCTGCCGCGGACATGGCCCGATGAACGACGTGCCGCGATGACCCCTGAAGCTGGCGCGCCGTGGCTCCTCGCCATCGATACCGCGACGAGCGTCGTCGTCGTCGCCGCCGGTTCACCCGACGGCACGCTGCTCGCGGCGCGGTCGTTCGCGGCGGAGCATCGCCACGGCAGCCACCTCCTGCCAACGATCGAGGCCCTGACGACCGAGGAGGGCCTTGCGCTCGATCGGCTCTCGGGTGTGATCGTCGGCCTCGGCCCGGGTGCGTTCACCGGCCTCCGGGTCGGCCTCGCGACCGCGAAGACCCTCGCCCACGCCCTCGAGATCCCGATCGTCGGCATCTCGACGGCAGAGGCGCTCCTCGCGGCAGCGCCGGGTGCCGCCGTGCTCCTGTTGCCGGCGGGGCCGCACGATCGCGTCATCGTCAGCGCGGGCGAGGCACCCCGTCTCGAGGCGAGCGATACAGCTCCGGAACCGCCGGACGCCCTCGCCGTCGACCTCGATGGCCGCGCAACGCCTGCGGCCCTCGAGCGCGGGCGCCTCGCCGTCGAGGCGTTGCCTGCCACGCTGCTACGACTTGGCGCCGAACGGCTCCGTGCCGGCACCGCAGATGACGTCGAGCGGCTCGTGCCCGCCTACGTGTCGCTTCCGCGGGGCATCACGACCGACGCCGGCGATGGAGGAATCGCGTGGTCGCGCGACCCCCGCTGAGGCTTCGGATCGAGCCGATGACGCTCGCCGATCTCCCGGCGGTGCACGTCATCGAGCACGCCAGCTTCTCGACGCCCTGGCCAGATGACGCCTACCGCAGCGAGATCCAGGCGAATCGCCTGGCGACCTACCTCGTCGCCCGTTCCGGCGAGGAGGTCGTCGCGTTCGGCGGGATCTGGCTCATGGTCGACGAGGCCCACATCACGACGTTCGCCGTCCATCCCGACTGGCGCCGGCGGGGGATTGGGGAGCGGCTCCTGATCACCCTGCTCGACGTCTCGATCGCCCGCCACGCCCGCGAGGCGACGCTCGAGGTGCGGCTGTCCAACGTCGCGGCTCGGCGGCTCTACGAGAAGTACGGCTTCCGGCCGGTCGGACTGCGGCCGCGCTACTACAGCGACAACGGCGAGGACGCGCTGATCATGACGACCAAGCCGCTGGCCTCGGCGGACATGCGGGCCCGGCTCGAGCGGCTTCGGGCCGCGCTCCTGGCGAGCGAGGAGGACGCTTCGTGAGCGCGGCGTCCGGGGCGCCGCTGGTCCTTGCGATCGAGTCGTCATGCGACGAGACGGGGGTCGCCCTCATCGAGTCCGGCCGTCGGATCCACGCGAACGTGGTGGCGAGCCAGGTGGCCCTCCACGCACCCGCCGGCGGAATCGTGCCCGAGGTCGCCGCGCGGGCCCACCTCCGCTGGATCCTGCCGGTTCTCGACGAGGCGTGGGCCACGGCCGGGGTGACGTGGGACGACATCGCTGCGGTGACGGTGACTGAGGGGCCGGGCCTCGCCGGCTCGCTCCTCGTCGGGATCAACGTCGCGAAGACGCTCGCGTGGATCCGGAAGAAGCCGCTCGTGGGCGTCAATCATCTCGAGGGCCATGTCTACGCCGCGTGGCTGCTGGATCCAGGGGCGCCCGAGATCGAGCCGCCGCGTTTCCCGGCCGTGGCGCTCGTCGTCTCGGGCGGTCACACGTTCCTGGCCGAGATGCGCGACCACCTGACGTACCGCCTCCTGGGCGAGACCGTCGATGACGCCGCGGGCGAGGCGTTCGACAAGGTCGGCCGCCTGCTCGGCCTCGGCTATCCGGGCGGCCCGGCGATCCAACAGGCGGCCGAAGGGGCGACGCGCCGCGACGTCGTGTTCCCGCGGGCGTGGATGGGCGATTCCTACGACTTCAGCTTCTCGGGCCTCAAGACGGCCGCGCGGCGGATCGTCGCGGCGGCGCGGGCCGATGAGGGCCTCGGCGACGACCCCGCGGCACCGCTCTCGGTCGCGACCACGGCCGAGCTCGCCTGGGGCTTCCAGGATTCGGTCGTCGATGTCCTGGTCACGAAGACCATCCGGGCGGCCCGGGCGGTCGGCGCGGCGTCGATCGTGCTCGGCGGCGGGGTCGCGGCGAACGGGCCACTGCGAACACGACTCGCGGGCGAGGCGGAGGCGCTCGGCGTGCCGCTCACGGTGCCGCGGCCCGGCCTCTGCACCGACAACGGGGCGATGATCGGCGCGGCCGGCTGGCGCCGATTCGAGGCCGGCGAGCGATCCGGGCTGGATCTCGAGGCCCGGCCGTCCTACCCGCTCGCAGCCCGTTGACGCCGATGGGCGGCCCGGTCGTCCTCGACCCGCTCGAGGTTCGGCGCACGCTCCGGCAGGAGGGCCTCCGGGCCAGCCGCGCCCGATCCCAGAACTTCCTGGCCGACCCGGACGTGCTCCAGTCGATCCTCGATCTCGCGGACGCCCAGCCGACCGATCGGATCCTCGAGATCGGTCCGGGGCTCGGGATCCTGACGGGCGGCCTGCTCGAGGCGGGCGCCGGCGTCACGGCAATCGAGCTCGACCGGGGGCTCGCCGCCTACCTCCAGCGCCGGTTCGAGGATCGGGTCGCCGCAGGCCGGCTCGAGCTCATCGAGGGCGACGCCCTCGACCGGGAGCTGCTCCAGGTCGTCGAGCCGCCGTTCAAGGTGGTCGCCAACCTGCCGTATCACGTGACGAGCCCGATCCTCCATCGCCTCCTCGGCGGGCTGCCCCGACCCGAACGGCTCGTGCTCATGCTCCAGCTCGAGGTGGCGGAGCGGATCGCCGCGAAGCCGGGATCCATGAGCTACCTCTCGGCGTTCGTGCAGTACCACGCCGAGGTCTCGATCGCTCGGCGGGTGCCGGCCGCTGCCTTCGAGCCGGCGCCCAAGGTCGAGTCGGCGATAGTCGTGCTCCATCCGAGGCCCACGGTGCCCCTCGGCGAGCCCGGTGGCGACGCCGAGGACCGCCTGTGGCGGCTCGTCCAGGCGGGATTCCGCGAGCGCCGGAAGATGCTCCGTAACGTCCTGCCGCGGCAGCTCCCGGTGGGCCAGGCGACCGTGGACGGCGCGCTGGCATCGCTCGGGATCAGCGGCGACCGACGGCCGCAGACGCTGTCGATCGCGGAGTGGCTCGGCCTCCTGGCTGCCCTGCCGGCGCTCGGGACCGATCAGCGCGGCGTGCGCGAATGACCGAGCGAAGCCCGGGGAACCGGCCGCTGCCCGCCAGTCGAACGATCGCGCCCGTGATCAGGCTCGCGCCGGCGAAACTGAACCTGACGCTGGCGGTAGGCCCCCGCCGGCCCGACGGGTTCCACGACCTCCATTCGGTGATGGTGCCGCTGGTCCTCGCCGATCGGCTCGCGGTCGGCCCGGCGCTGGGATCGAAGGACAGCCTCCACGTGAGCGGCGACGACAGCTCGCCCAGGCCCGACGACCTCGTGCTGCGTGGGTTCGAGGCGGCGCGTGTCGCGGCCCGGCGAGCAACAGGTCCCTCGGCGGACCTGTTTCCGCTCGCGGCCCGACTCGAGAAGCACATTCCCGTTGCCGCGGGCCTCGCGGGGGGCAGCAGCGACGCCGCGGCAGCGATCGATGGGGCTCTCCAGGCCTGGGGCATCGAGCTGCCGCACGAGGAGCTCATTGCCGCCGCGGCCTCGGTCGGGTCGGACGTGCCCTTCTTCTTCGCGGACGGGCCGGCGCTCGTCGAAGGCCGCGGTGACCGAGTGACCAGGCTCGCCGCACCGCTGGGGAACCCCATCGGCGTGCTCCTCGTGACGGCCGGTCTCGGGGTCTCGACGACCGCGGCATTCCGGCGGTTCGACGAAGGCGGCGAGGCAACTCCCGCGGATCAGCGCTCCACCCATCTGACCTCCGAGCACCTGGCCCATGAGCTGCGGACGGGTCTCCGAGCGACCGACCTCGTCGCCCGGGCGGGCGTCCTGACGACGGCGAATGACCTGGTCAACGCGACGGCGCTCCTGGTGCCGGAGCTGCGAACGTTCCGGCGCGCGCTCGCGCGACGGCTCGGCCGGGCTGTCGGCCAGTCCGGCTCCGGTCCGACCCTCTGGGCGCTCTATCCTTCGCTCTCGACCGCGGAGGCCGCGGCGCGCGACCTGGGGGCCGGGCTGGGGGACGGCAGCCTCGCCGCACCGGGCCGAAGCGCGCCGCGAATCCACGCCACGACCATCGCAGGGCCAACCGCCGATGCGGCGGCCACGACCATCGCCGACGAAGCGGCCGACCGGAGGACACAGCCATGACACGCCACGCGGTCGCGACCGCCGGAGCGCCGGCGGCGATCGGTCCGTACAGCCAGGGCATCGCCACGGGCCAGCTCGTCTTCTGTTCCGGCCAGATCGGCCTGGATCCGGCATCCGGCAGCCTCGTCGAGGGCGGGGTCGAGGCCCAGGCGGAGCGAGCCCTTCGGAACCTCGCCGCGGTCCTCGATGCTGCGGGTTGCTCGTTCGGCGACGTCGTCAAGACCACGCTGTTCCTTGCCGACATCGCCGACTTCACGACGGTCAACGGGGTCTATGGCCGCTTCATGCCGGATCCGCCGCCGGCTCGTTCGACATTCGCGGTGGGTGCGCTGCCGAAGGGCGCGCTCGTCGAGGTCGAGGCCATCGCCGTCCGGCCGGACCGCTGAACCGGGGCCGCGTTCTCCCGCGTGAGTCGCCTCGCTTCTCCCGGAAGACCGAGGCGACGCGCCGCCAGCCATCGGTCTGACGGTTTGACACCCCTGCGCGACGACCGTGAGAATGCTCTACGCCTCAGATGACCACCCCACCATCGAGCTCCGGTCCGGCCGGCCGCCGGACCGCGGCGGTCATCCTGGCCGCGGGCCTCGGCACGCGCATGCGCTCGACGACGCCGAAGGTCCTCCACCCGCTGTGCGGCAGCCCGATGCTCGCTTACGTCCTCGACGCCTGGGAGGCCCTCGCGCGGGCCGAGGCGGCGGACGGCGCTGACGCCGCTGGCGGCGAGGCGGGCGAAACCCACGCCATCGTCGTCTACTCGCCCGCAACCGAGGGGCTCCGAGCGGTGGTCGGGGATCGGGCCCGCCTCGCGCTCCAGGACGAGCCCCGCGGGACCGGCGATGCGGTCGCGGCGGCGCTCGCCGCCGTGCCGGACGATGCCGACGAGGTTCTCGTCCTCTCCGGCGACGTGCCCCTCGTCGTGCCCCAGCAGCTTCAGGCGGTCCTGGAGCAACGCCGGCTCGACGACGCGGCGATCGCCCTGGCCTCGGTCTTCGCCGCCGACCCGGCCCAGCTCGGGCGGGTGGTCCGCGGCGAGTTCGGGACCGTCGAGCGGATCGTGGAGGCGCGCGATGCCACGCCTGACGACCTCGAGACGAACGAGGTCAACGCCGGGCTCTATGCCTTCGATGCGGCCTGGCTGCGTCGCCGGATCGGCGACCTCACGCCCTCGGCCTCGAACGGCGAGCTGTACCTCACCGATCTCGTGGCCATGGCCCGCGAGGACGGCCGGATCGTGAGCGCCGTCGGGTTCGACGACGACGGCACGTTCGACGGCATCAACGACCGGAGCCAGCTCGCCCAGGCCGAGTGGAGCCTCCGGGTGCGCATCAACGAGCGCCACATGCGTGCCGGGGTCACCATGCGCGACCCCTCGACCGTCTACGTCGATGCCGATGTCGTGATCGGCCAGGACGTCGTCATCGAACCGAACGTCCTGCTCCTGGCCGGCACGACGATCGCCGAGCTGTGCACGATCGGCCCGAACACGACGATCTCCGAGTCGAGGATCGGGCCGGGTTCGAGCGTCCGGAACAGCGTCGTCGAGGGCTCGACCGTCGGCGAGCACGTGTCGATCGGGCCATTCAGCCACCTCCGCCCCGGCTCCGAGATCGGCGACTGGGCCGAGATCGGCAACTTTGCCGAGGTCAAGAACAGCCGCCTCGGCGAGCAGGTGAAGCAGCACCACGTGTCGTACCTCGGCGACGCCGAGCTCGGAGCGGGCACGAACGTCGGCGCCGGGACGATCACGGCGAACTGGGACGGCCGCCGCAAGAACCGAACCGTCGTGGGCGCGGGCGCGTTCCTCGGCGTCGACACGATGCTCGTCGCGCCGGTCACCGTGGGTGACGGTGCCAGGACCGGCGCCGGCGCGGTCGTCACGAGGGACGTGCCGCCGGGCAAGCTCGCGGTCGGCGTGCCGGCACGGATCCGCGAGCCGCGGTCGGCCCCGCCCGATCCGGCCACCGATCCGGACGTCGACATGACGGCCCAGGCAGATGCCCCGCCGAACGCCGCGCCGGCCGCCGAACCGCAGCCGTCGCCGGCGTCGAAGCCGAAGCCGAAGGCATGAACCTCCCGATCGCCCAGATCCTGCTGCTCATCGTCCTCACGATCCTCGAGGGCTTCTTCGTCGCGGCCGAGATCGCCCTGGTGTCGGTCCGCCGCAGCCGGATCGACCAGCTCGTGGAGGAGGACAACCCCGCCGCCCGTCGGGTCCGGCGGCTCCTCGACGACCCGGGCCGCTTCCTCGCCGTCACGCAGCTGGCCCTGACGTTCACCGGCTTCCTCGCCTCGGCCTACGCCGCGGTGAGCCTGGCCGACGGGCTGCGCGACCTGATGGTCCAGGCGGGCGTCGGCATCGACGTCGCGTCGGTCGTTTCGCTGCTCATCGTCACGACGATCCTGGCGCTCTTCACGATCGTCTTCGGCGAGCTCGTGCCGAAGACCCTGGCCCTCGGCCACCCGGAGCGCTGGGCGCTCGTCCTCGGTCGGCCCATCGACTTCCTCGCCCGGATCCTCGGGCCGATCGTGGCCGTCCTCACCGGGATCACCCGCTGGGTCGCCGGCCTCTTCGGCGTCCAGCTCAACAGCGAGGCCGCGATCACGGCCGAGGAGCTGCGCCTGATCGTCGAGCGCGGTGGCGAGCAGGGCGTCCTCGAGGCCGAGGAGGAGCAGATGATCAACGCGGTCATCGAGCTCGGCGAGCGGCGTGTCCACGAGGTCATGGTCCCGCGCGTCTCGATCGCGGCGCTCCCGGTCGGGGCGACGCTCGAGGAGGCGATCGACGTCATCGTCGCCGACGGCCACTCCCGGATCCCGGCCTACGAGGAATCGATCGACGAGATCGTCGGGATCCTGTACGCCAAGGACCTCCTGCCGTACCTCAAGCCCGATGCAGGCGAGCGCCCGGGCCTCCGGAAGCTGCTTCGACCGCCGGTCCTCGTGCCGGAGTCGATGACGATCGACGACCTGCTCCACGAGCTCCAGCGCCGGAAGGTCCACATCGCGATCGTGCTCGACGAGTACGGCGGGACCGCCGGCCTCGTCACGATCGAGGACCTCCTCGAGGAGATCGTCGGCGAGATCCAGGACGAGTACGACGTCGAGGAGCCGCTCGTCGTCCGGCTGTCCGACACCCAGGCGCGGATCGACGGCCGGGCCGACGTCGACGCCCTGACCGAGGTGTTCGACATCGACCTCGAGCTCGAGGACGAGGAGGAGTACGACACGGTCGGCGGGCTCGTGTACCACCGCATCGGCGGCGTACCGGCACCGGGCGATCGGGTGGAGCTCCCGGGCCTCACGCTCACGGTCGAGACGACCGACGGCCGCCGCGTCGGCAAGGTCCTCGTCACGATGACCCCGAACCAGCCGACCCCTGAGGACGACGACCGCTAGTCCGACGCGCGGGTTGCCAGCGGGCTGCGAGCTCTGGCGCCGCAGCGGCCGGCCCAGGAGGGCCGAGTGTTGCGCGAGAGGCAGTGCCGCGCGGTGGCATTGCGTGCGACGCACGTAACCGACAAGGTCGGATGGTCGCGAGGCAGATCGTGCGGCCTTCGGTTCGAATCTCGAGCCAGAAGGGAGTGATCGCGCTGCCACGTTGCGCCTGACGCAAACAATCGACCCTGTCGACCAAGCCTCGGCCTCGACGACGCCGGTTACATGCGTGACGCGCAACGGGCCGAGGGCCGGGCAAGCCCGCGCCGAATCCGCACGATCGCGCTGCCACCGGGATCCGCGCCCGCAGCGAGGAGCTCGAGCGCCCGTCTCCCAGAGACCGGGAACTGCGGTTGGAGCGAACCCGCGGCGCCAGCCAGGAACTGTTCGACGCGGCGCGTCCGAGGTAGGACGAGGATGACCCCGTCCACCTGTCCGTCCCGCTGCTTCAGCTGGATGCGCCGCGCCAGGGCCTGGCCATCCGAGGGCGCCGTTTCGACCTCGACCCCGTATCGCCACTTCCCGGATGCCACGAACCCGTCCCAGGCGCGTCTGTCCCCAGGGATCGGCAGCGGAGCCTCAGTCGACCACCTCAACGATCGGTGCAGGCCGGACCCGAATGCACCGAGCAGGGCGACATGCCCGGCATCCCGGATCGGAGAGCCGCCGGGGTAGGAACGGACCGCGAGGTCCAGGCCGACGATCGCGTGCAGCTGGGCCAGACGGAGCAGCGAGCACGCGGGGACGAGGCCACGCTCGATGCGGCTCAGGGCTGAAGCCGAGAGTCCAGATGCCCGCCCAACCGCCGATAGCGAGAGACCGCGGTCGACGCGAGCGATGCGCAGTTCGCGAGCCGCCGCGAGATAGAGGTCTCGGCCGCGGCGAAGCCCCCGATCGGCGGCTCGCTCCTTCGTTGCCACGCAAAGAGCCTGGCGTCCGGGGCTTCCACGGCGCTTTCGCGCCGCTTACCTCCGGCAATCGGAGGCAGAGCGTGAGGACTAGGCGGCGATGACCCGGCGGATCACGTCTTCCAGCGCCGCGCGCGCGTCCGGTCGGACGACGCCGGCGGCATCGAGCTCGGCGAGAGCCCGATCGCGATGCTCCAGGGCCTGGGTCCGGGTGTAGGTGTCGGCGCCGGCGGCCTCGAGGATCGCTCGGAGCTCGCGGACCGCGGCCGCATCGAGCTCGGGGAGGGCCCACAACGCGGCGAGCCGGGCGCGATCGCGTGGCGCGCCGTGCTCGAAGGCATACAGCACCGGCAGCGTCTTCTTGTGGCGGGCCAGGTCGGTCGGCTCCTTGCCGGTCGCATGCTCCTCGCCCCAGATGCCAAGCAGGTCGTCGTTGAGCTGGAACGCGATCCCGACATCCCAGCCGAAGGCCCGGTAGCGGCGGATGACCTCGTCGTCGTCGGTGGCGAGCAGCGCGCCGGCTTCGATCGAGCCGGCGATCAGCGCCGCGGTCTTCCGCCCGATCATGTCGAAGTAGGCCTCGACGGACATCGGGGCGTCCGCATCGGCCCCGCGCATGTCCATGTACTGGCCCTCGCACAGGGCCACGCACGTCTCGTCGTAGAGGCGCATGAGCCGCAGGACCTTGTTGTCCGGGAAACCGAGGTCGGTCAGCCGATGGAGCGCGACCCGGCTGAGGCTGAACAGCATGTCCCCGGTGTTGATCGCCTGCGGGACGCCATGCACGGCCCACAGGGTCGGCCGGTAGCGCCGCTCGACGTCGTGGTCCTCGATGTCGTCGTGCACGAGGCTGAAGTTGTGGCCGAGCTCGACGGCAGCGGCGCCCGGCAACGCCGCCCGGTGGTCGCCCGTGATCGAGGCATACGCCAGGAGGCCCAGGACCGGCCGCATCCGCTTCCCGGAGGAGCCCGAGCCGTCGAGACCCAGGTGGTAGCGGCACATCTCGTAGACCCCGGCCGTGGCCGGGTCGGTCGACTCGACGAGCCGGAGGATCTCCGCCTCGGTGTCGGCGATCAGGGTGGCGATGTCGAGTTCGGTCGAGAGGGCCATCGCCGCGAGTGTACCTGCGCCGATCGATAAACGTGCGCCATGAAGGTAGCCTGTTCGCGCGCCACTGCCGATGCGAGCGCCTCGCGGCGGATGCGCCGTCCGCGCCGGGCGTGCGAGCCGCGATCGATGGTGCGCGGTGCTACCGTCCGATCGTGCCAGTCCCGCGGCGCTACACGACCGATGCGATCGTCCTGTCGCGCTTCGACTATGCCGAGGCCGATCGGATCCTGACGCTCATGACCCCCGGCGGCGGCAAGCTCAAGGCCATCGCCAAGGGCGTCCGGCGCCAGACGAGTCGCCTCGGCGGCAGCCTCGAGCCGTTCGCCGAGCTGCGGCTCGCGCTGGCCCGCGGCCGGACGTTCGATGTCGTGACCCAGGTCGAGGTCATCCATCCCTGGCTCCGGATGCGCGACGACCTCGTGTCGTTTGGGACCGCGGAGTACCTGGCCGAGCTGGCCGACGGGACGCTCGAGGAGCGCCACGCGAGCGAGCCGGTGTACGTGCTGCTCAAGCGGGCCTACGAGATCCTGGACGCGGGCATGGCGCCAGCGCGGGTCGCGCGCTGGTTCGAGATGCACCTCGCCGATGAGCTCGGCGTTCGGCCCGAGGTCGACCGCTGCGTGGAGTGCGGCCGCCTCCTCGAAGCGAACGAGCGCTACCGCTGGGTCCCGCCGCTCGGCGGCATCCTGTGCGAGCGCTGCCCCGGCCCGCCGCATGACCGCGTCGGGCTATCGCTCGAGGCCTTGAAGCTGCTCAAGGCCTACCAGCGGATGGACGTCGAGGCGATCGCCGCGCTGCGCGTCCGGGCCGAGGTCGAGCGCGAGGTCGAGCGGGCGATGCGCGAGTTCCTGGCCTACTCGCTGGATCGATCGCCACGCTCGCTGGCGTTCCTCGACGAGGTCCGCGCCGATGCGCTCCGGGCTCCCCGCGAGGCACCACCCGAGGCGCGATCCGATCCGCGACCCGAGCCCGGCGTGGTTCCGATCGCCTGATGGACCGATGATCTTCGACCCCGCGACGGACCGCGGCGCCCACGCCCTTGAGCGTCTCGGGACGGCGATGGCGGCTTGGCTGACCACGGTCACGCCGGACGGCCAACCGCAATCGATGCCGGTCTGGTTCGTCTGGGATGCCACGGCAAACGACGACGCCGGCGAGATCCTCGTCTACGGCGACCATCGGGCGAAGCGCAACGCCAACCTCGAGTCGAACCCACGGGTCTCGTTCCACCTGCCCGACAACGGCCAGGGCCAGGACATCGTCACGATCGAGGCGACGGTCCGAGTTGATCCGGACTTCCCGCCGCCGGGCGACAACCCGGCCTACATGGCGAAGTACGGCGAGTGGATCGATGGCATGGGCGGCCCGGCCAAGTTCGGGGCGATCTACTCGATGCCGCTTCGGATCACGCCCACTCGCGGGGTGACGTTCCAGGGCTGATCGCGACCACGCGACGGGCTCTCGCCTCGGCTAGCATCAATCGGCCGTGACCACGCCCTCAAACACTGCCACGCCCGCCGACGATCACGTCGCGCCGGCCGTCTCCGAGCTCGACACGATCGTGTCGCTCTCGAAGCGCCGGGGCTTCGTCTTCCCGAGCAGCGAGATCTACGGCGGCATCAACGCCGTCTGGGACTACGGGCCGCTCGGCGTCGAGCTCAAGAACAATGTCAAGCGGGCTTGGTGGAAGGCGATGGTCCAGGAGCGCGACGACATCGTCGGCCTGGACGCCGGGATCCTGATGCACCCCCAGGTCTGGGTGGCCTCGGGCCACGTCGGGAGTTTCAGCGACCCGCTGGTCGAGTGCCAGACCGACCACCGCCGGTTCCGCCTCGACGAGCTGGCGGGCGCGGAGGACCTGACCCCAGCGCAGCTCCAGGACCCGGACATCGTGAAGAAGCTCGGCCTGAAGTGCCCGGTCGATGGTGGGCCGCTGTCGGCCCCGCGGCGCTTCAACCTGATGTTCCAGACGCACATGGGTCCCGTCGAGGACGAGGGCTCGATCATCTACCTCCGGCCCGAGACGGCCCAGGGCAGCTACGTCAACTTCCGGAACGTCCAGCAGTCGTCGCGGAAGAAGATCCCGTTCGGGATCGCCCAGATCGGCAAGAGCTTCCGCAACGAGATCAGTCCCGGCAACTTCGTCTTCCGGATGCGCGAGTTCGAGCAGATGGAGATGCAGTACTTTGTCCGGCCCGGCGGCGACGCCGCCGCCGCCGCGTTCGAGGAGTGGCTGCCCCGTCGCCGAGCCTGGTACGAGCACTACGGCGTGATGCCCGGGCGGCTCCGGACCCGCGAGCACCGGCCGGACGAGCTGGCCCATTACGCGAAGAAGGCCGTCGACGTCGAGTACCGCTTCCCGTTCGGCTGGAAGGAGCTCGAAGGCGTCCACAATCGCGGTGACTTCGACCTGTCGCGCCACGCCGAGGCGTCAGGCCAGAACCTCGACTACTTCGATCCGGTGACGAACGAGTCGTTCATCCCATGGATCGTCGAGACCGCGGCCGGCGCGGATCGGGCGGCGTTCACGTTCCTGATCGACGCGTATCGCGAGGAGGACGTTCGCGGCGAGACCCGCGTCTCGCTGGCGCTCCACCCGGACCTCGCGCCGTACAAGGTCGCGGTCCTGCCGCTGCTCAAGAAGCGGCCCGAGATCGTCGAGCTGTGCCATCGCCTGCTGGCGGACCTGAAGCAGGACCTGATGGCGGTCTACGACGACACGGCGGCGATCGGCAAGCTCTACCGCCGCCAGGACGAGATCGGGACGCCGTGGTGCGTGACGGTCGACGTCGACTCGCTGGAGGATCTCGCGGTCACGATCCGGGACCGCGACTCGATGACCCAGGAGCGCGTGCCGGTCGAGGGCCTGAAGCGGGCGATCCTCGACCGAATGGCTGCCGCTCGGGCCTGACCCGGTGGACGTCGCCCGAAGCGTCGTCCCCGCGACGTCGGCGGCGCCCTACGCCGACCAGGCGTGCCGCTCACCCTGGATCGCCCAGCTCGAGCCGCTGGGCCCGCCGCGCCCACTCCGCTCGGATGCCATCGCCGATGTCGTCATCGTCGGAGCAGGCATCGCCGGGGTCGCGACGGCATTCTTCACGCTCCGGGACACGCCGCGGTCGGTCCTGCTGGTCGAGCGCGACCGCTTCGCCAGCGGGGCGACGGGCCGCAACGCCGGCCAGCTCACGACGTACTTCGAGCGGCCCCTTGCCTCGATCGCGGAGCAGTTCGGCGAGGCGCTCGCGGTCGAAGGCCAGCGCGCATTCGACGACGCGCATGAGTTGCTCGATCTCATCGTCGCGGAGACCCGCGCGACGGTCCGGGTCGAGCGCTTCGACGGGCACATGGGCATGGTCAACCTCAACCACGTCCTGGTGCACCTCCGGAACAACCTCGTCCGGCGTCACGGCGGGCTGCGGACCGAGACCATCCGCATCTCGGCCGACGCCGAGTTCCTTGAGGCCATCCCGGCGGAGCTCAAACGGCTCTTTCAGGTCGTACCTCAGCCCGAGGTCCGCGAGCTCCTGGAGATCGACGACGACCGCTACCGCGCTGTCCTCTCAGACCGGAAGGGCTGCGCCAACAGCGGCCAGCTGGTCCAGCAGGCCCTCGCGTACCTGGAGGCCGCGTATCCGGGCCGCTTCCGCTATCACGACCGGACCGCCGTCGACCGGGTCGTGGTCGCCGACGGCGGCGTTCGCCTCGTCGCCGGCTCGCACGTCGTTCGGGCGTCGAAGGCCGTCCTGTGCACGAACGGCTTCGTCGATCACGTCGTCGAGACGGTTCATGGGCGCTCGATCGAGCTCGATCCGGACCAGCGCGTCGTCGGCACGATCGGGTTCATGGCCGCCTTCATCGAGGACCAACCTCGCTCAGCCGCCGCGTTCAGCTACATCCGGAATCGATCGGTCGGGAGCGGCGAGTCGCCGTACGTCTACGTCACCCGCCGGACGTATGACCGACCCGATGGCACCTCGCCCACCCTGACCGCGATGGGCGGCCCGGAGTGGCCGATCGAGCCGCCATGGGATGCGGCTATGCCCTTCCCGGGCGATCTCCTCACGACGATGGACGCCGAGGTCCGGCCGTTCGCCCAGCCGCGGCGTCCGGCGGGAGCGCCGTACGACTTCGCATGGCACGGCCTCATGGGCTACATGCCCGGCCGGATCCGGCTCATCGGCGCCCACCCGCGCCACCCAGCCTTGCTCTACAACCTGGGCTGCAACGGGGTGGGCTTCCTGCCCTCGATCCATGGCGGCCGCCAGATCGCCCGCCTCCTCGCCGGCGAGACACTCCCGCCGAGCATCTTCGACCCGCGCGTGGGATAGGCGCGCTACTCGTCGAGGGCGCCCGTGGGCTCCTTGCCCTTCGGCCAGTAGAGCTCTTTCTTGACCTGGGCCTCCGGGAAGCCACGCTCGAGGAGCGTCGCCTCGGCGGCGAGGATCATGTCCGGGTTGCCGCAGATGTAGGCGATCGTGTTGTCCGCCGTGAGCCCGAGCTCTTCGCACACGGGCGCGACGATCGACTCGACGCGACCCCAGCGGCCGGACCAGCCGCTGTTCTCCGGGGCCGAGGGCCGCGACACGGTCGGGATGTACTGCACGGGGTATGTCCCGTCACGCTGCCAAGCCTCGACGAGCGAGCGGTAGCCGAGGTCGCCGGCGTACGACACGCCATTCAGGAACACGGCGGGCCGCGGCCGACCCTCGCGAAGGAGCATCTGCATCATCGCGATGAACGGGGCGTTCCCCGTGCCCGACGAGATGAACAGGTGGGTTCGGTCGTCGCCCTCCTCGAGGGTGAATTTGCCTTTCGGCCCGATCATCCGCATCCGATGGCCGATGGGCAGCCGCCACAGCAGCGGCGTGAACAGGCCTCCTTCGACCAGGCGGACGTAGAGCTCGTAGCCCGTCGAGCCGGCAACCCCGGGATCGGACGCGACCGAGTACGGGCGCTGCACGATCCGGCTGCCGGTGGGGCTGGTCTCGTCGGCCACGAACACGCCGATCGTCATGTACTGGCCGGCCGCGAACGGGGTTGGATCGCCATCGAAGCGGACCGTGAAGTAGCCGAGGCTCTCGGTCTCGTCCGTCCGGGCCACGAGCGAGGCGTTGTATTGCGGCGCGTCCGGATCGATGACGCGTTCGTCGAGCTCCAGCATCAGGCGGATGGTAGCGGCCGGCCGCAACCGGACACGATTGGCCGTGCCAAGTCACAATCAGCGTCGTGACGACCGAATCGACCGCGGGCCTGACCACCACCGCTCCGAGCTCCGGCCCCGCGGCAACGCCGGATCGCGCCCACCGCGCGGCGAAGCGGTACATCTACGCCTGGGGCGGCGGCGCGGCCGAGGGCGACGGGACGATGAAGGACCTCCTCGGTGGCAAGGGCGCCGGGCTCGCCGAGATGACCCGCGCGGGCCTGCCGACGCCGCCCGGCTTCACGATCACGACCGAGGCCTGCAACGACTACTTCGCGGCCGGCGAACAGCTCCCGGCGGGCCTGTGGGACGACGTCCTCGAGGCGATGGGCGAGATCGAGCAACTGACTGGCAAGGGCTTGGGCAATCCGAAGAACCCGCTCCTGGTGAGCGTCCGCTCCGGCGCGAAGTTCTCGATGCCCGGGATGATGGACACCGTCCTGAACCTCGGCCTGAACGCCGCGACGCTGCACGGCCTCATCGCGCTGACGAACAACAAGCGCTTCGGCTGGGACGCCTACCGGCGCTTCATCCAGATGTTCGGGCGGATCGTCATGGACGTGAAGGCCGAGCGGTTCGAGGAGCGCCTTGACGCGGCGAAGGAGCGCCACGGCCCCGACGCCAAGGACACCGACCTGACCGTCGAGGACCTCACCGTGCTCGTGGACGAGTTCAAGGCCATCGTCCAGGCCGTCACGGGCCGCGACTTCCCGGACGACCCGTACGAGCAGCTCGATCTGGCGATCAAGGCGGTCTTCGCCTCGTGGTTCGGCCAGCGTGCCCGCGACTACCGCAAGTACAACAAGATCCCGGACGATCTCGGGACGGCCGTCAACGTCGTCACGATGGTCTTCGGCAACATGGGCGACGACTCGGGCACCGGCGTCGCCTTCACCCGTGACCCCAACACCGGCGAGAAGACGCTCTACGGCGAGTACCTGACAAATGCTCAGGGCGAGGACGTCGTCGCCGGGATCCGGACGCCGGCCAAGATCAGCCACCTCGCCGACGACATGCCCGAGGCCTACGCCGAGTTCCAGCGCATCGCGACGCAGCTCGAGCGCCACTACCGCAACGTCCAGGACCTCGAGTTCACGATCGAGCGCGGCCGGCTGTACATGCTCCAGACCCGCGACGCGAAGCGGACCGCCGCCGCGGCCGTGAAGATCGCCGTCGACATGGTCGCCGAGGGCACGATCTCGGAGCGTGAGGCGGTCGCCCGCATCGAGCCGGCCCAGGTCGACCAGCTGCTGCGCGACCAGTTCGACCCGAACGCTCGGCAGGACGCCCAGCGCGTCGCGAAGGGCCTCAACGCGTCGCCCGGCGCGGCCGTGGGACGAGCCGTCTTCTCGGCCGACGACGCAGTCGCGTGGGTCGGCCGCGGCGAGAAGGTCGTGCTGGTCCGGATCGAGACGTCGCCGGACGACTTCCATGGCATGGCGGTGGCCCAGGGCATCCTGACCGCTCGTGGTGGCGCGACCTCGCACGCCGCCGTCGTGGCCCGGCAGATCGGCAAGCCGTGCGTCGCGGGCTGCGCCGAGCTCGTGGTGGACTACGGCTCGAAGTCAGCGACCAGCAGCGAGTCCGGCCTCGGCTTCAAGGAAGGCGACTGGATCAGCGTCGACGGGTCGACCGGCGAGGTCTTCCTCGACCAGCTGCCGACGGTCTCGGCCCGGTTCGAGGACCAGGCCGAGCTCCAGACGATCCTCGGCTGGGCCGACAAGATCCGGCGCATGGGCGTCTGGACGAACGCCGACAAGCCCGAGGAGGCCGCCCAGGCCCGGAGCTATGGCGCCGAGGGCATCGGCCTGTGCCGGACCGAGCACATGTTCCGCGAGGGTGAGCGGCTCGAGATCGTCCGTGGCGCGATCCTCGTGGCCAACGTCGCGACGCGCGCGAAGGCGCGAGCCGCCGCGGGCGAGGAGCTCGATCCGGAGGACCAGGCGGCGATCGAGACGTTCGACGCCGCGATGGCCAAGCTCGAGGTCCTCCAGCAGGGCGACTTCGAGGGCATCTTCAAGGCGATGGACGGCCTGCCGGTCGTCATCCGGCTCATCGACCCGCCGCTCCATGAGTTCCTGCCCAACCTCGAAGACCAGCTCGTCAAGGTCACCCGCGAGGATGCCCTCGCCGAAGCCGCCGGGGGCCGGAAGCGCGACGGCAAGCACGGCAAGAAGGGCGCCAAGCACGGCAAGAAGGCTCGCGGCGCGTCCGAGGCCGACCGCGAGCTGCTCCGCACGATCAAGTCGATGCACGAGCAGAACCCGATGCTCGGCCTGCGCGGCGTTCGCCTCGGGCTGATGATCCCGGACTTCGTGAAGGTCCAGACGCGGGCGATCCTGAACGCCGAGATCGCGGTCGCGAAGGCCGGCGGCCACCCGATCGCCAAGATCATGATCCCGCTCGTCGGCCACGTGAACGAGCTCTCCGCCACGAAGGCGATCCTCGAGGCCGAGGCGAAGACCGTCGAAGCGGCGGCCCTGGAGAGCGCCCCGGGCATCAAGGTCGAGTACAAGTTCGGGACGATGATCGAGGTGCCCAGGGGCGCGCTGACCGCACACGAGATCGCCCGCGACGCGAGCTTCTTCAGCTTCGGCACGAACGACCTGACCCAGATGACATTCGGCTTTTCCCGCGACGACGCCGAGGGCGGCTTCCTCCTCAAGTACGTCGAGGACAAGATCCTGCCGTTCAATCCCTTCCAGACGCTCGACGACGCCGTCGCCGGGCTGATGCAGATCGCGGTGCGAAACGGGCGGGCCACCCGGCCGGACCTCGAGGTCGGCATCTGCGGCGAGCACGGTGGCGATCCGGAGTCGATCGCCAAGTGCGAGCGGATCGGCCTCGACTACGTGTCCTGCTCGCCCTTCCGCGTCCCGGTCGCACGTCTCGCCGCCGCGCAGGCCGTCCTGGCCGGCGCGGCAGGGCGCGACCGCTAGCCGCTGTTGGCAGCGCCAACCCGACTGTCCGCGGCCGAGGTCGCCGCCCGAGCCGGCGTCGAGCCCGAGGCCGTCGAGGAGCTCACGTCCGTCGGGGTCCTACGACCCGTCGATGGCGGCTACACCCTCTCGGATGCTCGCCGGATCCGGCTCGTCGGCTCAGTCCTCGAGGCGGGCCTGCCGCTCGCGAGCGTGAGCGCCGCCGTGAGGCAGGGCCTCCTGTCCCTCGATTTCGCCGACTCGCCGGTCTACGAGCGGTTCGCGGCCCTGACGGACGAGACCTTCGAGTCGGTCAGCGCGCGCACCGGGATTCCGATGGCCCTGCTCGCGGTCATTCGGGAAGCCGTCTGGTCCGGCACCATCAAACCAGGCGATTTCCTCCGCGAGGACGAGCTCGCGGTCATCCCCTTCGTCGAGATCCAGGTGCGCCTCGGGTTCCGCGCCCAGTCGATCGAGCGGCTGCTTCGGGCCGCCACCGACAGCCTCCACAAGATCGCGGAGGCCGAGGCGGAGTGGTTCCGGGCCGAGGTGGCGGAGCCGCTCCTGCGGGCCGGCCGGCAGAACGAGATCGCGCTCCTGGACCCGGCCGAGGGCCTGAGCGAGGGCATGGAGCAGGCGCTCCTGGCGATCTATCACGCCCAACAGGCCCAGACGTGGGCCTCGAACGTGATCGCGGGCTTCGAGTACGTCCTGAACCAAGCGGGTCTCCATGAGACCGTCGAGCGGCCGGCGGCGATCTGCTTCCTCGACATCACCGGCTACACCCGCCTGACCCAGGAGCGGGGCGATCAGGCTGCTGCCGACCTCGCCGAGCGCCTCGCGCCGATCGTGAAGCGGAGCTCCACCGGGCGCGGCGGCCGACCCGTGAAGTGGCTGGGCGACGGTGTCATGTTCTATTTCCGGGACCCCGGGCCGGGGGTCCTCGCCGCCCTCGAGATGGTCGAGGGCATCGCCGCCGCGGGCCTGCCGCCGGCACACGTCGGCCTCCACGCCGGCCCGTTCGTCATGCAGGAAGGCGATTTCTACGGGCAGACCGTCAACATGGCGTCGCGGATCGCCGAATACGCCCGGCCGGGCGAGGTCCTCGTCAGCGATACGGTGGTCGGCCTGGCCGGCGGCTCGCCCGTCACGTTCACCGAGATCGGCCCGGTCGAGCTGAAGGGCGTGACGGGCGCGGTCCGGCTCTTCGCCGCCCGGCGTTCCGCGACATAGCCGCCCCGCGTCAGCTCGGGCTCGGCCGGGGCGCGAGCAGGTAGGCCTGGTTGGCCACCTCGACGTAGAGGGTCGAGTGATCCGTGCCCTTGATGTACGTGGCGACGTGGAGGTCGTCGATCGTGGTCTCGGCGTACGCATCCCCGAGGTGGCCCGCGAGCCACGGCAGGAGCGATTCGCCGCGGGTCT